>Ga0315287_10008502_pt1 | contig 10375 bp, 9 predicted proteins | sample YL17G11_0_MG_FD_205037 | JGI IMG/M metagenome (GOLD analysis project Ga0315287, IMG submission 205037) | Sediment microbial communities from Yellowstone Lake, YNP, Wyoming, USA - YL17G11_0 | ecosystem: Environmental > Aquatic > Freshwater > Lake > Sediment | place: USA: Wyoming | collected...
GCTTGTCGCCCACGTACTTGCACGCGTTGGTCAGCAGATTCTCGAACACGTGGTACATCTTCTGCTCTTCGGCCAATATGGGGGGCAGCTCACCGACACGGATCTCGATGCCCTTGCTCTCGACCGCCACGTTCGCCCGTCCGACGGCCTCCTGCACGACGGCCGCGACGTTCACGAGATCGCGCCTCTCCGCCACCTCGGACTGCGTCACGACCTCGAGGAGGTTGCGCAGCATCGTCGCCATCAAGCGGCAGTCGCGTTGCAAGCGATCGACGTAGCGTTGCCCTCGGGGCGAGAAGTTCGCTCCATCCAACTCGACGAGCTTGCGGGTCGTCTCGGTGCTGGCCACCGCCACGTTCTGCAGATCATGGGTCACGATGTGGACCAGCTCTTCGAGCTCCGCGGTTCGCTCTTGCAACTCGAGCGTCCGCGCCTCGAGCTCGCGTGTGCGCTCACGGACGCGTTGTTCGAGCGAGCGATTCTGTTCCTCCACGATTCCTTTGGTAGTGGCGAGCTCTTCGTTGGCACGGCGCAGGAGCTCGGAGAGAGTGCCGGCGAGATACGCGAACACGAAGAACGTCACCCCGGAGATCGAAACGATGAAGAGCCGTAGCGTCGGAGCGTAGTGATGGTGCCAAATTCCCGAGCGCTGGGGCAGCCATCCCTGAATCTCGCAGATCCCTAGGAGCCCGTAGGCGATCGTCGCACCGGTCGCGAGATGGAACGATGCTCGCTGCGAGACGAAGATCGCCGCCGTCAGGATGATGGTCATGTACGTGAACTGGACAAGCGGGACGTCAATTCCCCCCAGGAAGTAGATACTTCCCGTGATGGCGAGGAGGTCCATCGACCAGTGAAGATAGAAGTACGAAAGCGCGAATCCCGTCCGGCGCCCCAAGAACCAGTACGGGATATTGACCAGCGCCATGGTCGTCAGAATCGCGACCACGGGGGTGACCTGCTGCCAATCGAGCCCGATACCGAAGAACGCCGCGGCCGCGAAAAAGGATGCGAACACCAAGGCCCCGACCGCCCGCGTCAGCAGCCCGTCTATGTAGCGACGGCGAAGACTCAGTGCAGCAGTGGACGCGTCGAGACCCATCTTTGACCCGCAACCCCCCGCGTCAGCGTACACGCAAGGTATAGCTCTCCTCAATGCAGATTCGTACTCGGGGGCTGGAGCAGGAGGCTGACCTCCTAGCCGCGGAAGACGGGAACCCGATCGCGGGCGGCGTTTGCAGCCTTGGTCAGAACGCGCCGCGCACCGCGACCGACAGGCCGTCGAGCGCCTCTTTCAGCGCAGCCGACGCGGCACGACGGTTTCCGCCGCGGACCACGCGGATATCATCGCCCATCGCAGCCACCAGCCGGCATCGAGGCAAGGGCACCCGCACCCTGGATTGCGGAGCCAAGATCCCGGCCGGCGCCACTCGCACGGCAAACGGAACGATGATCGCATTCAAGGCCGCGGCGAGTCCGATCACTCCGGTACCGACCTGGCGGTAGGGACCGCCCCCGTCCACCGGAAAAACGCACGAGCCGCCTTCCGCCATGACGGCTTGCACCCCGCGTAACCGGTCAGGATCCCCCAGTCGCGGCAGCAAAGTGTAGCGCCCGCCCAGGCTCTCGATGATCGCCCCGCTCCCGCGTCCGGCCGCGGTATCGTCAACGAGGCATCGCAACGTGCGCATCAGACGCAGGAATTCTCCATGCACCAAGGCGAGCGTCGCGACCCCGAGCGCATCCGCAATGTAGTAACTGAGGAGCACGGGTTGTCCGCGGCGTGCGAGACCGATGAGCCTGGGGTTGACCTCAGCACTGTCCACGGCATGTCCGTGAGAATCCAGCCACGCCCACTCACTGGATCGCGCCACCTGCCGCAAGTACCAGAGCACCGTACGGGCGAGGACGACCTCGAGGGGGCGAAGCTTTGGCTCGGGAAGCCTGCGCTCCGCTGTGCTCTCAATTGTCGACGATCGCAGAGGCCGGGCGAGATTCTGCACCGTCGTCCTACGAGGCGCGAAGGAGGGCAACGTGCTGACGCACGAGTGCCTCGACATCGGCGACCGTCGCGACCGTCGCCAGCTCGGCAACGTCGATCGCAGCGATCCCGAAGACCTCCTCGGCGGCGAACAGAATGTTGAGCGCTGCCACCGAATCCATACCGAGATCCTGGCGGAGGTCGGTGTCCAACAGGACCCTTTGCGGGTCGATCTGCAACTCGACTGCAATGATGTCGCGGACTTTGTCACTCAGGGCATCCACCGCACTCTCCTTCATTCACGACAGGCACGCACCACGAGGGCCGCATTCCTCGAACCGAACCCAAAAGACGTAGAAAGCACTGCCCGCAGCGGCATCTCTCGCGCGCCATGCGTCACGTAGTCGAGGTCGCACTCGGGATCGGGCTCGCTCACGTTGATCGTTGGCGGCACCGTACCGTGGTGCACGGCCAGCGCGCTGATGATGAGCTCGACGGCGGCCGACGCGCCGATCATGTGCCCCAGCATCGACTTCGAAGAGCTGATGGGAATATGCGAGGAGCGCTCCCCGAAGATCTTCTTCAGGATCAACGTCTCCGTCACATCGTTCTTCACGGTGCTGGTTCCATGAGCGTTGACGTAGTCGATCGCGTCCGGCTCGAGCCCGGCGTGCGCCAGAGCGAGTTGGACGGCACGCACCCCCTGCGCCCCGTCCGGCGCTGGCTGGAGGTGGTGGAATGCGTCGGATGTCGCGCCAAACCCCGCCAGCTCCGCATAGATGCGCGCTCCGCGCTCGCGGGCGATCTCCTCCGCTTCCAGCAAGAGCACACCTGCGCCCTCCGAAAGAACGAATCCGGCGCGATCACGTGAGAACGGCCGCGACGCTCGCTCCGGCGGATCGTTCAACCGCGAGATCACCTGGAGGCGATCGAAGGCCGCGAAGAGCAGCGGGAAGATCGGAGCGTCGCTCCCGCCGACTAACGCCGCATCGAGCAGACCGGATGCGATCTGCGCGAACGCGAGACCCGCAGCATCCGCACCAGCGGTGCACGCGGTCGAGATCGAATACGCTGGGCCGTGCAATCCGAGGGCGATCGCCACCTCCGAAGGCAAGCTGCCCGGGTACTGCAACGGACACATTGGATGCACGCGCTCGATCCCACGCTCGGCAAAGACCAGTCCATCCAACACGTTTCGCTGAATCGCCCCAACGGCGCTGCCAATGCATACACCGACGCGGTCAGCGGCCAGCGCCTTCGGCCCACCAGCGTCGTCCCAGGCCATGCGCGCGGCAGCGACACCGAAATGAAGATAGCGCGAGAACGCCTGCACCTCGCGACGCGCGAGAAAATCCTCGGGTCGAAAATCGAGGATCTCGCCTGCGACCCGACTCGCGAAGCCGCTGGTATCAAACGAGACGACCGATTTCGTTCCTGACCGACCGGCGACGACGGCATCCCACGTTTCCTGGACGCCGGTGCCGCACGGCGTGACGCATCCGACACCAGTAATCACGACTCGCCGCAAACGGTGGGCACTTTCTCCGAGGGGTACGGCAACACTTAGCGTAGCGCGCGAGTCCAACGCAAGCTTCACAGGGTTGCGCACGTGGTCACAGACAGCATGACGCATGGCACCACGAGCTTTGACGTGACCTCTCTGCGCGAAAGCAAACGTGACCGCCGCATACCACTAGATGTCGCGCACCGAACGCGTCCGATCCCCAAGGGTCGAGCCGCGGTCGAATGAACTCCCTCCGCCTGTCGCTCGGCCCAGATTCAGGACGCGCGGCCGATGCGGCGAAGCTGCGACGGCGTCAGAAAGAACTCGAGCGACCCCGCCGACCGCGGCGGCAGGCTCGCCACGACGATGCCGGCGACGCCCGCCTTGCGGAAGCCCATGTGCAAGAGCCCGGGCGTACCCGTGAGCAACGTCGACGCCAGCGCGGCGAGATCAGGTTCGTGACCGACGAGTACGACACCACGCGGACGACCGATCCCGGCGAGCGCCGACAGGACGGCATCAGGATCGGCACCGGGTACGAGCGCCGGCATGATCTCGACATCCTCGGCCGTTGCGCCGAAGCCGTCGGCGACGATCGCGGCGGTCTCGACGGCGCGACGGAGCGGACTCGAGAGCACGCGCTCCACCGGCAGCTCGAGCGCACGCATGCCGGCGACCACCTCGCGCATCTTGCGCTTGCCCTCACCCGTCAGGCGACGATCCTCGTCGCAGCCCGTAGCGCTCGATTCTTCGGCGATGGCGTGACGGAGCAACAGCAGAAGATGGGGACCAGCCATGACGTCCGGCTGTCGCAGATCGCACGGGACGGTGCAACCAGGGTACCTATCCCCGCAGCGAAAATGCGGCGATTCTCGACTGGTTCGCGGCCGTAAGCGCGCCAGCGGCCTGAGCGGCTCGACGACAGCGGCTTGAGCGGCTCGACGCCACCGACCCGCTTCCGTACAATCGCGCGGCTCAATGCCCCCGGGGATTCAACCGCACACGCTGCTGACCTTCATCCTGCAGCTCGCGCTTCTCCTGACCGCGGCACGGGGCCTGGGCGAGATCTTCCGGCGCCTCGGCCAGCCGCCGGTGATCGGCGAGCTCTTGGCCGGCGTCCTGCTCGGTCCGTCCGTTCTCGGCCTCCTCGCTCCCGACCTGCAGCTCGCCCTCTTCCCGCGCGAGCCGCTGCAATTCCAGATCCTCGAGATCATCGCGTGGCTCGGCATGATCTGGCTCCTGCTCATGACCGGCCTCGAGACCGATCTCGACGTGCTCCGCAACCTGGGACGGGCGGCGTTCTACGCCTCCGTGCTCGGCATGGTGGTCCCGTTCGCATCGGCGTTCGCGCTCGGCTGGGTGTTGCCTGATCGCCTGCTGGTCACGCCCGATCACCGGCTGATCTTCGCGCTCTTTCTCGCAACCGCGCTCTCGATCTCGGCGATTCCAGTAATCGCCCGCATTCTGACCGACCTCGATCTCATGCGGCGAAACGTCGGCGTCGTGATCCTGGGTGCCGGCGTCACCGACGACACGACCGGATGGCTGCTGCTGTCCATCATCGCCGGCGTCGCCGTGCGCGGCGAGCTGAGCCTGACCAGCGTGGCACTCGCCGTCGGCAGTACGGCGGTGTTCCTCCTCACCCTCTATCTCTTCGGCGCCCGCTTGGTATGGGCGCTCCTACGTTGGGTCGACGACCGCGTCGAAGTGCGTCACGCCATGACGACAGCGGTAGTGGTCATCGCGCTCCTCTTCGGCGCCCTCACGGAATCGATTGGCATTCACGCCGTCTTCGGCGCCTTCGTCGCCGGACTGGTAGTCGGACGATCACCACGTTTGCGCAAGACGACCATCGAACAGATCGACGGTCTGTTGATGGCCGTCTTTGCCCCGATCTTCTTCGCCTATGCCGGGCTCAAGGTCGACCTCGCGCACGGCTTTGAGCTCGGGACCACGCTCGTCGTGATCGCGGTCGCCTGCGCCAGCAAATTGGTGGGGGCCGGCGGCGGCGCCTATTGGGGTGGCCTTGGATTGTGGGAATCGCTCGCCATCGGCAGCGGCATGAACGCGCGTGGGGCCATTGGGCTCGTGATCGCCCTCATTGGTTTGTCGCTCGGGATTCTGACCGGGCCGATGTACGCCGCGATCGTCATGGTCGCGATCGTCACGTCGGCGATGGCGGCGCCGCTGTTGCGCTGGACGACACGCCACATTCCGGTCGGTCCCGACGAAGCCGAGCGCTTCCGCCGGCAGGCCGAGCGGGACCAGGCTCTGCTGCCGACCGAGGGCCTCAAGGTCCTGCTGCCGACCAGCGGCGGGCAGAACGCCGAGCGCGCCATGGAGCTGATCGGACCGCTGATCGCCGGCGACCCAGCCGCGAGCGTCGTGGCCTTTCACGTCGAGCGGAGGCGTCGGAGCTTCTTCCGAGGCAACCGCACCCGCGAGCCGTTCGTCCGCCACCTCGACGAGCTCGATCGGCTCGCGCGCGAAGCCGGGGCTCCGGGCCTGACCCGCAAGACCGACAGCGGTGATCCCGCGGCCGAGGTCATCTTGCGCGAAGCCGGGCGCGGCTACGATCTCCTGGTGCTCGGCGCCTCAGAAGAGACACGCCGCCATCCGCTCGGCGGCGAGTACGTGCGCGCGATCGCGGCCGCGACGCCTTGCCCGCTCCTCGTCGTCCGGAGCGGACCGACCGAGCGCCACTTGCCGGGCCGATCCGGTGCCGGCGCCAGTGCGCCGCGCATCCTCTTGCCGGTCCGCGACAGCACCTACGGGAGGGCGGCCGTCGAGTTCGCCGTGCTGTATGCGGCACGCGTCGGCGGAGTCATCACCGCCCTGCACGTGATCGAGTCGTCCTTCGCCATCTTCGGCCGCACCCGTGCCGCCGAGGCCCGCGTCGAAGCTACGGCCGCGGTCGAGGCCCTGCTCGCGAGCGTGCACCAGCGCGCCACCAGCGCCGGGGTCGCGATCCGTACCGAGATGCTCGAAGCGGCAAACGTCGAGCGCGCTCTCCTACGCGCCGCCGCGTCGGCCGATCTCATGGTCCTCGGCGCCGCTACTCGACCGCACTCGCGTCGCGCCTTCTTCGGCACCCGCGTCGAAGCCGTGCTCGCGGAAGCCCCCTGCCCAGTCGCCGTGCTCTTGCTGTCGGCGTAGCCCTACCGCCGTGGCACAGCCGGGGCCGATCAGATAGGTTCGCCCGCCAATCCACGGATGATCGAGGGCGATCGGAGCATCGGGCGCGCAGCGCCCGAGCGCACGGGGCCGAAATCAACGAGGGGCGCGAGTTGACCTCGCGCCCCAAGGGCCATCGGAGCATCGGGCGCAAAGCGCCCGAGCGCACGGGGCCGAAATCGAATAGGAGGAGCGCATGAAGCTCGATGGTGCAGTGGCGATCGTGACCGGTGGTGCGTCCGGTCTTGGCGAGGCGACGGTACGGACACTCGTGGCGGGCGGCGCCCGTGCGGTGATTCTCGATCGCCCGCAGTCTCCCGGGGAAGCGCTGGCCGGCGAGCTCGGTGCGAAGCAGGCGATCTTCGCCCCCGCCGACGTCACGTCCGAGGACGAGGTCAAGAAGGCGGTCGAACGCGCCGTCGCGACCTTCGGCGCGGTCCACATCTGCGTCAATTGCGCGGGCATCGGCATCGCCGTCCGCACCCTCAGCAAGCAGGGGCCGCATTCCCTCGATCTCTTCGCCAAGGTGCTGCAGGTCAACCTCCTCGGCACCTTCAACACGCTCCGCCTCGCGGCGGCGGCGATGGCGACCAATCAGCCGAACGAAGAGAAAGAGCGCGGCGTCATCATCAATACCGCCTCGATCGCCGCGTACGACGGCCAGATCGGTCAGGCGGCCTACTCGGCCTCGAAAGGTGGCGTCGTCGGCATGACGTTGCCGATCGCGCGCGACCTGGCATCGCTCGGCATCCGCGTCTGCACGATCGCACCCGGCACCTTCGATACTCCGATGCTGGCGCTCCTCCCGCAGGAACACCGTGACGCCCTCGGCGCCGGCATCCCGTTTCCGTCGCGGCTCGGCAAACCGTCCGAGTTCGCCGCCCTCGCCCGCCACATCGTCGAGAACCCGATGCTGAACGGCGAGACGATCCGCCTCGACGGCGCCCTCCGCATGCCTCCGAAGTAGGGCTATTCCATTTCGGCCCCGGGCGCTCCGCGCCCGCTGCTCCGAAGTCCGGCGGCGTCCGAAGTACGTTCGGACGCCGCCATCTTCTTTTCACAGCCGTTGTTGGTCGGCGAAACGTCCCGCATAGATCGCCTCCCCCTCGGCGCGTTGCAAGACGATCTGACACAACCGAATGCCGGCGCGAATCAAGAGCGGACGGCCGGCGACGTTCGACATCTCGAGAACCTGTCGGTTGTCGACCCCGGGCGCGACGAAGCCCGCGGTAACGTGAATCATCAGGCCGAGGCGGGCGTAGCGACTGCGTCCCTCGAGCCACCCCCCGACGTCCGGCGGCAGGCGGATCCGCTCCCGGGTGATGCCGTGAATGGTCTCGCCGGGTTGCAGCACGTAGGGCTTGGTCAGCGGGCGCACCTGGGTCACCGTCCGATAGTCGGCGCCCTCGTCGAGATCGATCACCGGAGGCCCCCCCTGCATGACGCGAATCTCGTCGCCGAGATGAAGGTCGATCGATGCCGGCCCCACCTGATCGGGCTCGAGCGGATCGATGACGAGCCGGCCGCTCGCGAGTTCGCGCAGAATCACGTCGTGGGTCAGGATCACACTGGGGTCTCCTCGCGCCGCACTGTAGCGACGTGCCGTCGGCCTGGCGAGCGCGACCGCCGAGCCCCGGCAGTCGGCAGCCGTCGAGACGACCCGAGCCATTACCGCCCCGTGTACCCAACCTAATGAAACTTGACAGAATGCACCTTTGCCTATACCTACGTTCGGCCAACAGGAGGTGCCACCTCATGAAATTAGGCGAAGAGCACGCGGACCTCGATGACATCGACCGCCAGATCCTGGCCCTGATGCAGGAGAATTGCCGTCTGCCACTGGCGAAAATCGGCGAGCAGGTCGGACTCTCCGCGCCGTCGGTGATGGAGCGCATCAAGAAGCTCGAGGACGGTGGCATCATCACCGCCTACCGGGCGGTGGTGAACGCCCGCCTGCTCGGCAAGGACATTACCGCCTTCATCGGGGTGTCGACGGGCCACCCGCACGCCATCGACCGCTTCGAGCGCGAGATCGATTGCCTCGACGACATCCTGGAGTGCCACCACGTGACCGGCGGCCACTCGCTCATCCTCAAAGCAAAGACCCGCAACACCTCGTCGCTCGAGGAGCTCCTCAGCCGAATCCGCTCGATCGAGGGAGTCGTGCGCACCGAAACGATGGTGGTGCTGTCGACCCACACCGAGCGAATCCAGATACCCGTCCTGGAGCAGCCCCCCGTCGCCAAGCGTGGTCGGCGGGCAGCGGAAAAGGCATTGCATCTGAAGGGCGTTCAGTAGGAGGAAGCCATGCGTCGATCACGACCCCCCGAGCGACAAGGCTTGTACGACCCCGTCCACGAGCACGACGCCTGCGGCGTCGGTTTCGTCGTCAACATCAAGGGCGCCGCGTCGCACACGATCATCGAGCAGGGCCTGCAGATCCTGGCCAACCTCACCCATCGCGGCGCCTGCGGCTGCGATCCCCTCACTGGTGACGGCGCCGGGATCCTGACCCAGATGCCGGATGCCTTTCTGCGCAAGGCCTGCGCGCCCCTGGACATCACGCTTCCCCCCCGCGGCGAGTACGGCGTGGGAATGGTGTTCCTGCCCGAGAGAATCGACGAGCGGAACGAATGCCTCGAGCTCCTCGAGAAGGTCGTACGCGAGGAGGGACAGCGGCTGCTCGGCTGGCGACGCGTACCGGTCGACCCCAGCAAGTGCGGCCCGCTCGCCCGCGAGTCCATGCCCGAAATCCGCCAGATCTTCGTCGCGCGCGGCCGCACCACGCCGGACACCGCGGCGCTCGAGCGCAAGCTCTACGTCATCCGCAAGCGGGTGGAGCGTCTCGTCCGCGAATCCGGCCTGCGCGACTCGGAGGCGTTCTACGTCCCGAGCCTCTCGTGCAACACCATCAACTACAAGGGCCTGCTGCTGCCGGATCAGATCCCGCAGTTCTACCGCGACCTGACCGACCCCGACTTCACGAGCGCGCTCGCACTCGTGCACCAGCGTTTCAGCACCAACACCTTCCCGTCGTGGGATCGCGCCCACCCGTATCGTTACGTGGCGCACAACGGCGAGATCAACACGCTGCGCGGCAACGTCAACTGGATGCACGCCCGCGAATCCATGTTCGCGTCGGCCCGTTTCGGCGACGACATGGAGAAGCTCTTTCCCATCATCGCCCCGGGCGGCAGCGACTCGGCGGGCTTCGACAACGCGCTCGAGCTGCTGGTGCACACCGGCCGGCCGCTCGCCCACGCGGTCATGATGATGATCCCGGAGGCGTGGCAGAAGCACGAGAGCATGAGCCCCGAGAAGCGCGCCTTCTACCGCTACCACGCTTGCCTCACCGAGGCGTGGGACGGTCCGGCGTCGATCGCGTTCAGCGACGGCAAGGTGATCGGTGCCGTGCTCGATCGGAACGGCCTCCGGCCGTCGCGCTACGTCGTCACCAAGGACGGGCTGGTCGTCATGGCCTCCGAGGTCGGCGTGCTCGACATCGCGCCCGAGAACGTGCTCGCCAAGGGCCGGCTGCAGCCGGGCCGGATGTTCCTGGTCGACACCGAAGCGGGCCGCATCGTTGCCGACGAAGAGCTCAAGGCGGCGATCGCGCGCCGGCAACCGTACCAACAGTGGCTGAACGACAGCCTGACCCGCCTCGAGGACCTGCCGGCGCAGAGCGCGCCCTCACCCTCGTTCGACGACGCGACCCG
>Ga0315287_10008503_pt1 | contig 10375 bp, 9 predicted proteins | sample YL17G11_0_MG_FD_205037 | JGI IMG/M metagenome (GOLD analysis project Ga0315287, IMG submission 205037) | Sediment microbial communities from Yellowstone Lake, YNP, Wyoming, USA - YL17G11_0 | ecosystem: Environmental > Aquatic > Freshwater > Lake > Sediment | place: USA: Wyoming | collected...
GCGCGAAAGGTCAGGCAGCCGGGTGAGCGGGTAAAACAGCCCACTCGGCCGCTTGGCGTAATAATCTTCTTCAATTGCGATCATTTTGTTGAGCAGCCCGACCAGGAAGTTGCCGGCGCCGAAGCTGGGGTCCAGGATCATAAACTCTCCGCCCTCAATTTCCTTGTGGCCCAGTCCCAGGTGAATGAAACTTTCGTCAACCATGATCTTCACCAGCCGGTCCGGGGTGAAGAAGGGCGCCTGGTCCGGGTGGATCAGGCCGAGCTTTTCCAGAAGAGCGCCCAGCATCTCGGGCGGAGATTTTTTGGGCAGCAACCCGGGGAGGTAAAGCTCTTTGACAAATCCCGCCAGTTCTTCGCTCTCAAGGTTGAGTTTTGCGCTCTGGCCGGGCAGGAATATTTTCAGACCGGCAAGATGATTGAATTCTTCGAGCGCGCCGAACAATCCGGAAAGATCATTTTTCTCCATCCAGGATTTAAGCCAGCCGTCCTCAAGGACCCAGTTGTGCTCCATCAGCCGGATTAAAATAAGCTCCTGGGAAAGGTTGAAGGATGCACTGAACAATTCGGGATATGCCGGGTCTCCGGGCTTGAGACCCCTGGTTTTCAGCAGGACTTGAATCAGCCGCTCGGCCCGGGAAAGTATCCGGGTGGCGAATTCGTATTTGCTGCCGCGTTCCCTTATCCGTTCCATGGATACTAAGTTCTAACAAAAAACATATCAAAAAGCAATCCTGATAAAACAAAAAAGGCGGACCGGGCAAATATCAGACCGCCTTTCCTGAAATACCGGCAAATTTGGAGGCTATTCGGTTATCTCTCCGCTCTCCAGTTTTTTCCATTTTTCAATGTAGGCGTCCACGGTTTCAGGGGTCACGACATCAACCCCGGAATCAATGACCGGGCTGGGCGGATATTTTTTGTTGACAACAATATCGTAGAGCAGCTTGGTGGGCACGGATCCCCAGCCGAAATATTTCTGGCCCACCAGCAGGTTCACTTTTCCTTTCTTCATCACCTGGGGCGCGGGCGGTATGGTGTCAAACACCACCACCTTCACCTTGCTGGTGTCCACCGAGTCCAGCGCGTTTTCATTGAACACCGGCCAGCCGCCCACGGAAACCCAGCCGGCCAGGTCGCTGTATTTTTTGGTGCCGGTCTCTATGATCTGCTTGGCCACCAGGACATCGTCCTTGCAGTCAAAGGTCTCCAGGATTTTTATGCCCGGATATTTTGCAAGAGCGTTCTTGGCGCCTTTCAGCCGGTTTTCCAGGTTGTCAGCGCCCAGAGCGGTCACGATCGCGATGTTGCCCTTGCCGTCCAGCATCTTGGCCAGGTTCTCGCCCAGAATTTCGCCGGACTTGACATCGTTCACGCCGTAAAAAGCAATGCGCTTGCTTTTGGGAGCGTCCGAGTCCCAGGTGATCACCGGGATGCCCAGGTCCATGGCCTTGTTGATGGTGGGGGTGAGCAGGTCGGAGTTGGTGCAGGAGATGGCAATGCCGTCCACGCGTTGGGCGATCAGGGATTCCAGCTTTTCCTTCTGCTTGAGGGGGTCCGCGATGTCCGGAGCGTCCCAGATGATCTCAACATTGCCCAAAATTTTGGCCTGCCGTTCCGCGCCGATCTTGGCGTAGTTGAAGACCGGGATGGACAACGCCTTGGGCATGATCGCAAACCTTAACTTGACCGCGGGAGGAGGAGTTGTCCCCGGGCCGGGCCCGCCGGGAGCGGGTTTTGTCTCTTCCTGCTTTTTACAACTCACTGCAAAAAAGGCCGCGAACAGAAGTAATACCAATATTTTTTTCATTGTTTGCCTCCTGGTTATGCTATAATTATTAGGCCGCTGAAATCAGTTGTCAAATCAATAAATTTGCAAAAAGCTTATTTGTGACTATAATTTACTCCCGGTTTTTGAAAAAGGGCAAGTTCGCGCGGATTTCCAGGGTGCGCAGTGCTTTTGCAGGTTTTCCGCGTTGCTTGCTGATGTTTGGTTGTGGGCCGGTAGCTCAGCCCGGTAGAGCAGCGGATTTTTAATCCGTTGGCCACAGGTTCAAGTCCTGTCCGGCCCACCAAATATATCAATTGATCCGGTCACGATAAGGGAACGCCCTTTCCAGCAAGCTCTTGAGGATATCAGGCCAGCCTCACGGCCGGCCCCTTCATCATGGCGCCCTGTATTCCGTGCGTCCGCCGATGATAGTCTCCAGCACTCGGATATCTCGAATGCCCGCCGGGTCATCAAGGGGATTGGCCGACAGGATGACCAAGTCCGCCATCTTGTTCGGCTCGATCGAACCCACCGAGTCCTCTAAAAACATCTGATATGCACTGTTGATGGTCACCGCCCGGAGCGCGTTCATCACGTCAATGCGCTGGTCCGCTCCGACCACAGTGCGGGCATAAGAGAGGCGGTTTACCGCGGACCAGACCATGAGCAGCGTGGTCATGGGAACAACGGGCGCGTCCGTGTGAATGGTGAAGATCATGCCGCGGTCCAAGGCCGAGCGCGCCGGACTCATCCGCATGGCCCTCTCGGGACCCATGAAGATGTTGAGGTGCCGGTCGCCCCAATAATAGGTGTGGAGCACAAAGAAGGAGAGGATCACGCCCAGCTTTTTCATCTTGTCCAGTTGGTCCTCCCTGGCCATCTGGGCGTGGACCATGATATGCCGGGAGTCCCGGCGCGGGCACTTCGCCTGGGCCTGCTCGAAGGCATCGAGGATGTCGTCGATGGCCGCATCGCCGTTGCCGTGAACCGCGACCTGGAGTCTGGCGCAGTGGAAGAACTCGACCTCCTCGGTCAGCTTTTGCTTTTCCATGACCGGATACCCACGGTAATCGGGCCCGAGCCATTCAGGAGCCGCATGGTAAGGCTTGGAGAGGTATCCGGTGTAGCCCTGGATCGAGCCGTCGGCGATCAGCTTGATCGCGCCGACCTTGAAGCGATCAGTGTTAAGCTTGTCCGCCTTGAAGCTTCCGTCCACGATCTGCTCCCCGGCCTTGTCGTCCGGCCATACCACCAGCCGGAGCGGACATAACCCCAGCCTGGACACCAGGCCAAGAATGGTCACATAAGACTTGACGGCCTGGCCGTTTTGGGCCGTTGTCACGCCCTGAGAAAGGTAATCCGCAGTCGCCTTCTTGAGCATTGCGTACAGATCCGGGAGGGGCGGATTGGGATACAGGCCGTTCACCAAGTCAACCGCTTTCTCCTCCAACACGCCGTTGGGCTCGCCGGTTTCAGGGTCATGCCGGATATGGCCGCCCGGAGGGTCTGGGGTGTTGCGGTCAATGCCGGCGAGTTTGAGAGCCATTGAGTTTGCAACCGCCAGGTGGCCCGATATGTGGTTGATGATGATCGGATGCTTTTTAGAGACCTGGTCGAGGTCTTGACGCGTGGGATGGCGCTTTTCGGCCAACATGGTGTCGTCATAGCCCATGCCTGCCACCCATTTTCCAGGCTTGGTCTTCCGGGCTTTCTCGCGCAGTGCGGCCTTCAAGTCCTCCATGTCCCGGACCCGGCCGATGGGAGGGCTGTTAAGGTCAGCCATGAAAACGTAAAGTCCGGAGCCGGGGAAATGACTGTGTGCGTCCACAAACCCGGGGATCATGGTGCGGCCTTCCAGGTCCTTCACCCGGGTGAAACGGTCCCGGTACGACATAGCCTTGGCCTGGCCGCCGACGAAAACGATCCGGTCGCCCTCCACCACCACGGCCTCGGCTACGCTGTTGGTAGAGTCCATGGTCAGCACCTTGCCGTTTATGTAAACAGTCCGGGCTCGGGGCGTGAACTTGAAACCCGCAAACAACGAGAAGGACAATGCAACCAAGAAAATTGTAACCATGAACGGTTGCGATTTAACGATGTTTCTCATGCATATGAACTTTCAGGAAAAGACTATCACAAACCCAGGCCATTCTCCAGATTGGAAAAATTTTTTTACTTTATGCCTTGCCCCGGACGGATCGGATGAATTTAGCACCCAAGGGGGAAATAGACAGATACTGTGACGAGATCATTCCTTCATGGTGCCTAGGGACGGAATTGAAACTCCGACACGCGGATTTCAGTCCGGTGCCACAGGTTCAAGTCCTGTCCGGCCCACCACAAGAATCAATGAGTTACCGGAACCATCCGGCTATTTGAATATTAAAATTTCCCCCAAATGGGTCCGAGGCAAAATACATTTCTCCGCCAATCCAGGCCATTAAGAACCGGCCAGGTCAAAAACAAAGATGTTGACACCGCCTTGAAGCGTGGTACAAGTATTAAGTCGTGGAATCCGAAAGACTGAAAATACCAAGGAGGACCATATGATCGTAATTGTAGCGAACTTGAAGGCCAAGCCGGGCAAGGAAAACGAATTGATCGAGGTGATGAAGGAGTTGACCGCTGCGGTCCGCTCAAGGGAACCGGACACCCTGGACTATGTGCTGCTCCGTTCCCAGAAAGACCCTCTCTCGTTCCTGGTTTATGAAAAATACCGCTCCGGAGACGCCATGAAATTGCACCTCACATCCCCCCACTTCCAGGACGCTTCCAAAAAACTGGCGCCTATTCTCGACGGCGGTCTCAAGGCTGAAAGTTATATTGTGGTTGAATGAGATGACGGCTTGAAAGCCGGGGCACGGATGCCGATAATCGTGCCCGTTCCGATACAAGGGATATGATTCCGGATTCCCATTTGTGAGTGGTTTTGCGGGGGCAGGCCTCTTCGCTGATGAACGAGCCGAGGTGATGAGGCCAGACCCCACGCGTTTTTCGACACCCTCTTGTATGGTAATGACCGGTCAAGCATCTGGCTCCAGGTCTGCGTGGGGGGTAAACTCTAATTGAACTTCTTTAGACCCCAAACTTGCTTTTTTTTTCGGCTCGTCTAGAATTAATTATCTTTTTTATGGGGGCGGATTAATGCAAAGCATGCAGTTGTCAATTGTTGACTATGTGATCCTGGTCTCCTACTTTGTGTTTGTGCTCGGGATCGGGTGGGCGCTTCGCCGCCACATGAAGACCAGCACCGACTTCTTCCTGTCCGGACGCGCCATCCCGGCCTGGATCACGGGTCTGGCCTTTATCTCCGCGAACCTGGGCGCTCAGGAAGTGATCGGCATGGGCGCCTCGGGCGCGAAGTACGGGATCATGACCAGCCACTTCTACTGGGTGGGCGCGATCCCGGCCATGGTGTTCGTGGGTATTTTCATGATGCCGTTTTACTACGGGAGCAAGGCGCGCTCGGTCCCGGAATACCTGAAGCTCAGGTTTGACGAAAAGACCCGGGGACTGAACGCGATCTCCTTCACGGTGATGACCGTTTTTTCCTCCGGGGTGTCAATGTACGCGCTCGCGAAATTGTTCGAGCTGCTGCTGGGATGGAACTTCCATGTCAGCATCATCATTTCCGGAGCGATCGTTTTGATATACATATTCATGGGCGGACTCACATCCGCAATTTACACCGAGGTGCTCCAGTTCTTCCTGATCGTGCTCGGGTTCCTTCCCCTCGTGCTCCTGGGCCTGAAGGACGCGGGAGGCTGGACCGGACTCCAGGCCAAGCTGGCCATGGTCTCTTCCGCGCGCGGTTTCGGGGCAGGCGCCTGGAGCGACTCCTGGTCTTATATGTCCACGCCCTCGGCAAACCCCATGGGCGTTGACATGTTCGGGATGGTGATGGGCCTGGGCTTTGTGCTCTCGTTCGGGTACTGGTGCACGGACTTTCTGGTGGTGCAGAGGGCAATGGCCGCCAACAGCATGTCCGCGGCGCGGCGCACGCCCCTGATCGCGGCCATCCCCAAGATGTTCTTCCCGTTCCTGGTGATCCTTCCCGGCATGATCGCGATCGGGCTGACCTATGCGGGAGGCTCGGGCGGGTTCGCGCTGCCCATGAAGGAAGGCGGTGTTTACGATTACGACCTTGCCATCCCCATGATGCTGGCTCATTATTTTCCGTCCGGGATGCTGGGGCTGGGGTTGACCGCGCTGATGGCCTCTTTCATGTCGGGCATGGCCGGCAATGTCACGGCGTTCAACACGGTCTTGACCTATGACATTTACCAGAGCTATGTCCGTCCCAACCAATCGGATGCTCATTACTTGTGGATGGGCAGGATGGCCACCATTTTCGGGATCGCGCTGAGCATGGCCGCGGCTTACGTGGCGGCCAAGTTCAATAACATCATGGACCTGCTGCAACTGGTGTTCGCCTTTGTCAACGCTCCCCTGTTCGCGACCTTTTTGCTCGGGATGTTCTGGAAGAGGACAACCGGGCACGCGGCTTTCTTCGGACTCCTGTCCGGGACCGGGGCCGCGGCGCTCCATCACGGTCTGACCAAGCCGTTGGGGGCGTTGACCCTGATCAAAGGCGGCTGGCTCGGGACCATTGTGCACACTTATCCCAGCGAGATGGCGCAAAACTTCTGGACCGCGATCTTCGCATGGACCACCTGCTTCCTGGTCACAATCCTGATCTCGTTCCTGACCGCCCAGAAAAAGTCGGAAGGGGAGTTGAAAGGGCTGGTCTATTCGCTCACGCCCAGGATCAAGGAAGAAGGGGTTCCCTGGTATAAGTCACCGGCGTTCCTGGGAGTCGTCGTCATGCTCGCGGTAATAATTCTAAACATTCTTTTCTGGTAATTGGAGGGAAAATGCATATAGACATAAGGTATCCGATCGGGGCGATGTTCTCGCTTTTTGGTGCGATCCTGACCATCTACGGCCTTACCACCAGTTCTTCTTCGATTTATGCGAGGTCGCTTGGGTTTAACATCAATTTCTGGTGGGGATTGGTGCTGCTCGGTTTTGGCGTGATCATGCTGGCATTGGCCTGGAGAGGCTCGCCCAAGCAGAAAACCAGTTAGCAAAATGGGGCGTCAAAAAAAAGCGCCCGTCTTAAAAAAAATTATTTGTAGCTGTCCAGCTTGCGCAGCCGGAAGTGTCGGAATTCCTGCTTGACTATCTTGCGGATATGGTTGAGCCGGGTGGAGTCTCCGGGCCGCAAAGAAATAAAAAGCCGGATGATTTTCTCGCGGTCTGAGACCGGAAGGCCCAGCTCATAGACCAGGGCTTTCAAGGTGCGCAGAGATTTTTTCACATACTGATCGATGGCAGCTCTCATTTCCCCGGGAATCTTTTCAAACTCCACCGCGAACCCGGGTGGGTAAGGGAATCCCTGGTTGGTTTTCATTTTCAGGGGGTTTACCCAGACCACCCGGCTGATGGTAATAATGGTCATCCCGTCGAGAACTATGACCAGGTCGATAAGATCATTGTCCCTGATTTTGTGCGCCCGGCAGGCCAGATACGCCCCGCCCGCGCTGATCGTGATGGTTTTGGCCGGATGCCATTTGCCGCGAAAAGAATATTCGGCCTCCAAGTCGCTTTCGGAACGCTGGAACCTTCGCTCTTTCGCCCAGCCCTCTTTGAATGGGGTCTCAACCGGCTGTTTCTGTTTTTTCATCTGCCTGATTGCATTTTAGCAACTTGTTTTGAGAAAAGCAATTTTTAGCTTATTTTATTTTTTAGGGTAAAATCAAGGAGGGTATGTTGCCCAAATCTTCTTTCCCCTCCCTCGGATGGGAGGGGATTAAGGGGAGGGTGATTTTGAATACTATAATCAATCACCCCCTCCCTTGCCCTCCCCCGTCAAAGGGGGAGGAAAAAGGATTTTTCTGTTTCGGCAACAAGCCAAAGAATAGATGACCTCAAAGGGCATAGCATTTGATGACCGGGCGGGGGTGACATGGAAGAAAAGGTCAAAGTGGCGATAATCGGGGGCGGGCCAGCGGGACTGACCGCGGGCATTTACCTGGCGCGCGCCGGGATCGAGTGCAAAATTTTCGAGCCGGGCGCTCCGGGCGGGACCGTGTTCCTCGTCCATCAGATCGAAAACTATCCGGGATTTCCCAAGGGTATCGGCGGCAATGAGCTTGCATCGTTGATCGAAGAACAGGCCAAGAAATTCGGGGTGGAAATAGTCAGCGCGGACGTGGCCAAAGTAGAGCGCTCTGACGGGAATTTTTTGGTCGAGCTTGGCTCGGGCAAAAAAGTTGTGGCCCAGGCGGTGGTGGTGGCGACCGGGTCGCGGCCGAAAAAGCTCGGGATCAAGGGCGAAGCCAGGCTCTGGGGAAAGGGCGTAAGCTACTGCGCCACCTGCGATGGATTTTTTTACAAGGGCCAGGACGTGGCGGTAATAGGGGGAGGGGACAGCGCGGTGCAGGAGGCGCTCTATCTGTCTCATATCTGCAGAAAGGTTTTTATAGTTCACCGGCGCGACCAGTTGCGCGCCAAGAAGCTGCATCAGGACCGCGCCCTGGCAAAAGAAAATATCGAGGTCATCTGGGATTCGGTGCCTGAGCAGGTCCTGGGCGAGGACCAGGTCTCGGGAATTCTGATCAAAAATGTCAAGAGCGGAGAGAGTAAAACCCTCCCGGTCAGCGGTGTCTTTTTCTATGTGGGCCTGGACCCGATCAACGAGCCGGTCGCGGGCCTGGTGCACCTCAGCGAGGACGGCTTCATCAAGGCCAGCGAGGACACGCGCACCAATGTTCCCGGCATTTTCGCCGCGGGCGACATCCGCAAGAAGAACGCGCGCCAGGTTGCGACCGCAATCGCGGACGGGTGCAACGCCGCTTATGCGGTTGAAGAATATTTTCTGGAAAAGGAATGAGCTCGAAAAAAGACATAAGCGGCTGGTGCGAGATCCGAATCGAGGGCCCGACCCATATCCTGGAGGCGGTCTCCGACTACCTGACTTCCATCGGCTCCGGAGGCGCCATCTTTTCCCAGCTACCCCGTCCCCGGCCGGGATATGAGCTGCTCACCGGGTTCTTGCCCAATGACCGCAAGCTTGACATGAAGCTGGTGGCGCTCAACCGGCATTTGGACGACTTGCGCAAGATTTTTTCGCACCAGACCGTTACCCGGCCCAAGCTCCAGACCATTGTTGACCGCGACTGGATCAACCAGTGGCGCGAGACCGTGGTGCCCACCCAGGTCAGCAAAAAATTCTGGGTGGTCCCGGAATGGTCGCAGGTCCCCAAGGCCGCGCAGAAGCCGGGCTTCCTCATCATTTCCATGGAGCCCGGACTCGCCTTCGGCACCGGGTTCCACGCAACAACCCAGCTCTGCATCGAGTTCATGGAACAGCTCGTGCCTGAAAAAGCGAAGTCCGTGATCGACCTCGGAACCGGCACCGGAATCCTGGCAATGACCGCGGCCATGCTCGGCGCAAAAAAAATACTCGCGGTGGACACCGACCCCCTGGCGATAAAGGTGGCCGCGGAAAACATCGCAAGGAACCATTTGCAAGGCAAAATAGAATTGCTGCTCGGAGGCGACAAGACCGCGGCCAGGCTGAGCCGGTCGCGGTTTGACCTGGTGGTCGCCAACCTTTTCGCAAACGAGCTGGTCAGGCTGCGCGGCTATATCGCGAGCCATCTCAAGACCAACGGATGCCTGGTCATGAGCGGCATCCTGCGCGACCAGGTCAAAGAGGTTTTGCAGAGTTTCCGGGCACAGGGTTTCAAGACCATTCAAAAAAAGGAGAGGCAAGGGTGGGCGGCGATTTTGATGAAAAAGGCATGAAGAGGCCTCACAAAAGGTTCTTCATATCCAAACGCAGGATACACAACCAGGCCGGGCAACTGGTCGTTGACCTGGACCGCGACCTGGTCCACCACATCCGAACCGTGCTCCGCATCGGAGCGGGCGCAAAGATCTCGCTCTTTGACGGCACGGGTCGGGAGTATCCTTGCGAGATCATTTCCTCAACTCCCAATAAAGTCATTGCCAAAATACTGGAGCAGAATTTTCCAAAGACCGAGTCTGCTCTTCAGATCACGCTCTGCCAGGCGCTCCTAAAAGAGCAGGCGTTTGACCGAGTGCTCACCAGCGCGACCGAGCTGGGCGCAACAAAAATCATACCCGTGCTCAGCAACCGGGTGGTGGTGAAAATCGTTGCCAAAGAGGTCGACAAAAAAATGTTCCGCTGGGAAAAGATCGTCCAGGAGGCCGCAGGCCAGTCCGGACGCGTGGTCTTGCCCTCAATCAGCTATCCCATGGAATTTGAAAATTTGCTGAAAGAAAATTTCAGCGGCACAAGGATTCTGCTCTGGGAAAAAGCCGGGGCAGGCGGGCTGAAATCGCTGCCGCAAAACCAAGCGGGTGACCATGTCACCCTGCTGATCGGCCCGGAAGGCGGGTTTGAGGATGAGGAAGCCAATGCCGCAATCGCCGCGGGATTTATACCCATCGGGTTAGGCCCCCGAATCCTTCGCGCCGAGACCGCGCCCATCGCCGCGATCTCCATCATCCAGCACCTCTTCGGCGATCTTTTTTAAATGTAGGGGCAGGGCTTGCCCTGCCCTATTGATCGATC
>Ga0315287_10008504_pt1 | contig 10374 bp, 5 predicted proteins | sample YL17G11_0_MG_FD_205037 | JGI IMG/M metagenome (GOLD analysis project Ga0315287, IMG submission 205037) | Sediment microbial communities from Yellowstone Lake, YNP, Wyoming, USA - YL17G11_0 | ecosystem: Environmental > Aquatic > Freshwater > Lake > Sediment | place: USA: Wyoming | collected...
TCTTCCGTCAGCGGTTCAGGATGGCTTGCAAGCCACTGGTCGCGTTCCGCCAACCATCGCCTGAACTTTTCCTGCGGAAGGGAATCCACAAGGCGGAAGGTCACGAAGTAGGTGACGCCATCCTGCTTCCAGTGAGGAAGGTTGGCTTTGGTGATCTGGACTGGTGCGAGCGGGTTGAAGAAGGTGGCCAGTTCCTTCTTATAGTTTGCTTCGACGGTATCGGACAAGCGGCGGGACGCCGCTTCCACTTCATCGAGATCGAAGGCTTTCAGCAAGACGGCGGACATTTCGGCCAGCGATTTGCCGCCGGCCATATCCTTGAGCGTTTTGGCGTCTTCTGGTGAAATCTCCCGATCCAGCCGGGCAAGGCGTCCGGCAAGACTTGAAAGCCTGTCTTCGTCGCGATTGCCAAGGGCGACGCCGAGGAGGAGTTTATCGAAGGGGACGGAGCGGAGGCGTTCGAGCGGGCGGGAATCGGTCTTGTCGCTCTCGCACACTCCTACGGCGTCCACGACGATGTAATGGGTTTTGGCGCGGGCATCTTCGCCGCTGACTGCCTGCAAGTCTGTAGGCGTGAGGATTCGGGAACCGCGTCCTTTCATCTGTTCGAAATAGACGCGGCTGCGGACGTCGCGCAGAAAGACAAGGCATTCAAGAGGCCTGATGTCCGTGCCGGTGGAGATCATATCCACAGTGACGGCGATACGGAGCTGGGGCGACGTGCGGAACTGTTGGATTAGCTCCTCCGACTTTGCGGGTCTGCCGGTCTCAGGGTGCGTGGCCAGATAGGTGATCTTCTTGGCAAAGTCATTGCCCTTGCCAAAGACCTCGCGGACAATGCCAACAACGTCCTCAGCGTGGGAATCGTCCTTGCAGAAAATAAGGGTCTTGGGAACGAGCGTGCGTCCGGGGAAAAGTTCGGTAAAGAGGGCGTCTTTGAAGGTTTGGATGACGGTGCGGATTTGCGAGGGAACAACGACGGAACGGTCGAGTTGCCCGGCTTCATAGGCGAAATCTTCATCGAGCAATTCCCATCGGCGGGCGCGCGTTTCCTTGTTGCGCCTGTCCACATAGAAACCCTTTTCCACTCTGCCGCCCTGCTGCGTGACTTGTGTTTTGATCCGATAGACCTCATATCCGACGTTGACGCCATCGGCGACGGCGCGTTCGTGGTTATATTCCATCACGAGATTCTGATTAAAAAAGCCGATGGTCTGTTTTGATGGGGTGGCAGTCAAGCCTATGATAAAGGCATCGAAATATTCCAGAACCTGACGCCAGAGATTATAGATGGAACGATGGCACTCATCGGTGACGATGAAGTCGAAGGTTTCAATGGGAATGTCGGGATTGTAAACGACTTCGCGGGGGCGGTCATCTGCGGCGCTGATTTCATAAGCGGAGATTTCGTCGGCGTCTTCGGGGAGTTCCTCGCAGCGCAGCATCGAATAAAGACGCTGGATGGTGCAGATGGTGACGCGGGATACGGAATCGAGTTTGTTGGATGTCAGGTGTTGGACGTTATAAAGTTCGGTGAATTTGCGGCCGATATCGGGAGTTACGAATTGATCGAATTCGGTTTTGGCCTGCCTGCCGAGATTGGCGCGATCCACAAGGAAAAGGACACGGCGCGCTCCGGTGTATTTAATGAGGCGGTAGATGAAAGCGCATGCGGTGTAGGTTTTGCCTGCGCCGGTGGCCATTTGAATAAGGGCGCGTAGTTTGGCGGAGGCGAAGGATTGCTCCAGATTGGTGATGGCCTCGATCTGGCAGTTGCGCATATTATTTGTGACAAGCAGGTGCGCGAAGGGGAGTTGGGCCAGACGGTCGCGCAGGGTATCGGGTTCGGAAATCCATTCCGCAAGCGTTTCGGGACGATGAAAAGAGAAAACCCGCCGCGAACATGATTCCGGATCGCGTTCATCGCGAAAGAAGGTTTCAACACCAGTGGATTCATAGTAGAAAGGAAGAAAGCCGCTTTCAACTTGAAGAAATTCCGGTAAATTCCTTCCATAGAACGAGGTTTGATCGGCCACTGAGGAGAGCGTGGTGCCGACCTTTTTGGCCTCAATAAGGCCAACAGGTCTTCGATTCACGATCAGGAGATAATCGCAGCGTCCGCCTTTGACTGGCACTTCACAAAGGGCAACGCCTGGGGCAGCGTTAGGATTAAATTGGGTGTAATTCTGAATGGCCCAACCCGATGCAATGAGCATGGAATCAATTTGTTGTCGTGCTTTTTGTTCGGGATTCAATTCAGGCATGAGATTCTCACACCGCAAAACCCTTCTGGGTTATTTCATATCCCCATATCTTAAAAAAATGATCTGGGCTTAAAATTACAAAATTGATTAAGACTCTAATTTGATGTTCATGTCAAAGGAAAATTGATTCGGTCTTGAGGGCGTTTGTTATCCTCTTTCTTTGAGATCTTGGCGGCTTTGCGAGAGAAAATAAATTTTTCCTTCATTTCCCCTTTATCAATCCCAGAGCCGTTTGGTTTTCCGTCTCTGATAGAGACGCTCCGTGAATCCGCCCTCAGTTTCAAAAGATTCTGCCTGGGACGCAATCTGGCGATCCAGGAGGCTGCATGTCACAACAATAAGCGTTATGGCGGCATTTGCGGTGATTTCAGGATAGATGGACTGCTTGGACGGAATGGACTTTATGAACTTTATGGACTTTCCCATAGGGTCGTTCTTTTGACTTTGTGTATTCAGTTTAATTTTTCTATTTTCTTCCGAACGCTCTCTCTGATACACCTCCCGAACCCATTCAGCCACAGCATCTGCATCTTCACAACGACGCCTGATCAGTTCGGTTCTGAGCGGGTCATCCTCCGCCCAAAGGGTCAGTCCTCGTTGCCTCAAAAAATCCTCATAATCCAATTTCAACTCCTCGAGGCTTGCCCGGGCCACATTCGTCAGTTTCATTTCCATCTTTTTCGATGTACCGGAAACCTGGCTTCCCTCTGCGATATTCTGGACTCCTGAACGCGCCGCCTGAACCATCTGGTCATGAGTGCGACTGCGTTTGTCAATATACCGATCGCAAAACCGCACCGTTATATCATAAACCAGCTGCGCCATCTGGAAGCTCTTCAGCTTCCGATACCCCCCATGCTTCGGGATTAGAGGTTCCTGTTTCGGATCCCGTCTTTTCTTCTGTCCATTTGTGTCCATACTGTCTTTCATACTCACCTCCTATTCCAGGAATGAGAGTTGATTTTCCACTGAGATTCCAGGCGCTTCCGGATGGCAGCATTCTTTTGTAAGATCCTTGTTTTTGCACCGGCACAGGTTGAGAGAAATGCCATGAGATGCGGCGATGTCTTTCAACAAGGCGTACTTCTCCCTGCGATACTCTGTGGTAGGGATCCAGATGACGCCATGACCGCAGTAATCGGTGACGCGATGTGTGTATAGTTTTTTCGCCATGGGGTAAAATGACCAATCGCCATGGCTGAGGCGCTTGGGGGCTTCAATGCCGGGCCGCATGAAAAGATAGGAAGCCGTTGCGTTTTTCACCTTTAATTCCGCCATTTTGCCCAGAAGGGACATGAACGAATCCAAAGTGTCTGTCAGCCCGGGGACAAGGGGATCCATGCGGAGCTCGGTTCGTATGCCACTGTGTATCAATCGTTTCAGGTTGTCGAGACGTTCGGGAACGTCGGCTGCATTAGGCTCGAGCAGCCTGCGGATGCCGTCATCCAGGGTGGTCATGCCCACCTGGATGTGAACCCTATCCGGATTTCGGGAGAAAAGTTCTATAAAGGAATCCGGGATGACGGATTTTGTGGAGACCAGGATAAAGACTCCGTGATGGAACAAAATCTCCATAATATCATGCAGATCCTTGAGGATCGGTTCCACGGGAAGGAAGGGTTCTGAGGCTGTGGAAAAATACACCAGCTCAGGCGTCTGTCTTTTCTTAGGCAATTCCTCTTTTAACAGTTCCAGGGTATTGGAGTAAAAAATGATCTTCCCCCAACCCGGGTGATGGCCATAGCACTGAGCGTAACAATACACGCACCTGTTGGGGCACCCGTTGGTGAGATTGATGGTATGATAGCTTGAAAGACAAGGCAAAAGTGGGTGACGCAGGATCGGGCCGCGTCTTTGATATTTATAAATCCGGAGCATAACAGTCTTTCAGATTGATATCTGACCTTGTGTGTAAAGAATCCACCATAAACCTTTCATGTGTTCTTCTCCTTCCGCCAGATTTGGCTAAAATTTCAATGGATCTCTTGAGAATAATTCGATCTTTTCTGCCATCAAAGGATAACTCCTGTCAAGAGACTCGGATCGGAAAGTTTCCAAATCAGGGATGGAGAGGGAAGAGGTAAATTTTATTCCTTCTTGAGGGTTTGAGTATTGACAATGCCGTTTGAGAGAGTTTACTGTTTCATCGATTGTATATTAAACTGGAAGATCCAACAAAGCGTAATACTTACAGAACAGGGGTATTGCCATACTCATGATCCGGGGAACGATTCAAAATTGGGGTCTTGTCAAAGACTTTGTCTATCGGGACTTCAGAACCAGGTTTGCGGGTTCAGTCCTGGGAGTGGCATGGAATATTTTACATCCGCTGATCCTGATCCTGATTTATATCGTCGTTTTTTCCAATGTCATGAGGGCGAAGCTGCCTGGAGTGGAAAGCGGGTATGGATACAGCATCTACTTATGTTCCGGGATTCTGCCCTGGGCCGCATTCAGCGAGCTTTTGATCCGATATACAAACCTTTTTTTCGAACATGGGGGACTCATAAAAAAGGTTTCATTTCCCAAGGAGATTCTCCATATCTCCGCCCTGATCACAGGCACAATCAATTTTCTGATCAGCTTCAGTATTTTCATGTTTTTCCTGGGGATTCTTCATATCACGGGTCAACACAGGGTTCATCTGACCTTTGAGCAGATGCTGATCTTTTTCGGGGTTCTGGGACTGCAGCAGGTTTTCTGTCTGGGTCTTGGACTGGCTTTCGGGGTCATCACGGTGTTTTTCAAGGATATGGGTCAGCTGGTGAGCATCATTGCCCAGCTTTGGTTCTGGTTCACGCCGATTGTGTATCCCTTCAGTGTAGTGCCGGAACGATTGAAGATCTTTTTTCTTTTCAATCCCCTCTATTACTTTATGAATATTTACCGATCAATACTTTATTTAAATCAAATGCCTTCCCTGGCGAGTTTGGGAATTGCCGGGGGAGTCAGCCTGGTAACCTTTATTCTGGGCATTTTGATATATAAGAAACTGATTGATGAAGTGCCGGATGAGTTATAATACGATTACGAGTACGATTACGAGTATGAGAAGGAGGGAAACAAGGCGCCCGTAGCTCAATTGGATAGAGCACCGGACTTCGAATCCGTAGGTTGCAAGTTCAAGTCTTGCCGGGCGCGCCAAGCCTCTGAAATTCAAGGAGTTATCCCGTTTATCCCCCCTGCGCATAAGAAGATAATGCGATCATGGGAGGAATGGGTTTTTATATTGACTTGAATCGGGATAATGTTTAAAAAAAGAATTGTAAAATTTTAATTGAGGGGAAGAAATAAATGGATCTTTTAAATCGCAGACGTGTGATATTAATTCTTTTCGCTCTTGTCCTTTTAAAATCGCCCTTGATCGGGCAGGAAGTATGGTATGAAATTTTTCCCAATGCCCTCCCCCCGGAGCGATCGGCATTTGGGATGGTGCATAACAAACAAACCAACCGACCTGTTCTCTTTGGGGGATTCAATTCCAGCGGACCTCTTGACGATACATGGGAATTTCAAGAAAACACATGGGTGGAATTATTCCCTCCTGCAAAACCCCCTGCCCGCTATTTTCATACCTTCACCTATAGAGACAGCGATGGAAGCGCCTTTGTATTGGGCGGCCTTGTTGATAATAAACCTTCCTCAGAAATGTGGAAACTTGAGAGCGGGACATGGACCAAGATCACTTCCAGTGAAATCCCTCCTGCCCGCCATTCCCATGCCGCAGCATACGACAGCAAACTCGACGCCCTTTATGTGTATGGAGGTTTGGGGGAAGACAACGAGCATCGGGGGGATTTCCGGGCGTATCAAGCCGATGCCTGGACTATGGTGAATTCGTTGAACGCTCCGGGACCGTTGTATGGCCATGCGATGGTTTATGATCCCTCCCGCAATCAGATGGTTCTTTTCGGGGGCGCTAATGCTTCCAACACGCGAGTCAATGATACCTGGATTTATAAAAATTCAGAGTGGGCACTTCTGCCCACTCAGAATGCGCCTTCCCCCCGTATTTTTCATAAAATGGCCTATGATCCGGATCAGAACGTCATCCTTCTTTTTGGAGGATTTGAACAGGGAAAACGGCTGAACGATCTCTGGATTTTCGACGGGGAGAACTGGACCCCGCGTTCAACAACCCTCTCTCCAGAAAAACGCAGCTCCCACGAAATGGTGTATGACAGCAAATCCCAACGCCTTCACTGCTTCGGCGGTATCGGAGCAACCAATAATTATTACAAGGACAACTGGGTCCTCTTTGAAAAAGATCTCTCTTTCGACAAGGAGATTTACATCAGCATTCATGATCAGGCAGTGATCAGCGTGTCTGATCTGTCGGGCAATCAGGATCCATCGGCAAAGGATACCATTTTTATTGCCCTCACCAGCACCACAGACCCTGTCGGCATCGCCCTTCCCCTCACGGAAACAGATATCAATACGGGTGTGTTCACCTGCGACGAAGCCGATCAGAAGCTGAAATTCTCCCTGATCGAAAGCAACCAGGATTTGCGACAGATTCAGGTCAAGGATGGAGACACGATTCGGGCGAGCTACGTCAGCGCGCTGGATGGACGTGAGATTACAGCCACAACGCAGTGGATCGGAGCAGAAGCCATTATCGAATTAGACAAGCAGGTGTATATCGGCACCCACGACAGCGCCATTATCACCATCTACATCGAGGATGAAAACGTGAATCCCAATGTGATTGAAACCATCCAAGTGCTGGTGACCAGCGATCCTGATCCCACTGGCTTCCCTCTGATCCTCCAGGAAATCTCGGAAAACAGCGGGATATTCACTTTTCCCAAGGGACAGAAGAACCTGACCTTTAGTTTGAAGGCAACCAGCAAGAGCAAGACGGAAATTTATGTGGAAGACGGAAGATTCTTTACAATCACATATGTAAACAAGTATGACGGAAGAACCTATATAAATGAGGCGCAGTGGGTCAGGTCCGCCGTGAAGGTGGAATTTGACAAAAAAGTGTATGAAACCACACAGGACAAGGCTTATGTGACTTTGTACGATGATGATCTGAACATAAAAAGCGACGTGACCGAAACGATCTGGCAGAAGATTTACTCCGATACCGATCCCAAAGGTTTAGAGATTCCCTTCATAGAAACAGGGTTGAATACGGGAATATTCAAACCGGACCCCATCAGCTTTAGCGCCTTTGGAACCTCGTTCATCAATAGGGTAATCCATGTTACTGATGGAGATGTCTTGACAATCAAGTACGAAAAATATTTACAAGAACCGGTTTATGCAACCGCGGTCTTTTCCGATGGCACACCGAAATCGAGCAGACCTGAAGTCTATATCATTTTCGGACCCCGAGAGGGGGAAGTGACAAGCGATACAGTCGTGACGTTTCATTTCACGGCATGCGGCGCGGCTTTTAATATCAATCCCAGGGATGTGGAATTTCAGACCATGCTTCAGGGTTTGGAGGACAATTGGAGTCCCTGGATTCAGGGAACAACAAGAACCTACAAGGATCTGCCGGGTGGTAATTATAAATTCATGGTCCGCGCGAGGACGCCGAAAAGTTTTGCCCCTGTATTGGAACCTGTGCTGTCTCTGCCTGTTTTTCGCTCCTTCTATATCCTCACAGAAGATGAGTCCCCCCTGGTACCTCCCAGACTTGTGGCAACACCGGGGGATCTTTTTGTGAAACTCGATTGGACGCATGATTACAGGGAGAATATGTTGGGATACTTCATTTACAGGCGGGAGGAAGGGAAAAACACAATCACCCTGAACACTCTCCCGCTGGATCCGAACCTCAGCACTTACACAGACCAACCCCTTGTTCCCTGTACCCGTTATGAATACTTTATTCGTGCGCTTGACAAGGAAGGGCAAATCAAGGATTCCAACAAAGTCTGGTGCGCAGCCGCACTAGAGACCCCCGGAACAAATGTCCTCTACTTCAACGAGGATACCTTGGATATGAGCAATTATGCTGTGGAGGCCAAATTGGAGATTTCCAATAATACAAGAACAGAGCCGATCTGCTGGACCCTCTATACAGACACACCCGCGCTGAGCGTGTATCCGGCATCCGGGATCTCTTCTGGGGAAATAACAAAAGTCAATGTGAGATTAAATCGCACAGGGTTCACACCGGGATTTTATGAATTGAATATCTTCATACGCAGCAATGCTGCTTCTTACTGGCCTCCCCTGATCAATGAGAAAAAAGCCGTTACAATCAAATTCAGCATTCCAGGACCTGTTATCCACAACACCCACAGCTTTTGGGAGCCTTCAAGAATCCCCAACTGGCAAGATGTACAATACGCCTTTGTGGATATCACCCCGGTTGGCGTTGGTAATTGGAGGATCCTGTTACAGGCGCCTTTGAAAAGCTCAGACACCGTGGATTTATCCGAGTTGGGAATGGGCATCAGACCCCTCCAGACCGTCCATGACGTTGCGCCCACAGACTCATACCTGTTTAACGGGGATTTGAACGGTCAAATCGATGCAGGGGAAAAAGTCTCCCTTTCAATTACGGAACTCAACGATGGAGATGTCGAAGCCCGAAGCGTGTCCGCCGTGTTCTATTCCAGGGATGAGTACGTTGAAATCGTTGGAGGGAACAAATTGTCTTTCAATAATCTGGCGGGACATGCGAAGAAGAAAGGATGGGTGAATTTTAAAGTTTCGCAGAATCTCCCCTCTGTCAAAGACGGATATCCCTTTATGCTGGATGTGCTTCTGGTGGATTCGGATGGATATGAATGGCTGAGCACTATTAATTTAAAGGCGTTTATTCATCCAAGCAATTATTCCTATAGTGTTGACGATGATACTGAAGGATTCAGCTATGGTAACAATAATCAAATCATGGAAGTGGATGAGAATATCGAGATTCCCATTACCACGCACAATCCGGGCGCCAATGAGCTGCCTTCCATTATCTACTACCTGGATCGAGCCACTTCCACAACGCCTGTCTTAATATCAAGGGCCTCCTTGAAAAGCGATTATCCCATCCCTCCTTACAGCTCCCAAAACGTGGAAACGGATTTTGAGCTCACGGTGAGTCCCATCTACGCTGGTGATCAGCTGGATTTTCATCTGTACAGCGCGTTTTTGAAGCCCTATTTATATGACTCCACCATGGTCTCGGAAGATTCCCTGTGCCATTATAATTCCTCTCTCCCACATCCTGACGGAAAGCTTGATTCGGAAGGCAGTCCAATCATGTGCCCAATTGTCGGTTTTGCCTATAGCTATGTGATTGATAATATGATCAGCTTCAACCGTAAGGGACTATTGGAGAAGGTTGTCACTTTGGGGGAAGGCGCTGATCCATGGAATTTCTCAGGAGAAGTGCTCCCCTTTGTTCCTCCTGAGTTCGGCGTGAATGAGGATAGCATATATTTAAAATCCGCAAATAACACCAACTGCTTCGGGTTCTGGGAAAGCCCGCCGGAATATCTGACCCCCATCCAAAGCAACAATCTCTACCGTGCCCGGTGGACCATCCAGACGGATCTGGAGGATTATTCCATTTCTCCCTCTGTGCGCTTCCGGGTGTTTGACAATCTGGGACAGGTGGCCGATGTCTTGCATATCGCCAGTGAAGGATCAGGGGTTTTTGCCCCCAATACCCATCCGAGGGATTATGATCTCTATTTTATCCCGAATCAGGAGGCGGGGAATAGTTTGCGATTTGCCTTTGACCTGATCAATATGAATCCGAATGATGCGAATGAAGGCACCGTTTTTCTGAATAAACTCCAGGTGGAACGAACCCCCCTGGAATCACTGCCCGACCCATTCCGAATTCGAAACTATAGTTTCTTCAATGATGCGGAGGGATGGGAATTTGGGGCTGCTCCCCCCTTGTTGACGCCTCCGATTGGTTATCAATCAAATGATGATCTCATCATAACGGGCGTTGATGAAAATACCTTCGGATTCTGGACAAGTCCTGCCGATGATATAACCCTGGGAGAGAATATGCGGATCTGGTCTGCTGAATTCCATGTCCGGAGAGATTTTGAAACACAACAGGACCAGGTTCCCACAGTCCGGTTCCGCCTGAACGCCTTGAATAACCAGGCTTGCGTATTCAAACAAATAGACA
>Ga0315287_10008505_pt1 | contig 10373 bp, 9 predicted proteins | sample YL17G11_0_MG_FD_205037 | JGI IMG/M metagenome (GOLD analysis project Ga0315287, IMG submission 205037) | Sediment microbial communities from Yellowstone Lake, YNP, Wyoming, USA - YL17G11_0 | ecosystem: Environmental > Aquatic > Freshwater > Lake > Sediment | place: USA: Wyoming | collected...
GATGTAGAAGGCCTGGATCGAAGTGATCTTGATGGCGAGGGCCACGGCGACGGCACCGACGATGACGAGCGTCCACTCGATTGAACTGCGCTTCCAGCCGTCGTCCTTCTTCTTGCGGCCCCTGACCGTGCTGTTCGTGGAGCCGTGCTCGGGATCGGTCGGCTCCGCGGCGTCGCTCTGGGGCCCGGACTCGAGCGGATCGAGCGGATCGAGCGGATCGAGCGGCCCGCTGCTGTCCGGGGGCGGGACTACTGAGGTCATACGGGCGAAGAGTCCTTGCCGAGCGGAAGGTGGGGAGGCTGAGGCTACCGCAACCGGCGTCTCGGCCGAGGTCGCCGTCGACCTTGGCCGGCTCAGGCGGCACCGTCGGCAACGGCGTACCGGGCGAGCACCCGTCGGGCGGCGTCGACGCCGGCCGATTGCAGGTCGGCCGGCCCGTCGACGACCACGGCGGCCTGCCCGAGGCGGAGCAGGAGCCGCTCGAGCCACGGGCGTGCCGTGATGATGATCGTGACGCGAGATCGGCCGTCGGCCAGCTCGGTGACGTGTTCGATCGGGTACTGCTCGAGCACCCAGCGGGCGTCGGAGCCCAGGTCGATCTGCACGCGGGGCTCGTCCCCGCTGGGGCTGAACACGCCGTCGGCGACGATGTCGGCCGGTGGCTCGTAGGTGGTGTCGAGCAGGTCGGCCGCCCGGATACGGTCGATCCGGAACAGCCGGTCGCCGTCGGCGAGATGGCAGTGGGCCGAGAGGTACCACTGGCCCTGGTCGGTAGACACCCGGTAGGGGTCGACGACACGGTGGGTGAGTTCATCGCGCCCGTACGCGTAGTAGTCGATGGCGACCTGGCGATGGCTGCGCAACGCGTCGCGCAACACATCGAGCACACTGGCCGACACCGCCCCGAACCGGATGTCGATAGAGGCGGCCTCCTCGTCGCCGCCCCTCCCGGTGAGGGCGACCGAAAGCTTGGCCAGTCCCCGCGCCAGCGGCCCGGAGGTATCGGCCCCCGGCGTGGCCAGCAGCGTGGATCCGGCGGCGACCAGGGCGAGCCCCTGTTCGGGTGTGAGCGACAACGGCCGGTCGAAGGCCCGGGGCAGGATCATGTACACCCGGCCGTCCTCGACGAACAGCTCGACGAGGACATCCGGGGTGTAGGGGTAGAGGCCCACCATCGACACGGTGTCGAGGTCGCGCAGCAGTTGGTTCTCGTCGATCTCGAAGCGCTGGCAGATCTCGTCGACTGACGCGCTGCCCTGCGCCGCGACCCACGGCACCAGGCTGAGCATGCGGGCGACCCGCGCCGACGCGGCCGGCCGGGTCACGACGCGACCTCGCGCAGCCAGGCGATCATCTGGGTGCGCAGCTCGGGTGGCGCCAGCACCTCGGCGTGGTCGAGGAACGTGAGCACGAACGAGCGGAAGGCGGGCCAGTTGGTGACGGCGATGTCGAAGACCGCCGAGCCGTCGTCGCGCGACTCGACCGCCACGTCGTCGCCGAGCTGACGGGCGGCCCAGGCGGCGTGGTCGGCGTCGACCAGCAGTCGAGCGACGACCTCGTCGCCCTCACCCAGTTGCCAGGGCTCGTCGGGCAGCACCGCGGTGGCGTGCCCCGGCTCGAACGACCGGGGCTCGCCGGTGGTGACGGCGCCCGAGATGCGGTCGAGCCGGAAGTTGCGTTCGGCGTCGCGGGCGCGGTCCCACCCGGTGAGGTACCAGTGGCCCCGTTGGTACCCGACGCGCTGAGGCTCGACGGTGCGGACCTCGTCGTTGTAGGTGAAGGTGGCGGTCCGTCGCTCGGCGCAGGCCTGGTACAGCGAAGGCAGGCCGGGGTCGGTCGGCAGCGAGGCCATGGCCCCGTCGAGCGCGGGCTCCTCGCCTTCGGCCTCGACCACGCCCCCGAGCTTCCAGAGGGCGTCGGCCCCCTCGACCCCGTCGACCCGCACGGCGGTGGCGGCCAGGTGAAGGGCGGCCAGCTCGTCGGGCTCGAAGCCGGGGTCACGCAGGTAGTAGCGGGCCCGGTCGATTCGGTAGCCGTCGACCGGTGGATCGACGCCCTCGACCGGTTCGAGCAGCAGCGGCACGCCCATCTCGCGGAGGTCGTCCTTGTCGCGCTCGAACGCCCGGCGGAAGCTCGCCTTGTTGTCGGGATAGCCGGGCACCCGGGAGCGCAGCTCGTCGGCCGAGAGTGGTCGTGTCGTCTCGAGCAGGGTGCTGATCAGGTTGAGCAGCCGCTCGAGCTTGTCCATGGCTAGAGCGAGGCGATGAGCTTGTCGACCCGCTCGTCGCGGGACTTGAACGGGTCCTTGCAGAGCACCGTGCGCTGGGCCTGGTCGTTGAGCTTCAGGTGCACCCAGTCGACGGTGTAGTCGCGCTTGCGCTCCTTGGCCTGGCGGATGAACTCGCCCCGCAGTCGCGCCCTCGTGGTCTGGGGTGGTGTGTCGATGGCGGTGTCGATGTCGGCGTCGTCGCAGATGCGCTCGACGAGGCCGTGGTTCTGGAGCTTGTAGAAGACGCCCCGCTCGCGGTTGATGTCGTGGTACTGCAGGTCGAGCAGAGCCACGCGGGGGCTGTTCAGTGGCAGTTCGTGCTTGTCGCGGTACTGCTCGATCAGGTTGTGCTTGATGACCCAGTCGACTTCGCGGTCGAGCTTGAGTGGGTCGTTCTCGATGGTCGTGAGGCAGTGCTCCCACATCTGCAGCGCCTGGGTCTCGATCGGGCTGAGCTCGCGGCGCTCGGCGTACTTGAGCGCCCGGTTGAGGTACTCGGACTGGATCTCGAGGGCGCTGGCCTCGCGTCCGTTGGCCAGCCGCACCCGGCGGCGACAGGTCATGTCGTGGCTGATCTCACGGATGGCCCGGATGGGGTTCTCGAGCGTCATGTCGCGCAGCACGACGTTGGGCTCTTCGAGCATGCGCAGCAGGATGCTGGCCGCCCCGACCTTGAGGAACGTCGAGTACTCGCTCATGTTCGAGTCGCCGACGATCACGTGCAGCCGGCGGTAGCGCTCGGCATCGGCGTGGGGCTCGTCGCGGGTGTTGATGATCGGACGCGAGCGCGTGGTCGCGCTCGAGACGCCCTCCCAGATGTGCTCGGCCCGCTGGCTGATGCAGTACATGGCGCCGCGGGCGGTCTGCAGCACCTTGCCGGCGCCGGCGTAGATCTGCCGACTCACCAGGAACGGGATGAGCACCTCGGCGTAGTGGCTGAAATCGTCGTGGCGACTGGTGAGGTAGTTCTCGTGGCAGCCGTAGCTGTTGCCGGCCGAGTCGGTGTTGTTCTTGAACAGGTAGATGACCCCGCGGATGCCCTCTTCGCGCAGACGCTGCTCGGCGCTCACCAGCAGTTGCTCGAGGATCCGCTCCCCTGCCTTGTCGTGCACCACCAGGTCGTAGATCGAGTCGCACTCGGGCGTGGCGTACTCGGGGTGCGAGCCGACGTCGAGGTACAGGCGTGCCCCGTTGGCGAGGAAGACGTTCGAGCTGCGCCCCCACGACACGACGCGCCGGAACAGGTACCGGGCCACCTCGTCGGGGCTCAGTCGACGCTGTCCCCGCAGGGTGCAGGTGACGCCGTACTCGTTCTCCAACCCGAAGATCCGGCGTTCCATGGCGTGAGGCTACCGGTGCGGACCGATGGTGCCCGTCACCCCGTCACCCCGTCACCGCCACGCTCAGGCCAGGACCTCGTCGAGGGTGACCACGCGGCCCTCCTCGATGCTGCGCTGGGCCGCCACCCCGACGGCGACCGACAACAATCCGTCCTCGAGGCTGACCGCGGCGCGACCGCGGCCCCGGACGGCGGCGAGGAAGTCGAGGTGCTCGAGGTAGCTCGATCCGTGGTGGAAGCCCTCGTAGCGCACCCGGTCGTCGTGCACCTGCTCGGAGCGCACGCCGCCCCGCCCAGTCGAACGTGAACCGAGTCGTACCGTCGACTGCGGCAGGAACGCCTCGACCTTGCCGGCGTCACCGACGGCCGACAGTTCCTCCTGGTGCTCGCTGCCCTCGACGAACATGCACAGGTCGAGCAGGGCCCGCGACCCGTCGTCGTAGTCGACGATGACGAAGGCGTTGTCGAGGATGTCGGGCACCTCGCCGTCGTAGCGCTCGTCGAGATGGTTGACGTCCTGACCACCCGACGCCATCACCTGCACCGGCCTGGCCACCAGCACATGGGTCATCAGGTCGAAGAAGTGGCAGCACTTCTCGACGAGCGTGCCGCCCGTGTTGCGGTTGAACCGGTTCCAGTCGCCGACCTTGGGCAGGAAGGGGAACCGGTGCTCGCGGATCGACAGCATGCGCACGCGGCCGATGCCGCCGGCGTGCACGTGCTCGATGAAGCGGGCGACAGGCGGCATGTAGCGGTACTCGAGACCGACCCAGACGACCCCGGGATGGCCGTCGGCGGCGTCGATCACCCGGCGGCAGTCGGCGATGGTGGTGCACAGCGGCTTCTCGATCAGCACATGGGTGCCCGCGTCGAGCACGTCGAGCACCACGTCGACGTGGGTGAAGTTGGGCGTGGCCACCACGACGGCGTCACAGCGGCCCGATGCGAGCAGCTCGGCGTGATGCTCGAACTGGGCGATGTCGTCGCCGGCCGGGGTCGCGCTGGCCGGGCCGGCGAAGGCCAGCGCCAGCTCACGCGAGGCAGCAATTGGGTCGGCGATGGCCGTCACCGTGGCGCCGTCGACGGCGGCCAGGTTGAGCATGTGCTCGATGCCCATCATTCCCGACCCGATGATGCCGTAGCGGAGCTCGTCAGTCATGAGAGCCGTACATCCGCCGCTCAGGCCAGCAGGGCGGCGCGCTCGGGCTCTTCGATGCGGCGGAAGGCGCGACGCAGGTCGGTGCGCTCGAGCACGGCGGCCTCGATCTCGGCCGCGGTGAGGGTGCGGTCGGGCCCGGCCAGGGCGCTGACCGCGGCATGCATGGCCCCGGCCAGGTCGAGCTGATCGGTCCACGATTCCTGCAAACGGGTGCGGATAGCCTCGGCCTCGCCGCCGAGCACGGTGGTGCCGTCCTCGTCCATGACCGTGCCGTCGTAGAGGATGTGGAACAGCTGGTCGCCGGCCCGCGTGCGCCCAACCTCGGCCACCAGGATCTCGACCTCCATCGGCTTCATCTCGTGGGTGAAGATCTGGCCGAGGATGGTTGCGTACTGGTTGGCCAGACTGCGGGCGTCGACGTCTTCGCGGCTGTACGCATAGCCCTTGAGGTCGGCGGCGCGCACGCCGGCGATGCGCAACTGGTCGAACTCGTTGTACTTGCCCACGCCGGCGAAGGCGATGCGGTCGTAGATCTCGCTGACCTTGCGCAACGTGGACGACGGGTTCTCGGCGCAGATGAGTATGCCCTCGTCGTAGACGACGGCAGCCAGGCTGCGGCCCCGGGCGATGCCCTTGCGGGCATAGTCGGCCCGGTCCTTCATGACCTGCTCGGGGGCGACGTAGAAGGGCATGCTCACAAGGCGGCTCCTTCGCCGCCGGACGCCGTCTCGGGCACCCGGGCGGCGCGGCTGACCTCGCGGTCGGCGAGATCGTCGATGAGGGCCCCGAAGCGCTGGGCGACCTCGGGCTCGCCGACCCGGTCGAAGCCGGCGGCGGTGATGGTGGCCATGGTCGGGTAGATGCCGCGGACCAGGTCGGGGCCGCCGGTGGCCGAGTCGTCGTCGGCCGCGGTGAACAGCGCATGGATGGCCAGGTCGAGGGTCTGCTCGCGGGTCATGGTCTCGTGGTAGCCGAGCTTGATGACGGTCGAGGCGTGCATGCCGCCCGACCCGGTGGCGGCGAAGCTCGTCTCCTCGTAGCGACCGCCGGTCACGTCGTATTGGAACAGCCGGCCGGTCGCCCGGGCCAGGTCGTAGCCGGCGAACAGGGGCACGACGGCCAGCCCCTGCATGGCGGCCGGCAGGTTGTTGCGCACCATCGACGAGAGCTGGTTGGCCTTGCCTTCGAGGCTCAACGCCGACGCCTCGACCTTCTCGTAGTGCTCGAGCTGTAGTTGGAAGAGTTTGACCATGTCCATGGCCGGACCGGCGGCGCCGGCGATGGCGACCCCGGAGTACTGGTCGGCGGCGAAGATCTTCTCGATGGCCCGGTGCGAGATCAGGTTGCCACTCGTGGCCCTGCGGTCGCCGGCCATCACCACCCCGTCGGCGAAGCGCACAGCGACGCACGTCGTGCCGTGGGTGATCGAGAGGGACGACGCGACGGAGGTGGGCGGCACGGGCGGCTCGAGGCCCATGCGGCGCAGGAGCTCGGCGAAGTTGGGGCCGGGATCGTCGGTCGTGGAGAACATCGGCAGCGTCACGGGGCGCAGGTTACCGGCTCCCCCGCGGGCCGGTGCTCACTCACCGGCTCACTCACCGGCCGGCGGCGGCCAGGCGCTGGCCACGGGCCCGGTCAGTTCAGGTCGGCGGCCAGTTGTCGCTGCTCCTCGGACTCGACGCGTTCGAGCACGAGGGTGGCGTCGAGCGGATGGGTGTCGGCGACGATCAGCGCCGAGTTGCACCGGAGGCACAGGAGCCCGCGGACGGCACCCGAGGCGTGACAGTGATCGACGTGCAGTGGGCTCGTGCCCGGCGGATCGGAAGAATCCGCTCCGCGTGTATCTCTAGCAACGCGCTCTACTGCCCGCCCTTCTGTACGTAGGCGCGAACGAACTCCTCGGCGTTGGTCTCGAGGACGTCGTCGATCTCGTCGAGTAGATCATCGAGCTCGGCCTTGATCTTCTCGCCCTTCTCGGACGTCGCCGGGGCCTCGTCGATCTCCTCGACGTCCTTCTTGGCCGGTGCCGGCTTTCGGATCTGCTCTCGCTCAGGCATGAGGCCCCCTCGAATCGGATGGTCGCCAGCGCCGTCGACGGTGACGACCGGTCTAGCTGCCCAGTGCGTCCAACAGCTCGGACGCCGTGGTGCACTGCGCCAACAACGTACCCACGTGAGCCTCGGTTCCGCGCGACGGTTCCATCATCGGCACCCGTCGCAGGGGTTCATGGCCGATATCGAAGACGAGCGAGTCCCAGTTGGCGGCCACGATGTGGTCACCCCAGCGCTGCAGGCACTTGCCGCGGAAGTAGGCCCGGGTGTCGGTGGGCGGCTCGGTACGGGCGAGCGCGACCTCGTCGTCGTTCGTGATGCGTTCCATGCCGAGCCGGGCGAAGAGCGACTTGGCGGGCCGCAGGTCGTGGTACTGCAGGTCCATCGCCGCGAGGCGGGCGTCGTCCCACGCCAGGTCGTGCCGCTGGCGGTAGCCGTCGATCAGTCGGTGCTTGGCGACCCAGTCGAGCTGGCCGGCCAGCGACATCGGGTCGGTCTCGAGGCCGGTGAGCACGGCCTCCCATCGGCGCAGGATCTGCTCCCCCACGGCCTCGTCGACGCATGCGAGCCCGTACGACTCGGCGTACTTGCGGGCCCGGTCGTAGAGCTCCCACTGCACCTCGAGCGCCGTGACGGTCGAACCGTCGACCAGTTCGAGCGGGGCGCGCAGGCTGAGGTCATACGACACCCGGCGCAGCGCGGCCACCGGAGCGGCGAACGCAAACTCGCGGGGCAGGGCGTCGTCTTCGATCATGGCCAGCACGATGGCGGTGGTGCCCACCTTCAGGAAGGTCGAGACCTCCGACAGGTTGGCGTCGCCCACGATCACGTGCAGCCGCCGGTACTTCGACGCATCGCAGTGCGGCTCGTCGCGGGTGTTGACGATCGGCCGCTTGAGCGTGGTCTCGAGCCCGACCTCTTCTTCGAAGAAGTCGGCGCGCTGAGTGATCTGGAAGGGCACCTCGTCGGCCGTGAGCCCCCCGGCCTCGCTGCCGACCTTGCCGGCCCCGGTGAAGATCTGCCGGGTGATGAAGTGCGGGGTGATGTGGGTGACGATGCGCCCGAACGGCAACTGGCGGTCGACGAGATAGTTCTCGTGGCAGCCGTAGCTGTTGCCCTTGCCGTCGGAGTTGTTCTTGTAGACGACGAGCTCCTGGCCCTCGGGCAGCAGACGGGTGGCGGCCGCCATCGACTCGATCAGGATCTGCTCGGCGGCCCGGTCGAACACCACGATCGCCCGGGCGTCGGCGCACTCGGGGGTCGACAGCTCGGGGTGGGCATGGTCGACGTAGTAGCGGGCCCCGTTGGTGAGCACGGCGTTGACGAGATGGGTCTCGACCTCGGGAGCCATCGCACCCACCGGCACCATGCCCCGGGCGTCATTGCCGGGTGATTCGTCCTCGAAGTCCCACCCGACGTTGGGCGCCGCCGACGCCTCGACCCGCCGGGTCTCCTGCAGGTAGGCGTTGATCAGCAACGACGACGCGGCGATCGGGTTGGATTCCTCGACCCCGCGGATGAGGATGCCGAACTCGGTCTCGACACCCAGGATCTTGCTGATGGCCACCCGCGCACCTTACCGGCGCGCCGGCCCGATCAGAGGTACTGGCCGGTGGCGACCCGTTCGATCGACCGGCCACCGGTGGTGTCGGCGTCGGGCTTCTTGATGAGCGTGCGCACGTAGATGATGCGCTCGCCCTTCTTGCCCGAGATCTTGGCCCAGTCGTCGGGGTTCGTGGTGTTGGGCAGGTCCTCGTGCTCCTTGTATTCCTGGTGGATCGAGGCGATGAGGTCGTTCACACAGATGCCCGGGTTGCCGTGGTCGATCAGGCGCTTGATGGCCAGCTTCTTGGCGCGACGGACGATGTTTTCGATCATGGCCCCGGACGAGAAGTCCTTGAAGAACATGATCTGCTTGTCGCCGTTTTGATACGTGACCTCGAGGAACTGGTTGGCCTCGTCGTCGCGGTACATCTCGGCGACGGTCTGCTCGATCATCACCCGCACCGTCTTGTCGCGATCTCCCCCGCCGAGCGACTGCACCTCGGCTTCGTCGAGCGGTAGGTCCGACTCGAGGTAGCGGGCGAAGATCTGAGTCGCGGCTTCCTCGTTCGGACGCTCGATCTTGATCTTCACGTCGAGTCGGCCGGGCCGCAGGATGGCCGGGTCGATGAGGTCCTCGCGGTTCGAGGCGCCGATCACGATGACGTTCTTCAGCGTCTCGACGCCGTCGATCTCGGCGAGCAACTGCGGCACGACGGTCGATTCCATGTCGGAGCTGATGCCGGTGCCGCGAGTGCGGAAGAGCGAATCCATCTCGTCGAAGAAGACGATGACGGGCCAGCCCTCCTCGCTCTTTTCGCGGGCCCGCTGGAACACCAGGCGGATCTGGCGCTCGGTCTCGCCCACGTACTTGTTGAGCAGTTCGGGGCCCTTGATGTTGAGGAAGTAGCTGCGGGCGTCCTTGTTGCCGCTGACCTCGGCGACCTTCTTGGCCAGCGAGTTGGCCACCGCCTTGGCGATGAGCGTCTTGCCGCAGCCGGGCGGGCCGTACAGCAGGATGCCCTTGGGCGCAGGCAGTCGGTACTCGGCGAACAGGTCGTGGTGCACGAACGGCAGCTCGACGGCGTCGGTGATCTGCTCGATCTGGCTGTCGAGGCCGCCGACGTCGTCGTAGGAGATGTCGGGGACCTCTTCGAGCACCAGTTCCTCGACCTCGGGCCGGGGCAGCACCTCGAGCAGCAACCCCGAGCGCGAGTCCTGCAGCACCGAATCGCCGGCCCGGATCTTGCGACCCTGCAGCGACTCGGCCAGCTCGGCGACCCGCTCCTCGTCGGCGCGGCCGACGATCATGGCCCGGGTGCCGCCGTCGAGCAGTTCCTTGAACGTGACGACCTCGCCGGTGAGCTCAGGGGTGCGGGCCAGCACCACGTTGAGCGATTCGTTCAGCACGACCTCCGCTCCCCGGACGAGGTCGTCCCGGGTGAGGTCGGGATGCACGGCGACCCGCATCTTGCGGCCGCCGGAGAAGACGTCGACGGTGCCGTCGTCGTTCTCGCCGAGCAGGGTGCCGTAGGCCGATGGCGGCTGGGTCAGCTTCTCGACCTCGTCGCGCAGCGCCGAGATGTGCTCCCGGGCCTCGCGCAGCGTGTACGACAGCTTCTCGTTCTGGGAGACGGCCTGGGCGAGCTGCCCCTTGGTCTCGAGCAGGCGCTCCTCGAGCGTACGCACGCGCTTGGGTGCGTCCTGCAGCCGGCGCCGCAGGGAGATGACCTCTTCTTCGAGGGCCTTGGCCTGTTCGCGCAGCTCGGCCAGCTCGGCCTCGAACGGCGCCACCTGGCGTTCGTACTCGGGCTCGTTGACGAGAACCACCTCCCGGTCAGAGTTTTCGCGGACCCTACACCGACGATTGCGCCGAGCGAGGGAGCCGGGCCGGATTTGCCGACGGTCGATCCTGCGAGGCACGCTCCGTTCTGCAGCCCGGTGCACCCTGCATACCGGCCACCGGGCCCGCCGCCGGATTTCCCTCAGTATGGCCATGTTTATTGCCGATAC
>Ga0315287_10008512_pt1 | contig 10368 bp, 8 predicted proteins | sample YL17G11_0_MG_FD_205037 | JGI IMG/M metagenome (GOLD analysis project Ga0315287, IMG submission 205037) | Sediment microbial communities from Yellowstone Lake, YNP, Wyoming, USA - YL17G11_0 | ecosystem: Environmental > Aquatic > Freshwater > Lake > Sediment | place: USA: Wyoming | collected...
TCTTTCCAGGAGGACCCGCGCCGGATCTTCTGGGATTGTTCCGGGCTGTTCCGGAAAGGCGATCAACAGGTGTTTATTCCCTGGATGATCTATTATTTTTTTGATGAAATAGCTTCCACCATCTTGAACATGGGTAAAAACATGGATATGACAATAAAACCGACGACAATACCAAGAAATACGATCAGCAAGGGTTCAATCAGGGACGTGAGACCCGAGATGGCAGTGTCCACCTGATCTTCATAAAAATCGGCGATTTTGGACAGCATGCTTTCCAGGGCGCCTGTGCGTTCCCCGACATCAATCATACGCGTGACCATGGGCGGGAAGCAGCCTGATTCCATCAAAGGCCGGGTGAGGCTTTCACCGCCCTGGATGCTCGTCCGGGTTTTGATAATGGCCTCTTCAATGACGAGATTGCCTGAGGTCTTGGCTGTGATTTCCAGGGCATAAAGGATATTGACGCCTGCCTTGATCAGGGTTCCGAGTGTTCTCGTGAATTTGGCGATGGCCACTTTCAGGAAGATGGCGCCGAAAACGGGTAACCGAAGCTTGACATAATCGATCTTGTATCGCCCCCCCTTGGTTTTTCCCCAATGGCGCAGCAACATCACAACAATGATAACTACAACAATGACTTTACCCAGATTATTTTGCAGCGCCTTGCTAAGAAAGAGGGTGATCCGGGTCGGAAGAGGGAGTTGGGAACCCAGATCCGCAAAGATCATCTCGAAAACAGGCACAACTTTCACCAGGAGAAAGATGGTGATACAGATGGCAACCACGGATACAGTGGCAGGATACATCACCGCCATTTTCACCTTTCTTCGAATGGACAGGACCTTCTCTAAATAGGAGGCAACCTGGTCGAGGATGGAGTCGAGCATACCGCTTGCCTCCCCGGCCCGCACCATGCTTGAGAAAAAGTTGTCAAAGAGCGTGGGATGTTTCTGGATGCCCTCGGTAAAGGAAGCGCCCGATTCCACATCTTTTTCTATCTCCCGCAGGATTTTCTTCATGGAGACCTTTTCCGATTGATCCGCCAGGATATCCAGAACCTCGATCAGGGGAAGGCCGGCCCTGATCATGGTCGCCATTTGTCTGGAGGTGATTACCGCGTCTTCCAGCCTGGGTCTCCCCCCTTTTCCCCTGGGATATTTCGGTTTGAAAGTATCTGTTCCCCCGATCTGGATGGAAGTGGGAGTCAATCCCTGTTCTCTCAGGTGCTTCACGACGGCGGATTGATTGACTGCCTGGGTGGACCCTGAGATCGTCTTCCCACCCGAATTCCGGGCGACATATTGATAAACGGGCATGAATCAACCTCCAGATGGATTTTTAAACCTGATCAGCTATTGTTACACCAAGCACTTCTTCAATGGTTGTCATCCCTTCAAGGATCTTCCTGATCCCCGCTTTCCGAAGGGTTTCCATATTCTCCTGGATTGAAGCCTGTTTGAGCTGGATGAGCGAGGCGGATTGAATAACCATTTCTCGGATCCGATCCGAGATGACCATCAGCTCGTACAAGGCAACCCGACCCTTATATCCCGTCCCACGGCAAATATTGCACCCCGCACCCCTGTATAATTTGATCCCTGCGTTGGGATCCGTATCGATAGAGATTAACATCTCCGGTGTGGGAACATATTCCTCCTTGCAGTTGGAGCAGATACGGCGCACAAGGCGCTGCGCCACCACCATGATGAGGGAGGCGGTCACCAGGAACGGCTCCACGCCCATATCCGTCAGACGGGTGATCGTGGACGGAGCATCATTGGTATGAAGGGTGCTCAGGACCAGGTGGCCTGTCAATGCGGCGCGGACGGCGATTTCCGCAGTCTCCAGGTCGCGAACCTCGCCCACCATGATGATGTCCGGGTCCTGTCGTAGAAAGCTCCGGAGTCCAGCGGCAAAGTTGAGCCCGATATCCGGTTTTGCCTGAACCTGGTTGATCCCTTTCAATTGATATTCAATAGGGTCCTCAATAGTGCAGATATTTTTCCGGATGTCATTGATGGTGCTCAAGGCGCAGTAAAGCGTGGTGGATTTCCCGCTTCCTGTGGGGCCTGTGATCAGGGCCATGCCCCAGGGTTTATGGATTTGTTCGTTGAATCTCAGGGTGATATGGGATTCAAAACCCAAGTCTTCCAGATTCATCTTGAGTGTGCTCGCATCGAGGATACGGATCACCACCTTCTCCCCATTCGGCAGGGGGCAGGAGGACACGCGGAAGTCAATATTCCGGTTTTCCATGCGCACCTTGAAACGTCCGTCCTGGGGAAGGCGCTTCTCCGCGATATCCATCTCGGAGAGGATTTTGATGCGGGAAATGATGGCATTCTGAAACTTTTTGGGCGGGGGGGTCATTTCCTGGAGCACCCCGTCAATCCGGTATCTCAGGCGCAGGTTCTTTTCATAGGGCTCGACATGAATATCGCTGGCGCCCGCTTTGATGGCTTCCGAGATGATCAGGTTCACGAGCTGAATCACAGGAGCGTCATTCACATCAACCGAAAGTTCCTCGTCTTCCGGTTTGCCATCCTCGCTCTGGTATTCCAGGCTTGTCTCTTCACGAATAATTTCCATATCCTGGTCAGTGATATCTTTCAACATCTCCTCATATTTGCTCGAACCATTGTCGGAATAGTAATGATTGATCGCCTCCATTATATCCGATTCAAAACTGATTACAGGGATGATCTTGCATTTGGTCAGGAGGCGCAGCTCGTCCTGGAGATAGATATTGGAGGGATCCGAGAGCGCCACGGTTAATGTATCTCCGGTTTTATCCACAGGAACGATCTTGTATTTGCGGACAATCTCTTCGGGGATGCTCTCTATCACCTGGCGGTCTATGTCATAGTGGGAAAGGGTGATGAAGGGAACATTGAGCTGCTTGCCGATGGCTGCCGCCATCTCCCACTCCGTGGCAAGCCCCATATCCACCAGAACACGTCCCAGGCTTGAATTGTCCTTTTCCTGCATGTCAAGGGCTTTTTCCAGGTCATCCTTGGAGATGATACGGTCATTCACGAGCATCTCCCCAAGGCGCCTTTCCATTGCCGTAACCATAAAAACACCCCCACTTCCCTATTTCTATAATTGAAGAGGGTCTTTTATTTCCATTTCGCCCGTATCTTACAAGAGAAAAATATTGTCTTGAAAATGGCTCCTCTGTCAATGAAAAATCCAACAGGCTAGATGCGAATCTGCCCGCTGCCGAAAACCACAAATTTGGATGTAGTCAACTCCCGAAGTGCCATGGGACCCCTCGCATGGAGCTTGTCCGTGCTGATCCCTATCTCACATCCCATCCCGAACTCTCCTCCATCGGAAAACCGGGTGGAACAATTGACCAATACACATGCGGAATCCACAGAGCTGAGAAATTTCATGGCATGACCGTATTCCCTTGTCAAGATCGCATCTGTATGATGGGAGCCATGTTTATTGATGAACGCAATCGCCTCCTCCAGGGACCCCGCCGCTTTCACGGCAAGGATCAGATCCAGATATTCCTCCTCCCAATCGCTCTCCCGGGCAGGAATGGCTTCCGGCACCGCTGCGCACACGGTTTCATCACCCCGGATTTCCACCCCTTTCTCCAGGAGACGGGGAGCGAGTTTTTTCAGGAACTTCCTGGCAATGTCTTTCTGAATGAGCAGGCTTTCCAACGCATTGCACACACCCGGACGCTGGGTCTTGGCATTCACTATGATGGCAACAGCCTGCTCCATGTCCGCAGTTTCATCCACATAAATATAGCAGTTCCCGCTGTAATGTTTGATCACGGGTATAACGGCGTTTTTGCTGACTTTTTCAATAAGCTCGGTCCCGCCGCGGGGGATGATAAGATCAATCCACTTTTGAGCCTTGAGCATGGCATCCACAGCCATGCGATCCGTTGTGGGGATGAGCTGGATCGCCCCCTCCGGCAGACCCGCCTTTACCCCTGCCTCGTCCATCAGCCGCGCGATAATTGTATTGGAACAAATGGCTTCAGATCCTCCCCGGAGAATCACCGCATTGCCCGATTTGATGCACAAACATCCCGCGTCAGCCGTGACATTCGGACGGGATTCATAAATGATGCCGATCACGCCTATGGGGCAGCGCATCCGCCCCACCTTGAGCCCATTGGGACGAACCCGCATATCATAGATTTCCCCCACAGGATCATCCAGGGCTGCCACGGTCCTCAATGCCTCCGCCATTTCCTCAATGCGTTTGTCATTCAGTAAAAGGCGATCCAGCATGGCTTTGGACAGTCCCTTCTCCAGAACCTTTTGAAGATCCTTTTGATTCTCCGCTTTCAGGAGCTCCCGGTGAGCGAGAAAGGATTCTGCCATTTTTCCCAGGGCATTGTTTTTAACCTCAGGTTTTAACAGCGCAAGTTCCGCTGCCGCGCCCCTGGCTTTTTCACCAATCCTTTTCATCATATCATGGACCTTCATCGTGTATCCCCAACCTCACTTTCCGTGGCTTCAGTCATTTTGATGCTTCATCCTGATTCGATACTGTGAATGTATTTTTTCCGGATTATGGATTTCAAGCGCATGGCAATGCGCACACTGCTCAGGGATGATTCCTTTCGCTATCTTATCCCTCAAAGCGATGAAATCAGGGTGGTTCCAGAGTTCGGGAATGGTTTTATCCGAAAGATTCCCCAGGCAGGAGCCGATCCAGAAACAACAGAACCGCACATTCCCCTTCACATCCACATGAAGCGTCTGCCAGATGTTTTCACAAAAAAGAGGCAGCCCGGGGGTGAATTCCCTTCCTTCATATTGAAGACGCTCCTGAAGTCCAAACGCGAGAGGCGAGAGGGACGCCTCAATACCCAGTGTTTGTGAGGTTTCAAAAACAGGGGCGAAAATGCGATGAATCTCCCCTAAATCCCTGATCCTATATTCCCGCCCCTCGTCCGTGAAGGGAAACAGGGTCTGGAAATCCACCTTGGGCACACCCAGGCGTTTGGCATGATGGAGAATCTCCTTCAACTCATGTTTGTTTTTCTCCTGGATGCAGACGAGAAAATTCACGACCGGAAAGGGGCTGTTTTTTTCCCTTTTCATCCGGGAAAGCATCTCGAGGCTGTCAAGGATCTGATCGAAACGAGCTCCCACACGAATGGACTCAAACGTCTCTTTCGATCCTCCATCAAAGGACACGGTAAGGATGGAAGCTCCGATGCCCATCAGCCTTTCCAGGCATTCCCGAGTCAGGAGGGTTCCATTGGTGACAAGGGAGGGCACGGTATTCGATTCATGGAGGATCTCGAGGATTTCGAATAATTGGGGATGGAGAAACGGCTCGCCGTTTCCCGCCAGACCCACATATTTGGCATAGACAAGCCAGGGCGCGATGCGTTTAATAAGCCCGGGATCCAGCTCGCCTGTATCCCGGGGAATCGAGTCGCTCCGCCTCCCGCACATGATGCACTGAAGGTTGCACCTGTCATTGATCTCGAAGTGAATCAGGAGGGGTTTGGAGTGAAGATACGCCCTTTGGTTGAGCTGGTCCCCCAATGCCAGTTTCACATTCCGATATTTTTTCCACCCGCTAAACACAGAATTCCTCAAAATTGAAACAAAACTTTTTTCAAATCATCAGCTATAATAAAACATTGGTTTTCCCGGGGGCAAGAGTCAACCATGAATTTCGAAGAGTTGGGGGAGAGGATAAGTATGGGTAAGTATGGGGTCGGTAAGTATGGGGTCTAAGTATGGGGTCGGACTCTGTAATAACTGGGTAAGTATGGGGTCGGACTCTGTAATAACTGTAAAAATCAGATTTTATTATCCAATTCTTTTTTTAATTTCCGACATATGAGATCAAGCCTCTTGTTCCTTCCGATTTTCTCCAGATGATAATTTACGCCCCGTTGCCCGTGCAGCCCGAAATGTTTGGCAATATCCTTTATCGTCCACGGGAGATAACTGCGAAAAAGGAATATGAGGATCGTCCTTGCGTATCCCGCGTTCCCACGGGAATAAACAGCGTTTTTAATCATGTCCAATGGCAAGCCAAAATATCCCGCCACAATTTTCTCAATCATGTCTGCCTTTTCTTTCTCTTCCTCCTTGAAGAGCATCTGTCTTTTCCGGATTCCTCTATCGCTCCGGCTTCCGGGAATGGCCATCTCCTTCATCCGCAGGTTCATCCTTCGCGCAAAAGCCTGTCCCCCGACATATCGCTGCTGCAATATCGGCGGTTTCGTCTCCTCGCTGAGACCTTCCCGGATAAAACGGGCGTATTGCTTCCGATCTCCCTGAAACCAACTTAATATCTCTTTTGTGTAAAGAAATTCCGGCTCTCCTCCATGGATATAATAAGGAAGGCTGGAACCTTCATAGGTTTCCGGTTGAGTGGTCATCTTCGCCTGAACCGGATTCAGATGAATGTAACGGGAAAGGGCAAGGAGATAACCGGCTTTGTCCACGATCAGGCTCTTGAATCGTCCCTGAAACAGATGACCATGTCTTTTATGTCTGCGGTTAAAATACACTGTGTATGCAGTCAGGAGCCGATGCAGGAGCAGCGAAAGCCCGGGACGATTCCCGCTTTCCACAAGGAGATGAAAGTGGGTGGGCATCAGGCACCAGGCATGAATGCGGAAGCCATACATTTCAGAATATTCGGCCAGGTATTCATAAAACTTACTTCTATCCCTGGCATCTGGAAAGGCCGCTTCCCCGGCCTGAGTCCGGGATATGACATGATATAAGGAATAGGGAAGATCTATTCTTTTTGGTCGAGCCATGAATGAATCCCAAAGGGAACCTTTAAATGTGTCAATATAATTTTACAGTTATTGCAGAGTCCGACCCCAAAATTCCCCGACCCCCAAAATTCCGGGAGATGCACCCCCGGAAGATAGACCTTGACCTTGCTTCCAGACAAGAGATATTAAAAACCGGTTTTTTCATTCAATCCCTTGTTGGAATTGTATTACAATGTCCGATGATTTTGAAAAAGAGAATCGGGAATCCCGGATTGATCTTTCCATCATCATTTTGACCCATAACACGCGGGATCTCCTTCACACATGTTTGAAGTCCATAAAAGAGAAGACAAAGGAGATTCGTTTCGAGATCATTGTCGTGGATAATGCCTCCTCCGACGGCACGCCGGAGATGATGAAGTCCGGATTTTCCGAAGTGCAGTATCTCTATAACAATCGGAATATCGGCTTTACAAAAGGCAACAATCAGGGGATCCGGTTGAGCAGGGGGCGGTATGTCCTGCTTCTGAATTCCGATACGGAAATAATCGATTCCGCCCTGGAAAGGATGGTCCAATATATGGATGCCACGCCGGACTGCGGCATCCTGGGATGCAAGCTTTTGAACCCGGACGGATCCATCCAGTTTTCATGCAGGCGTTTTCCTTCCTATCAAACAGCCTTTTTCAACCGCTATTCGATCTTGACGCGCCTGTTTCCCAGGAATCGTTTTTCCCAATCGTATTTGATGTCTTCCATAGACCATACCACAACACGGGAGGTGGATTGGGTATCCGGCGCTGCGCTTCTGGCGCGAAGAAATGCCTTTGAAAAAATCGGAATTCTGGATGAACGGTTCATCATTTATTCAGAGGATGTGGATTGGTGTTACAGGATGCATGAGGCTGGATGGAAGGTTTACTTTTTCCCTGAGGCACGGATATACCATTATATCGGCAAGGGAACAAGCCAGCACCTGTTCCGGTTTATCCTGATACGCCACAGGAGCATGTATCTTTTCTATCGCAAACATTACAGCCGGTCCATTAAATCCATTGATTATTTCGTCCTTTTGGGCATTTGTATGAGGTGTTTCTGGACCATGGCTGGCGCGGGATTTCGTCTGTGTTTGAAGAGAAATCCGAAGGCATGAGGAATGCCTGGGAACCCATCCCCAGGATGATTTGGTCTGGGAGGGGAGGAAGAAAAGAGTGCAATCGGTCTGGACATTATGCCTGGTATCTGCGGGGGGGACATTTGTTTTGTCGTGTCTTCTTGCCATGCTCGTGCAGCGGATCGCCAGAGACAGGAAAGTTCTTTCCGATCCGAAGAAGGTGCGGTTCTATACATCCGAGAGACCGCTTCTGGGGCATATTCCCGTGTTTGTGAGTTTTTTCCTGCCTTTTGCCCTGACTTTTGGATTGGGGATTTTTTCCGATGATTTCTTTTATACGCTCGTGGAATTGAAACGCATCTCCATCGGACTTTTCCTTGCCTCCCTGTTCCTCGTCATTTCCGCAACATATTCGGATGTCCGGAACGATCCCGGGGATTTGGAGTGGCTTTATATCATCGGGAGTTCCCTTCTCCTGTATTTTTTTGAAATCAGGTTTATTGTGCTTAAGATCCCCTTGATCGGCGATATCAATGTGCGTTTCTGGGGTTTGCCCCTCCTCATGGTCTGGGTGTTATTGGTTGTGAGTATTACGGAGCTTCTGGATTTTTTTGAAGGCCTTGCCAGCGCGGTCATCACCCTGATATCCCTTGTCTTTTTCCATCTCCAGATAGCGAAAGGCCAGGGGGAGGTGTTTGTCCCCTTCTTTTTCGCCACGTTGGGAGGCGCTGTGGCAGGATTACTTCCCTTCCAGCTTTTTCAGAAGAAAATCCTTTATGGAAAGTCGGGGAATAAATTGGTGGGTTTTCTCTTTGCCACAGGCACTGTGATTGCCAGAAGAAAGGAAACCACAGGACAATTTTTCCTTTTCCCCATTGTCCTTGTTCTCTTTGTTGTTGTTCTGATTCATTTCCTTTTCCTGGAATCCCAGCTTCGCCCCATTTCTCCGACAAGGGCGGAAAAATAGAAAAGGGTGTTTGCCCCTGAAAAGACTTGCATCGCACACCCTGAGCCGGGTAGTAAAAATAAATAACAAGAACTCTTATGGGGCATGATAGATGAATATCCTCTTTTACTCCTTTGTGATCCTCGGTTTGATCTTTTATCTCTACCTGATCCCTGCCTGGTTCCTGAATAAAAAGCGGGATAAACTTATTGATGAAATGGAGAAGCAATATACCAGGAAGAGATTTCTGAAATGCCCTTCCTGCGGTGTCCTCAATGCCATTCAATCCGGGACGTGCGTCTTTTGTCAAAAGTCCCTGCCGGAATCTCTTCCCCCTCAGCCACAACCTGCCGAATCACCCCCACAACCTTTAACCGGATCTGGGGAAAAGGATATTCAGTCTCAAGCGCCAGACGCCAAGATCCCTTCCCCTGAAGCGCAGATCCCCCCGTCTTCCCCCGGAAAAAAACCCGGGCTTGATTCCTTCTTTTATAGAAATGTCTGGCCTATGCCCACCTCCACCGTGCTTATTTCCATGACTTCCGTTTATCTCCTGGTGATCTTTATCTACGGCTTTGCTGTGGGTATTTACAGACTGGGCAAAGAGGGAGTGAAACAGGTTCAGGAGGCATCCCTGACCGCAGCTAAGCGCCAAGAGGAACGGAATGCTCCTTTCCCCGAACCTCCACCCCCTTACCCCCCGCAAAGCCCCACGGCTCCACAGGCTCCTGTTCGCACTCCCACTCCCATCCCCTCCCCCTCACCCCTTGTGGTTACCGGCTCTGAGGAGGAACAAATCGAGCAACTAATGCTCTATCTTGAAAACAAGGATTGGAACATAGCTGCCCATGCCAGGAAGATACTGGTCACGAAAGGGAAGAAGGCAGCCCTTGCCCTGGTCAAGGAGATTGACCACCCGGATTCCATGATGAGAACCCATGTGATGACCGCCCTGGGAGAAATCGGGGAACCGGAAACCGCGCCTGGTCTTATCAATGCCCTTGATCATGAAGATCCCTTGACACAGATCCAGGCGGCAACAGCCCTGGGTCATATTCCGGCGGCCGGGGTTTTAGAGGCGCTCCTCAAAGCCCTGAAACATCCCGATTGGCGTGTGCGTCATGCTGCGATTGTGTCGCTCAAAGCCCAGGGAAATCCCGAGGCGCTTCCCGCACTGGAGCCATTTCAGGCGGACCCCAATGAACGTCTCCGCTCCGCCGCAAAAGAGGCTGTCGCCGCTCTTGCGTCTTCTCAGAAGAAGGATTGAAGTTGATATGATAAAAGACCCTGTCTTAGCTCTTGTTTTATTCATTCTCCCCCTGACCAATCCTGCCATTCCCATTGATCCTGCCGCTTTGGCGCCCGGGGAGACACTTATTCATATTTCGCTGACCGATATCCATGCCCTTGAACTACTTATGGAAACCCTTTCCCTGAACGAGTGGGGAAATTATAGTTTCAAGTCTCCGGGGGCGTTTTCCCTGGAGCATTACTTGTACTCATGGAAAAAAAATCTCCATGTCCCTTTCAATGAGTTTGAGACAATCTTCCCATTGAGGAAAATCCTTTATATCACAACTC
>Ga0315287_10008513_pt1 | contig 10368 bp, 5 predicted proteins | sample YL17G11_0_MG_FD_205037 | JGI IMG/M metagenome (GOLD analysis project Ga0315287, IMG submission 205037) | Sediment microbial communities from Yellowstone Lake, YNP, Wyoming, USA - YL17G11_0 | ecosystem: Environmental > Aquatic > Freshwater > Lake > Sediment | place: USA: Wyoming | collected...
CCATCACGGCCTTCGCTCAGCGCGCCAAAGAAGCCGAAGTCCTTTACCACCAGGGAGTTCAGCTCGAAGAAGTCAAAGGCGAACTGAAAGAGGCGATCGCCGTTTATGAGAAATTGCTCAAAGAGTTCGTGAATGTCCGGCCGATCGCCGCCCAAGCGCTTTTGCGCATGGGAATCTGCTATGAAAAGCTGGGTCAAAAGGAGTCTCAGGCGGCCTACCAGCGTATTCTCCGCGACTTCGCCGACCAGGCCGGGATTGTGGCACAGGCGCGGGTGAGGCTGGCGGCACTGGGCGGTCCCGGTGGCGCCGGGGGAATCATCGCTCGCCGGATCCTCGCCGACGCCACCGGCGTCAGTGGGGTCTTGACCACGGACGGCAAGTCCATCAGAGGGATAGACTGGGAAACCGGGGATGCGGTCCAATTCGAAGTTGCCAGCGGACAGACGAGCCGAATCAAAAATAGCGGACCATGGAGCGAGACGGAGGCGTCCTACGAATATCAGGTTCTTTCACCCGACGGAAAGCAAATCGCATACAACTCGTACACGAAGGACTGGGCCCCTCAAGTGCGGATAAGAAACCTGGATGGTTCAGGCCTTCGCACGCTTTACAGTGAGAAAGACTCTTACGCTTACCCCTTGGGCTGGTCGCCCGACGTGAGGTCCATCCTTGCGCTTCGCGAGCGCAACAAGACGGTTGAACTGACGATGATCTCGACAGCGGACGGCTCGGTACGCGTCCTGAAAAATATTCCTGCAAACATGTTCATGTTTGAAAAGGCCGGTTTCTCGCCCGATGGGCGATTAATCGCGTTCAGTTTTGTGCGGGAGGGCAACCCACCTCACGGCGACGTCTTTCTGATGACCTCCGATGGCCGGGATGAGGTCGTTATCGCCGGGCATCCGGCGGACGATCAACTGATCGCATGGACACCGAACGGGAAAAGCCTCGTCTTCCTCAGCAATCGCTCGGGGACGTGGGACATCTGGGCCGTTCAAGTCGCCGGGGGGAAGCAGCGAGGAGAACCGGAGCTTCTGAAAAAGGACTTCGGTAATGATTCAGAGGTTCTCGGATTTGCGCCTGACGGATCCATGCATTACAGGTCGATCACCCGTTTTGGGGGCCTCTTCAACGGTGCGATCGATCTTGAAACCGGAAAGGTGCTCGTGTCCCCCGCACAGGCCGCGACGCGGTTTACAGGCGCGCCCTCACAGCCGACATGGTCGCCCGACGGTAAATACTTGCTCTATCTTTCGCGCCGGGGCGGCGTTAGCCCCGGGAACAATGTCATCACGATCCGGTCTGCCACAACCGGAGAAGAGCGCTTCCTTTCGCCGCGCCTGCGTTTCGTCAACCTGATCTCCTGGGCGCCGGACGGCCGTTCTGTCTTCGCGCTCGGGATGACGGAAACAGCGACTGCGATTTTCCGAATTGATGCTGAAACAAGCGAGATCACGAAGTTGGTGGAGGGCTTAGCCCCCAGGCTCTGCCCGGACGGAAAGACCCTGGTGTTCGTGAAGGTAGGGCCGGTCATCATGAAACGCAATCTCGACACCGGCGAGGAGTCGGAAGTTGTCAAAGGAGGAATGTTTTACGACCTCTCGCCGGACGGCCTGGAAGTGGTGTTCCAACTGGACGGCGCCGTCAAGATCGTGTCGCTCAACGGCGGGGAGCCTCGGGAGCTCTTTCGGGGCCTGGCGAAGTATTATAATCTGAGATGGACGAGGGACGGCCGGACTATCATCGCCCAAGCCCGCGGCGCCGCGAGCAGCGAAATCTGGCGCGTTCCGGCGCAGGGAGGGACGCCTCTGAAGCTGGACCTCGCTGTTCCCAAAATGGAATATTTCGCGCTTCACCCGGACAACCGCCGCTTTATGTACAGCGTCAATGAGGGATCCAAGAGCGAGCTGTGGGTGATGGAGAACTTCTTGCCGCCGACGAAAGTCGTCAAGTAGCCGGTCAAAGGTAGGACGGATAACGAGGCAGACGTCGAGAACAAGACTTTTCGTCCCCTTTTCTCCGGCGACCCGGACCTCGATCGCCCTCTTGGCCGGAAGGCTGACGGCACTTTCATTTTTCTTTGACGCTCTTGAGCAGGGCCTCCACAGGAACCTCCCAGATAGATCCTTCGGGACGTGTCTTGACGGTTCCTTCCGTATTATAAGAGATCCATTTTCCATCAGGAGACGGAAAGACTACATACTTCCAGTCGTTGTCATCAGAGGCAAGCTCCACGACCTGGCCCCCCTTGGCGGGAACTTTGAATATCCGGGTTGGCCCTTTTCCTTCTTTTTTACAGACAAAAGCGAGGTGCTTCCCGTCTGGAAGCCAAGAGAGCCCAACAGCTCCATCGACCAAACCTTGTTCCCTGAAATCAAGAATCTTCCGGGCTTTACCGCCGTTGATGGGGAAAGCGAAGATCGTCCCTTTGGACTCGGCGAAAAGCTCTTTGCCGTCAGGAGACCAAGCATGAGACCAATAACCACAATTGTCTAATATTTTCATCGGCTCGCCGCCGGATGCAGGTATGATCTGGAGGTTTGTTTTTCCTTGTTCGACTTCAACCACATAAGCGATCATCTCCCCTTTAGGCGACCACTCAGGCAGGGTTTCGCTTTCCGATGTTTTTGTGATCCGGACGGGCCCGTCTTTCTCGGCGGACAAAACCCAGATATCCTTCTTATGGATCACAGCCAGCTTTTTCCCATCGGATGACCATGACCAATTCTTGAGACCGTGCCAACAATCCCACTCATTAAAAATCAAAACGGCGGGCCCGGTTGACCGAGCCTCCTTCAATGAAATAGGAACCACATAAAGATTTTCCTTTCCGTTTCCCTGCTCTACAGAAAAAAGGAGTTTTTCTCGGTCGGGCGACAAAGAAAGGGGATGAAGTTTATCTTTGACGGAACCATCCAACTTCAATGGGATGGCCGCGGCACCTGCGAGAGGGATCATCCAAAAGGTGGAATCGCCTGCCCCCCCCGTGATAATTGTTTTGCTGTCGGGAGACCAGAAGTGAACATAAGGCCAAAGCTTGATCTCTCTTCCGAGCTGGAAGGAGGGACCGCCGGAGGCTGACACGACTTTGAGGACGTCAGCGTAATCGTATGACGAGTAGTAGAAGAGCATCTTTTTTCCATCAGGCGACCAGGAGAAAAAACCCCCGACTTCCTTGGGTGGATCTATGTCAAATACGTGTTCATCAGTTAAACGGATGAGGCGGCGCTTTGATCCCCCCATAATGAAAAGCCATTTGCCGTCCGGCGACCAGGAAATATAGCGACCGTAGTCGATGTCGGCAATCTTCCTCGATTCGCCGCCTTTGGCGGAGACGACCCGGATCTCAGAATCTTTCCGGTTGTAGGCAATTGTTTGGCCATCGGGAGACCATGAAGCATTGAGTTCCACTTCAGGATCGTCTGTAATCTGGTTGAGCGTCCCATCTTTTAGGGAGAGGGTCCAGATGTCGCCCTGGGTTTTTTCGTCCGCTTTCATGAAAACGATCCTTTCAGAATCGGGCGCCCAGCTTACCGGAGACATAAACCTGTATCTGCCATCGAGGAGCTTTTTCGCCGGGCCGGTAGGCCTTCCCGTCTCCGCTGAAACAGGAACGATACAGATCGCTTCTCCTGAGTAGAAGGCGACCTTTTTCCCATCAGGAGCCCATACGCCTCGCCAAGCTTCCGTGTCTACCAGATCAAAAGGCTCTTCGCCTTTCAGCGGAATGACAATGTCCTCTTGGAGCAAAAACTTGCCATTGGGCGAGAAGTTGAGTCCGCTGGAAAATTCGACCACATCCTTTTTTCCTGTCAACGACTCAATTTTTCTATATGTCGCGCCTGTCTTTGGGTCGATGATGACCTTCTCATCCAAGGCCTCATCCCTTTTCACTTTTAGCGCCTTGTTTTCCTTCTCCTGCTGAACACGGCTCATCATCAGCTGGGTCACGGGAACGATGGCGCTTCCCGGGTTTTCTTTAAGGAGCCTGCCGAATATCAACAAGGCCTCGTCATAATTTCCCATCCGGAAATGGGATTGTCCGATCCAGTATCGGGCGTCCTGGGCAATGAGGCTCTGCGGAGACAGCTTGATGACCTCTTCGTATTGAGCGATGGCGTCCTGGAAATTTTCTTGCTTGAGCAGCTTGATCGCCTTTTCAAAATGCTGTTCGGCAAGCTTGCTGGAAGCGGAAGCAAGATTCGCCTGCCGGTCATTGAGGTGTCCGGCAACGGCGGGCGCCATCCCCCAGACGACCGCCAGCCCGACAATCACGGCCAACGCCAGGTCATTCAATTTTTTCATCGCGGTCCTCCTCGTAATTCAAAGCGTTAATCATGCGCTGTCGTCACGTCCCGAATGTCTATGATACATTCGCGGCGCCAAACCCCGATTTTTAAATCGGGGTACAAAGCGCCGCTCAGTATTAGCCCTGGACATGCCCCGGGCTTTGCGGGCAAGTCCTACGGTTTTTGTAGGATATACCCCGGGCCTTGCCTGGCAAGTCCTATGGTTTTTATAGGGTTCAGCCCGCCATAATTCGCTTCGCGAATGAGGACTGCAAAGGCCGGGGAGTCGAATGGGTTTAATTTATTGAGTTCCACGATTGGCCGTTCCTTTCGCATCGTTAATCGATTGCCCGGTATCCATTAACTGGGAGAGATCCCCCTTGCCGATCAGAACCAGGGAAACTCCGTCATTGATCCAGGCCAGGATGGTCACTCGGCCTTGGCCATTGACTTGTCCGGGAATAGGCTCGACGCTGCGGAAAACGGCATACTCCCTGAAATCCTTGGCGCCGAGACCTTGCTCCTCGCTCGCCGGTTGTTCGAATAACGACAGTGTGTCGATGCCGTTCGTGTAAAGCAGGTGGAGACAATGGCGACCTTCGATTTTCCTGACACTGTCGAGAATGTATCCGGGGTGCAGCCGCTGCGGCGCCACCAAGGGGAAACCCACCGCCTCCCGAGCTTGTTTAAGGGTGATGATCTGTTCTTTTGAGCCCGGGGGAGTTTCGAGCGGCTTGACGTCCTGAGGAGACGGCTTTCCCCGGAGGATCACGCCCTGACGTGCCGCCCTCGGGTATCCGTCGATGAATTCGTAATAAAGTAAGTCGCCTCTGTCAACAGGGATTCGGGCCGTGGGCGGCTCGGAAAGCTCCGCGGACGCCGTCTGCGCGACGGCTTCCTGATGCTCCATCAGATAGAAGTTGATTGGAGCCAAGGCGGAAATCTTCGGGGCAGGCTTTTGAAGCTGGCGGCTGACGAGCAGGGTAACAGCAACGATGGCCCCGACTTCCGCGAACTTGAATGCCGCCTTCCTGAAGGATGAGAGGCTGAATATTTTTCTCCAGGAAGAACCAGAAGCGTTCGTCCGCATTTTCAGTTTGTCGACCATCAGCGGCGGCGGATCTATTCCTTTCCAGGATCGAAGGACTTCGGAGAGACGCTTCGTCTGTCGCAGCTCGCGAGAGCAGTCCCGGCAGGCCTCCAGGTGATTCTTAATCTCGTCAATCATAGCGGCATCGGTCTCACCGCCCGCAAAATCCGCCAATTCCTTCCGGATCTCTTCACAATTCATCGTTCAATCTCCCAAGTATTTGGCCAGGGTTTTCCTGAGCTTTTCATGCGCCCTGTGATTGAGCGACTTCAGGGTGCCCACCGGACAGTCCATGATTTCGGCGATCTCCGAGAATTCCAGCCCCTGATATTCCTTCAGGACGACCACGAGATGCTCATCCTCCGGCAGGGCCGCAATGGCTCTCTGGACCAGAGCTCCCAGTTCGGCCGTCTCGACCCGCCTGTCAAGGTCCGGGGAAGGATCAGCGAGAATGTCCTGGAGCTCATCATCTCTATCATTTTGAGCCCGCACCGGTGCATTCAAAGACAGATGCGAACGGTGCTTCATTCTCCTCTGCCTGTCCCGGCACAAATTCAGAGCTATCTGAAAAAGCCATGTTTTGAATGTCGCCGTCACCTGATAATTCTTTCGGGCGCGCACCACTCTGAAAAAAGTCTCCTGGCACAAGTTCTCAGCCTCGTCCGCGCTCATGACCATGCGGAAGATGAAATCCAAAACCGGCTTCTCATATTTGCGATAAAGCAACTCAAAAGCGGCCTCGTCTCCTTCGCCGTAATTCAGCATCAATTCCCCGTCCGCTCGTCCCATCATGTCTCTAGACATTCATCTTGCCCATACTAGCTTTAACGCACGAGGCCATAAGAGGTTGCAGACGTGAGGCGCATGAAAGGGAAAGTGAGGTACTCATCCGGCCTGCTTGATATTCAGATTCTATCAACATAATCTTTGTGAAGAAAGAGCCCTCCAGCATCCGCTCGCCCCATTCCTCCAATCGCTTAAATAATCATATCGGCACTCTCAGGCTTTCCTTGACATCTTTTTGAGCCACGCTTTATACTCTCTCATGATGGCTGAGGGGAAAATCGACATCAAGGGGTTCAGCCGGACGCCCCGGCCGAAAAGGTAAATCTTATTCCAGCCATATCCGCCTAGCATCTGGGAGGCCCGAATGCCATGGAGGAAAGCGTCGCGCTTCCCGCCTCGGGTGGCGCGGCTCCTCGCTTTGGTCGCCGCCGTGCCGCTGGTTGCCCTCCTCTGGGTTTGCTGGCGCGTCCTAGCCCAGGATCGCGCCCTCGAAGAGCAGCAGATCGGGCAACGTGTTGAACGAGCCACGGACATCGCGACGGCAGCGCTGCAGAGGGCGGTGGAGGCTTCCGAGAGACGCCTCATCGAGGGGAACAAAGACTGGCCGGACGGCGCGGCGGTCATGACCGTCCTGGGAGATGCCGTCCAGATCTGGCCGTCGGGACGGGTGGCCTATTATCCTGTCCCGCCGCAATTGCCCGAACTGCCCGTCGCGCCGTTCGCCGCGGGCGAGGCCATCGAATTCAGGCAACGCGACTTCAAACGCGCGGCCGCCGTCTACCGGGATCTGGCCGGCTCGAATCGGCCGGATGTCCGGGCGGGAGCGCTCCTGCGCCTGGCCCGGTGTTTACGCGCCTCTGGAAAGCAGGCCGATGCCCTCCCCGTCTACGCCCGGCTTTTAAACGAAGACGGTTGGGCGTTCGAAGGGATGCCCATCAGCCTGGTGGCGCGCCAAGCCCGGTGCTCCCTGACGGAAGTCTTGAACCAGACCGACGATCTGCGGCGCGAAGCGGCCGCTTTCGGTGCGGACTTGCAGCGGGGACGCTGGCCGCTGGCGCGCGCGGCAGCGCAACTCTGCGCGCGGGATGCCGTCCGCTGGGGAGTCGCATCCTGGCCCGGCCAGCCGGAGCGCGACTTGCTGGCCGACGGGCTGTACTCACTCTGGCAAAAACTATCTCAACCCGGGTTCGCCGCCTCCGGCCGTGAATCCTTGGCTGTCGGCCGGGAGGAGACCATCGTCGCGCTCTGGAACCGGTCGGGGGACCGGCTGTCCGTGCTGGTCGCGACTCCTCGGTTCATTTCCGCGCAGTGGCTTGGGGCGATCGATCCCGTGCTGCGGGAGCAGCGTGTGCAGTTGAAGCTCCACCGCGGCTCCAGAGGGCTCCCTCCGGGAGCGGTCCGCCGGGCGGATGAGATCGGCCTTCCCTGGACCCTGGTCGTGACCGGCAGCGATCCGGAGATGGAGCGGGGCCAATATCGGCTGCGCCGCCGGCTCCTCGTTTCAGGTTTTCTCATTCTGGCGGTGCTGATCGCTATTGCCGCCTACCTGATTTTTCGCGCGACCAGCCGGGAATTCGCGGCCGCGCGCCTGCAATCGGACTTCGTGGCGGCGGTTTCGCATGAGTTCCGCACCCCACTGACATCTCTCCGTCAGTTCACGGACATGCTGCGTGAGCACAAGAACCTGAGCGATGAGCGTCGGGATATCTGCTACGAAGCCCAGGCGCGATCCGCCGCGCGGCTGACACGACTCGTCGAATCACTGCTCGACTTCGGGCGTATGGAAGGCGGTGCCCGGATCTATCATTTTGAGCCGGTCGACGGTGGCGAGTTCGTGCGCCGCATCATGGAGGAATTCCGCAATGAAGCGCAGTCTTCCGGCTTCCAATTCCACCTGGTGACGAAAGACATCGCGGAGATCGACGCCGACAGCGAAGCGCTCGGACGCGCCCTCTGGAACCTCCTCGACAACGCCATGAAGTACTCCGGCGACAGCCGTGAGATCGACGTGGAGGTGGGCCGCGCCGGCCTGGACGTAACGATTGCCGTGCGGGACCGCGGCCTGGGGATACCGGCTCATGAACAGGCCCTTATTTTTCGCAAATTTCAGCGCGGCGACGAAGCGATGAGGCTGGGCATCAAGGGGACGGGCATCGGTCTGGCGATGGTCGACCATATTATGAAGGCGCATCATGGACGCGTCGAAGTGCGCAGCGAGCCGGGACGCGGCAGCACCTTCACGCTGGCCCTGCCGGTCAGGAGGTGACACGATGGCACGAATCCTCATTGTCGAAGACGATCCGGACATCGCCTTGGGCCTGCAGCTGGACCTGCGCGAGGAAGGGTACGAGGTCGAGGTGGTTCACGACGGAGAGGAGGCCGTCCGAGTCGGGAGACAGCCCGGCTGGGACCTGATCGTGCTCGACGTGATGCTGCCGCGCAAGGACGGCTTCGACGTCTGCCGTGACCTGCGGCGGGCCAGGATCCGGACCCCGATCCTGATACTCACGGCCAAGGTCCAGGAAGCAGAGAAGGTCATGGGGCTGGACCTGGGTGCGGACGACTACGTCACGAAGCCGTTCAGCCCTCGCGAACTACGGGCTCGGATACGCGCCCTGCTGAGGAGGGCGGCGCCGGACGAGCCGGGAGTCGAGAGTTTCGGGGACTGCGAGGTGGACTTCGAGCGCGCGGAATTGCGCCGGGCCGGCCGGACGACGGAGCTGACCGCAATCGAGCTCCACATGCTGCGCCTGTTTCTGCAAAACCGCGGCCGGGTTCTGGCGCGAGGCCGCGTGATCGATGAAGTCTGGGGAGCCGGGGTGTTCGTGAACGACCGCGTGGTGGACACCCACGTCATCAAACTGCGGCGTAAAATTGAATCCGACCCGGCCGCGCCGAGGCACATCGTCACCGTCCGCGGCCTGGGATACCGATTCGACGACTAAAGGGGTCTATAATAACAGGATAACGGTTCCCCGTTCGTGGTGAGCCCTTTGGCCGTTCGTGGTGAGCCCTTTGGCCGTTCGTGGTGAGCCCTTTGGCCGTTCGTGGTGAGCCTGTCGAACCATGAACGGCTGTCCTCATGGAAGCCATGAGGACTAGCAAGGCTGCCCTTCAACCCTTCGACAGGCCTGTCCTGAGCGAAGTCGAAGGTCTCAGGGCGAACGCCTCCCGGCTCACGGCGAACGGCTTTTGTAACATTTATTTTTTACAGGCCCTAAACGACACCAAATCAACACACAACCGACGTCATGGGCTCACATAGTCTCTGTAGATTGGGAGCATGGAGGTGATGGAAATGCGAAAAATCTTGGTAATTCTTTTAATGACGGGGGCGCTGTCCCTCAGCATCGGCTCGGGGCAACAGAAAGATCAAACGGAAGTCGACTTGCAGGCCGCCATCCGGATGGAGACGGTGGAAGGCGACTTGAAGGGCGCGATTGAGCAGTACAAGAAGATCGCCAATAGCAGCGATCGCGCGGTCGCGGCGAAAGCGCTGATCCGCATGGGCCAGTGCTACGAGAAACTCGGCGACGCGGAAGCGCGCAAGGCGTACGAGCGGGTGGTACGCGAGTTTGCCGATCAGAAGGAGGAGGCGGAACAGGCGCGGGCACTCCTGGCCGCGGGTGGCCGGGATAAACAGCCCGAATCTGGAGTTGTCTTCCAGCAGAAGTGGGTGCTTCCGGCCGGTGGTGCGTTTACAGAGATGCGCCAGCCATCGCCGGACGGCCGGTACCTTCCCTACACGTTTTTGCTGCGGAACCGCCTCTATCTCCATGACTTCACCACGAATGAGGACCGCCTGGTGTTGGAGAGCCAGGCCGGCTCCGCCTTCTTTGGCCCTCCCTCGATATCTCCCGATAGTCAGCAGATCGTCTACACGCGGTTTACCCGGAGCGATAGCTTGTATGGCGGCCGCGATTATGAACTGATGATCGCCGGAATCGACGGCTCCAATCCAACGATACTGATCAGTGACAAAGAGAAATTCCTCCAGCCCAGGGCCTGGTCTCCGGATGGAAAATCCATCCTGATGACCACGGGAAACGGTGCTGATGGGCTTACGCTTTCGTTGTTGTCCATAGCCGACCGTTCCTTGCGCGTACTGACGGCCCGGGATGATTACAGCGGTTTGTCTTTTTCACCCGATGGGCGGTATATCGCCGCCTACCGCGTCTCGACGAAGTCGGGACTCCTCCCGGG
>Ga0315287_10008515_pt1 | contig 10366 bp, 12 predicted proteins | sample YL17G11_0_MG_FD_205037 | JGI IMG/M metagenome (GOLD analysis project Ga0315287, IMG submission 205037) | Sediment microbial communities from Yellowstone Lake, YNP, Wyoming, USA - YL17G11_0 | ecosystem: Environmental > Aquatic > Freshwater > Lake > Sediment | place: USA: Wyoming | collected...
CCCGGTGCGGCGAAGCGGCGCTCGCGGATGCCCGTGCGTTCGACGATCCAGGCGTCGCTCGTGTCCATGAGCTGCTCGAGCTCGGCGTTGGTGACCACGCGCTCGGGCAGGTGCAGGCCGAGGCCGGTGATGCGCGAACGGGACATGGACCCTCCGGTGGAAAGCCTGTCCGGGCGGACGCCCGCACAGGCTCACGGGCCGGCATTGTTCCATCGGGCCGCGGTGCGGTCAATGCCCGGGACCGGGCGGGGAGAGGGCGGCGCGCCGGACTCAGCGCCCGCCGAGGAGCCGGACGTAGGCTTGGACCCACCCGTGGCCCCACAGGAACACGATCATCGCCGCCGGGGCGAGCAGCGTGCCGAAGGGCAGCTCGCTCTTCATGCCGCCGCGCCCGCGCAGCATCAGCGCCACTCCCCACAGGCTGCCGGCGAGCGAGGCCGCGAACATCGTCAGCAGCGTGAGCTGCCAGCCCAGCACCACGCCGAACATGGCGGCGAGCTTGACGTCACCGCCGCCCATGCCCTCGATCTTGCGGAAGACGATCCACGCCCAGGCCAGCAGCCAGAGGACCCCGCTGCCCGTGACCAGGCCCAGCAGCGCGTGCCGGGCGCCGGGGCCGAAGCCGTGAAGGAGCAGCGCCGCCGCCAGGCCGAGCAGCACGCCCGGGAAGGTGAGGACGTCGGGCAGCAGCTTGAAGTCGAAGTCGATCCAGAACAGGGCGATGAGCAGGAAGCCCCAGAGGGCGAGCGGCAGGAAGGCCCAGACGAGGCCCACCTGGATGAAGAGCAGCACCGCCCACGTTCCGCACAGGAGTTCGGTGAGCGGGTAGCGCCGGGAGATGGGGGCGTGGCAGTGGTGGCAGCGGCCCCGCGCGAAGCAGAACGAGAACAGGGGCACCAGGTCGGCTGGCCTCAGCGTGGCCCCGCACGCGGGACAGGCCGAGCGTCCGCGCACCCAGGAGATCTCCCGGGGCACGCGCCAGGCGATGGCGGTGACCGCGCTGCCCATGATGAGGCCGAAGGCGGCGACCCCCGCGCCAAGGGCGAGGTCGAGGCTCAGCACGACGGGAGACCGAAGTTGTGGGCCGCCGCGCGGTCTGGGACAATCAAGCCGAAGCGCGGATGCCGCGCAAGCCGCTTATCGTGAGTGGGGATCATGCGTATCGTCCTTTTCATGGCCATCCTGGCCAACAGTCTCGACCTGGTCGCGACCACCCTCGGGATCCACTGGCTCGGGAATCGCGAAGGCAATCCGCTGCTCGCCATCCTGGCGCAGCAGAACTGGCTGCTCTTCGTCCTGGTGAAGGGGTGCTTGGTGCCACTGCTGATCGTCCACCTTCACGCCCTCCGCGCGAGCTCCCCGGTGATCGCCTCCGCCGGCATGGCCGTCGTGCTGGTGGCGCTGACCCTGGCGGTGGGCCAGTGGCTGGGCTGGATCGCCGGCGTGGTCCACGTCGCCACGTTCGCGCGCCTGTAAGTCCACCCCCCCCTCGCGGCCCGGGAGTGAAGTCCCCGTCGGATCCTCCGCCCCCCAGGCCAGGCTTCCGCGCCGGGCCGCTACTGCTGCTCGGGCATGATGTGCGGCGTCACCTCGATCACCAGGTCGCGCTTCGCCGTCGTGGAGCTGTGGTGCTGAAACAGGACCCCCAGCAGCGGGATGTCGCCGAGCAGGGGCACCTTCGTGACGACGGAGGTCGTCTCCTCGTTCAGCAGGCCGCCGATGATGACCGAGTTGCCGTCCTTGAGCCGCACGGTGGTCGAGGCCTGGCGCGTGGCGACCACGGGCAGGTCGTTGTTGGTGCCCTTGTAGTCCACCACCGAGGAGACCTCGGGGGTGATCTGGGTGGTGATGTAGCCGTCGGCGTTGATCAGCGGCGTGATGCGCAGTTTGATGCCGACCTCCTCCTTCTCGACGCGCTCGACCGGCGCGGCGCCGCCGCCGGCGAACACGGTCCCGGACACGACGAAGGGGATGCGCTGGCCGATCAGGATCGAGGCCTCGCGCCCGTTCAGCGTGGCGATCTTGGGGCAGGCGAGCACGCGCGCCTTGCCCTCGTGGATCAGCAGGTCGATGGCCGCCTGCCAGGCGAGAGCCTGCCGGGCCATCGGGCGCAGGGCCCACAGGTTCCTGTAGCCGCCGCCCGAACTGTAGAACGGTAGCGAGTCGGGCAGGGCGCCCGGCTTGGTCGGGCCGGAGCCGCCCTCGACGATGACGAATCCCTGGCTGGTGAGCTTGTCCCAGTCGATCCCCAGCTTCATCACGTCGCCGGTCGAGACCTCCAGGATGCGCGCCTCGAGCATGACCTGCCGCGCGGGCACGTCCATGACGCGCACGATCTCCTCGATCTGCGAGATCACGCGCGGGCTCGTCACCACGACCAGCCGGTTGCCGCCCCTGTCCACCTGGATGTCGCTCGCGATGCTCTTGAGCGCCTCCTTGACGTCGGTGGCGTCGGCGTACTTGAGGTCCACGACGTACGACGAAAGCCCTGTCTCCTCCTTCAGGACCTGCGGGTCGGCGACCAGGATGGAGTTGCCGATGCGCTCGTAGGCCAGGCCGGCCGCGCGTACGACCAGGTTCACGGCCTGGTCGAGCGGCACGTCCTTCATGTGGATGGTGAGCCGTCCTGTGCTCGTGGCCCCGACGCCGGTGATGATGTTGAGGTCACCCTTCTCGGCCAGGATCTTGAGCACGCTGGGCAGCGGCGCATCCTCGGCGTCGAGGGTGATGAGCCGGGCCGCGTCCGGTGCGGGCGCGGCGGCCGCGCAGGGCGCGGGCCGGACCAGGGGGGCGAGGAACCCCAGGGCCAGGCCCAGGGCCAGGGAGGCATGACGAGAGGCGCGGAGGAAGCGGTTCACGCCTAATCTCCTTTCTTGGGGAGCTGCAGCACGAGGGTCTCGTCCCCGCGCACGAGAGTCACCTGGTTCCGGGTGATGCTCTGGACCCGGAACTCGTCGAACAACGTGTTGATCTGCACGGGAAAGTCACGGTCGTTCCAGCGCACCGTCGCGCTCGGATTGCTCTCGAGCCAGACGATGGAAGTGAGCACCGGCCGAGCGGGTGCGACCGGCGCGGGTGCGGGCCGTGGCGCCGCCGGCTTGCGCGTCACCACGGGGGCCGGGGCACGCCCGAAGGCGAACGGGTCGCGCACCGCGGCCGGCGGCTTGCTTGCGGCGGGCGCGAGCAGACCCTCGATCCTCGCGAAGGGGCTGGCCGGCGGCGCAGCGGTGGTGTGTCGCTGGTCCCAGACTCCCCCGGCGCGCAGCGCGCCCAGCGTCTGCTGGAGGATGAGCACGAGCACCAGGATCGCGACCAGCGGGCCGATCAGTCGTGCGAGGTCGAGTCTCATCGGGCGCTCGGCGTGCGCTTGAGGATGAGCTGGCTCATCCAGACCTCGATGTCCTGCCGGCCACCCGCGCCGGCCTGCAGGGTGAAGCGGTCCACCGCGACGAGGGACCCCGAACGCGAGAGCTCGCCGAGCAGGGCCACGAAGGCGGCGTAGCGGCCGCGCAACTTGAGGTGCGCGCGCACCTGGACGCTGGAGGGCAGTTGCGTCACCAGGCCCTGCTCGGTGGCGACGACCTCGAGGCCGCTCTTCGCCACGAGTCGCGTCACCTCGTCGAGCAGCCCCGCGGTGAGCGCGCCCGAAGTGCCCTGCTCCTCGGCGACCGCGGTGTTGAGCGAGTTGCGGGCGAGCAGGGCCGTGGTCCGGGGCGAGGCGGCCGGCTGCGCGCCGGTGGCGTCGAGCGGCATGCCCAGTTCGGCCGCCTGCTGCGCGTTCCTGCGGTAGCGCGCCAGCGTGGGCTGGAAGGCGGCGGCGTGCGCGGCGGCGAACCCCAGGCAGACGAGCAGGGCAGCGACGGCCTGCCGGTTCCGTCGGGCGAGGTTCGTCCAGTAGGGGTTCATCAGCGGCACTCGATGCGGAACTCGGCCGGGGCGTCCGCGCCACCGCCGATGCGGGACTCCACCAGGCGAATGGTGCGGTACTGAGCGGCGAACAGCGAGTCGGAGCGCAGGGCGGCGACCAGGGCCATGATGCCCCGCATGCGGTCCTGCCCCGGCGCGGGCCGCAGCACCCCGATGAGGAGCAGCCGCTCCTGGTCGGCCGCGCCGGACTGATTGTCCGGGTTCGTGCTCACCGAGGTCAGCAGCGCATCGCCGGGCAGCACCGCGGCGAGCCGCGCGAGCCGTGTCTGCCAGTGGCGGGGGTTGGCGAGCGAGCGCTCGACCTGCGCGAGTTCCGCCGGTCCCGGTTGCCAGGCGGCGGCCGAATCGGGACGGGTCTGCGCGCGCGCGTTCTGGGATGCGAGCAGGTGCGCACGCTGGGTGAGCGAGGCGCAGTTGAGGCCATAGAGGCCCAGCATGATGGCCAGCACGCCGAAATAGGCCACCCAGATGCCCACCGCCACCGCGCGGCGGCGCGTGCGCGCCAGCTCCAGCCGGTAGGCCTCGCGCCGGAAGTTGACGGTGAAGACGGGGCTCACGATTTCCTCAGCGCGAGGCCGGAGGCCTGGGCGAACTGCGGCCCGCCCTCGACGCGGGCGCGCGCGGCCCCGCCCAGCTCGGCGAACGGGTCGAAGACCGAGACCTGGATCTCCAGCAGGTCGCCGAGCTGCCCGGCGATGCCGGGCAGGCGCGCCGTACCGCCCGAGAGCTGCAGTTGCAGCGGGTCGGGCAGGTGCCCGAGCGTGCGGTAGAAGGCGAGCGAGCGGCGCACCTCGTCCACCAGTTCGTCCTCGAGCGCCTGGCGCGCCGCGTGCAACTCGCGGCCCGTCCAGTCTACGCGGAAGCCCGGCTCGTCCGAGCCCGCGGCCAGCTTCCACTCCTCGGCCTCCTCGAACGGGATCTGGAGGGTCGTGGCGATGGCCTGCGTGAGGTGGCGGCCGCCGAACTCGAGCCGGCGGGTGAAATAGGGCTCGCCGCGCTGGAAGAGCGTCAGGTGCGAGGCGGCGTGTCCGATGTCGAGCAGCAGTTGCGCTCCGCGGTCGCCCCCGCCCGCGTGCACCAGCGCGTTCGTCAGGGCGAGGGGTGTCGCATCCACGATGTCGGCGGCCAGGTCCAGCCGCGCGAGCGGCGCCAGGTGGCGCTCGAGGTGCTCGCGCGAGACCGCGGCGATCAGCACGTCCACCCGGCGTTCGGAGACGTATCGCCCCAGCACCTGGTAGTCGATGACCATGGCCTGCGGGTCGAAGGGCAGGTGCTTGCGCGCTTCGAAGCGCAGGGCCTGGCCGACCTCGACTTCATCCATGAGCGGCAGCTGGATCTGCTTGACGATGACGTCGGCGCCCGAGATACCCACGGTGATGCCGCGCATGGCGCGCAGCGAGACGCCGGCGCGTACGGCGCAGGTCGAGATGGCCTGTGCGACCGCCTCGGGCGTGGGGACGCCGTCGTCGGTGGCCGTGACGGCGCAGGGAACCTCGGCGGCCAGCACCCGTGCCGTGCCCACGCCCGGCTGCAGGGCGAAGAGCTTGACGCTGAAGCCTCCGAGGTCGAGGCCGACCCACGGCCGGGAAACCAGGCTGGCTCTCATGAGCGCAAGTTATAGGCTACCGGTCGCTTGCCTGCCAAGTGCCGGGGATGAGGGTGAGGTGGTGCCCGTTGCTCCCGCCGATATCGGGCAGGGCATCGTCGCTCACAAGTTGGCCGAGGAAGCGCGAATCCAGCGGCCCGCCCGGCTGTCGGCGGAGTTCGACGGTGCCCTCGCCAACATTGGGACCCATGAGGCTGAGGGAGCGGGCGAAGATGGCGATGTCGTCGGCCCGCGTGTTGGTTTCGCTGCCGACGTGGTTGTTCCCGTGCCAGATGAGCACCTTCTCGCTCGAGACCAGAATGACGGGAATCTCGGTTTCGAGGCCGCCGTTGAACCAGATCCCGGCATCGGGGTTCTCGGGATCCGCAACGGGTCCCGTCCGTCCGGCCACGATGACCAGGCAGTCATCGCCGGGCGAACCGATCCCGGAAATGGTCGGACGGTAGTCAAACCTGATGCCGCGCGGTAAGAGCCACACCGCCAATCCCCGGACGTGGATCTGGATTATGCCGGGGAAGGGTTCGAAGAGCGAGTAGTTCGTGTTGCTCTCGTCCGGCGAACGGAAGTACCCGACGTCTGGACCGCCGACGTCCAGCCGGTACCGGGGGGGGTTGGCGCCGGGTGTCACTTTCGTCGCCGGCTGGCTCGCGGCGTAGTGCTGCGCGAAGAAGGCATCGGTGCCCGGCGCCGGGACCAGCGGACTCTTCTGGATCGAATCGGGCCCTGCCGCCAGGATTGACGTCCACGTAGTCGTGGGCTGGGGGGAACTCTCCCAGACCGTGCCGCCGAGGTACACCGTGTTGCTCCGGTCGGTCGGGACATAGGTACCGACCGACCTCACCTCGATCCCACCCCCGACCGTGACCAGTTGCGAGTAGTAGCCCTGCGCCACTCCGGGGTCAAAGTTGCCCTCCACCGTGCGCCGCTGGCCGTTGACCTCCGTGGTCACGCGTATGAGCACCGTCCTGCCCGGGACCCACTCCACGGGGCCGGTGGAATCCGGCCCGCTAGACTGCATCTGGATCGCCCGGGCCGCGGTCACGTTCTCCGGCAGGTTCTCCGTCACGCTCGGGAGCGAGTCAGTCTGCGCCAGCGCGAACTTCGCGCGCTCAATGCCGCCCACCGCCGACTGGAACGCCTGCTCGCCGTCAATCGAGCGCTGCAGGAACTGCGCTTCGTAGCTCGACAGGCTGAAGAGCGAGATGCCGATGATGGTGAGTGCCAGCACGAAGATGACGACCCCGATGAGGACGAAGCCGGCCTCGCCAGGACGTGGACTGCGGTCGCTTGGGGTCATGGCGTCTGGGTCCCGCGGTTGTAGAGCGCCGCAGCCGAGGACATGCGCACGAGTTGACCGTCACCGGCGCGCAGCTCGACCAGGCGAATCTCGACGAGGCTCGCGGACGTGTCGAGTTGGAAGCGCGTCACCCGCGAAGCGACCGCCGGGCCGCGGTCGTCGTTCAGGCCCGGGCCCTGGTGGACGAGCGAATCGGCCGCCCACCAGAAGCGCCACCGCTCGACCAGGACTTGGGTGAAGGGGTCGATGTCGAAGAGCACGAGTCCCTGGTGAAGTGAATCGGGGGAATCAATGACCTGGGCGGTGTGCGCAACACGCACCCGGTCCGAGATGGTCTCGATCAATAGCGTGGCGTCGCGCTGGGCCAGTGCCTGGGTGGAGCTGGCCATCCAGGTGGACTGGGAACTGATGTAGAAGCTGATCATCCCCATCACGATCATCGTGGCCAGAACCATCACGATTGAGACCTCGACCAGGGTTATCCCCCTCGCCGCGTGCCGGGCCCTGTCCTTCAATGGAGGGGAAACAACCGGGTGAGCGAGAGGGTCTCGCTGGGGCTGAGGCGCCCCCAGGAGACGGTCACCGTCACCTTCTTGAGGTCCACGTCCCCGAGGAGCCCGTCCGCGGGGTCGTCGTAGTCCTCGACCATCCAGGATTCGCGGGCCACGGTCCTGCCGTCCACCTGGACGTCGCCAACATGGGGCGCGCCGATCTGCAGCTCGGCCGCGGTGGCCGGGAGGGTGCTCAGCGTCTCCATCCGGCGCTGCGCCGCGGCCAGCGCGATGCGGGCGACCTCGTACTGATTGACGAGCCCGCGGCCCGCACCGAAGGAATAGGCGAGGGCGACCACGGCGATGACTGCGATGACGGTCGCGACCACCACCTCCATCAGGCCCACGCCCCGCTCGCCGCGGGGCAGGAGCGACCCGTAACGATTCAGAGGCCCTGTACGCATCGTGCGCCCTCGCGTCCGCCCTCGTCTAGTAGTTGTCCTTGAAGATGCCGCCAGTTCCCTGCGTGTAGGTGTACCCCACTTGGATGGTGGGATCCGTTTTGTACGAGGCCTGGACCACGTAGCCTGGACCATCGTTTTGCTCAACCGTGAGGTTCCACTTGTAGACCACCTCCTCGATCTGCACGAGACCGGCAGCCGTGAGCTCGACGAGAGAGGCATAGCGCGGGCAGCTTGTGGGATCAGGACTCAAGTTGGCACACTTCAGGTAGTACGCCTGCTGGGCCGTCGCGATCGCGCCGATCGCAGCCTTGGCCTCGGTGCGTTGCGCGTCCTTGACGTAGTTGATGTAGAGCGGGACCGCCACCGCGGCCAGGATGGCCACGATCACGATGACTACCATGAGTTCCATCAGGGTGAAGCCCTTTTCGTTCCTTTGCATGGCGCTTCTCCTTCGGGTTGCTGGCTCCGACGAACGACGCATGGGCGGACGGCGCCGCCGTGCCGCGAGTGGTGCAACCTCCGGACGCCGCGGCTGGCGGCGTCCGGCGCAACGGCCCGGACCCTCGCGGGGCCCGGACCCGACTAGTGCCCCAGCAGGCCCTGACGCATGGCCTGGCCGAGGCTGAAGATGGGCAGGTAGAGCGCGATCAGCATGATGCCCACGATCGCCCCGAGGATGACGATCGCGATCGGCTCCACCAGCGAACTGAGTCCCTGCACCGCCGCCGACACGCGCTGCTCGTAGAAGTCGGCGGTGCGCTTGAGCATGTTGTCCAGCTGCCCGGTCTCTTCACCCGTGGCGGTCATCTGCACGAGCATCTCGGGAAAGACCCCGGTCTCCGTCATCGCCCGCGAGAGGCTGCTGCCCTGCTCGACCCGCGAGCGCACCTGCTCGATGCCCTGCTCGAGCACCTTGTTCCCGGGCACCGGTTGCAGGACCTTGAGCGCGTAAAGGATCTGCGTGCCGCTCGAGGTCAGCATGCCCAGGGTCCGGGCGAACTTGGTGATCGCGTACATCCGGATGAGCGGGCCGAAGACCGGGAGCCCGAACTTTATCCGGTCGACCCAGAGCCGCCCGGCCTCGGTGCGCGCGGCGTTCCAGCCGGCCACGCCGGCGGCGGCCATGAGCAGCAGCGTCACCGCGAAGTTCTGGGTGATGGTGCGGCTGACGGTCAGCAGGACGAGCGTGGGCCAGGGCAGCGGCACCTTGAACCGGCCGTAGATCTCCGAGAAGCGCGGCACGACCCAGAGCATCATGCCCACCAGGACGAGCATCGAGAAGACGAGCACGAAGGTCGGGTAGCGCAGGGCCGCCTCGACCTTGAGGCGCAGTTCCTCGGCGCGCTCGAGGTAGGTGGCGGTCTGGTCGAGGATCTGGTCGAGCGTGCCGCTGATCTCGCCGGTGTTCACCAGGCTCACGAACACCTCGTCGAAGGCCGCGGGGTGCCGGGCCATCGCGGTGGCCAGCGTGTCACCCTTCTGCACGTCGTCGGCCACCTGGTTGAGGATGGTGGCCAGGCGCCGGTCCTCGTGGTCGCGGCTGATCGAGCGCAGCGACTTTACCAGCGGCAGTCCCGCGCCCACCATGGTCGAGAGCTGGCGCGCGAAGAGAGCCACCGAGGCGGACTTCACCGTGCCGTTCAGGCGCCGCACGAAGTCGCGCCACAGGGCGCCCAGGTCCACGCCCGGCGTGGCGGCGCCCTCGGCGGCGCGGGCCTCGATCGAGACCGGCACGAGCTGCGAGCCCTCCAGCATGCGCAGCACGTCCTCCTCGGAGTTGGCCACCTCGACCCCCTCGTGAGGACGCCCGTCCAGGTCGCGCGCGCGGTAGTAGAAACTCGGCATCAGGCGTGGTCCGCGAGCGTGGCGTAGCGCACTTCGTCGATGGTGGTCACGCCCTCGAGGATCTTGCGGATACCGCTCTTGCGCAGGGTCACCAGGCCCTCGCCCAGGGCGTGCTGCTTGATCTGGTCCTCGTTGAGCCCGTCCAGCACCATGCGGCGCATGCCGCGCGACAGTTCGAGCACCTCGAACAGGGCGGTGCGCCCCAGGTAGCCGGTCTGCTTGCACGCCATGCAGCCGCGCCCGCGCCACAGGCGGCGGCCGGCCAGCAGCGCGCCGTCGTCGCCGAGCGGGGCGAGTTGTTCGGGGTCGGCGATGTAGCTCTCCTTGCAGCGCTCGCAGACGCGGCGCACCAGGCGCTGCGCCAGCACCAGCGCGACCGCCGAGCCCACCAGGTAGCGCGGCACGCCCATGTCGATCAGCCGGGTCACCGTGCCGGGGGTGTCGTTGGCGTGCACGCTCGAGAGCATGAGGTGTCCGGTGAGGGCGCTCTTGACCGCGATGTCGGCGGTCTCGGCGTCGCGGATCTCGCCGATCATGATGATGTCCGGGTCCTGGCGCAGGATGGAGCGCAGGGCGCGCGCGAAGGTCATGCCGACCTTGTGGTTCGCGTGCACCTGGTTCACGCCCTCGATGTGGTACTCGATCGGGTCTTCGACCGAGATCAGGTTCTTCGAGACCGTCTTGATCTCGCCGAGCGCCGAGTAGAGCGTCGTGGTCTTGCCGCTGCCGGTCGGCC
>Ga0315287_10008516_pt1 | contig 10366 bp, 6 predicted proteins | sample YL17G11_0_MG_FD_205037 | JGI IMG/M metagenome (GOLD analysis project Ga0315287, IMG submission 205037) | Sediment microbial communities from Yellowstone Lake, YNP, Wyoming, USA - YL17G11_0 | ecosystem: Environmental > Aquatic > Freshwater > Lake > Sediment | place: USA: Wyoming | collected...
AAGGACGGTCTGGCCGTCCTTCCATGGTCTAATCAGAGGGGATGCAAACGGTGTCAGAAATCAGGCTCTTGACGACCCACTATATCTGCCGATCGAAATTCGACCTCCGGTGTTGTCGATCTGAACGGACTCGCCGTCTTTGATCTTACCCTCGATGATCTGCATGGACAATTCGTCCAGGATTTCGTTCTGGATGAGGTGACGGAGTGGCCAAGCCCCGAAGACCTTGTCGAAGCCGGCTTTGGCCAGATGCGCCAGCTTCCAGCCAATTGCATGGCGCTCCGGATTGCTTATGCGGGTCGACCGCTATGATATTGGCCTGGGTTTTGGCCCTTTTAGTTGACTTCGTCTCAGTCTCGGGCTACACTTCATTATATATGAGCGTCGGCCGGCAAAAAAGCGACTTGGAGGCGATGGCAAAGGAACTCGGAGCGTCGGTTTTCGGCGTCTGCGAGGTCGGGGAGTTGGCGGAGGGATTCCATCCCGAGTTACGCGACCGATCGAATACATTGCCGTACGCGGTCGCGATAGGGGTCGCGATTCAGCCGGCGGTATTGGAGACGCTGGACGGCCGGCCGAATGAACTCTATAAGAGCCATTACCGGATAACAAATTCCCGGCTGGATGATATTTCCTTCAGGATGGCGCAGACCATTTCGCAAATGGGGCACAGCGTCCTGCCGATACCGGCGTCGAAGGTGCTCAGTCGTTTTCCCATGATCGGGCACGTGAATCATCGCGAGATTGCGTTCAAGGCCGGGTTAGGGTGGCGGGGGAAGAACAACCTGTTGGTCAATCCGTTCTTCGGCAGCCGTCTGCGCCTGACCACGGTTTTGACCGACCTAAGACTTGAGGCCGACCCGGTCTCAGACCAAACCTGCGGTCGATGCAGCGCCTGCCGCCGCAGGTGTCCGGCGGGAGCCATCGGGGAAACACCCGAGGAATTTTCGCTGGAAAAGTGCCGCGATCAGGTGGCGCATTTTTCCAAGGAGAATGATTTCGGTCTCATGATTTGCGGCCTGTGTCTTAACCACTGCCCCGTCCGGGCAAAGAGAAACGGATGATGAATAAAGAACCCGTGGTTGAACCGGTGAAGCTGATAGCAGGTTTCATCTACGCAAGCGAAGAAGCGCTTGTGTCCGTGTTGGAGAAGATGGAAAACGCCCATGGGCCGGTCGAGTCCGAATCGGAGCATTTCCCTTTTACCCACACCGATTACTATGACCGGGAAATGGGTCCGGAGCTCAGGCGTTGTTTCATCTCATTTGAACCGCCGATCGCGCCGGATATGCTGCGCGAATGCAAGCTGGCGGCGGTCGGTCTGGAAAAAAAATATCTCAACGCCGACGGGGGCAGGATGGTCAATATCGACCCCGGGCTGATCGGCCTGTCTAATCTGGTACTGGCGTCAACCAAGGCGTTTGCGCATCGGGTTTACCTCGGCAAGGGCATATACGGCGAAGTATCGATGCTATATGAGGACCGTGAATTCGTTCCGCTGAGGTGGACGTATCCCGATTACCGGCAGGAGGAGGCCACGAGGTTTTTCCTTCAGGTGCGGGAACGTCTGAAAGAGCAGATCGGCACATTGCGGCAGAGCGGCTGAAAGTGGGGGTCGTCTGCGACCCTTGGCAGTATAACAGGAATGACGACGGAATCGAGGAGCTATGGATAAGTTTGTAATCCGGGGAGGGAAGAAGCTCTCCGGGACGGTATGTGTTGAAGGCGCCAAAAACGCGGCCCTGCCGATTATCGCGGGCACGTTGCTGATTTCCAAGGGAGAGACGATCATACACAATGTTCCTCCCCTGCGTGATATTTCGACCATCAAGGCCGTGCTGGAGCATATCGGCGCCAAGGTGGCGTTCGATCGGGAGGCGCGGACGATGGCCGTCAACGCCGAAAACCTGGTCAACAATACCGCGCCGTATGAACTGATGAACCAGATGCGGGCGTCATTCTTGGTTCTGGGGCCGATTCTTCAGCGGATGGGGGAAGCCGTCATATCGCTTCCGGGAGGATGTTCGCTGGGGCCGCGGCCGGTCAACTATCATATTTCGGGATTTCGGGCGATGGGCGCGGAAGTCTCCGAGCGCAAAGGGAATATCGTCGCCAAGGCCAAGAAATTGTCGGGAGCGACCATCTATTTCGACCGGCCGTCCCACACCGGCACCGAAAATCTCATCTATGGCGCCGTCATGGCCAAAGGAACGACTCGAATCGTAAACGCCGCATGCGACCCGGAAGTGGTCGATTTGGCGAAATTCCTCAACCAGGCCGGGGCGAAAATCATCGGCGCCGGGACGCCGATGATCACCATTGTGGGAGTATCCAAACTGCGGGCCGTCGAGTACACCGTCATGGGCGACCGTCTTGAAGCCGGGACGCTGCTCATGGCCGGGATGGCGGCCGGCGGCAAAATGGAGGTTACCGGGGCGGAAACCTCTCATCTGGAAATCGTGTTAAAAAAGTTAGGCGAAGCCGGAGGTGAAATTCAGACCACCTCGCGCGGCATACGGCTCAGCGCGCCCCGGAGAATGTCGCCGGTGGACGTGGTGACGTTTCCGTACCCCGGTTTCCCCACTGATTTACAGGCTTGCGTGATGGCCCTGATGTCCGCCGCCAACGGGATTAGCCGCATCCGTGAGACGGTCTTTGAAAAGCGCTTCACGCACGTCATGGAATTGCGGCGTTTGGGCGCGGATATTTCGGTGGCCGCCAACGAGGCCACCATTAACGGGGCCAAGAAGCTGGAGGGCGCCTCGGTGATGGCGTCCGATATCCGCGCCGGAGCTGGTTTGGTCATCGCCGGTCTGGCGGCTTCGGGCAAGACCGAGGTGTTGCGCGTCTACCATGTAGACCGTGGATATTTCCGGTTGGAGGAAAAGCTGGCCGCGCTCGGCGCCGATATAAAACGAATGACGGCCTGAGGCCGAAAGGATTATCGTGATGAACAAGATTTTCGCCCTGGTGGTGGCGGCGGCGCTTGTCGGCGCCGTGCCCACGGCCGCCCAGGAGACGTATTTCGGAAAAAACAAGGTCCAGTACCGCGACTTTGACTGGCAATACATCCAGACCGACCACTTCGATATTTACTTCTACGACAGCGCTAACTCTCTGGCCACGTTCTCCGCCGACGAACTGGAGCGCGCCTACAAGATTGTCACCGACCAGCTCAAATATTACGTCGGGCGCCGCATCCCCGTGTTCATCTATAATTCTCAGAATGACTTTCAGCAGACCAACATTATCTCGGACGTCCTCAGCGAGGGGACCCAGGGATTCACCGAGGTGTTCAAGAACCGGATCGTCGTGCATTTCATGGGCTCTTACGAGGAATTCCGGCACCTGTTGCACCACGAGTTGACGCACGCCGTCGTCTACGATTTCCTGTACGGCCAGTTTTTCAAATCATTGCTCAGTTCGCGGCGCCTGTTCAGTCTGCCGCTCTGGTTCGCCGAGGGATACGCGGAGTATTCCTCCAACGGCGGGTGGACCATGGACGCCGATATGATGGTTCGCGACGCCACCATTAATGAATACCTTCAGCCGCCGGAGGTGATGGAGTTCCTTTCGTACACCGAGGGGTTTGCCCTGGTCAAGTACATCGCCGACACCTACGGGATTGACAAACTCGGCGAATTCCTTCACCGGGGAAAGGAACTGGCCACATCGGACAAGGCGTTGAAATCGACGCTCGGTATGGACTCGAAAGACTTGTATGAGAAATTCGCCAAAGAGATGCGGAAGCGGTACTGGCCGGATATTTCACGCCGCGAAGAGCCTGGCGATTTCGCCAAAAGACTGACTGACCACGAAAAGGACGGTTCCAACTACAATGAAAAGCCCGTCTTCAGCCCGACCGGACAGCAACTGGCTATCTTTTCCGACCGGAAAGGTTACTCGGAAATTTTTCTGATTTCGGCGATTGACGGCAGACTGATCGAGCGGCTGGTCAAAGGCGAACGCAACTCAAGTCTTGAATCGCTGCGGTGGTACACCTCAGGCATGTCATTCTCGCCCGACGGCAAGAATCTCGTCTTTGTGTCCAAGTCGGACGGCGAGGATGCGCTCAATTTCATCCAGCTTGACGGCAAGAACATCTACCTGCGCAAGAAATTCGGATTGAAGTCATTGATATCACCCGCCTGGTCGCCGGACGGCAAAAAAGTTGCTTTCACCGCCCTGGCGGACGCCTCCCGCGACCTATACTTGTATAACATCGCGGCCGATCAACTGACGCGCCTGACTCAAGACCGTCACGACGACGTCGACGTCGCCTGGTATCCCGACGGCAAACGCCTTATCTTCGCCTCCGACCGGCATCATCCCGACGACTACGAGGTGATCGACACGTCCCAATTCGTGTACGGCCTGTATAACCTTCAAGAGCTGGATATTGCCACTGGAGTCATCGCTCCGGTCAGAGTCGGCGGGGGGCAAAACACCGAACCGGTGATCTCGCCCGACGGGAGCAAAATCGCGTTTGTGTCCGGCCGCAGCGGCATCAAGAATATCTACATTTATTATGTGGATTCGGCCCGGGTTGCCGCCGTCACCGATGCGTTGACGACCGCGCAGTCGCCGACGTGGTCGCCCGACGGCAAGATGATCGCCTTCTCCACCTTCATCAAAGCCGGTTACGACGTGTACCTGATCAAGGACGTCACCACGAAAGGCGTTAATGGTATCCTGACCCCCACGGATTTTGTTCTCGGCAATTACGACACGAAGTATGAATGGGCCCGGTACGCGCCCGATATCCACCCCGCCGACACATCCGCCGACAGCGTTGCCGCCCATGAGTTGTCTCGCGGCGACCCCGACCTTCCCATGGCGGGTTCGGCAACGCTTCCCGGTTGGGAGGAACCGCTCCCGTCGACCGATACGGCCGCGGCCGCCTTGGCGGCCGACACGGCCGAGGCCGAAACGGCGCCGGTATCCGATACCGGTGTCGTCTCCGACACGGCTCAGGTAAAGGCCGGGCCGGAATCGGATGACGAGCCGTATGTGTACCGTGCTCCCGTGGACAGTGAATCGGTGTTTGCCGAGGAAGGCGACTTGATCGTTGACGCTCAAGGCCGGCCTTTCGAGCGTAGGGAGTCGGTTGACAGTCTGGTCGACGATTCCCTTGATAATATCATGCCGGACGGAGGTTATCGGGTTCGTCCGTACAAGACCAAGTTCACGCCCGACATTCTGGCCGGCGGTTTGCAGTACGATTCCTTCTTTGGTTTCCGCGGTCAGTCGGTCTTTGTCTTTTCCGATTATCTGGGCAACCATCAGATTATCGTCGCGACCGATCTGGTCAACACCATTGACCAATCGAATATACAGTTCTTCTATTTCTACAACCGGATGCGGGTCGACTTCGGGATCGGGTTGTTTCATACCAAGAATTATTACCTGGGCGCCAACGATGAGCTTTTCTCCGACCGCTTCTACGGACTTCTGGGAAGCGTGCTGTGGCCGCGTTCGAAGTTCAGCCGCTTTGAGGTCAATGCCGGGACCTTTTTCATCGATCGCAAGTACTACGATGATCCTCTGCTGTACGGCGATAACCGGGACGTCCGCGTAGCGACGGGGGCATTAAGCTGGGTGCATGACAATATCCTCTGGGGCATCACCGGTCCGGTCAACGGCCGGCGGTATAAACTGTCGGTGGAAGGGGCGACGCCCATATTCGGCGAACGGTCGCTCGACTATTACGCCCTTGAGCTTGACTATCGGCAGTACTTCAGTCTCGGCCGGTCATTTTCGTTCGGATTCAGGACGTCCGGCGGCTACAGCGGCGGCGGATATCCCAAGACGTACTTTTTGGGCGGCAGCACCAACAAGATCGGCGGCCTGACGGTTGAATCCGACTCCGTGTACTCGGTGGAGAACCTCTATTTTTCGAGTCTGGTCACGCCGCTGCGCGGATACGATTACTACGAGCTTGACGGGACGCGATACGCCGTGACCAACATGGAGCTGCGTTTTCCCTTTATCGATTATTTCCAGATGCGCTATCCTTTGCGGCTGGGTTTGAGTCGCATCACCGGTGCGCTGTTTATCGACATGGGCGCCACCTGGCGGGAAGGAACCTACTTCAAGGGGGGAACGACGGACGGCGGTTCACGGCTGCTGGGCATCAAGACCGGGTTCGGGTTCGGCGCCCGGGCCAATCTCGGATTTCTTGTGTTGCGTTATGATCTCGCCTGGCGCACGGATTTTAACAGCATTGAACCGCACACCAAGCATTACTTTTCGCTGGGGGCCGACTTCTAATCGAGCGCGCGTTCGGGATTACCGGACGCGTCGCAGAAAAGCGATATCGCGGGAAACAAAAAAGCCCACCACCAGGTGGGCTTTCTCATTTGCGAGCTCTCAAGGATGCGAAAACAGTTAGCAGCACCGACCCTTTTTGGGCGCAGCCTTCTTCGCAACCGTTTTCTTCTTCACGGTCCGTTTGGGCGCCCGCTTGGCGACGGTCGTCTTTTTTGCTTTGGGTTTCGGTTTCCGCACCGTTTTCTTGGCGGGAGCCTTTTTCTTTGCGGTAGCCTTACGCGTGGTTGCCTTTCTCACAGAAAAGCCCTCCTAATGTGCTGATTACAGCTCGCATGAAGTCTGCAATCATGGTTAATGGTGTGTGAACTCTTCTTCAGTAAAATAAAACAGCATTTTCTCTTTAATGTCAACACAAAAAATTGATTTTGTCCCGACATTTTTTTTGACCGTTATGCATCACGCATGGTTTCGGGTTCGACATATCAGATGCTGTATACCATACGCACCGCGGTCGACCAGCGCGGGACTTTTGACGCCCGGTTTGAAGATATCGCGCCGACACTGCGACGGCATGTCGATCGTCGCCGGCGCCGGTTCCAGGATATGCATGCATATCAATCCGCCGCATCGTTCGACATCGGCCCCACGCGGTCTATCTGGCCCTGAAGGCAATGTATTCCTTCCACGTTTCGGCCAGCTCGTTCAGTTTTTTATCCGCCAGATGATTAATCGTGCCTTCAGGGAACGTACCGTCGTCGCGCGTCTCACCGGCCGGGATACCGGTCAGAAGCTCCAATCCCTCGTCGATGCGCGTCACGGCATAAATGTGGAACTTGCCTTCGCGCACCGCCGCCACGACTTCGTCCTTGAGCATCAAATCCGGCAGGTTCTGGACGGGAATGATCACGCCCTGATCGCCGGTGAGACCGTCAATCATGCAGACGTCGAAGAAACCCTCGATCTTCTCGTTGACGCCGCCGATGGGTTGAATCTCGCCTTTTTGATTGACCGAGCCGGTGACGGCGAGGCCCTGATTGATCGGCTTGCCGGAAAGCGCGGACAGAAGCACGTACACTTCGGTTGACGACGCCGAGTCGCCGTCGACGCCGCCGTACGACTGCTCAAAGCAGAGCGACGCCGTGAATACCAGCGGCCGCCGGCGACCGTAACGGTGACGCATGAATCCCGACAGAATCAGCACGCCCTTGTCGTATGTCCGGCCGGACATGGAAGCCTCGCGTTCGATGTTGATGACGCCGTCGGCGCCGGGCGACAATGACGCCGTGATCCGGGTCGGCCGGCCGAAGGCGTATTCTCCGAGATCGTACACGGACAGCCCGTTGATCTGGCCGACCTTGTACCCGGAAACGTCGATCAAGTACAGATCGCGCTCGTAGAACTCCTGTATCTTGGTTTCAACCAGATCCATTCGTTTTCGCTGCATCATCAGAGTGCGCTTGACGTCGTCGCGATCGACGGCGGCCTTGCCATCCTTTTTAGCCAGCCAGGCCGATTCGCGAATCAAATCGGCGATGCTGGTAAAACGGGTCGACAAACGATCCTTGCGTCCCGAAAGCCGCACTCCCTGCTCGGCAACGGCGGCCAAACCGGAGGCATCGAACGCAAGCAGATCATCATCTTTGCTGATTTTCTTGACGAATTGCGTGTACTGCCGGACGCCCAACGAATCATTTTTCATGACGTTGTCGAATTCGGCCTTGATCTTGAAAACCTTCTTGAATTCGTCGTCGGCCCGGAAGAGAATGTCGTACACGCGGCTGTCGCCGATCAACACTACCTTGACGTCGACCTCGATCGGCTCCGGTTTCAAGCCGCCTCCGCTCCACGGAAACATGTCGACGCTGGATATAACCAGCCGCCCCGAGCGGAGAGTGCGCTTCAGCGCGGGCCACACGTACGGTTCCTGGAACAAATCAATGGCGTTGACGACGAGATAGCCGCCGTTGGCCTTGAGGAGCGAACCGCCGCGGACGCGGGTAAAATCGGTGTGCCATCCCGTGGCCGGATCAAAGACGCGTTCCACCGACCCAAAGAGGTTCTTATATGAAGGGAAGTCCTCGATGACAATCGGCCGGCTTTCCTGTTCCGCATTATCGACCAGGAGATTGACCGTGAACTGGGCAAAAAATCCGCGGGACCGGGCCGGCGCGTCCGGCTGTTCCCGATTGTTATCCCCGCCGCGAAACATGTCCAGATGCTCCACCAGGACCTCGCGCGCCTCGTCCAGATAAACCTGGGTCTGGGGATCTTCATAGATATTCTTGAGCGTGTCGACCTTGTCGTTGATGAGCGGCACGACCATCGACATATCAAGCCGATACAGCTCTTCTTCGAGATCGCCGGAAATTTCTTTGCTCAGCGAGGAAGTGGACTCAAGCTCCTTGAACAAATTCTCATATTCCTTCTTGAGCCGTTCGAATTCCTCGGCCTTGGTTTTGTCTTCCTCAGCCGCCCGTTCCACGTCGGCCAGGGACACGGCTTCACCATTGACGACCGGTTGGAGGTCGGGCCGCACCGTCGGGCCATACTGCACCTGGACAAGGATAAAGCCGCGTTCCTTCAGTTTCCGTTCGAATTCCTTGAACAGGTCCTTCTGCCGCGTCTCGAATTCCTTGATGATCCGATCCCGGCGTTCGCGATAGTTTTCGCCGGAGAATATCTTGGGGATGACCGTTTTCAGGCTATCGATCAAATATGATATGGCCTTCCTGAATTTTCTGCCCACGCCCGCCGGGAAATACAGCACTCGCGGCGACTCGGCCATCCTGAAGTTGTTGACCACGCCGACGTCCTGAAGGCTGGGTTTCTCATCTCTTTTCTGCGCCTGCTCCAAAAGCAGCTTCACCGCGGTCGTCCGGCCCGTGCCCGGCGTGCCGGTCACGAAAATGTTGTACCCTTTCGATTTTATCTCCAGACCCAGCTCAACGGCCGACAGAGCCCGATCCTGACCGATGATCCCGCAACAGGGTTCGATTTCTTCAAACACGGCGCCGCCGTATTCCCGCTCATCAAGACGGTACTGAAGCTTGTCAGCGGGTATTTCGAGGTTTTGCCTGAGATTCGACATGCCGCTCTCCTCACCATTTGCTCATAATATACAGCCCGATTCTCAAATGTAAAGGCCCCAGCGGCGGTTTTCGTGCCGCCCGCGTCGAACAAAAACTGATTGACAAAATGGGGTGGAGGAGCCATCTTTAAACAAGTCCCCGAAGGAATCAACCTCTTCGTTTGACGCCGGGTCGCGTGTCACCGTTCACTTTCAGCCAAGGAGCAATTCGATGAGAAGGCGTACAATGTTTGCTTTGGCGCTGTTATACCGCCACCGGAGAAAGCCGGCATACAACAGCTGCTAAACCCCAACGGTCATGATTTTCATCTTCCGGGCATTGTCGAAAACGAGTACTGTCTTGTAACGGCCAGTTGGATGGTTGCGCCCAGACATCACGGCAAATGGTTCGCGCTGGTCGGCGTCAATTGCAGGTAGTCGGCGGCCTGGGAAGCTATTTGCTCCGATCGGACAACACAGTCGTTCAATCCCACCCCCTTGTAGGCGTTACCGGTGAAATAGAGCCCCGGATGGTTGCGGAGAAGGTCATCAAGGCGCTGCATGCGCTGAGGATGACCGATCACAAACTGCGGAATTCCCCGGTCGTATTTGAAAATTCTGATATATATCGGCGGGCCGGTGATGCCGACGATCGGGCGCAGGTCATTGGTGACGATATCAAGCAGGGCGTCGTCGGCCAGCCCCGCCGCCGGCGGATCGGTCGCGCCGCCGATCATCGTCCGCAACTGAACCATTCCCTCGGGAGCCTGATTGGGGAAAATAGATGACGTCCATATCGAACCCAGAATCCGTTTGCCTTCCGACCGCGGAACTAGAAATCCAAAGCCGTTCAGATCGTGGCCGACGTCCTGCCGCCGATACCCCAGGCAAACCACAGCAATGGGGGCATAGGGAATTTCCGCCAGGAGATGGGACAGGGCATTATCGAGGTCGGCGGTGACGGACGATGCGACGTAGGCGGGCGCGGCGCAGATGACGGCGTCGAACCGGTCGCCGTCACCGGAGACA
>Ga0315287_10008517_pt1 | contig 10365 bp, 9 predicted proteins | sample YL17G11_0_MG_FD_205037 | JGI IMG/M metagenome (GOLD analysis project Ga0315287, IMG submission 205037) | Sediment microbial communities from Yellowstone Lake, YNP, Wyoming, USA - YL17G11_0 | ecosystem: Environmental > Aquatic > Freshwater > Lake > Sediment | place: USA: Wyoming | collected...
GGTCGCCGCGGCCGGTGCAGGCCTGGTCCTGATTGCCTTTTTCTTCGTGCGGGAACGTGAGGGTGAGCGTCTGCTGCCCTGGACGCAGGGCGAGGCCGTGGGTCAACGCAGCGTCGCAAGCTCATTCAAAAGCGTCGTGCAAGATCTGAACGGGGTGCTTTGGGCGCGCACCAGCCTCGTCGTATCACTGATCATGTTCTTCGACGGAGTGGTCACCGGCTACGGCGAGGCCCTGATGCCGATCGCCGCGGTGAAGCTCTTTTCATTCACGACGTCCCAGTGGTCACAGCTCGTGGCCATGATGGGACTCACTGGCGCCTTCGCGGCTCTCGCGCTCGGCCCGCTGATCGACCGCTTCGGCGCCAAGACCATGCTGCTGCTGACCATCGGCGTGGTCTGTGCCCATGCGTTCCTGCTCGCCGGAACCCAGCAACTCTGGACCAACAGCACCTACGTGCTGTTCATGCTGTCGGCGTACGTCCTGATGCAGCCCGTCACGATGGTTTGCGTCATCGCTCTCGCCATGAGCATCTGCTCCACTCGCATCTCGGCCACGCAGTTCGCGGTCTACATGTCGATGGCCAACCTCGGCAGCTCCGCGGGCTCGAAGCTATTCGGCAGCCTGTCCGAGTACGCGAGCTTCGTGCAGAACTACGCGCTGATGGGCGTCATCGCCGTGACGATGTTCTGCACGATTGCGATCTTCCGCAAGCACCCAGTCGCCGTGCCGGCAGACGCGATGGAACCGCCGACCCGCAGGCCGTAAGCGCATTGACCTGGAGGGCTAGAGGAACGGCAACCCGGTCAGGGTGCCGGCTTTCGGCTGCCCGTCGTGAATGACCTCAACAGCGTCGCCCGGGTTGCAGGCCGTCGAGATCAATGCGTAGCCGATGTTTTTCTTGAGACGGTAGGACCACACGCAGTTGGTGAGGCTACCCACGTTCTCGTTGCCCTTGCGGATCGTATGCCAGCTTGAGCGCAGCACGATCGGCTCATCGCCCTGCAGCACCAACCCGAGCTGATGACGCCGGGGACCTGTGGCATGGATGCGGCGCAACGCCTGTATGCCGATCACCTCGTCCGGCACCTGCAATTCCACGTACTTGCCCAGGCGCACTTCGTACGGGTTGGTGGTGTCATCGGTATCGGCGCCGAAGGACAGCAGTCCGCTTTCCACCCACTCGCAGGTGTTGGGAGCGCCGGGGCCGATGTCCCAGCGCCTGCCGGCTTCCTTGACGATGTTCCACAGCTGCGTGCCTCGCGCTCCATCCATCAGGTAGAGCTCGAACCCCCCCTGCTTCGACCAGCCCGAACGCGCGACCACGAGCGGGATGCCCTCGATTGCAGTCTCACGGAACCAGAAGTACTTCAGCTCGCGCACCCAGTCACCGAAGATCGAAGCGACCACGTCCTCGCCTCTTGGCCCCTGTACCGCCAATGGCGAAACGTCGGGTTCGCTGATCTCGACGTCGAGACGACGCTCGGCAGCAATCGCCTGCGCCCAGAGCCAGATGTTCGAGTCCGCGACCGATAGCCAGTAGCGGTCCTCGTCGAGCTTGAGGAGGACCGGGTCATTGATCAGCACGCCCGCGTGGTTGCACAGCGGCACGTACTTGCCCTGACCCGCTTTGCAACGGGTCAGGTCGCGTGGGATCAGGATCTGCGCGAGCCGCCCGGCATCTGGCCCCATCAGCTGCACCTGCCGTTCGCAGCCGACGTCCCATTGCGAAACGCCCGTTATCAACCGCCAGTATTCCGCTTCCGGATTGCCGAAGCTCGTGGGCAGGAGCATGCGGTTGTACGGCTGGAACCCGGTGACGCCCTCTGCAAGGGTGGCTTCATAATAGGGCGACGGACGCAGCCGCACGGAAGCAGCGATGTCGAACACGTTGTCTTGATCCTCCGTCGAGGGGCGGCGGTCTGTCCGCGGTCCAGAGCCTAGCATCCGGCGGCGGTCCCCGGCCTCCCCACCCCATCCGCCACTGTTCCCCCGACCGTGCAACCGTTACCCTGCGCCATAGTCAATATTGAAGGTGGAGACTCCATGGCCAGGCCCCCGAATTACTCACAGCAGAAAAAGCAGCGCGAAGAGGCCGCGAAGAAAAAGCGCGATGAGAAGCAGCAGCGCCGTCAGCAGCAGAAAGACGAATCCCCACCCACCCAAGATCCAGCCGCAGCAGGTCGCTCTACAGCCGATTGAGCACCCTACGCAGCAGCGCGGCACAGGTCGCACGACTGCCAAGCACCACGCACGCTCCGCACTATCCGTTGGCATCCTCCATCCGGAGGCGCGGCAGCCGCGTGCTCGTCGTGACGCTTTCATCCCAGCTGATCGCACGGTTTCGCCCAGCCGTCTTTGCAAGCAGCAAGGCCTGGTCGGCGCGCTCGATGGAGGCCTCCACACTGACCTCCGGATCCAGTAATGCCAGCCCGAACGAAGCCGTCACCAGCAGTGCGGTGCCCCCCGGACCGCCGACCAATGGCCAGCGTCCGAGGCTGTCGCGTACGCGCTTGATCACCGTCTGGCCAATCGGGAGATCCGTCCCGGGCAACGCGATCAGGAACTCATCGCCACCGTATCGAAACACCCTGTCGTAGGGCCTCAATTGCTGGGTAAGGTGCCGGACCGCACGGGCCAGGACCTCATCGCCCACGTGATGACCGCACCTGTCATTGATTTCCTTGAAGTGATCGAGGTCCATGAAGACGATGCAGCACGTTTGGACGCGCCGCTTCGCCAGCTCGTGCCACGCACGCAGCTCTCGCAGCATCTCGGCGCGGTTGTAGGCACCGGTCAGCGCATCTCGGTTCCGCAGCGTGCACTCGATCTCGTGTCGCAGTGCATCCAGTTCGAGGCGCAGCTGGGTGCACCCCGCAAGCAGCTCCTCGAAATCTTCACGAACGATGGGCGCATCCGCCGCCAACTCTCGCAGCACTCGTGCGGCGATCCGATGCAGGCGCTCGTGCTCCGCGCCGATCGCGGCGAAAGTCGGCGTCCCCCGCAGCTCGGCGGGTGCCTGCTCGTAATACCATCGGCCAAACAGACACTTGAAGTGCGCATCTTCCGCCAGATCGTTCAAGTCAAGCGGAAGTCCGCAGACGATCTCACGCAGCAGGTTTGCGTGCCACTCGACATAGTCTTGCGTGGCGTGTTCCAGCTGCGTCAGCGTCGTGCGCAGCGTCATCGGATCCATGTTGAGCATCGGTGTTCACCCCGCACTCCCCACGCCGGCCCCCGTCGCATCGTCGAACCACTGACCGCCCGCCATCGAATCCATGTAGCAGTGGTTCGCCGTGAAAGCCGGCGCAATGATCGCTCCGGATCGTCGAGCCCGGCCGCGCGCTGGAAGCATCCGATGAGCACGCAACCGCAATTGCAGTTCCTCATCGCTCTGCGCCCTGCTCGCCAGACCACATCCACAGCTTCCCCCTTCGCCGGCACCCATACAAGACCCGGGCTTACGGATCAACTCCGAATCTTGTGCAGCACGTCACAAAATGAACCAGACCCCGACCGGCGGGCTTGGCAGCCTAAGTCTCGGTGTCACGTCGTTCTCGCCGTCCAGGCGCTCCGCTGCTCACTCGCCCAGCCGTGATGCAGCACTCGAACCGTCTGGCACTCACTCGCGCGTCGTGTAAGTTTCCAGCTCGCCAAGCCCACGCTGGTCGATGTGATCGAGCCGCCCATCCAGCGGCGGGTGCGTCTTGTAGAGCTGCGCCAGGCTCGCCGACTCGCTGCCGAGTGCAGTGAGTTTCTGCAGGACAGCGTACAGCGCCAGCGGATTCATGCCGGCACGGGCAAGATAGAACTCCGCGGCTTCGTCCGCGCGATACTCGGCCTCGCGATCCAGCGATGTCAGCATGATGGCTGCGCCGTTTTTCTCGGCGTAACGCCGGGCGTAGCTGCCGGCGACACTGTCGTTACCGACGGTGACGTTCCTCATCGCCTCGTCCTTGCCGACAGTCGCCAGTTCCTGCTTGTGGATCACCTTGTAGTGATCGCGTTGCACGCAGTGACTGATTTCGTGCCCCAGCACGGCCGCGACCTCGCTATCCGACGCCAGCAGCTGGTACAGGCCGCGCGTGACCAGGATGAAGCCACCCGGCGCCGCGAATGCGTTGACCTCGGGCGTGTCGATCACGCCAAAGGTCCATGGCAGCTCAGGACGACTAGTTTGCGAGGCAACCCAGCGACCGACCAGATTGACGCGTTGCTGTGCACTCGCATCGTTCCACAATGGACGCGAGCCGAGAATGCGGCCGGCAATTTCCGGGCCGAGCGCGATCTCCTCCGCGGCAAGCTCGTCCTCGGACTTCGGCGCCGCCTTCGCGGCCGTGTCGAGCTTGGTGCCGACGTTGACGCCAAATGAACCGAGCAGGCCGCCCACGGATTTCGCCAGCTCCGTTTTCGAAGTCGCGGGCTCCGATGGCGATTTCCCGGACTTCCTGGCGGCCTTGGCTTCACCGGCATACGCCACGCGTGTCGCCTGCCAACCCTGCGCGGCGGCATACGCGGCAGCAGCGGACGCATCGACTCGGTTGCCGACCATCGCGTTCAGTTGCGTCTGGTTGAATGCTGCGGATCTAAGGTCACTCTCGTCGATACCGCGCACGCCGGCGGTCTCGGTGACGCGGCCCTTGCCGGCCTTGCCTCCCATCAACACACGCACGTTGGCTTCGCCATCCTCGACGCCGGCATAGGCTAGGCGCACATCATTGACGCGCACGAAGCCCGGCGCTCCGGCGGGCATCAGCAACTGGTACCAGAGGCCCTGCTGTGCGGAAATCTTGACATCCGTGTTGCGCTGGAGGGTTGCGACCTTTGGCGCGTCGAACTTGGGCTGGGCATACACATCAGCGGCCGGCTTCTGCACGACGGCGGACAGCTCCGCGGCACTCACGCTCGACGCCAGCAGTGCGACTGCCACCAAGCTGAATGTCATTGTGCGCATCACGAGCCTCCAGACGAATCGTCCGTACAATCGAAAAAAGCCGCTCGCCGCGCCAGCGGCGATTCAGTCGAGGCGGCCACCGCCTGGCCGACCAGGTCGCGCAGGCGCCGGCGTTCGCCGCGATCGCTATCATCGTTGCCATCGTCGATCTCGGCGCAGGCGAAGGCGAGGCGCACGCTGCCGTCATCGGGCAGGCGCGCGTCATATTCGGCCAGCTGCCGCTCGAGCCTCGCAAGGTCGTGCATGGCGGCAGCGCGCGCCGCACGCTCGCTCTCGCCGTGCCATATCAGCACCATCAGGTCATCCAGGGCTTCATGCAGCCAGCTCTTGCGTTCCACCACGCCCTCCAGCATCACCGCATCGCTGCCGGCGTACAGGAAGCGTCGCAGTCGGCGGCGGTATTCCCGCCGGCGTCGCGCCGCGGCCTTTGCGCCGAGATGAACGTCGGGCACGAAGCGCAGGCGTGCGATCGCCAGCCAGCGATCCTGCTCAGGGACGAATTCCGGCAGGAAATCGCCATTGCCGACGGCGCGCCCGCGTTGTATGCCGGCGTAAAGCCGGCACAGGCCGAAGATCAGGCCGACGAAGCCAATGCTGGCGAAAACATCGAAGAAGAACCCGAAGAACGTAAGACCCACGAACGCGGCCGTCAACATCGTCACGTTGGCGGCGACGAAGACCGAGTCGATGTCGGTGGCCGGCTCGCCGCGGTAGAAGGCGAACGTGGTCAGCGCGGTGAAAAACATGGCAATGACATACTTGAGCCACGCCGGCGGCGCACGAATGGCGCTGCCGGCAAGCAGTGCTTCGGTGGCCTCGGCCATGACTTCCACGCCCGGCATCACCGGATCGACCGGGGTGGGCTTGGCATCGTTGAGTCCGGAGGCCGTGTAGCCCACCAGCGCCACACGACCCTTCAAGACCGGCGGTGCGGTCGTCGCATCGCGGCAGACGGGCTTGCCGCCGGTCAACAGGTCGGCGGCGCTGATGCGTGGCAGCCGGGTGTCCCGTCGCCAGTTCGGTCGCACCACGGCGGCAAGACCTGCGGGTGATCGCGCAGTGGCGGTCGTCGCCAGACGCAACGGCAGCGACGGCAGGGCCCAGTCGCCGACGGTCTCGCGCAACGGAATGTCACGCAGCACGCCATCCTCACTGCGGGTGACGTTGGCAATTGCGCTGAACCTGGCCATTGCCTCGCCGTAGGGCAACAACAACGCGACCTGCGGATCGTTGCGTGGATGGGCCTGCAGCGCAAACGCCGCCGGGGCGTGCGACGCCCGCACGGGCGAACCCTCGTCGTAATCTGGATGCAATCGCGTGGAACTGAATAGAAAGCGGCCGCCGCCGCCCTTCGCCATGGCTTCCAGGGTTTGGTCGCCGATCGGATCGCTTTGCGAGGGATCGGTAAACAGCACGTCGTAGCCGACCGCGCGCACCTCGGCACGATCCAGCTGGTCGAGCAGATCCGCGTGCCTTTGTCGGCTCCAGGGCCAGCCGCCTTCGTTGCGAGCGCGGAAATATTCGATCGAGCACTCATCGATCTCGACCACGACTACGCGACCGGAAGGCTGCGGTTCAAACGGGCGCCATTGCACCACGCGATCGAAGATCGCATCCTCAGCTGAGTTGAGCGAGCGGACGTGGCTCCAGTCCCAGGCGAGCCAGACGATCGCGCCAAGCGCGAGCAGCGGATAGAACGCGAACTTCAACCGCAACGCGATTTGCGCAAACGGCCGCCGGTAGCTGCGTTCAACTTTGGTCCACGCGAGGATGAAGCCGTGGCCGAATGCCGCCAGGCTTGCGTCGATCCACGAGAGCACGCGGTCCGTCAACCTGCTGAACATCGACGATCCCCCACCCAAATGATGGCAGGTTTGGCAGGTTGCGGGGCTAAACCCGCGGACCTTCTCTGCGCAAAGCAGGCCGCGGAAAGAGCAGCGCCCTCCGAGGAGGGCGCATTCAGGGGGAAAGGTTAGATCGCTCCAGTTCGGTCCGGGTTCTTCCAACGCTCAGGCAGCGGCCTTGCGTGCGCGAGTGGTCGACTTCCGAACCACGCGCTTCGCCTTGCGGGCACGGGTGCCCTTCGCCTTGAGAGGCGCTTCCTCGGCCCTCTCGAAGACCTGACCATACAGGTGGGTTCCGACCTTGCGCACTTCACGGCCAGCAACCCTGAATATCTCGACGGCACGGACTACCTCATCCGCGACGCGATCACGGGTGACGCCAAGCATTTCGGCCTGTTCGAGCACAAGGTAGACGACGTTTTCCGCTGCGGCGGCGCGCTCAAGACGCAGAGCGGCGGCGGTCAGTGCCGACGTGACGACCTCCGACTCCAATTCGATCAGGTTCTGCATGGCGTTCTGCGAAATCGCCACGAGCTTCACGCCCGAGTGCGCAAATGCGCGGACGGGCGCCTTCAGCGATTTGATGCCGTCAGCCGAAGTCACGGCGACTTCGCGCATGGACTCGATCGGCTGCTCACGGAACTTATGCACCTGCTTAGCCACGGCCATCCTCTGTTCACCAGCAAACTCATTCATATAGGCAACCATTGATTGCTCCTTGCACTGATGCCACGAAACAGCACTTGCTGCATTGCAGCATAGCTCGTGGTGCGTGGCCGTCACATAGGGAGATGACGTGGCTTGAATTCATGCTTTGTCGCATTCACGCCGGCACGACGCAGCGCCGTCGCAAGTGCATTGGCCCTGATTCATCGATCCGATGCCGACGATGAAGTGCCGCAGGAGCGGGACAATCCATACGACGTCTGGCGGCCACACTTTGGCCATCGCGATTTCACTGAACCGGCTCCAGCCGGGCCAGGTCTGCCTCGGAATCACCCCCCTAAATGAACGGGCCGCCCGCAGGCGGCCCGTCATCGCACTACAGCAGCGGGAAGGTTCAGCCGGCCGACATGCCGAGCCCGGCCATCGCCGCGTCCAGTTTTTCCTTCACCTGGCGCGCGGCCGTGACGGCCTGCTCCATGTTGCCGGCCGCCTGGGCGGCCGTGGCCTGGTCCCACAAAGCCTTGGCTTCATCCGCGCCGGACTTCGCCGCCGCGAACGATGCCGCGTCGAGCCCCGCCGGCAGCTTCTTCGACTTCGAGAGAATCCCGACCCGGCTGGTAACGGCCGCCAGCTGCGCAGGGATATCCGCCGCAAGCGTGCTCCACTCACTGTTGAACGCCTCGAGGGCAGCCGCCTCGGCAGCCTGCTTGGCGCTGGCGGCCGCAGCGGTGAGGCCTTGCGCCTGCGCGAGCAGCGCAGGAGCCGCGGCAAGCACACCCTTGTAGTCCTTCTGGTCGAACTTCATCTTCAGGTCGGACATCTGCGTCGTCACGGCCTGCAACTGATCGGGGATGTACTGCGCGGTATCCGGACCCGCAGCGGCGACGGCCGCTTCGATGTCGCCAATGGCCTTCTTGGCCGGCTCCATCTGGTTGGCGCAGCCAGCAAGGATGACGGCGGCCAATGCGAGCGAGAGGAATCCTGTGAAAACGGATTTGAGCTTCATCGGTAACTCCTGGGCGATGCGGTGGTGTCAGGCGCGATCAGGGAATGCGCAGCTTCTGGCCGACCTGGATCTTGTCGGGGTCGCTGAGAGTGTCCTGGTTGGCCTTGAAAATCTCGGGGTACAGGCTGCCGTCGCCATACACTTCCTTGGCGATCTTCCAGAGCGTGTCGCCCTTCTTCACCTCGTACCACTGCGTATAGGCGCCGTCTGCAGGTGCTGCCTCCGGCTGTTCCGGCGCTGTACCCGGCGGTGTTCCCCAGGCGGGAGGGGTCTTTTCTTGCATCGTGATCTCCTTGTCGTTTGTGCTGTCAGGTGGCGGCTCGGCCCATTACGGTCTGTCCGTCCAACACGTGGACCCCACCCCTGGGATTCCCGCTGCACCGAGATGCGCTCGACTGTGGAATTTCCTCGTCGGCGCCAATTTTAGCCGGTCCCAATACGCCGCGTGGGATCAGTTCACGGGCGCTGCTGGAAAACGCATGAAATTCACGGGGATGGGAATGGCGGTCAGGGACGGAATCAAACCACCGACACGCGGATTTTCGAGACGACGGAGAGGTCGTTTCGGTGCGAGTAAGCCGAAGACCGGGAAGGGGTTTCTGCTTGGCCAGCCGGACTGCGCGCCGCACCGTTGCGAGGCGACTAGCACGATCGCCGTCGATTCCTGTTGGCCGCCTGGCAACGAACGGGCAAGCGTTGTCGTTGTGCCCCCAGACACTTTCGCGAACTTCTCACTTGTGTGTATAGACAGTCGTGCGCATTGCGTGCAACGCGCCTGTGCGCGCAAATGTCAGCCCGCGTTACCGTCCGATTGACCCCGGAGTTCCGCGTCAAGGACCTGGCGTTTCTGACCATGGTCTAGCCGGGCGACAAGGTCATGATGACGGTTGAACGTATTGATGGGGCGCTGACCATCGTGGCGCTGTAGCGTGCCCCTGAATACCGAGACACCGGCGAGAAGATTCGCTGCTGCAATCTGTACTGGCCGAGCATTCCCGGGGAAGACGAAGTGATGAAAAGAGCCGCTTGGATCGTCGCGATTCTGGTCGTGGTGGGCGTGGCCGCGCTCGGGTGGGCTTGTTTGGGGCAGTACAACGTCGCGGCCGATGTACCACACTGGGGTCTGACTTCCAGGACCCTCGCCCTGTTGCGCGACCGCTCGATCGCAGCCGGGGCAGCCGATTTGACGGTGCCCGATCTTGCTGACCGCGACCTGATCGCCCAGGGAGCTGAGCACTATTCGGCGATGTGCACGGGCTGCCACCTTGCGCCAGGCGTCACGACTTCTGAACTCCGGCAGGGTCTTTACCCGGCGCCTCCCGACTTCGGTGCGGGAATCTCGCTGCGACCGGCAGAGGCGTTCTGGGTCATCAAGCACGGCATCAAGATGTCCGCCATGCCCGCCTGGGGGAGCACGCACGACGACGAGGCTATCTGGGCTATCGTCGCATTCCTGCAGCAACTGCCCACGCTCGATGCAAACGAGTACTCGGCGCTTACCGGAGAGCCGGATGCCGTGGATGACGATCACGAGGCGGGCGAGCATGACCATGAGCACAACGCCAGTTCGCACGACGAGCTGATGAACCCGGCTGCGGTCGATCCAGGTGAGACTACAATGGATCAACCATCAGCCGTGCCACATGTCCATACACATGCAAATGACCGTGAGCACAGCTGAATCAAGTGAGATGAGACGGAACGGATGAGTCGGGCACCCAGCACCCCAGCACCGGACGTGCGCCGGGTCCTGATCGTAGAGGACGAGCGCGACCTTGCGCGCGTGCTGAAACGACATGTGGAGGGCATCGGCTGCGAGGTGCAACTGGCCGCGACCGGCGAGGAAGCCGTGGCGCTGGGGCATGAGGAGTTCGACCTGGTGCTACTCGATGTGATG
>Ga0315287_10008518_pt1 | contig 10365 bp, 10 predicted proteins | sample YL17G11_0_MG_FD_205037 | JGI IMG/M metagenome (GOLD analysis project Ga0315287, IMG submission 205037) | Sediment microbial communities from Yellowstone Lake, YNP, Wyoming, USA - YL17G11_0 | ecosystem: Environmental > Aquatic > Freshwater > Lake > Sediment | place: USA: Wyoming | collected...
TCGTCATGCCGCCGAACGGACGCTGATAGATCTTGCCGTCCTCGGTGCGCGAGAACGGCACGCCGTAGTGCTCGAGTTCGATCACTGCCGCGGGTGCTTCCTTGCACATGAACTCGATCGCGTCCTGGTCGCCGAGCCAGTCCGAGCCCTTGATGGTGTCGTAGAAGTGGAAGCGCCAGTCGTCCTCGCCCATGTTGCCGAGCGCGGCGCTGATGCCGCCCTGTGCGGCCACGGTGTGGCTGCGTGTCGGGAAGACCTTGGTGAGGCACGCCGTGTTGAGGCCCGCTTCGGCGAGTCCGAACGTGGCGCGCAACCCGGCGCCGCCCGCGCCGACCACAACGACGTCGTAGGTGTGATCCTTGAACGTGTAGGCAGAGGTCATGCCTGGACTCCGAATGCGATGCGCAGCACGGCGAGTATCCCGGTCAGGGCGCCGGCGACCAGCGCGAACTCGATCGCCACGAGCACGGCGACCCGTGTTCCGTGGCTGGCAACGTAGTCTTCGACGACGACCTGCAGGCCAAGGTTGGCGTGATAGGCGGCCACGCCAACGAACAGCACTGCGAGCACCGAACTGAGCGGCGAGCCGAGCCAGGCGACGATGGCTGCGTGGCTCCCGCTGTCGAGCGATGCGAGCGCTGCCACGAACCAGCCGCCGAGCAGCACGAGCGCGACGGCCGTGACGCGTTGCGCGTACCAGTGGGCGGAGCCGCCCTTGGCGGAGCCGAGTCCGAGCACCCGACCGAGCGGGCTGCGCAGGCTCATGCGACACCGCCGAGGTGGCTCTTCAGGATCGTCCACGCGAGCAGCGCCAGCACGATCGCGCCGATCGCCACGGCCCAGCCGCTGCGGCGGGCGGTCGCGAGCTCGAACCCGCGCCCGAGATCGAAGAACAGGTGGCGCACACCGTTCAGCAGGTGGAAGCAGAACGAGGCGAGACCGCCGCACAGCACGACTTGCGTCAGCGGCGAGCCGAGGCAGCGCAGCGCCCCCGCGTAACGCTCCGGACCGGCCGCCGCGGCCGCGAGCCAGTAGACCAACAGGAAAAAGCAGCCCGCCAGCAGGACACCGGTGATGCGGTGGAGGATCGAAAGGGTATTCGTGTACTGCCAACGGTAGTGCAGGAACGGGGAAAGCGGCCGCTCGGGCTGCGCCATACTTGAGTACCTCCGAAAACCGGCCGCTAGAAGTCGATGCAACGCCCCGCGCGCTCCCAGTCGCCGAACCGGGTGGGTTCGGGCCCTGCGCGTCCCCCGATCTCCCGCGGCGGCGGCGGCGCCGGGTGGGCCGCGGTGGACGGGGCGACGGGTTCCGCAGGGGGCGCAAGGCCGGGCTGCTGTTCTGGCGGGGAATTCATGACGACAGCGGTTGAGTCTGCCATATGCTGTCCCTGTTCACCACTTTGAATGGCAAAGGAAAAAGCCGGTTCGGAGAGATAGCGCCGCGGCCGTGGCTTTCGCGACACGGTTCGCGCTGCGGCCCGGCGGCCGGTCATACAATCAACAGCACGATCATGCCCCACGAAACCACACAGGCGCTGCGCGCCACCCTCCTCCCGCACCTGAGCGTCCTGCGTGCAGCCGGTCCGGATGCAGTCACCTTCCTGCAGGGCCAGTTCACCAACGACACGCGCCTGCTGCACGACGGCAGCACCCAGCTCTCGGCGTGCAACACCTCGCACGGCCGCGTGATCGCGATCGCGCGACTGCGACAGACGGACGACGCCGTCTACGCGCTGGTGCCCGCGGATCTCGCCGCGAAGCTCATCACCCACCTGCGCAAGTTCGTCCTGCGCGCCAAGGTGGACCTGGTGCACGCGCACGACCTGCAGGTCGGGGCGATCGTGACGGCCAATGCGGATTCGGGCGCGGTGCTCGCGCGGATCGACGAGGGCGCGCTCACGATGTCCCCCGTGCCGTTGTCCGGCGCGACAGAGGTCGTGACGTTCCAGTACGCACCGGGCCGCGAAATCGTCGCGGCGCCGCCGGCGGCATGGCGCGCGATCAGCGGCCTGTCGCTGACACGGCCGAGCCCCCGCGCCGCCAACGACTGGCAGCTCGCCGACATCCGTGACGGACTGCCGCAGCTGTCGCCGGCGACCTCCGAGCAGTTCGTATCGCAGATGCTGAACCTCGACCTGATCAAGGGCGTGAGCTTCACCAAGGGCTGCTACACCGGCCAGGAGATCGTCGCCCGCACCCAGCACCTCGGCCGCATCAAGCGCCGTACGCTGCGCTTCAAGCTCGCAGCTGGCCCGGCGCCGGCCCCGATGGAGAACCTGTACCACGACGGGGTCAAGCTGGGCGAAGTGCTGATGACTGCCGACGTCGGCATCGGCGCAGAGTTGCTGGCGGTGACCAGCCTGGACGCCCGCAGCCACGATCTGCTGCTGGAGGACGGGCGCAGGGCGGTGCCCGCAGAGCTGCCCTACGCAGTAGGGACTAGTGACTAGGGACTAGCGGATAGGCAGAACCAGAGGCGCAGCCGGTCGATCCGGTTCTTCACTATCCGCTAGTCCCTATCCGCTAGTCCCTACCCGCTATTCCGGCTTCATGTGCGGGAACAGCAGCACGTCGCGGATCGACGGCTGGTTCGTGAACAGCATCACCATGCGATCGACACCGATGCCGAGGCCCGCGGTCGGCGGCAGCCCGTATTCCAGGGCGCGGATGTAGTCGGCGTCGTAGAACATCGCCTCCTCGTCGCCGCCGCTCTTGCGCGCGACCTGCTCGCGGAAGCGCGCCGCCTGGTCCTCCGCATCGTTCAGCTCCGAGAAGCCGTTCGCCAGTTCGCGCCCGCCGACGAAGAACTCGAAGCGGTCGGTGATGAACGGGTCGGAATCGTTGCGCCGCGCCAGCGGCGAGACCTCGGCCGGATACGCGTAGACGAACGTCGGCTGCAGCAGACGATGCTCGGCCGTCTTCTCGAAGATCTCGATCTGCAGCTTGCCGGCGCCATCCGACGGCTTGAAACCCGCGATACCGAGATTGCTGCAGACACCGCGCAGGTAATCGACGTCGCGCAGCCGCTCGCGCCGGATGCCCGGATTGAAATGCACGACGAGGTCCTCGATCGTGACGCGGCGGAACGGCGTGCCGAAGTCGTAGGTCTCGCCCTGGTATGGCACCTGTCGCGACCCGACCAGCAGGTCGGCCACGCCCTGGAAGACGCGCTCGACCAGGTCCATGAAGTCGCGGTAGTCGGCGTAGGCCTGGTAGAGCTCGAGCATCGTGAACTCGGGGTTGTGCCGCGTGCTCAACCCCTCGTTGCGGAAGTTGCGGTTGAGTTCGTACACGCGCTCGAAGCCGCCTACCACCAGGCGCTTCAGGTACAGCTCGGGCGCGATGCGCAGGTACATGTCCAGGTCGAGCGCGTTGTGATGCGTGATGAACGGCTTCGCGACCGCACCGCCCGGGATCACCTGCAGCATCGGGGTCTCGACCTCGATGAAGTCCAGGCCATCGAGGTACTGGCGCAGGAACTGCACCACCCGTGTGCGGACCCGGAACACCTGGCGGCTCTCGTCGCTGACGATGAGGTCCACGTAGCGCTGGCGGTAGCGCTGTTCAACGTCGGCGAGGCCGTGCCACTTGTCCGGCAGCGGCCGCAGCGACTTCACCAGCAGGCGCAGCGTGTGCACCTTGACCGAGAGCTCGCCGGTGCGAGTCTTGAACAACGTGCCCTCCGCGCCCAGGATGTCGCCCACATCCCAACCCTTGAATTCGTGGTAGACCTCGCCGAGCGCCTCGCCCTGCAGGAAGAGCTGGATCAGGCCGCTGCGGTCCTTGACCTTGGCGAAACTCGCCTTGCCCATGACGCGCTTGAACATCATCCGGCCGGCGACCGAAACACGCGTCGGGTGGGCCTCGAGCCATTCGGGCGTGCGGTCGCCGTAAGCGACGTGCAACTCCTCGGCCGTCGCGTCGCGGCGGAAATCGTTCGGAAACGCGTTGCCGCGTTCCCGCAGCCGACCGAGCTTCGCCTGCCGCTCCGCGATCAGGTGATTGACGTCTTCGCCCGCGCTCTTGTCGCCGCTGGTATCGCTGCTCTTCCCGCCGTTCTTCTCGTCGCTCATTTTTCCGCCGTCCGTAATGCCTGTGCCGCCCTCTTCCTCTTCCTCTTCCCTATCCGCTATCCGCTATCCGCTATCCGCTATCCCCTAGTCCCTATCCGCTTCGTCACAGCCCCTGCTTCAGGCTCTCCTCGAGGAACGGGTTCAAGTCGCCGTCGAGCACGGCGGTAGTGTTGCCGATTTCGACGCCGGTGCGCAGATCCTTGATGCGCGACTGATCCAGCACGTAGGAACGGATCTGGTTGCCCCAGCTCACGTCCGACTTGGCGTCCTCCAGTACCTTGGCCGCCGCGTTGCGCTTGTTCACCTCGAGCTCGTACATCTTCGCCTTCAGCATCTTCATCGCCGTGGCGCGGTTCTTGTGCTGGCTGCGCTCGCTCTGGCACGCCACCACGATGCCGGATGGCAGGTGGCGGATGCGCACCGCGGATTCCGTCTTGTTGACGTGCTGCCCGCCGGCGCCGCTCGAGCGGTAGACGTCCATCTCGAGGTCGGCCGGGTTGATGTCGATGTTGATGTCGTCATCCACTTCGGGGGAGATGAACACGGAAGCGAACGACGTGTGCCGACGCGCGTTCGAGTCGAACGGACTCTTGCGAACGAGGCGGTGCACGCCCGTTTCGGTGCGCAGCCAGCCGTAGGCATACTCGCCCTCGAAGCGGATCGTGGCGCTCTTGATGCCCGCGACTTCGCCGCCATTGCTGTCGATGACCTCGGTCTTGAAACCGTTCTTGTCGCCCCAGCGCAGGTACATGCGCATCAGCATGTGGGCCCAGTCCTGGGCCTCGGTTCCGCCGGCGCCCGCCTGGATGTCCATGAAGCAGTTGTGCGAGTCCATCTCGCCCGGAAACATGCGCTTGAACTCGAGGCGCGCGATGTCACGCTCGATGCGCACGACGTCCTTCTGCACCGACTCCACGGTCCCGACGTCGCCCTCGGCCTCGGCCAGCTCGAGCAACTCGGCCGCCTCGGTGATGCCACCGGTCAGGCGGTCGAGCGTATTGACGACGCCCTCGAGGCTGGTGCGCTCACGGCCGAGTTCCTGGGCCCGCTCCGGCTTGCTCCAGACGGTCGGGTCCTCGAGTTCGCGGAGGACCTCGGTCAGCCGCTCGCTGCGACCTTCGTAGTCAAAGATACCCCCTCAGCGCAGTGGTGCGCTGGGCGAGGTCTTCGAGGGAGCGGCGGATCGGGTTGATTTCCATGGCGCCTGGGGGGCTGGCTCGGGGCACAAACGAGCCCTTGAGCTTATCACGAGCGGTAGCGGTTCCTGCCGCAGGGTATCAGTCAGGCGGGGCCGCGGGCGCCAGCCATTCACTCACGAGCTGCAGCCTGTTTACCCGGGAGTAGTTGTCGATGCCGGCCCGGTAGACCAGCTCGACTGCGTCGTGCGCGCGGATCACCGCCGCCTGCGGGTCATCCAGGTAGCGGAACGCGATCGCGTCCACCGCCTCGCCCGATGCGGCGCGCAGCCGCAACTTGAGGTGCCGCTCGCCGACGATGCGGACCTCCGTCACGCCGAAGCGACCGTCGAATGCCGGCTCCGGAAATCCCGCGCCCCACGGTCCGCCAGCGCGCAACGCCGCCGCCGTTTCCACGTTGAACTCGCCAGCCTGCAATTCCCCGTCGGTGTGCAGGTGGCCCGCCAACGTGTCGGCGTCGATCCAGCGTTCGACCTCGGCGGCGAATTCACGCTCGAACTGCGCAAGCTGGTCCTCGCGCAAGGTCATCCCCGCCGCCATCGCGTGGCCGCCGAACTTGTCGAGCAGTCCCGGGTGACGTGTCGCGATCGCATCGAGCACGTCGCGCACGTGCACGCCGGCCACCGAACGCGCAGAGCCTTTCACCCAGCCGGCCTGTTCCGCGGGCGCGAACGCGATCACCGGCCGGTGCAGCCGTTCCTTGACGCGCGACGCGACGAGCCCGATCACGCCCTGATGCCATCCGCCGTCGTACACGCAGATCCCGGCGGGCATCTCGCCGTCAAGGTCCGCGACCCGGACATCGATCTGCTCGAGCGCCTCGACCTGCATCTTCGCCTCCAGCGTCCGGCGGTCTGCGTTGAGCTGCACGAGGCGTGCCACGAGTTCGCGCGCCTCGCGCGGGTCCTCCGTGAGCAGGCAGTGAATGCCCTGGGTCATGTCCTCGAGACGTCCCGCTGCATTGAGCCGGGGCCCGGCCTGGAAGGCCAGGTCCTGGCCGATCACGTCCGCGAGGCCGCGGCTCGACGATTCAAGCAGCGCACGCAGACCGAGGCCGCAGCGCCCGGCCCGGATTCGCCGCAGCCCCTGCGACACCAGGATGCGGTTGTTCAGGTCGAGGGGCACGACGTCCGCCACGGTGCCGAGCGCCACCAGATCCAGCAGGTCCGCCGGATTCGCGTCCGGGTCCTTGCGCAACAACCCGCGGTCCTGCATGCGTCGCGTCAGGCCGGCCATCACGTAGAACGCAACGCCGACGCCGGCCAGCGCCTTCGAGGCAAATGGCTCCCCCGGCACGTTCGGATTCACGATGCAGGCTGCCTCGGGCAACTGCGCACCCGGCAGGTGGTGATCGGTAACCAGCACGTCGATGCCGTGGCGCCGTGCCTCCCGCACGCCTTCGAGCGACGAGATGCCGTTGTCCACGGTCACGATCAGGCTGGGCTTGCGCTGCGCCGCGACACGGACGATCTCGGGCGTGAGGCCGTAGCCGAAGCGAAAGCGATCGGGCACGAGGAAATCGACATCGCCAAAGCCGAGCCGACGCAGGTGACGCAGCATCACGGCCGTGCTGGTGGCGCCGTCCGCGTCGAAGTCGCCGATCACCAGCACCTTGCCGCCGTGTTCGAACCGCTGCAGCAGCAGATCGGCCGCGGCCTCGACGCCGCCGAGCGAACTCACCGGCAGCAACCGCTCGAGCCCGAGTTCGAGATCCTGCGGACCGTTCAGCGTGCGCGCGGCATAGACCCTGCGCAGCACGGGATGCAGCATCGCCGGCAGGCTGGCCGCAAGTTCCAGGTGTACGTCGCGGCGGAGGATCTTCCTGCGTGTCATGCGCGGATGCTCGCCATCGACACCGATCGCCGCCAGCAGCGCCAGCGGGAACGCGCGTCCTCCTCGAACACGGCGTCACCGGCCAGGACCCGCAAATTCGAGGCATGCCCGGCGGCGACCGCAGCGCGCGCCGCCGCGAGAATCCCGCCATCGACCGCGGCCAGCGCCGCTTGCCGATCGCCGCCGGCCGGGCGACCCATCGCGACGAGTTGTCCCGCTTGCGGTCGTTCGAGCAAGCGGCCCGCCTCGGTGACAGCGGTGCACGCGGCACCGTGCAATCGCCACAGGCCTGCAAGCCACGCGTCGTCCGTACTCAATGCGGGGAGCTTGCGTGGCGCCGGCCGCGTGATCGAGCCAAAGCCCCACAACCACAGGGAATTGATCGTCGGCCGGCCGCGGCGTTGGCGCGCGTCGTTGACCGGGTGCTCGTGCAGCAGCATCTGGATCTCGTTCATCAGGCTGCGAACGGCGGGACCGTCCCGCCCCCCCGGCATGAAGTCCCAGATGTTGCGTCCGACGACAGCCTCGGGCTCGAAACTCGTGCACTCGACGTGCTCGAGACACTGCAGCATCCAGCAGCCGGGTGTGCCTCTCGACAGGACAAAGCCGACGCCGGCGAGGTGGCCATTCACGGTGGACAGGAGCGCGTCCGCCTCGGCGGCATCGAGGTCGAGGTCCTCGAATGGCGCCAGCCGCAGATGATCGATCGCCGTCGCGAGATGAACGGGTTGTGCCACGGCCCAGACACCGTCCGGCGCCGTGGAATCGAAGGACGCTCGCACGCAGGGGCCTGCAGGAATCCGCTCCAGGACCTGCTCACCGAGACCGGCCGCCTCGAGCAGCCACTCGCGCCAGCGCGAGGTGATGCGGCGTCGGCGCCGTGCGCGCGTCACCAGCCACTGGAGTTCGGGCAGCGCCGGCTCCTGGCCCGCTTCGCTTACCAGATGCAGCCACTCCTGCAGCCAAGGCAGAGCCAGTCGCACTGCACACGCGTCGCGATCGTCGTTCAATTGCCGCTGCCTCCTCGTCGTTCGCCCGATGACCGGAATTCGGGCATCGGGTATGGTAACCGCATGAAGTTCAGCCTCGACCGGCCCGCCGGCACCTACCTGATCGGCTCCTATGCGCCTGGCGAAGTGCGTATCGGCGAGCGCTCGCTGCGGCAGAGCCTGATCGTGACCGCAGCGTCCCTCATCGAGAACTGGCGTCCGCGCACGATGGACGACTTGCAGCCCATCGATCTCGAGCCGATCCTCGCCCTCCGGCCCGCGGTGCTGTTGTTCGGCTCCGGCCCGCGCCAGCAGTTCCCCGAGCGTGCCGTGCTGGCGTCGTTGTACGCGGCGCGGGTCGGCTTCGAGATCATGGACAGCGGCGCGGCCTGCCGCACGTATAACGTGCTGGTGGCCGAAGGCCGCGAAGTCGCCGCGGCACTGATGCTCTAAGGCACTCCCTCACCCCAACCCTCTCCCGCCAAGGCGGGAGAGGGCGCAGACCCCTCACCCGCGCTGCGCGCCCCCTCACCCGCGCTGCGCGCCCCCTCACCCGCGCGACGCGCCCCCTCACCCGCCCTGCGGGCGACCTCTCCCGCTGACGTGGGAGAGGTAAGGAACTACGTCAGGCCGTGAAGGAGCGGCACGAACGTCACGGCCTCCAGGATCTCGCGCTCGAGGCGGTCGCCGTGTCGGGTGATCCGCAGCAACTGCTGCTCGCGGTCGGGCCCGACCGGAACGATCAACCGTCCGCCGTCACCGAGTTGCTCGAGCAACGCAATCGGCACGGCAAACGCGGCAGCAGCGCAGATGATGCCGTCGAACGGCGCGTACGCTGCCCAGCCCTCGAATCCGTCACCGTGCTTCATGTGCACGTTGCCGAGCTTCAATTCGCGCAGGACCTTGCGCGCGCGCGCCTGCAGCGCGGCGATGCGCTCGATGCTGTACAGCGTCACGACCAAAGGTGCCAGCACCGCGCTCTGGTAGCCGCACCCCGTGCCGACTTCCAGCACCTTGCGTACCGCTCCACCCTCGAGCAGCGCTTCCGTCATCCGCGCGACGATATAGGGCTGGGAGATCGTCTGGCCGTGCCCGATCGGCAGCGCGGTGTCCTCGTAGGCCCGGCTCGACAGCGCCTCGTCCACGAACAGGTGACGCGGCACGGCACGGATGCGCTCGAGCACCTGTTCGTTGGTGATGCCCTGCTCGCGCAGGCGCGTGATCAACCGGTCGCGCGTGCGGGCGGAGGTCATCCCAATGCCGGTGACGTTACGCCTGTCGCTCATGTCTGGATCGGCACTCAACCGCGCCCGCGCAGCCAGTCGTCCACGTCGGCGATCGCCGCGTGGCGCGTTAGGTCGACCTGCAGGGGCGTCACCGAGACATACCCCTCGGCCACGGCATCAAAGTCCGTGCCTTCCGAGGTGTCGGCACCCTCGCCGGGCGGACCGACCCAGTAGACCTTGCGACCCCGCGGGTCGTCGGCCTGGACGACGGGCTCGGAACGATGCCGATGGCCAAGGCGCGTCGCGCGCAGTCCGCGCAGTTGTTCGTACGGCAGGTCGGGCACGTTGACATTGAGGATCATCGAGCGGTGCAACGGCGAGCGCGTGAGGCGCATCACCAGTTCGGCTGCGACGCGGGCCGCGGTGGCGAAATGGCGCCCATCGCGCGCGACCAGCGAGATCGCCATCGTCGGCAGGCCGAGGAATCGACCCTCGACCGCGGCCGCGACCGTGCCCGAGTAGAGCACGTCGTCGCCGAGGTTCGCGCCGTCGTTGATGCCGGAGACGACCATGTCGTGCTCGAAATCGAACAGGCCGGAAATTGCGAGATGGACACAGTCGGTGGGCGTACCGTTGACGTAGTAACAGCGCTCGCCATACGACGACACGCGCAACGGCACCTCGAGCGTGAGCGAATTGCTGGCCCCGCTGCGATTGCGGTCCGGGGCTACCACGGTCACGTCGGCAAGGGGGCGCAACGCGCCGGCCAGGCTTTCCAGCCCTTCGGCACGATAACCGTCGTCATTACTGACCAGGATTCTCAAGGGTGGGGACCGTGCTGATTTCCAGGCCCCAGGGCAGACGGGGTGGGCGGCGAACGCGGCGCAACTATACTGGAATCCGCGGGGCGGCCGGAAGTGAGTGGACCATCAGTCCTCGCCGCCGTCGCCTGCGTCCCACGCGTCGGCCAACAGTTCGTGAAGCACCGCGGTCGCAAACGTGCCGCGCGGCAACGTGAATTCGAGCAGGAGATCCGGTCCGTCGAA
>Ga0315287_10008521_pt1 | contig 10364 bp, 15 predicted proteins | sample YL17G11_0_MG_FD_205037 | JGI IMG/M metagenome (GOLD analysis project Ga0315287, IMG submission 205037) | Sediment microbial communities from Yellowstone Lake, YNP, Wyoming, USA - YL17G11_0 | ecosystem: Environmental > Aquatic > Freshwater > Lake > Sediment | place: USA: Wyoming | collected...
TGCCCCGTCACGAGCGCCCGAAGGTCGCCATGGAAGCTGGGGGGCACAGCGACACGCCGGAACCAGCCGTCGAACGCCCTGTGGCTGAGACCCCTGACATCGGCGGGAGCCAGCATAGCCTCGACCGCCTCGATGGCTTCCGCTTCTGTATCTCTCCACATGGCAGACACTGAACCGTGAAGCGCCATCACGACCCCGAACTCCCCTATCCAGTTTTGCACCAAGTCTCCGGCCTCAAGGCGGTCTTCATTAACCCAGCCCGGTTCGAGCGAGAATATGTCGGTTCTGAGGTTCTCTATCTCGCCTCGCCATCGGAACCCGTCCTCGTCGGTGCGGCATGTCAATTCGCCCTCGCCAACCACGTTCGGCCATAGGCGACGGGCTCTGGCGTGACGATAATCGTCTACTGCGTCCGAGACGCCGTCCCGCCATATCGCCCATACGGGCGTGCCAGAGATGTGCGTGAATGGGAAGTTCCCGACCTTAACTACTACCCCGCAACGACCCGACGAGTGCTGCAAGACCGTTCCGTGGCGAACCCCCGCAAGATTGTTGGTGTACTGAGGCGAGGCGCTCGGACTTGGAAACCGAAGCGTGCCCTCACCGGACACCGTGCTATTGGGCTGTCCGAAGGTCGTGGTTCCCGTGACGGTCAGGCTCGTGCCGCCCCCCGGTGTGGGCGCGACATCAAGGTTCCCTCCGACCGAGAGGTCGCCATTGATTGTCAGACCGCCGTCTGGCACCCTGCGCTCCGCTGGTTGCGTCTCGGGCGACGGCTCTGGTATTGGGATGCTGGAGGGAACGGCTCGCGAGGGGAGCCGAAGCATCTGGGCCACGGCGGACGGTAGGATATGATGGGCATCGAGTGCCATGAGGGCAGCGTCGATGAACTCCGTATCCAGCCGAGTCGTGAAATCAACAGCGATGCCTCGAACCCTGCCCCTGATGGAAACCTCGACGCCGTCCGGCTCGCGAGGAGCAGGGTCGTCGAGGACTCCCGAATCCGGCCACGTAGCGGCTACAAACACCCGCTCGCCCTCGTTCTCCGGCACGTTTACCCCCCCAATCGATGCTTCTTGAGCCATGAAACCTCGGCTTTCAGGGCCGCCGAGCGCGTCTTGAACGGCCCGAGCTTCGGGCCGTGAACCGGCTTCATATCGGCCCACCAGTCGCCCTTTGCGTCCGGCTCGACATGGCTGGCGCGCTTGATATCGAGCTTCCCGAAGGCCCGGAGATTGATTGCCTCCGTGTACAGGGTCTTGATGTTCCCCGCCTTGTCTACCACGAGCGTGACCTCAGTCTTGGGCATGGCCGTCCCCCTTGATGATGATTTTCCTGCCATGCGGAATTTCTGGCGTATGCACCGGCTCCGGTTCGTCGTCTGGGAGCCGGGCGCTTGGAGAGTATATGATTCCGACGGGAAATTGTTTTATATCGCCCCGTGTTATCGTATTAAGCCTGCTCAATTCGTGTCTCCAGCGCACAATGTTTGTCGAGTCCAATGTTAGAGCGGAGTCCATGATGGTCTTCGCCACGCTGTCTCCGGCCTTGAAATCTACGAGGCAATACAGAACCTCATGTTCAGTCATGCTTGTCCCCCTTGATGAGTATCTTCCTGAGCGGGAGCTTCTCGGGCTCCGGCTCCTCGACCGCCTTTTTCTTGACTTTCTTGGGCTCCTTTGGAGCCTCTGGCGCGGGCTGGTCTGCGGGCGGGAAATTGCGCCAGTTTCCATAGCCGTCGGTATATTGGTAGGCACCGTTGTCGCTCGTGCGTATCGTCCCGGCGCTGGGGTTTGCGTGCCCCGCGAAGATGCGGCGAGTCAACTCCGATGCCCACGGCTGTGTCGTTGGTCGAGGTTCAGCCGTGGGAACTCGCTCGGGTTCCGGCATGGGTACTATCTCGACGGCATGTTCAGAAGCCCGTCGCTCCGTCAGTCGCCCTGCGTGAATGTTTTCGCCCATTGGATGCATTTGTTGCTCTGTCGATATCACGAAGTAATGTCGAGCCCGCGTGGCATCAAAGGCCCAAAGGGCCCACAGGGAATCGTCGTGGCCTCGTCCTTCGAGCACTCCAGTCCCGGTCACGAGACCGTATTCTACGACCCGCTCAGCATTGTGCGTCGTTATCTTCACGAACTGGCCGAGCCATTGACGCACCGGCGGCGTGGTATCCACGACCCGAAGCTCCACGGGGCCGTATGCGGCCGTGGTGTTCGAGAGAGCCGCCAATACCACCCGCGGGTCGTTGCTGAACATTCCAAGCCCCTATGCGCTCTTGACCTTGACCTTCTTCTTCACGGGCTCGTAGTCCGGCTGATAGAAGTCCGGCGTTTTCTTCTCGCTCGTCTTCGTCCCCAGCGCGGCGATGAGTTCCTTCGTGGCCTCGGTGCAGGCCCGGCCCTTGAAGCCCGGAGCCGTCACGACGCTGTTCCCCTCGGGGTCGACCTCGACGATGATATCCGGCCCGCCGGGCATTCAGACCACCGCCTTCATCTTCACCCGAATCTTGCCGTTTGAGGTCTTTTCCTCCGTGACGGACATACCCTTCTTGCGCCCCTCGCGCTTGGCGACCTCGACGGCGTAAGCCTGCTTGAGCAGGCCCAAGTCGTTCCCGCAGGTCTGCTTGAGAATCCCGCCTTCCTGCCCGTAGAAGTCGCAGGACAGCGTGAAGGTGCCGTTGCTCAGCCGCTTGACCGCTATATCGAAGGCCGTGCGGGGAACCTCGATGACATGGTCGCAGGTCATCGTGCTGTGCCCGTAGTACCGGGCCTTGGTCTTCCCGCGCACGAGCGTCAGGCCGAGGCGATTGCACGCCCGCTCAAGCTCCGCTAGGCTCTTTATCTCCAAGCTTACCTGTGTCATGTGGCTCATTTCTTATTCCTCCAGTGCTTTCCGTCTGCCATCTCCCGATATTTTTTCGTCAATGACCAACGACTAAAGTCGTTGGCTTGTCCCTGAAGGAGAACCAAAATGGCTCAAGCAAAAAACCTCCGGAACGATGGGCGGAAGTTCCGGCTCCATTTACAGGCCCCCAATGGCTAGCATAAGCCCGCCGAAGACGCTGAGTAGAACCACGAGCCCGTATAGGGCTTCCTTCGCGGACTTCAACGCCGGATGGTGCATCTGTGTGGTGGGAACGGCTAAGTACAGTGCCATGAGCAATATTAGTATGCCCATGAGCGTCGTCGGGGTCATTTGTCGTCCTCCATGCCGGTCCTGAAGGTTATCTCGACGCTCTGCATGGCTCTCCGGGCCACGGCGTCCGAGTATCGCCTCTGAGCGGCAAGCTCCGCTCGCTTGAAGCACCGCGTGTGGCGGGAGTGCGTGTAAGTGGTGCCCTTGTCATCCGGGTCTGAGACCGTGACCTTCATGGCCTTCTGGAACCACCAGACCTTCTTGGCGCAGATGTCGCACATTCCGTATGGCACTTTGATGGCAACGACTATGTGCGGCGGTGTAATGTCCTTGAACACCTCGGCCGGGATATCGATGCTCGGCATCAGCCCACTTCCATATCGTTCTGGCTCGTCCCGCGCTTCGAGGGTTTCGGCCCGCTGCCATCGAGCATCGCACCCCCAGTGCTTGCGGGCACAGTCTTGCCCGCCGCCCATGTCCGTAGGTTCTGGATTTCGGCTTCCATCGAGCGTATGAGGGGCACGACATAGTTCGCCGCTTCTTTCGGACCCGTCCCCAGCATGGACGCTATGCGGAACAGGGACTTTATCTCGGCCCCCGTGTAGTTGTCGATGACGGGCATATCGGTCGCCGGAACATTGTACCTCTCGCTGTAAAGGTCAACGAGCGCCTTGCTCTCCGTGGCGTTTGGCAGGTCGACGAAGAATATAGCGTCCCAACGCTCGGCCCTGAGATACTCGGGCGGGATTTTGCTGATGTCGTTGCAGGTTCCGACCAATATCACGCGTCCTTTGTGGTCTTCGGCCCAGTTCAGGAAAGTTGCGCCCACGCGGGCTCCGGTTCCGCCATCGGTCATGTGCGACGATGCCACGCCGGACAGGGCTTTTTCGATTTCCTCCACCCGTAAAACGCAGTTGTGTACGAAGTGTCGATTGGCGACGAAATTATGTGCCCCCTCGACCTGCAAATCATATACGTACCCTTCAAACGGTGAGTGAGTAACGGTGACGACCTGAGACCACATCACATCCCCATCTAGATACGGCGTTATTTTCGAGCAATCTATATGTTCTGTACGCATCGCAGATATGTACTTGTCAGCCGTTTCACGAGATGGCACATGTAAAGAGTGCTCATGCTCGTACAGCCCGCCCGTACCGTGAACACCACTTATCGTCCGTAATGGTGCTCCCGCAGATAGTCGAGCGACCCGTATCATGGGGCCTATCGGATAACGGTCAGCGCGAGACGCTGTTCCAACTCCTATGGTTTTGAGAAGCGCCGCCTTTTTGGGGTGAGTGAAACCGACCTCACTAGCAAATCTAACCGCGTCTTTAGCGCAGAGAGTTATGTGACAACAACCGTATGTTGAACCCCCTTTGGGAACATGATATCCGGCTCGAAGCAGTATGTCCCGAACAAGGTCGTTGGTTTCTCCGGTTCCCGTCTTTCGCAGAGCCGAAATATCTATACGTCCACCACGCTTATCGACGTAACCCTCGGCATCGCCGATGCCTCTCAACCACGCTAGCGTCTGTGTTGGCGACAACTGTAGTGCGCATTTTTCCACATCTCTCAGAAGTCGGGCGACTATAGCGGAGTCAAAGTAAGTTTGCCAACACGGTGTTCCAGTCTTGCGTGTCGGGGCAGTAATCGCAATCGAACATCCAAATTTCGCGACTGCAATGCGTCCGAAATTATCGTGTAGGGTTTGGCATGTATTGGATAGGCCGACTCGGCGTTTCGTGTAGTATCCGTCTCCGAACAGAAGTCCCATCATGTATGCAAAATCGTCATCGATATATTTGGGTATGTGTTCTATAGTAGAGTCCTGATATCCCCCGCCTCCGGTCTTCCATTCCAGTATCTCGTATTCCGCCGGAATCTCCAATTCTGGACGAGAGCGTATCTCGCCGAGTTTGATGTAATATGAGCGATGATATTTCCTTGTGGCATACTCATTTCGTTTGACACAGGATTTATATTTGGAAAAAATATTTTCTGTCAAATAGATTCGAACATTGTTGGGGAGATAGTCCCACAGGCAGATTCTCCGGTCGACGTTGGGCAATGTACGCGGAATAGCCATCCAATCTCCCACCTTCACATCCTGAGCAGGCATCCACTGAATACCGCCATCTCCCATTACGGGCAATGGGTGCCGGTTTGTGGCTTGGACTCTACCATGGTTGGTTGTTATATCAAACATGGAACCATTATACACACGACGCGTGACTGCCGATACCGCATTTCGTTGAACGCGCAGATTATCGAGGCTAAAAGACCACACACTGTGGTGTGCTCCTTTATTACATGTATCATATAATGTCGAGATGGTACAGACAGAACCATCGGCCATACTAATGCGCGCGTCGCCGGGAAGGCACGGTGCCATGGCATCAACGACAGAAAGCGCGTTTCGGACATTGCCTTCGCTATCGCCCACGAAATGACCATAGACCTTGCCGAAATCGAGCCCTATGGTCGGGATTCCCAGAGCGCGCCCGAGCGCCTTGCTGTACATGGATTTTCCGCACCCCGGCACGCCGAGCAGCAGAACGCCTTTGGACAGGTCGGAGCGCCCGACCTTCAGCGTGAATTTCTTGAGATTGTCCAGCCCGCAAACATCTTCCATCGTCACATCGTCCCGGCTGATGTCCAGAATATCGCATTTCTTCACGAACTGCGTCTTGAGCGCCGCAATATCTTCCGGCACGAACTTCCGGTTCTTGACCATGGAGAGCGACAGGGCCGTCTCCGCCTCAAACTCCGTCATGCCCGTCATGGCCCTGAGAATCTCCCGAAGCTCTGCGCCCTCGGGCTTCTTGAAAGCCGTGCTGGTTGAACCCTCGAAGTTCACCTTGACATCTTCGATGAACGCCGAGAGTATTCGTTCGAGTTCCGCACTGTCCGGGAGCGGGAAGTCTATGACGGTAAAGACCTTCTCAAGCTCGACGGGCAGATGAAGCAGGGGGCTCACGACCACGATGGTCTTGCCCTTTGCCTTCCACTCCCCGATGTTATCGAGAATCGTCTGGGTCGTTTCCGGAATGCCCCCACTGCCGCACCCGGAATCCTTGCACATGTACGGATGATAGTTCCACAGGAACAGTATCGTGTTCTCGCTGGCCTTCGGAGGCTTTGGAGGGCTCGCCATACCGTCCGGAGCGTCAACGATAAGCTCCTTGCCGCTCAGCCAGTTCAGGGGGTCGAGCGGGCCGACCGCCGGGAAGAACATCTGCGAGGCCCCCATGCCGACGCACAGGCCCCGGATGCAGTCCCACGAGGCAGGCGTGTACTGGCTCTCCGTGACCATGCGGAGCGGAAGCTGCTTGATGGCACGCTCGCCCTCGTAGGTTCGAATATAGATTGCGGGCACGCCAGCGCACACGCAGTTCGTGAACTCATCGATGGCCTTCTTGGACAATCCCCCGTTCCCGTTCGCCATGCTCGTTGTTCCCCCGCTATTGTCGTTTACCCCTATACCACTTTGACTATTTGACCTTTTCGCCATTGTCTTTACCTCCCTTGATAAGTATCTTTCTCCCAGTAGGAGCTTGAACCGGCTCCGGAACTTTCGCTATCTCGACGGGCCTGCCCGTCAGGGACTCCGGAGAGTAGACGATGGCGACGGGATAGTACGCAATGCCGTCCACCATGGTAATGTGCCCGAGCGCCTCGACCTGTTCGAGCCACCGGGTTTTAACCCGACTCATGCTCTGCGCGTGGACGCTGACGGTTTCGACAATGTTCTGATGGTCGAGCGGAGGGTACTTGTGTATCAGCACGAGACCGTCATGATTAACCATCTGCATTGTCCCCCTTGATGAGTATCTTGCGACTCACGGGCTTCGGAGCGTCGGGTGTCGAACGCAGCGGGAGCGGCTTTCCGTCCTTGTCGATGGCCAGATACACGATACCGATGGGCAGGAACGTGCCGTCCGGCGTCGTTATGCAACGTATCGGCAGGATGTCTTGCGCGAACTCGGCCTCGGCAGCGTCTTTCTCGAACTCTCGGACCTCGAACTCGTATATCATGTCCGGCGGTGTTCTGGCCTTGTGGCATATCAGTATCGGCTTTCTATCCGGCATTTTTATCCCCCTTGATGACTATCCTGCGGCCCTTCGGCGGTGCAGGCCCGCCAATAGCGTCTTCGTAGACAGGCTTCAGCGCCCAGCGGGTCTCGGGCTTCAGGTCGGGCGCAAGCTCGAACCCCAAGAAGCAGCAGCGACCCTCGATTTGGCCCGGACATACGAACTTGCAGACCCAGTAGCCGGAGCGCCGGAACTCTCGATTGCAGACCGAGAGTAACGCGGGGTTCCCCGCCCACTCGTACTTGAAAGCGGGGGCTATCGTGGTCTCGTGCTGCACCATGTGGCAGTTCGGGCAAATCCACAGGCCGTTCTCCGTGGGTCGCCAATCGATAATATCCGAGGTTTTCTCGCAGTACAGGCATATCCAGCGGCTCACATCCTTGAGCTTCAAATGGGGCGTGGTGGCGGTCACGGTGCTTCCTCCGGTTTCTTGTCCTTGATGAGAATCTTCCGGCCCGACGGCACGGCTGGAACGGGCGGGGGTGGAGTGTTCGGGGTGTTTGGGGCTACTACGACTGGATTGGACATTCCCATGGGGAGTGCGTCAGGGTTTATACCCCGAATCTGGAGCCATCGCCGAACCATCTCCTCGTAGGTTCGGTTCGCATCGAACTGTCGGTCGCCGGTCTCGCGCCGCTCCAGATGGGGTACGCAGGCCGGACAATGCGTGTGCGTGTCATTACAGTCAGCGACCTCGCTGTGGGGCATGGCGTGCTCGCATACTTCGATGGCTCCGTCGGGGCAGTTATGGGAAACCGCTGAGGGACACACGCGAGGGACCGGCGTGCCGTCCGAACGGACAATATCCCTTATAACGGGCACCGCCGTGGGAAGTTGCCCGCCCGGCGGGATGCCCGACGGCCAGAGCGTCCCACTGAGGACATTCGCCCCCGCAGGGATTGTCTGTCGACTGACGTTGAGCATCTCGGCGAGTAGTCCACTGAACCCTACCATCGCCGCCATACGGACTAACGGTTCAAGACCCGCTGGGTAGCGATGGGCTTCGTCCGGGATATCGTCCGGGTGCGCTATCGGGCGCTTGCTGGCCTTGATTTTACTCTCGTTGAAAGCGTCCGCCATCTTTCCGGGACGCTCCTCGGCCCACTCCCACCACATTCGATTGGTTTGTACCTTCCATATGCACGCTATCACGAGCAGGAGCGGAATGTACCAGTGCCAGAATCTGAAGAAAAACCGCCCGCTGAATAACGCTAGTGAGGCATCGACAGACATGCACACCAACGCTACGACCGGCAGACTGCCTTCGTTGACCTCATAGGAATCGGCTTCTGCAACGACATCATCAATGGAGTGTATGTGGGGCACGATGCCTCTGGGGTTGTCCACGGTCGCCTGCACTCGGTAGTCGACGGTCAGAAAATTCCCGAACTTCTTACGCAGTTCCTCGCGGGTCTTTGCGCCCTTGCCATCGAAATACCTCTTACGAGCGGTTTCCGCTCGACACAGATAGTATTTCACGGCGAGCCCCCCTTGAGCAACAGCTTGCGCCCCGTTCCGGCATTGACTGAAGGCTCGGGTTCCTGCCTGACGATGTATATCGCAACCTCGGGCGGGGTCCATGCCACGACCTTGCCCTCGGCGAACCAGCATCGCCCGTCTATGCCGCCGGGGCAGCATCGCTCGCAGAACTCGTCGAGCCTCACGCTGCATCGCCCGAGCCGCTTGACATCGCCCGTCCAGATATATTTCAGCCCGGCAAAGGGATTGTCGCCTTTCAGCAGGAGCTTGCGGAGCGGGAGCTTCTCGGGCGCAGGTAATGTGGTTTCCCGACTGGCGGGGTCAGACACGGTAGGTAGAAAGGCCCGGCGAATGCGAAATCGACCTTCAAATGTGATAAATTCCTCGTCATACTTCACGAACACGATGCTCGGGCTGTGCGGGTTGTCTTGTATCAAGTATGCTCTTAGGCAGGATGGCATGGTTCTCGCAGCAGAGTCTATATCGCTTGCGTAACCCACCGAAAACTCTCTATCATCGGGTTCTACATCTACGCAGACAATCTGGAGCGGGAAGTAGCCGTATGCCTCGCTTACGAACCGCCCGCCCGCCTTCAAATCGATTGTCAGCACGCTATGATGCTCGAAGGGTGTGGGCCCCACGAACCCGACGCTCATGACATTGACGAACGTCTGGTTCGTAGTATCCAGCAATGAGCGGCCTACCGTGACCTTCATAACGCCCCCGCCGTGTGGATGACCGTCTTGATACCGTATGCGGTCAGGAGCTTCTGGCACGATTCGCAGGGCGTGATGAGCTTCCCGTGCCGCCGATACAACAGGCCCCAGAGGTTCGTGCTGGGCTTCCGAATCTTGTTTAATGCGTGAGCCTCAGCGTGCACCATCGGATGCCCGAGCCGCCCCCGCCCGATGGAGAAATGATTGTAGCCCGATGCCACGACCCGCCCGCGCTTATCGATTAAAAGAAAGGCTACCTTGACGTGCGCATCGCTTCGGTCGGCAATCTTCGCCGCACGCTTCAGTAGTCGCTCGATGTCCATTCCGGACGCTCCCCTGCTATCGCTGGCTATATATCATAGCCAGCATAAATACTTTGCTACTTGCGCTCTTGCGTCGCCTGCCGGTCGCCCCGATTGAAATAACTGAGAATAACGGTGGCGAGTATCGTGGCCACGGCCTCGGGCGGGAGCAACTGCTTGACGATGCAGTATAGGAACCCAAGCCCGCACATCAGCGTCAGCCACCAGCGGGCAGACCACCACGGCTTGTCCACGGCTGGCAACCGGAGTATCTTGAACGCCTGTTCCATCAGGCCGCCCCCGCTGTACCAGATATTTTGAACAGGCGCATGAGCCAATCCCATAGGCGAACCCACCATGGTCGGGGCTTGGGGCCGGGGGCCGTGAGGTCTGCCGCTGTCCATCCATCGAAAGCGAAAGGCTCGATGTAATCATAACTGAGCCACCCATATCCGCCTGAGCCCCAGAGCATGCCCCATGAGTTCTTGAACTTGAACTGCCGCTTGGCATCGTCGTACCCGACGATACATATGGCGTGACCGCCGAGTATTTCCTCGTCAGCCTTGGGCATCGGAATGACGCCGTGGTCATCCTTCTCGAAGCTTTCGTACACGATTATCCCGAGTACGAAAGGCCC
>Ga0315287_10008522_pt1 | contig 10363 bp, 10 predicted proteins | sample YL17G11_0_MG_FD_205037 | JGI IMG/M metagenome (GOLD analysis project Ga0315287, IMG submission 205037) | Sediment microbial communities from Yellowstone Lake, YNP, Wyoming, USA - YL17G11_0 | ecosystem: Environmental > Aquatic > Freshwater > Lake > Sediment | place: USA: Wyoming | collected...
GGGAGAATGGATGGGGATGGATACGGTGGGCGCGTGTGCGTTTTTGCCCATTATTTTGGTGTGTGATGCGTGTGCGTACTGAGAAAGATGGCGCTCTCATCTGTGCGCGTGCGTGCGTGCGTGCGTGTAGGTGGAAGGAAATCCCGATGTGTGCAGAGAACAACAAGAATAAAAATCACACAAAAGGGAGGGCCCCGCTCTCTCTCTCCGTCTCTCTCCTCTCTCTCACCCACCAATCAAGCCCAGAACTTGGGCTTGGCCCGCTTCTCCAGGTCCACCGTGCCCACCCGGTTCAGCTTGGCGGCCAGGATGAAATCGTTGATGCTCAGCCCGCCCGGCCCCGCCAGGCCGGGCGTGGTGAGGCGGGCAGTCACAACCTCCCCGCCCGCGTCCGCGGCCACGGTCGCCGGCGCGTGGCCGGCCTCCGCCGCGGCCGCCGTCAGGCGGACCACCAGCTCGCCCGCGGCGGCCGCGTCCCGGGCCTTCCACTCGCGGACGAGCGCCATGGCGGCGGGCACCGTGCCCCCGCCCACCACGCCATCATCTTCCAGCCGCCACCCAGGCACCTGGTTCCGGTTCTTGGTCGCGTCCAGCCAGGCGACGGGCGGGGAGCCCGGAGCGGGCGGGGTAGAGCAGTCCTGGGTGTGCAGGCCCACGATCTTGTCCAGGGCGTCGGGGCCGCTGGGAGGGGAGAGAGGAGGGGAGAGATGAAGGGTGAGAGTGGGGGTCGGGTCGAAAAAGACGGGCCGTCGTTTGCTTTGTTTTCTCTCTCTTCTTCTCTCTCTTACCGGATAATGTGGGCCGTGTCCCAGTTGCCCAGCACTTTCTCGGAAAAGTTGGACCCGATCTCACCCGGCGTCGCGTCCCGGGCGCCCCAATCTCCATCCTGTGAATGAGAGAGAATGATTGAGAGAGAGGCGTCAGCAACGGTGGCGGCTGCGCAGGCAACGTTTTTTTTGCATGCGCGCCTGTCCCCGCACAAGCGCGCCCGCGACAGCACGCACACGCTGCCCATGTGCTCAATCATTGGCACATACCACTGGCAGGGTGGATGGTGCGCCGCCAACTCCCCAATCCTCCCTGCATTGGCGTTTCTCTTCTTCTCTCGCTCCTCTTCTCCACGCACGTTTCTGCCGTCACCTGACGCAGGCGGGGCCAGGCCCACCCGCCGGCGGGCGGCCTTGCTGCCACCGCGCAGGGCAGGGACGGCCGTCAGGGTAGACGTCCGGAGGGCGGCCTGCATGGTCGGTGCGAAGGCTGTGTGTTTGCGGAACGCGTGAGTGTGGCGGCGTGGTAGGATGAAAAAATGGAATGAGAGACTTGCTAGCCAACTTTCTCTGCTCCCACGCTTCTCCGCTCCCCCACGCTGCCCCCAACCCACCCCCACCGGTGGTCTGTACCGGCCCCCCACCCCCGCCGGTTGGTCCGTGTTGCGCTTAATCATTTTATGGTCTCAATTTGGTCTCCCTAAAAACAAGGTCTTGTGTGCCGCGCACTCCCCTCACCCCCTTCCGTTTCGGTCGCTCTCCTCACGTGCGCGGCACGCAATACGCGGCCACTTTTCTCTTTTTCTCAAAATCCAATAAATAATTTGGGAACTCCGTGACCCGCGATCTCTCAACTCCAGCCGCGTACCGGCGAGGAGAAACGGTGTCACGCGAACGTACAAACACACAAACACGCAAACGCACACACACACGAGAAAAAGGAAATCACACGCGGGAAGAAGAAAAGAATGGAAAAGGGGATAGCCGGGCACACACAAAAGCAGGTCTCTCTTTCTCTCTCTCTCACTCGGCAAAATCTCCGCCCAAATTTTTGGTTGGTGGGGAAGGCGGTGTAGGAGGCACTGGCGCACACACACGTGTGCACACTGGCGCCCTCCGCCCCCGGAATCACGCGGCGCCTTGTAAATTGTTGTTTTAGAACACCACAATTGGAATTCGGGAAGGGGGGCAAAGGAAATTCACGACGCGCTCTCTCTCTCTCACGACGGAAAACGGTGGGCTCGCCGTCGTCGTGTGAGGGGCGTGACGCTCACCCGCCACTCTCAGCAGCAGGAGGGGCAGGTTCAGCAGCAGGAGGCGGATCGGCGGCAGCGGTAGCGGCAGCGGCAGCAGCGGCGGGCGCCTGGACCATAGCAGGGAGCAGCGGTGGTGGCGTAGCCGCTGCCGCGAGCGACCCAGCCTGGGAGAGGTCCTCCGCCGCGGCCGATGACTGGGAGGTGGCCGATGAGGACGGCGGCGCACCGCCACCGCTGCCGCCTCGGGAGGACCGGCTGCCGCTAACACCAACACCGACACCGGCGCCACGGGCCGGGTGGCGGGCGGGCGGCGCGGCAACGAGCGGCACGGGCCCGCCCGGGCTGACGCCTGCCGCTCCATTTCCACCGCCGGGCTGCGGCGCGCCCCCGTACAGCCCGCTGCCCGGCCCGCCCGCCGCTGCGGTGTAGTAGTACGGGACGTACCCGCCCGAGATGCCCGCCGCGTAAGCCGCGGCCGGGTGGTAGACAAGGCTGTAGGGCGGGCCGCCGATGCCGAAAGCGGACAAGCCGGGCGGGCCGCCTTGCGGGCCGAACCCGCCCGGCCCGCCGCCGCCGCCGTAGGGCTGGCCGACGGCCATGCCCGCAAAGGAGGCGGCCAGGGCGGCGGGGTCGTGGTGGGGGTGGGGTTGCAAGTACTGCGGCGGGCCCGGGCTGAGGGGTTGGGGGCCGAGGCTGGCGGCCCGGGGGCCGGACGGCGACCTGCCGCCGCCGCCGCCACCGCCGCGGTCGACGCCGCGCCCGGGCAGGCCGCCGCCCATGGCTGCCGCGACCGCGGCGGCGGCGGCGGCGGCCGCGGCAGGGCGGAGGATGCCGCCGCCGACGGCGTAGGGAGGCCCCGCCAGGGCGCTGCCGCCACCCCTGACACCGCCTGTCATCATCCCGCCGCCGCCGCCCGGGTTACCGATGGGCCCAGACCCGCGGGGTGTCGCCGCCTTGACCTCCACGGGCTTGCCCGCAATGATGTGCGAGCCCGGCGGGCACGCCTGGGTGGCGGCCGCGGCCGCCTCATCGTCAAAGGTCACAAAGCCAAAGCCGCGCGACCGCCCAGACGCGTGGTCCACCATGATCTGGGCGTCCACCACCCCGCCAAACCGGGTGAAGTACTCCCGGAATTCGTCTGTGCATTACAAGGAGAGAGACAGAGGGAGAGGGAGGGAGAGGGAGAGTGAAGAAGGCGGTGAGAGTGTGTTGCCACAGGCGGAATGGGAGCGAGTTTTTTTCTCATCATTTTTTTCCTCGATCTCCCCCTCTTTGTCCTTTTTCCTTCTCTTCTCCATTTCCTTCTCTTTACCATTCGTCGTCTCCGGCGCCAGGCCGCCCACAAACACTTTCTTAGAGCGCGGCCGGGCTTCGTGGGGGACAGACTGCTTGGCAAAGATCTGGGACAGCACGGAAATGCGGGGTAAAAGAATTGAATGGAGAGGTGAGAGAAAAGGCGCCTGGGACTGTTGTGTTTTTTGCCCTGCCCCCCTGTGCTTTGCTCTCCCCCCCCATCAAAAAAATCAAACTCACCCGGTTGCCATCGATCAGGTGCTGGACCTCGCAGGCCGCCGCCGCCGCTTCAGGGGTGGTGAAGGTGACAAAGCCGAAGCCGCGTGGGGTCCCGGTCACCCGGTCACGCATGACGGCCTGGGGATGCGTGGGGATAAAAATACACGAGGTGATGGTCGGTGGAGGAGAGCTGCCCCGCAAGCGTGACCACGCTTTTTTCTCTCTCCCTCTCTCTCTCTCTTTTTTTTGCCCCCCCAGAACCTCTCCGCGGGCGGGCGAGTCGGGGAAAGATCAAACCTGGCCCAGCAAAAAAAATAGGCGCGGGGCGTGTGTGCCATGCCGCGGACCACACGTCCCTGCTGAGATCGCGGCCAGGCGGGCCGCGGGAGTAGAAAAAAATGCGCTGCCGTCCGCGCGCGCGCGTGCGAGGGTCGGGCCGGCAGAACGGACGGACACGGGAAGCGCAAATGCGGCCGAAGGCGCTTTGTCTTTTTGTCTCAAATACCCGCACTCCCGCCCTGCACACCGGCCTCCCCTCCATTCCGCTACCCACTCCCACCAGACAACTCACCACGTCCTCGAGCTCCCCAAATTCGGAGAAATGGGCGCACAGGGTGTCTGTGAAGGGAGAGAAATGTGAGATTTTGTGTATCTTTATCTTCCACCCTCGCTCTGCCGACGCTCCCCCCGTTCTCCACTCGCACCATCGCTGGTCGCCCAGTTAAGGCCCCCCAAAAACAGCTTCACGCCCGGCAACAGGAGCGAGCCGCTGCCATCACAGCCCGGGTCGGGCGGTGGGGAGGTGCTGGGCGAGGGCGGTTGGGCGTCGTCAGAACCCATTTGCTAGCTGCGACTGGGCGCGGCGTTGACTTGACGAGGAAAAAAACAAAAAACACAAAGGAGAGAGAGAGAGAGAGAGAGAGAGGGGGAACGCGCTTCAGGCTGCGCTCCGGGGAGGGTTGGTCATGTACATGTCGCGGCAGAGACGAGTGTGGACGGTGCGGGTGCGCGCTCTCGGGAGCCCGCGACGGGGCCGGGTGGGCGGGACACAAACTCCAAAAACTAGGACGCCACTGGACCTGGAGAGCTTTGAAGATCTGGAGGAAAACAAAATTTCTTTCATCACATCACTCCTTCCAACCACTCAGCTCCACACAACGCCCCATCCCCCACACCCCGGGATGGCCGCGACCTCGACCGACCTGGCCCTCGTCCTCCGGGCCTGGGGCGGGTCCGACTTCATGGCGCACATGTGAGTGAGGGGCAGGGGCATGGTGTGGGAGGGTGTGGCCACCATCCAAGCGCTCCGCGCGGGCGCTGGTGGTTCAGTGGAGGCGCCGAAGGTTGAAAGAGAGAGGGCGCGGGGTCGATCGAGGAGGGAGAGGGGGCAAGACCGGGACCCGCAGCCCTGTCCCCGCTCGACCTCCTCCCCTGCCTCTAGCGCGGGTCCCGTTCTGGCCAAAGTAGTGCAGCGGCTATTGCTCAGAGCCGCGCGAGCGCGCCGTGCGCAAGCCCCAAGAACAAGACAAGACATGACAAAAAAACTGATGCCCCCCGATTGCTTTCTCCTTACACAGCTACGGCCTGGACGCCCGGGCCGTCGCGGACGCGGCCGCCGAGTGTGCCAGTAGCCTGGTCCGCCACTGCGCGGCCAGGGCGGGCGGCCTGGATGGGTGAGTGAAGGAGGGGTGGAGAAGAGAGAGCAGGCGGGCAGCGCCGGCGGCGTTTTTTTTTTTCTCTCTCTCTCTCTCGCCGCGCGCACCCTCATTCTCCCCTTCCCCTCCCTCAAAACCTCGCAGTTCCGGCGACGCCGCGCCCGGCTACGTGACCGGCCAAGCGTCCGTCGCCGCGGGCGGCGGGTACCGGGTCCTGTACCGGCTGACCGGGTCGGTCCTCATCCTGGCCATCACACGCCACGGCGCGCCGGTCGGGCCCGCCCTGCGCGCGCTGGCCGAGTGCGGGGCCGTCCTCCACGCGGCGTCCCGGTCGGCGGCCGTCACGCCGGGCCGCATCGCCCGCCGCTTCCCGGAGGTGTACGTGGCGTTGGGGACGGCTCTGTCGACCAGGGGCGCAGCCTGCGGCCCCTGCTTCGACGGGAACGCGGCCCTGGCGGGCGCGAGCGCGGCGCTGCGGGCGGCGGGCGCGCTGCCGGGCGGGGCGGCCGCCGCGGACGAGGCGGCCGCCGCGGCGGCGGCCGCGCCCGCGGCGGTCGTCAACGCGCCCGCCGAGCTGCGGGCGGCGTTGCGGGGTGCCCTGGCCCGGGCCCGGGCGGTGGCGACGGGGGAGGCCCCGCCCCCGTCGGGGCCGGCCGTGGTGCTGCCGGTGCGGGCGGGCGGCACGGCCGCCCGCCGCCCGGGCACGCCCCCGCCGCCCGCGCCCGGCCGCCCGCGCCGCACCCTGGCGTCCGCGGCAGCGGGCGCGCCGCCGTCGCCCACCTCCTCAGCCAGCCTCACCCTGCCCGCCTACGCCCTCGCCCCGCCCGCCGGGCCGCCCGGTTCCGCGCCCGCGGGCGGGGCGGCAGGGGGCGGCCTGTTTGGGCGGGGGCCGCCGGGCAGTGGGGGGAGCAGCGGGGAGGCCACGCCCGACGGGGCGCTGCTCGCGTCCCTGGCGGCGGGGGTAGGCGGGGCGGGCGCCGCCGCTGCCGCCTTTGGCGGCGGGGATGAGCTCATCGCCCTGGGCGCGGGGACGCCGTCGCCCACGGGGGCGGGGGCGGGAGGGGACGCGTTCGCAGCCTTCCCGCCCGTCTCCCTGCTGGAGGCCTCATCAGCGCCCGCGCCCGTGCCCGCGCCGCCCACCACCCCGCCGGCCGCCCCCGTGCGCCCCGCCCCACCGGCCGCGCTTGCCGCCATTGCGTCCGGCGCCTCCCTGACCCTCACCGAGACCTGGCGGGCCGCGCATGTCGGGTCCCGCCTCGCCCGGGCGGGCGTGTTGGGCGAGGTCAAGGCGGTGGCGGGTGGCGGGTGGGCGGGGACAGACGCGGCCGCGGCCTTTGCCCTCGTCCCGCCGGCTGTGGGGGAGGGGGGCTGCCCGCCGTCCACCACGGATGCCTGCCTGCGCGCGGCGTTGCTGGACCCCCGCCTCGCCCGCCCGCCCGCGCCTGGGCGGGCGGGCGCGGGGCGCGGGCCGGCCCTGGTGGCGCTGGTTGGGGCAGCAGCGGCCGCCGACCCTGCCGCCGCCTCCCGGCCCGTCCTCCGCTACCGGGCCCCGCCGACGGCCATCGCCCCGCCCGCCCTGGCCCGCCTGACGGTCGCCCCACCCCCCCCGGGCCCGCCCGGGGGGGGGGGCAGGCCCGGGTGGGTGGGGGTGGTGGAGTGGGCGGTGGCGCCGGGCCTGCCGGCCGGGTGCGCGCCCGCGGGCGGGTGGGTGGAGCTGTGCGCCCCCGACGCCGCGGCGGGCGGGCCCGTCAAGGCCCACCCGCCGGGTGGCGTGTGGGATGCGCAGGCCCGGCGCATGCGGTGGACGCTGGGCGCGGCCGCGCTGGCGCCGGGGGTGGCGGGGCGGGTGTGGGCAGCCTTCAAACCACCCACCAGCGGCGGCGGGGGAGGCGGCGGGGGAGGTGACGCGCTCGCCCTGGCCGGCGTGCCCGGCGGCGGCCCCGCCGCGGCGGCCCGGGCGTGTGCGAGCGCCCTGCTGCGCGCGGTCCGGCCGCCCGCACCGGGCGGGGCCACCCTCACGGGCGCGGCACTGGTGAGCGGTGGGGTGGGCGGGAGCGGGGGCGGGGGGGGGGGCAGCGGGGCGGCCGCCCTGGCGCCCTCGGCGGCCGGGGTCGCCTGGCACTTGGCCTGCCGCCCGGAGAGTTAGAGGAGGGACAGAGGAGGAAAGCGTGTGGGTGTGCATGTCAGTGTGGTCTTTCCATTTTGTGTGTCTTATGATGGAAGGCAAAAGCGCGCGCGCGCCCAAGGAAAAAGCAAGGCTCTGAGTGAGGGCATTGCCTCGTCTTTTTTTCATGTCGGACACCAAAACGCCCGTCCCCCCTCACCCCGCCCCCTCCACCCGCCAACACCCGCCCTGGTGGTCGGCCTCCACCCCGACAGGCCACATCGATACCGGTGGCGGTGCCGGCCCGACCCCCGCGTCCGGTTGGGCGACCGCGGCGGGCGGCGCGCGCGCGCCCGGCCCCGCGCTCTCCCCCTCCCCGACCCGGGCCCTCGCCGCCGCGCCCGCCGCCTCGCCCGTCCCCGTGACCGGGCTCGCCGCCGGCCCGCCACGCGACACCGTCTTCACCCCGGTCCCCGTCCACTGGCTGCCCGAGGCAGCAGCGGAGGTGGCCGCGGGAGCGGGTGGGAGTGGCGGCGGCAGCGTGGCCGCGGCCGACGCCTCGGCGCGGCTGGCCTCCGAGTGTGCCCGCCCGGGCGGGTCGGCCGCCGCCCCGACCGCCCCGCCCACGCTCACCGCCCCGACCCCCGCCCAAGCCCGAGCGGCGGCCCAGGGACAGGTGGCGGCGAGTGCGAGTCAAATGAAGCGGCGCAAGGGGGGCGGGGGCGGGGCGGGTGGGGGCGGCGACACCGCCGCCCACCCCCCGCCTCCATTCTCTGTGCCCGTCCGCCCTGTCGCGTCCGCGGTCGGGTGCCCGCCCCGCCCCCCACCCCCGGACTTCCTCAACGCGCCGTCGGGCCTGATGGCCCTGAAACGGGCCCTGCGCTCCGCGGCGGCGGCGGGGGACGTGGCCGGCCTGCGCGCCCTGTTGCGCGTGGCCGGTGCCGCGGCCGCGACCACGCACCCCGCGGCCGCGACCACCTCCCCGCCCGCCGCGGCCCTGGCGGCCACCCGGGCGGGCGGGGCCGTCCTTGACCTCACCCGCCACCCGGACACCGGCGTGGCGGTCATGGCGGCGGTGCTGATGCGGCGGTGGCGGGTCGGGGTCGGGGCGAGGGAATGAAACAATGGAGTGGAGAGACACTTTTTGCTTGTGCGCTTTTTTCCTTTTTTTCCTTTTTTTCTTTCTTTCGCGAAAAAAAAAAAACAACACAACAGAAAAACTCTCTCTCTCCCCCCTTTTCACCGGTACCGCTTGAGCGACAGGGCCATGTTGCGCTTCCAGGTCGCCCGCCGGGAAGGGCGCAGCTTGTTGGTGGCGTGCCCCCGGTGGCGCAGGCCGCGGTACGTCTTGCCCGCCGCGGTCAGGCCGCGCAGCTCGCGGTGCTTGTGGACGGGGTTGGCAATCCAGTTGACGCGCGCGTCCTTGCGGATCGCGGCGTGGTGGGGGTCGACCAGGACGACCTCGAAGTACTTGTAGGTGGAGTCCTGGTTGATCCAGTACGAGTTGAGGACGCGCAGGCCGCCCAGCGACCGGCCGGCCCGCTCCTCGGCCAGGGAGCGCAGGTTGCGGGTCGGCTTGAGCTGGGTCACGCCCTGGTTGACCGGCTTGCCGTACACGATGCCCTTGGAGACGGGCTTCTTGCGGCCGCCCCGGCGGATGCGGACCCGGTAGACGACGTAGCCCTGCTTGGCCTTGTAGCCCATGCGGCGGGCCTGGGAGAGGGGGGCGGGGGCGAGGGGAGGGGGAGGCAGTGAGCGAGGGACGGAAGGGGGAGAGGAGGCAAGGGAGGCTGAGAGGGCGCCCTTTTTTTTCTTTTTTTCTTTTTTTCCCTCTCTTACCTTGTCCGGCCGGGACGGCTTGGCCAGGCGGACGATGCCCGGCTGCTGGCGGAACTGCCAGCACCGGACGCGCAGCAGGAAGCGCATGACGTCCGACTGCTTCTTCTGGGCCAGGGCGGCCATGTACTGTGGAGGGAGGGGCGGGGCGCGGGAGAGAGTGAGAAAACGAGAGCGGCGGCGGCGGCCGATGCGAGAAGCGGAGAAGAAAAGCCGGCGCACGCTAGGCTCGGAGCCTTTCTCGTCCAACCACATGCACGCCTGCCCAGACAAGCCACTTGTCCGCCCTTCAAGAAGGGTTAAAGGGCCCGAAAAAAGGGCGGGCAGCGGGGCCGGAGCGCGCCTGCGACGCGTGAGAGCCGATCGTTTGGGGGCCACCGGCGCGGCGCTCGTGGCCCTGTGGCGCCGTCCACCCCCAAGGGACGCAGCCTCGCACGGCGCCCGCCAGCATTCCATGGGAGAGTGATTGCATGTGCGTCCACCGGGATGGAGCCGGCCGAGGTTTGCTCGCGATCGAGCGAGCAGGCCTGTGGGCGGGCGCGACCTCCCTGATCTGCCGACGGCGCCGCTCGTTTTTATCTCTGAGAGAGAGAAAACGCCGCCCCGTAGCGGCTGGGGGATCTCATCGCGCCGTGCGACCCACCCCAGAAGCGATATCCAATCCAGAATCGCGCCGGGCGGGGACGGCAGCCCGCCCAGGCCCCCCTCGCACGCCGTGCGCGTGGGTGAGGGGGCGGAGTCTCCCAATCAACGGCGGCCGACGACGGCCGCACTCTCTCCCCGCCGTCTCCCCACGACTGCCCGCCACCCACACTCTGCCCTCGACAGGGGGACAGAGAGAGAAAAAGAGAGGGTGGCAGGCCCTCTGCACACACAACACGCTCGCAAAACGCACCGCGTAGGCACCCATGGTGGGAAGGGACGGACGGGCTCTACGAGGGAGCGAAAAGCGAAACAACAGAGTGGAGAGAAGAGAGTGAACCTCAGCGTGTTGCGTCGTATACACACCCACTTGCGTGCGTCCTCCCCCCCGCCCGCCACGCAGCCCAACAAGCAGCCAGGGCTGTGCGCGGACGCACACAGGCCTCCCCCTTCTCACACAATGCAAGACACACACACACACACGCGCACACACACACCATGAAAACCAAGGCGAAGCATGCCCCCCTCCCCCTTCCATCCCCCCTTTTGCTCCCAAAAAAACCTTCCCACCCCCCCCCCCCCCCATCCAAG
>Ga0315287_10008523_pt1 | contig 10363 bp, 6 predicted proteins | sample YL17G11_0_MG_FD_205037 | JGI IMG/M metagenome (GOLD analysis project Ga0315287, IMG submission 205037) | Sediment microbial communities from Yellowstone Lake, YNP, Wyoming, USA - YL17G11_0 | ecosystem: Environmental > Aquatic > Freshwater > Lake > Sediment | place: USA: Wyoming | collected...
AAAAGCTGCCGCGCCAGCGACTCCTGTTCGATTCCCTGGTCGACCCATCCGCTGGCAATAATCCGTTCGTGTTTCGGATCAAAGAGCAGCGCCTTGATCGCCCGCGAACCCGCGTCAATGCCGGCGTAGATCACGCGGACCTCCGGTTCCGCACCGTTTCCACCAGCGCCTCGATCCGGGAACGCAGGGACGGCCGCATCGCGTCGCTGATTGAGGGCACCTCGATTTCGAGCGCCGGCACCCCCAGCCTGGCCTGCGCGCAATTCCGAATGACCTCGCCTTCGCGGGCACAGTGGCTGGCGCCGGGAATCCGCGCGATCAGCAGCGCCTCGGCGCCCCAGGCGCGGAAATCCGCGCAAATCCGCTCCGCCCGGTCCTCGGCCGAACCCACCATGGGATCGGCCAACGCCGTGCGCGCCAAGCCCTCGAGCGGCGGCACATCCGCGGGAATCTCGTCCAGGGCATGGGTAAACATGTAATCGGTACCGCACACCCGGCCGCCACATTCTTCAAGCAAATTCATAATCCGCAAATCCGCCACGGGGTTCACCCAAAAAATCCGCGCCGCCGCCGCCGGCAACACGCCCTGCCCCTTCGCCACGCGCGATTGGACTTCCATCAGCAGGCCCTGCAACACCGCCGCCGTTTCGGCCTGGTCGGAGCAAAAGTGGATCGCGAGCATCTCGGCCACCAGCATTTCGAGGGCCGGCAATGGGCACGGATCGCGGGCATAGACCTGGCGCCGCAACGCCGCCAGCAAACGCCGGATCCGATTGGCCGCCCGGATGCCCGCCGCCAACCGGGCTTCGTCCAGCGCCTGGCCGGCCAATGATTCCAGGGCCTGCCGCACGCGGTCCAGCTCGAATTGCACCAGGGCAACCTGGCTGGCGGGGGCCGCGAATCCGCCGGGCAACCGCGCGGCTGGCTCATCCGGATCCGGCCGGCGGCGGCGCGGCATTTCCCACCACAGGATGCGCGACCCCAGGGCTTCGAGCCGTTGGGCAATCGCGGAAAAATCGTCGCATACCGCGCCCACGCTGCATGTCAGCAAATCGGGCAGCGGGAAGTGGGCCTGGGTCACAAAGGCCCCGAGAATGGCGCGCACCGGACAAAACGACTCGTCGATTCCCAGCGAATCGGCAATCCGCAGCAGGCCGTCGCTTTGTTCCATCAGGCAGGGAATCCACCAGGCGCCATCGGGATAAAAGGCCACCAGGTTGGGCAGGGAATAGGCCATGACTGGCACAGTGCCCAGGTCTTTCATGGCGCCCACGATCTTGAATCCGCGCGCTCGAGCCTGGCGCAACCGCTGTTCCTCGCTCAAAAGCAAGTTCCATAGCCGCAACGACGCGGCCGAATTGTCCAGGCATAAGTGGTCGAGACGCCGGTCGCCCCCTTCCACCCGGTGCCGGCGCAACGGCCCGCCGTAGGCGGGCTCGGTGAGCCCGGCCCGGCGTAGTTCCGCGTAACGCTCATCCCATTCATCCAACGAGAGCTTGCGGGGGACGGCGTTCATGCCGGATGCGGGAAGGAATTTCCGTGAAGGATTTCCATAAAGGCCTGGATCCGGGACGCGTTCTGGGTGCTGACGCCGTCTTCGTCGCCGGCCTCGAGAACCAGGACCGGCAAAGGGCTCCATTCTTTCAGACGCTGGGCCTCGGCGTGCCAAAGATCACACCAAAGATAATGCCGGAAAATAATCCCCCGAACTTGGCGTTCGGCCAGACGCAACGCCAGCCATTCATAAAGCCGGGTATTGGGCCGGCGAAACACGTCCGGAATGGTGTCGAAATAGGCATTCACCAGCGTGCCGAATGGATCCGCGCCAAGCTGCTCGCGTTCAAAATGCGGCCCGAGGCCGAGTTCGCCGCTCGGGGTCGCCTCGAGGACAATCTGTCCCCCGGCACTCGCCACGACGTCCTCCAACTCGACCGACGCGGCCATCCGGTGACTGCCCACCAGGGCCACCCGAACCGGCTGGACGCCGTCCCCGCCGTCCGGACGCGCGGCGGATACGCGACAGCTCCCCTCGCGCTGGACCTTGGGCTCGAGCATGGCCGCCGCCAAATCTTCGGACGAAGGGGACCGGCCGCCCAGCGCCGTCAGAAAGCGGCCCAGGCGCGCGACTTCATCCCGGAACATCCGCCGAGCCGTCGCGGTTTGCCAGGTGGCGGGAATGTTCATCAGAAAGATGGGACAGCGCGCGGTGAGTTCGGCGGCCTCGGCCGCCCGGCGCATTTGATCGCACGTGGTGGTGAATACCACGGCGCCGTGTTCGCCGGAAGCCGCTTCCGCGATGAATGCCTGCGCGAAGGGGCATATGCCCAGGCCACTGGCCATCTGTCGGCAGCCATGACCGGGCCGCGGCCGGATTGGGCGCGGCTCGAGCCCATGGGCGGTGATCCATTCCGCCGGAACGAAGGGACAAGTGTAAGCTACAGTCGTCACGATATCCGGACGAAAATAACCCACCGCCTCGCCCAACTCCAGCACGAACATGTCGTCCTGGAACTGGAAGGCATCGAGCGTGTTATTGCCGAGGGGGCCAGTCCGCCGGACCCGAAAAACTGCCGGATTGGGCGCGAGTGGCGCGCCCGGCCTACTTCCAGCCCACAGCCTTGAAAAAGGTGTAACAAAAGGTCCCGCCCTTTTCGGCTGTCCGGTGCAAATCCCGAATCCCGCGAGTCCAATTCTCGCCATCCGACAACCCCTGACGCAACGCTTCGGCCCCCACTCCCTCGACCATGGCGGTAAACGTTTTTCGAATGAATCCGTCCACCATCTCGGGGCGGCCTTCGTCGGCATAAACCATCCGGGGAGAAACGGTGACGCGGCAAAATCCGCTCCGCACCAGCAGCGGATGCAAGCGGCGCCCGATCAGCGGGTCTCCGCCGGAACGCTGCTGCAAATCCACCAGGCACTGGATTGCCCCGCGCGCATACCGGCTGTCCGGATGGAAAAAAGCCGAGCCATGGTCCCCCTCGATGACGGTGATGGATCCGCCCGGTTTCAAGACCTGCCGCAATTGATCCAAAGCCCGGTCCGGGGCGGACAGATGCTCGAGGACAAAACAAACAAAAACGTGATCGAATTGCCCGGCCGCAAAAGGCAGGTGGAATAGGTCGGCCCGCTCGAATTTCACATTGGTCAATCCCATCCCCCGGACGCGCGCGGCGGCCTGCGCGAGCGAATCGCGCGAGAGGTCCACCGAAACAAAGGACGCCGCGGGGCTGTTGGCCGCCAGTGTGATCGTCTGGGCTCCGACGCCGCAACCCGCCTCGAGCACGCGGCTGCCCGCCGGATACCGGGTATCCGCATGCAAGAGCGTGGTCAGCGTCGTGGCCTGATCCACGAGCCGGTTTCCTTCCTGATCGGAATATCCATGGACGTAATCAGAATTCATCTTATAAATCAATCGCTAGGTCTCGTCCGGAGCAATGTCGGTTTCCACCTCGAGCTTCAGCGCCGCCAGCGAGAGGTTGAGGTCCCGGATGAATACGGCCAGGGACGCGATCAAAATGCTCATGCAGGCCACAAAGAGAATGATGATAAACAAACCGATCTCGACCCGGAAGAGGGCGCCCAGGAAAAGCCCGATGATCAACACCGCCGTGAGCAACAGACTGAGGGATGCGAGCGTGATGGACAACCGGATCAACCGCGCGCGCCGGAACAGGATGCTGAGCTGCGCGGTCAGCCGATCGCTCTGCTGCGGCGTCGCCTTCCGGGCGTGCTCGGCCAGCCACCGGGTTCGGTCAATGACCCGCCCGTAACGGTTGGTCATCGAGAGCAGAAGCAATCCGATGCCGGAGATCAGAATCACGGGGCCAATCGCCGTTTGTATTATGGGCACGAGTTCGCGAAAGCTCATACGACCGCGAATGGTAGCCCGCTGGGCGCATTAAAGCCAATGAAATCGGGTCCTGCCGAAGACCCCGACTACCGTTGTGGGTAGCGAGAACTCCATCCAGCGAGTCGCGCGCATTGGAATTCGTTCAAAAAGAACCTCAAGAAAGAACTAAAAAGGTTTTGCAGTGCGTCAGGCGATTCGGTAAAAGGGATTAACCATGTCATATTTGAAGCTCTACTGCTGAGTGAGTTGGCGTTTCGCTTGGGCGTGTTTGTCCGCGTAGTTGATTGAAGAAAGACGCACAACAAATAAGAAAATCCCATGAAGACACTTATTTTATCCTCAATGAAGGCCGGTCGGTTGGCTGCGATCACGGCAGGTCTGCTGATCAGCGTGGCAGCAAGGGCCGCCAGCTATCCCGGCTGGGTCAAAGTGGAAAACTTTGACGGGATCACTGGTGGCAACGTCGCGGACTTGAAGGCGGCGGCGAAATACACCAATAACCAGCCTGATTCGGTGACTTTCATTAACAGTCTGTACTATTCGCGCACACCTGGCGCGGAAAATTACGGGTCACGAATCAGCGGCTTCATCACTCCTAACGAAACGGCGGACTACGTCTTTTTTGTCGCCGCTGACGACAGTACGTCCTTGTACCTAAGCACCGATTCCAGCCCAGGCAATCTCAAGCTCGTCGCTGCGGATCAAGGTTGGCAAAATGCGCGGACCTGGGTCGGCCCCGGGGGGGGAGACTCGGGTGCCGCGGGTACCGCGGGGACCACGAGTGCCGTGTTCCGGCGCGGCCATAACCCGGGCCCCGCCGTGATGGAAGCAAACGGTTTCCTGTGGGTGGGCCCGTTTGAGAATCGCTCGGACGAGTTCCTTAACTCGCCTCGCACCGACTTGTTGACGGGACCCTCGGAGCGTTGGACCACAACAAATGCCAGCGGAAATGCCGTGATCCATCTCACGGCGGGTCAACCGTATTATTTCCAGCTTCTCTTCAAGGAGGGCACGGGCGGGGAAAACACGGGAGTTGCCTGGAAAAAGGCGAGCGATCCTGACCCTGCGAATAACGATCCCGAGATTCCCGGCGACTTCTTGAGCGTGGACTACGGCACCAGCCTCACGTTCCAGACTCAGCCACAGAGTCAGACTGTTAGCAAGAATCAGCCGGTCTCTTTCACGGTTTTTGTGGTTGGCGTCCCTGGGGATTCGGACCAAACCCTGTTCACTTATGAGTGGATGGTTAACGGCCAACCGGTCAGCGACCAACCCAATGGTCCCTCCTACAACATCCTCGCTCCTACTTTGGCGGATAGCGGCAAGAAGTTTTCCGTCAAGGTGACGACGGTGGGGGGCATAACGGGGACCAGCGACCAGGCAACTCTGACCGTGACGGACGACACGACGCCACCAACCATCGCCAAGATCCATACGAGTGATACCTTTGCCTCAGCTATTGTCACTTTTTCAGAGGGAGTCCAGAACACAGCGGTTGATCCAGCCAATTATCATTTCAGCGGAGGGCTGACCGCCACCGATGCCAACTTCGCCATCGTTGTGGAAGATCCCGCTAACCCCGAGGACCCTAAAAATCCGATCAACCCCGCTAATCGGGTCGCTGTGATTCTCTTTACCACGACGCAAACCGCAGGGACGGTGTACGACATCACCGTGAACAACATCAAAGACATCACGGGTAACCTCATGACGGCCAACACGGCAAAGATGTATGCGAACGTATTCAAAGCGGGACAGTTCAATTACAAAAAATGGGATCGTGGTACGCAAAGCACCCTGCCAGACCTGATCAACAATCCTCTCGGCGATCCGCTGCGCTATGCTAATCCGACCGTAGAGGAGACACGCACAACCGCGTCAACCGGCGGTTACGTTCCCGGGAATTACGTCGATCGGGTAGACGGTTTCTTTATCCCGACCGTGACCACGAATTACGTGTTCTTCATTTCCGCGGACAATGACGGCTACCTGTATTTGAGCGCGGACTCGGACCCGATCCACAGGAAAATGATCGCCGCGGATGTGGGCTGGCAGAATACCGCCGAGTGGACTGGACCGGGAGGTGATACCGCCAAGCGGCGCGGGGACGGCGCCGGAAACGGACCGTTCGAAAACCGCTCGGATGAATTGCTAACCTCCCAGCGGGCGTTAAACGGGACTGGCCTGTTGTCGGGTTTGCTCCCGGCCGACGGTGTGGATCCGGACCCATGGCCCACGGTGGACGCAAACGGTAACGCTGTCATTACGCTCACGGCTGGGCAGCGATATGCCTTCCAACTTTGGCACAGGGAAACCGACTCCGGGCGCGCCGAGGTTACCTTCAAGTATTCCGGCGGCCTGGATCCCACGAACGGCAATGCCTCAGGGATTACGGCCGCGTTTATCGGGTCCTATGTTGACCCTATCTCGTTCCCACCGTCCATCACCACTCAGCCAACGAATATAAACTTCAATATCGGCGATACGCTAAAATTCAGCGTCGTAGCAGATTCCTCGATGCCCCCAACCTATCAGTGGTATAAAAACCAGGGCGCGATTGCGGGACAGACGAACACCTTGCTGACAATCGCCAATGCCACCTTGGCTGATATTGGCTCCTACTATGTGGTGGTGGCGAACATCAACGGCACCGTGACCTCCCAACCAGCGGCGGCGTTGCCCACGACCCCGGTGCCCGCGCCTCAGAAAACGTTCCAACAGGATGTTACGGGCATGACCGCCATAGAAGCGGAAAACTATTACGACGCCGTGAAGGGGGCTGACGGCCATGTTTGGGTTCCCGTCACTGGCCGCGCGGGTAATTCGGGCACCGGCGCCATGGCTGCGCTGCCGGACACTGGCAGCAATTATGGCAGTACAGATATGAACGCGATCACCAACGGTCCGCGCCTGAATTTCAGAGTGAATTTCACCGCCGCCGGAACCAACTATTTGTGGATACGAGGTGGTGATGCGTTTGGCCTTGGAAACGGCGACTCGGTCCACGCCGGCATCGACGGTGCCTTGACGGTGGTACAGATTACCGGTACTCCCACGTTCACCGTCTTCCCGGGATGGAATTGGGTAGGTAACATCCAAGGAGACACCCGGGCCTTCGTTGTGGTGCCCAGCGCCGGAATCCACACGATTACCCTCTTCATGCGCGAAGACGGCTTCACCGCGGACAAAATAGTCCTGACGACCGATCCGGCCTATACGCCGACGGACGCCGGACCGGCGGAGAGCCAGCAAGTGGGAGGATCGGCACCGAGCATCTCTATCGCTCATAACGCCTCGGGCGCTCTGGTGATCACCTACACCGGCACGCTGGAATCCGCCCCGGTGGTGAGCGGCCCGTATGCGCCGGTGACCGCCGCAGCGGGTGGCACTTACACGCCTGACGTACAACAAGCCGTTCGGCAATTTTACCGGGCGAAACAGTAAGCTGTTCCGTTTGATCCGCGGATTCGGTTCGAGGACCGGGGCAGACTCCGGTCCTCTCTTTTTCGCGCGGTGGAGATTGGGTGCGACCGATGCGAACACCACGAAGCAGGGACGCCGCGTTTATCGGCGCAACCTGCGGCGCCCAGCGGCCGTCGCGGAAAATTCGTTTCCCCCCCCCGCGGAACGCGGGCGGGGACGCCGCGGCGCGGCGTCCTTACCCTATGGTGGCATACGCCAGGTGCGCCTCGAGCGTGCGGCTGACACGCTCCACGATTGACAAGAAAGGTTTGGCGCGGGCAAAGTGAGAAACTCAAATCACCCTTGAATCGTATCACACGCCATTTACACCGGATCTTCGGCGGATTGCGGGCTGGTATCCGCTGCTCGATTCTGTGCGTAGCGGCGGTTTCCTCGCTCGCCAGTCCGCTGCAATGGGAACAGGGGAGCGGGTTTCGATGGGCGGCATTGAGTGTTCCATCTTCAGGCAAAACCGGATTCACGCTCCTCTCGCCGGCGGACACCGGCATCCTCTGGACGAACTTCATCTCGGAGGAGAGTGTAGCCAAACATTACAACATGGTAAGCGGCGCCGGGGTTGCGGCCGGGGATTTTGACGGCGATGGCCTTTGCGATTTGTACTCCTGCAATCGAGGGGGTGAAAACGCGCTCTTCCGCAATTTGGGACGCGGGCGGTTTACCAACGTGACGCAGAGTGTGGGCCTGATTTCCCGGGGCGGGGCGATGTCGCTGGCGTTGGGCGACCTGGACGGCGACGGGGACTTGGACCTGTATGTGGCCTACTTTGGCATCGAGGCGATCCTGCGCGAGGGAGGCCGCCTTTCCTTTGGCATGGCCGACGGACAGCCGGTGATAAAGGGCCGACAGGCCAGGCGTCTCAAGATCATCGAGGGGCGGCTGGTCGAGTTGGGCGAGCAGGACGTGCTCTACCTCAACGATGGCAAGGGGCATTTCACGGCGGTGGATTGGGCGCAGTTTTTTCGCGATGAAGATGGCCAACCCCTCTCCGCCGCGCCCATGGACTTCGGTTTGTCTGTGCAAATCCGCGATATCAATGAGGACGGATATCCGGACATCTATGTCTGCAACGATTTTCAGACGCCCGACCGCGCCTGGCTTAACGACGGTCACGGCCATTTCCGCGCCATGCCGCGTCTGGCTCTGCGCAACATGAGCTACGCCTCGATGGGTGTGGACTTCGCCGACATCGATCGCGACGGCCGGCTGGACTTTATTACGGTCGAAATGTTAAGCCGCGACCATGCGCACCGCCTCCGGCAAGCAAGTTCGATGCCGCTGACGAGCCGGCGGATGGGCGCGGGCGAAGATCGGGAAGCCGTCCCGCGAAATGCTCTTTATTGGAACCGGGGTGACGGCACTTATGCGGAAATTGCCTGGTTGAGTGGCGTCGCAGCCTCGGACTGGTCATGGTCGCCGATCTTCCTGGACGTGGACCTGGACGGATACGAAGACCTGCTCGTTTCCACTGGCAGCTTATACGATGTGATGGACCGGGATGCGGCGGCGGCGGCGGCGAAGCTGTCCGGGTCGGGTGTGACAGATGCCCGCAAATTGTTGCCGCTCTATCCCCGCCTGAACCACCGCAACGCCGCGTTCCGCAATCGAGGTGATCTGACCTTCGAGGATGTAAGCCGGGCCTGGGGATTCGATTCCCGTCAGGTGTGTCAAGGCATGGCCCTGGCAGATCTCGACGGCGATGGTGATTTGGATGTGGTGATAAACTGTGCGAACGCGCCGCCGCTGGTTTGCCGTAATGATTCTTCCGCGCCCCGGGTGGCCGTGCAGATGATAGGCCTGCCTCCCAACACACAAGGGATAGGAGCGAAGATCAGGTTGCTCGGAGGCGCGGTTCCGATTCAAAGTCAGGAAATCATTTGCGGGGGGCGCTATCTGTCAGGCGACCTGCCGATGCGCGTGTTTGCGGCAGGAAGTCTGACCAATCAGATGCGGCTGGAAGTGGCCTGGCGCAGTGGCAGACGGAGTAGGGTGAGCGATGTGAAGGCCAATCGGGTATATCAGATCGATGAAGCTGGCGCGATGGGTGGTCAAAGTCCAAAGTCCTAAGTGCGAAGCTCTGAGCCCGCGCCCTGGTTTGAAAATGTCAGTGCGGGCTTTAATCGCGCGAGGTAAGAATGTTGCGATGAGGAGAGTTGGGTGATGAAATTATCCGCGAGAAAGGCCGCCGATCGGCGAATCCGAGCCGCCGGCTGGCTTTTGTTTGCAGTTTGCATTGGCAGTTTGAGTGGCCGGGCCGCTACGCTACGATGGGAGACCGGCGAGGGGTATCGCCTGGCGAAGTTGCCCGCCCTGGCGTCAACGAAATCCGGATTCAGGCTTCTCCCGGCTTCGATGACCGGGGTCGATTTTACCAACATTCTCACCGAAGCGCGGATCATGATAAACGCCAACCTGCTGAATGGCTCCGGCGTGGCTTTGGGAGATTATGACGGTGATGGGCTTTGCGATGTTTACCTGTGTGATCTCAATGGGAGGAACGCGCTCTTCCGCAACCGGGGCAACTGGCAATTCACCAATGTTACCGATTCAGCCGGCGTGGCCTGTCCTGGTCAGACCTCGACGGGCGCGGTGTTTGCCGACCTCAATGGCGACGGGCATTTAGATTTGCTCGTGACCTCGATGGGTGGACCCAACGCCTGTTTCCTGAATGATGGCCGTGGCCACTTCACCAACGTCACCGCCGCTGCGGGACTGATCTCCCGGCTGGGCAGCTCCTCCATGGCCCTGGCGGACATCGACGGGAACGGCACGCTCGATCTTTATGTGGCCAACTACGGGGCGACCTCACTCTTGCGGAGCGGCGGATCGCTTTCCTTTGCCATGGTGGACGGCAAACCGGTGGCGACGGGCCGTTACGCCAAACGCATCAAGATCATCGATGACATGATGTATGAACTGGGGGAACCCGATGTGCTGTATCTCAACGACGGCCAGGGACAATTTCGTAGCGTGTCGTGGACGAACGGAGCGTTCCTGGATCAAGACGGCAAGCCGCTGGCTGAGGCGCCG
>Ga0315287_10008524_pt1 | contig 10360 bp, 8 predicted proteins | sample YL17G11_0_MG_FD_205037 | JGI IMG/M metagenome (GOLD analysis project Ga0315287, IMG submission 205037) | Sediment microbial communities from Yellowstone Lake, YNP, Wyoming, USA - YL17G11_0 | ecosystem: Environmental > Aquatic > Freshwater > Lake > Sediment | place: USA: Wyoming | collected...
TGACAAAGATAGGTCCATCCGGACCTTAACTTAAGGCTCAGCGATCGTCAAAAAATCAGGTTACATGGCGCGTAAATCTTTAGGTACGGGCACTGTTGCAACCGTAGCGTCTGTCTCTTGCACGGGCGTTAAAGGGAGTGGCTCACAGTGGTAGCTTGAGGTATCAAACGCGCGCAACATCGCCCGGAAAGCAAAAGTTGAGCGTGGCCAAAGCGTCACGTTGCGACCGGCCACTGTCTGGTACCAACTGACACAGCCGCCCTTAGCCCAAACCATTTTGCGGAGTTTCTTATCAAGATCATGATTATAGGTACGCAATTTCTCCGCGCTGACATCGACCGACTTGAGGTCTTGGTGGCGCATTAAACGCAGTGCGCCGAGGATATATTTCACCTGCGATTCGATCATCAGAACCATGGAGCTGTGCCCTAGGCCGGTATTCGGCCCAACAATCATAAAGAAGTTGGGAAATCCGGCAACGGTGGTACCGCGGTAAGCCTCTGCTCCGTCCTTCCACACCGCGCTGAGCAGGACGCCATTCTTTCCGCGTATAGGAAACGGCGCTGGATCATCGGCCGCCTGAAAACCGGTCGCGCAGATCAACGCATCGACGACATACTCATGGCCATCTTTGGTCACGACGCGGTCGGCCTTAATATGGGAGATGCTGTCGGTGATCACCTGCACGTTGGCGCGGGTCACTGCAGGATAGAAGTGGTCGGAAAGCAGGATTCGCTTGCACCCTGGGGTATAATTAGGCGTTAAACGTGCCCGCAAATCCGGGTCCTTGACCATCTTTTTAAGATGCTGCGAGAAAATGACACCGGCAAAATTCATGAATTTAGGGTAACGCAGCGCTATACCGAATAATTCCAATCGCCAATAAATCCACCAGCGCATCAATATCTCAAAAAATGGTACATGGACCTTGAGCCACATTTGCAGCGGCGAAAATGCGACGTCGCGTTTCGGCACGACCCAAGCTGCGCTACGCTGAAATAAAACCAGATCACGGACTTCCTCAGCTATCGCTGGAACAATCTGAATCGCGCTAGCTCCAGTACCTATGACGGCGACGCGCTTTGCCGCTAGCTTGGACGAATGATCCCAGGCTGCCGAGTGAAAGAGCTCGCCTTTAAAGCTCTTTAGACCGGGTATATTCGGGTAAGACGGTCGACTTAGACCGCCAGTTCCTGAGACTAAACAGCGCCCTTGGTAGCTCAGTCCGTTCTCTGCGCGCACAGTCCAAATGCCGACAGCATCGTCAAACGCAGCATCAAAAATGTTGGTGTTGAATTGGACATGCGCCGATAAATGGTGTTTATTCCAGCAACTCTTCATATATTCGAGGATTTCGGCCTGCGGCGAAAACATCCGCGACCATCTGCGATTGGGTTCAAACGAAAGCGAGTAAAGGTGCGAAGGCACATCACACGCAGCCCCTGGGTAGTGATTATCACGCCAGGTGCCGCCGAGGTCGCTGGCTCGCTCCAAGATGACGAAGTCATTCATTCCGGACTTTTTTAACTGGATGGCCATAGCGAGGCCCGCGAATCCGGTGCCGACGATTAGGACTTGGTGGGGCGATGACGCCATTCCTTGTGCTCCTTTAATTCATGATAGGACATACCAAATGGATCTAAGCGACCTTTTCTGAGCTACCCTTTTTAGGCGCGGCGTTGGCGAATTTTCTTTTATTCATGGCCATGCTGATCAAGATCAGTATCTTTCGCACTAGGCTAGGCGAGAGGCGCTGCAGAAAATCGCCGAAGATTGCATCCAGTCCGACCATGATTCGTGGCCGCCTATGCTGAATTCCATCGATGATCATGGCGGCAGCCCGTTCCGGGCTAGTTTGCGCGATACGCTCAAATTCCTGAGCCACCTGCTGCGCACTGATTTCAGCATTGGCTGCATCAAAATGCCGGCCGTTGCGGGCTATACCTGTCTTTACGCCACCGGGATGGACGCAGCTTACCGCGATACCACTGCCAGCAAGTTCGATCACCAGCGTTTCGGTGTACCCGCGTACAGCAAATTTGCTAGCGACATATGCACCCTGCGAGTTCATTGGAATGAGGCCAAATAGACTGGATATATTGACGATATGCGCTTTATTGCTGCGACGAAGCAGGGGCAAGAAGGCATTGCAGCCGTGCACCACGCCCCAAAAATTAATGGAAAAAATCCACTCCATTTGCTCCTTGGTGGTGTGCTCAAGCAACTGCGATAGCGAGACACCTGCATTGTTGATTAACACGTCAGCACCGGCAAATCGCGCCTCTATTGCCTTGGCGAAGGCTTGCATCGCGGCGCTACTGCTGACGTCAACTGTCAGCGCAAATACCGTACCACCCTGAGCTGAAATAAGCCCCGCTGTTTCCTCAAGCTCCGCCTTGGCAACATCGCAAATAGCGACCTGTGCCCCCGCCTGCGCGCACTGTAAAGCGAGCGCTCGTCCTATGCCCGAAGCCGCGCCAGTAATAACCACGGTCTTACCCGTCAGCGCCTTCATACTGCGGTTTCCATGGCAGGCTGCGACCGCACTGGAACGTAGCCCATGACCTGCGGCAGGAACTCGGCAAGCAGGGCGCGGTCATCGATTTGCCACGGATGAAAATCGGCACTAAAATATTCTTTTAGTCCAGTCCACACACGTCCAGCATACCCTGATCCTACGAGAGTCCCCATAAATCGCTTCATCGAACGGAAATTAAACAGCTGTCCTTCGCGCCAAGCCAGGATGGCGGTGAGCAGAAAGGCGCGCGACATAAGACCATTAAAAGCTAAAACCATGGCGACGTAGCGCCCCCAATGGGTACCGCCTACGGCATAGTAGACCTCATGCGCTACCGCTTTGTGTTCGATCTCTTCAATAGAATGCCAAACCCAGAGGGCACGTACGTCGGGGTGCATCTTTTCCATGACCGTAGGCGAATTAAGCAGCGCGTTACCCATAATAGCCGTCATATGTTCAAGTGCGGCCGTAACGGCAAGGCGCCTTATTTTAGGTAATTTGGACAACGCGCGCAGCATATGCGCCTCCTCCTTGCGGGTCATCTCCGCCAGCCCAAGGCCAAAGTCAGCCGACCATTCATTAAAGGCCTCGTGCTGCTGTCCATGCACGGCTTCCTGTCCGCAGAATGCTCGGGCTTCCCGCTTCAGCCTTGGGTCGGTCACTTGGTTTTGATAGTCGAGCACACTCTTTACGAAAAAGCGTTCGCCGCCGGGAAAAATGCAGGATAAGGCGTCGAGGAAATAGGTGCCGTATGGATCGTTATCCATCCAATAGCGTGGCAGAGAGGTCGGCTTGGGTAGGGAAAAAAGTCGCGGTTGAATTGGGGGACGCTGATCATGGGGTACTATGTTGTTAGAATGCGCCACAGGTCACCTCAAAACTTATGGATGATTTACGTCGCAATAGCCCCAAATGGGCTATAGGCAAGACGCCAGTGAAGACATATCGGATGGACTTAACTAAAAATAAATTGTTTTTTACAAAGCGCTGATATTTATGGATTTTATTAAACAATTTGCCGCAATTTTCTCTGATTCAATTGATTCAGACTAAATAAATTCACACCGCTTCCGAACGAGTAATTACATGTAGTGAATTTGAATCGATCATGGCCGTATCACGAAGTAATTTGGCAAAGTGGAGTGCTTTATGTCTGAATGGAAGCTTTTGCAGATTAGTCGCCGCGGGGTCGCCATGGATCCTCGGACCGGTGATAGTTACCGGCTTAACGAAAGCGCCACGTTGGTCTTAAGAGGCATGCAAGAGGGGGCTAGTCCGCAGGAGATGGCCGAGGGACTCGTTCGTGAATTTAACGTACCTTATGGTTCGGCATTGTCTGATGTGTACGAATTTGCAGCTATGCTCAATTCCCAAGGATTTTCAGCATGAAGCCGCTGATAATAGCCCTTTCAGGAATCAACGCGACGGACAACCCTGGTCCGGGTGTGGCAATTGCACGCAGCTTAAAGGAGTCGGGGAGATCGGTACGAATCATTGGTCTTGGCTACGATGCTAATGATCCGGGTCACTACCTAAAGGACTGGATCGACCAGAGCTACTTGCTCCCATACCCCAGTAAAGGCTGGCGGGTTGTTTCCGATCGTCTGCAAACGATCAAGAATGAAACCGGATTTGAGATCTTAATCCCCAACCTCGATGTCGAACTGCCACTCTATATCAAGTATGCCAATGATTTGAAAGTTATGGGCATTAAGTGTCTATTGCCAACTCAGGAGCAATTCGACCTGCGCAGCAAGGCCAACCTATCAGCGCTCACCGACATCATCGGTTGCGAGTATCCCAAGACAGAGTGTGCACATTCTTTGGAGGAACTCTACAAGATCATCCCAGAAAAAATTGATTTTCCCGTGATGATTAAAGGCAACTACTACAAAGCCTATAAGGTATACAACCACAGCTCCGCGGTGGAGAAGGCGACCGAAATTGCGTCTGAGTGGGGCTTTCCCTTAGTGATTCAGATGCATATCGACGGACCAGAGATCAATCTCATCGGTCTGGGTGATGGCGAAGGGGAACTCTGTGGTTGCGTTGCCATTAAGAAGCAAACCACCACGGATCTTGGCAAGGTTTGGACCGCAATCACAATACAAGACGACCAACTCACCGAATTGGCAAAGTCGTTTTGCAAGACCACTAAGTGGCGCGGGCCCTTTGAGCTGGAGGCGATGCGTCACAAAGGCAAAATTTATCTCATTGAAATTAACCCGCGCTTCCCGGCCTGGGCCTATTTTGCGACGGCTGTTGGGGTGAACCTGCCAGACCGGATGATGGATTTTATATTAACTGGCGACTGCAACCGTGATCTTTCCTACCCAGCCAGCCGCCATTTGATTCGCTTCACCCAGGAATGCCTTGGTGATTGGGATTTATTCCATGATTTAATTACCCTAGGCCAGCAAGGAGCGAGTTAAATGAGGGCATACGAAAAGCCAACGATGGTCAAGGTCGGTAACCCGATGTACACAAAGAATGGAATGAGCCTCGATAATTTCAGTCAAGTGCGACAGGACATCTGCGGACATGCCATTCCCGATTTGGTCAAGAAATATGGTTCACCACTGTTTGTATTCTCCCAGCAGAGTCTCATTGATAAGTATAATGCTGCCTACAAAGCGGTCTCAGATCAGTATAAGAATGTGCAGTTTGGTTGGAGCTACAAAACAAATTATCTAAGAGCTGTATGCCAGACCTTTCATCGTCTTGGCGCGCTTGCAGAGGTGGTCAGCGATTTTGAATATGAAAAGGCCCGCAATCTCGGTGTCGATGGTTCCAAGATTATATACAATGGACCGTACAAGACGAAGGAGTCTCTGCTGACCGCAGTCAACGAAGGTGCGATCATCAATATTGATCACTTCGGTGAAATCGATGACCTAGAGTCTATCGCCTTGCAGCTTGGCAAAGAGATTGCGATCGGCATTCGCATCAACTGCCAAACAGGCATTTACCCACACTGGAGTCGCTTTGGCTTCAATTTGGAAAGCGGACACGCTATCGGAGCTGTGCGGCGCATTCACGATAGCCCGCACCTACGGCTTACTGGTGTGCATAGTCACATTGGTACCTTTGTGATCGACCACAATGCCTACAAAAAGGCGGCAGAAAAGGTCGTCGAGTTCATGCACAATATCGAGGCAATTACGCGGACACCGATCACCTACCTAGACTTAGGTGGAGGATTTGCCAGTCTTAGTCGGCTTAAAGGTGTGTACCAGGCACCTGAAATTGCCATTCCATCGATTGAAAAGTATGCGCAAAGTATCACCGAACCACTGAAATCGCTAAATGACCGCATTAATCCGCCGAAGCTGCTAATGGAACTCGGGCGCCATTTGGTCGATGAGGCCGGCTACTTAGTGACCTCGGTGGTGGCTGATAAAATACTTCCTGATGGGCGGCGCTCCTACGTGCTTGATGCGGGAGTCAATGTTCTTTATACCTCTTCTTGGTATCGCTTCTGTGTTGAGTCTGCGACCCCGTTAAAGGGTATGCTGGAACCAGCAATTTTGAACGGTCCACTGTGTATGAATATCGATGTCGTTGACGATTGCATCATGCTGCCGCGCATGTCTAGGGGGCAGCAACTGGTGCTGTCGCCGGTCGGCGCCTATAATTTGACCCAGTCGATGCAGTTCATTCGCTACCGCCCTGCAGCGGTGATGATTCTGGAGTCAGGTGAGGACATCGAGATTAAGCGGCGTGAGACGCTGGCAGATGTCGAAAACACTGAGTCAGACCTTCCGTTTGAGCAAAAAATCCGTGAAATTGCCTAAGTGCGTGCAAAAGATTCTAAGGCAATGGCTGGGCTCCCACCGCCCCATCTCTGAGGCAGAGAAGGTGCTAGGGCTAGTCATTGCCGCCGTTGTTGGCATGAATCCACTAGCCGCCATAGCCGGATCCGCCTGTTGGGTGCTTCCGGTGCTATTCATTCAACGCGGCCAAGTGAAAAATATTCGCAATTTGGGTACGCCAATCTTGGCCAATGTTTTTTTGACGGGAGCGCTCGTCGCTTGGGACCACGCGATTAATCTCTGGGTGCTGGTCAATCTTGCTATGGCAGCAATCATCTGCATGCTTATGGTTCAGGTTTGCGAACGCGTACGCTGGCTCATGGGACTACCGGTTCTATTGGCCCCTACCATTGCGACCTTAGGCATGCTGCGCTCGTTAGACCTGGTGCCACCGTCATTATTTTACGACTTTCACCAAGGCAATACCACCTTGGTGGCGATTGCAGCAGGGATTCTATTGTCTATCTATTCACCGCTATCCGCCTTGCTGCTGGGTCTGGGTTCGGTCATTGCGATGGCAGCATCGCCTGCCTTGTCTGCAGATGCGGTCATTTTGTTCGCGGCCGTTTTCCTTATTATTATGACAGCGGCGACCCTGCCGTCATTAATGGCGATGGTCTGGGCTATGCTAGGGAGTATTGCGTCCTTGTATATAAGCAGCGCTTTTCACCTACATGCTGGAACTAACATTGATCTACTATCTTTTATATTCACCATCAACCTGTGTTCCTGCTTAGGATATTTCGGCTACCTGATGTGTGCAAGGGTCGATTATTTTTATCCGTGGTTTGTTCGTCCAGAAGATAAACTTGAAGCGATTTTTAGCTATTGGACCCGTTTTCGCAGCGGCGAATCACGCATATATTGCCCGTTTGTTGGTAGATGGTCGGTCTACCAGGGATTTAACGGACCATGGACGCACCAGGGGCCATGGCGCTACAGTCTGGATTTTGTCATTAAGGACCAGAGCGGGCGTAGTTTTAGGACCACAGGCGAGGTTGCAGCTGACTATTATGGCTTCGGGCAAGAGGTCATCAGCCCAACGTCCGGCTACGTGGTCGCCATGGCTGATCATTTTGCCGATAACGAGATTGGCACAGTCGACAATCAAAACAAATGGGGAAACTACGTTATCATACGCGATGCCTATGGTGCCCATGTGCTGATCGCGCATTTGAAAAAGACCTCCATTACCTGCAGCGTCTACCAGTATGTCGAGGTCGGCCAGGTTTTAGGCCTCTGCGGCAATAGTGGCTATTCACCAGAGCCTCACATTCATATTCACGTTCAAGTCGGGCCTTACCTCGGCAGTGCGACCTTGGCGTTTCATCTGATGAACTTTGTCTGTGAACGCGCAGGAAGTTTGACCTTCGAGTCGCATGCTGTGCCCAGGCAGGGCGATATAGTATCTAATCCAGCAGTCAATGCCGCTCTCGCGCGGACGATGAGCTTTGTGATTGGTGATCGCTTTGTCATTAAGGAGCTAAAGCCGCTGAGTCACGGCAGTATTGAGGTCATCAATGCCTTGGATCCGGTATTTGGCACCATGTATTTAAGCAGCGGTTCAGCTCGCCTTTATCACGCCAAATACGGTGTCAATTTTTGCTTTACCTACTACAAAGGTCCGAAGAATCATCCTTTGCGTGACCTCATGATCGCGTTGCCGCGCCTGCCGTTGCTATTCGATGTTGCATGCGATTTCTCCGATTCGACGCCTAGTCAACGCCAAGGTATTGCAAAGTACCGACACTATGCTCGGCAGATTTTAGCTCCGAAAACACAGGGCCCAAATGGTCGCTATCAATTTGATGCCAGACAACTGACGGTCAACGGTGTGGTCGATTCGGGTCGTCAACCCGTGGCGACTCGCTGCACGATTGATCCGCTTGATGGTGTTTGTGATTTTTCGGCAGATGATCGGCGGTATTCGATGGCTAAGGTCAATCCTGGCGATGGCTCAAATGCCATTGGTGCATCTGCTATTAATTCCCATGGACAGGCGTCATAGTTCACACTTACGGGCACTTACGGGCACTTGCGGTGCGGCGGGAGTACAGGGTGGTGATTGCTTGCCCTTAGCATTCCAGCTACTATATTTGGATTACCCCCCCCATAGACGTTCGGAGCGATGATGGCGCGCCTGTTTATCGTTTGGTTTGCTCTGGTAAATTCATTTTTTTGCTTAGCTTTGGCTAAGGATCAAAAGAAGTGGTTTAATGAAGGGTTTTCGGAGTATATGGCGTCGCGCTGTGCTACCGCCATGGAGCCACTGTACCAAGCTTCCCTATTGGACGGGCCGCTGGCAAATCAGTCGCACCTATATTTGGCGCACTGCCAGTCACTGTTGGGGCAGAGCGATAGCGCCGCCTATCATCTAGGACTCATCGACGGTAAAGGCCTGGAAAAGGCCGATAAAAAGCTGTTTCACGAATTAAAGAAAAAGCATCAAGGTGACATCGATCGGCTGGAGTCGATTAGCTACTCTTTGACTCCCTATTACGGTCAGTCGCAAGTGTCACCGGATTCGACTAAGTCTGGTTCAAGCTTCTATGGCGCCTCCCTGAGCCTAATGCGCCCGCGGTGGTCGCTAGGTCTAGGTTATGAAGAACTGGAGGTGAAGTTGACGGCAAAAAATTCTGCTGCGTATACGCAGGCGATGATATTCGCGCAGGCTGGATTTTTCGTGATTGACACTCTGAAGATCAGTGCATCAGCTACCTCGGTCAATGCCTCTACCGAGCAGATGAAGTCAATCAGTGTGTTTGGCGTTCAAACCGATTATTATGTGACGCCTGCAGTCGACCTATATGTTGAAGTTTATACATCTAACTACCCAAAACTGCTGGCAAACAGCACTTACGCATATAAATACCCAGTCTCAGCCAACCAGGTGGTCGTAGGCTCGTCCTTTCCCATCTATAATGACAAGACCTACGGATTTAATGGCGGCGCTAGCTTCAGCAGTATCGCCCTCACTAAATCCACCGACGCTGCCGCAGTCAGTGTTAAAGCGCTACAAACCAACACCCAGCGGGTGGAGTTGGTGGTATCTAGCTGGTTTCACGCCGCTACGGCTGCCGTCACGTACTGGACTGGTACGGAAGTTCTTGGTGTGCGCGGCAGAGGCGCGATTATCAACAATTCAACTGACCTTAAAAAGGGCGGATCAAAGCTCAGTTTAGGCTATGGCTTTACCAAGCATATCGGCGTCGGTATTGCCGCTTCCTCAGAGGATTTCGAGTCGACTGACGTCGCCACCGGCACCTACACTAAATATAGCTCCACGGGCACGATGGCAACCCTGTCTTTGAACTGGTGAGCTGATGTCGGTTCTCGGTGCGGCGATCGTTGAAGTAAAGGGATTGGGTAAAGCATACGGCAAGACCCAGGTCCTAAGTGATGTCGGCTTTTCCATCAACAGTGGCGAATGCTTTGGCTTGCTCGGGCCAAATGGTGCCGGCAAGTCTACCCTCATTAAGATCATTTACGGCGTCGTCGCGCGCTCTCAGGGCGATGTCAGGGTCCTGGGTTGGGACCCGCAGGTAGACGGCAAGGAGCTTCGCAAGCATCTGGGCGTGGTGATGCAAGACGATGCCCTCGATGAAGCCATGACGGTTAGAGGCAATATGCTGATGTTTTGCCGCTTCCATGGCATCAAGGGGCGGCAAGCTGCAAGTCGCGTCGATGACCTGCTGGAATCAATGTCGCTAACTGCCAAGGCGCAGGCGAAAATTTCGGCTTTATCCGGTGGCATGCGGCGGCGCCTAGCTTTCGTGCGGTCACTGTTGTCAAATCCCCGGTTGCTGATTCTTGATGAGCCGACCACCGGTCTGGACCCGGCGGTTCGGCACGCCCTTTGGGACAAAATTCGCGAACTAAAGCGCAACGGTACTACCACTATTTTGACGACGCACTACATGGATGAAGCTGAGGTCTTGTGTGATCGCCTTGTGGTGATCGATCAGGGGCGGGTTAAAATACAGGGCAACCCTAAGCAGCTTATTCAGGATCACTGCCCTGGGTATGTCGG
>Ga0315287_10008525_pt1 | contig 10360 bp, 6 predicted proteins | sample YL17G11_0_MG_FD_205037 | JGI IMG/M metagenome (GOLD analysis project Ga0315287, IMG submission 205037) | Sediment microbial communities from Yellowstone Lake, YNP, Wyoming, USA - YL17G11_0 | ecosystem: Environmental > Aquatic > Freshwater > Lake > Sediment | place: USA: Wyoming | collected...
GTGATTCTTCCCCCAGAGCCGGTGCTCGAAGACGCCATGACCCGCTTCTCCCGGTTCATGGAGCGCCATGGGAAAAATAAAAGATAAACCATAAGAGAATCCGGGGATGAAAATTTAACTACGAAAAACGCGAAAGACGCGAAATATATCTGTTTCAAATCGAACTGAAACGCCCCCTTTTTTATTTAAAGTAAATCTTGACAAAACCACACCTTTCCTCGAATCACTCGCACATTAAATATACAGTATCCTTATAAATGAAGCGGAGAAAAATGATGATTCGATCACTATTCAGAATGGTATGGAATGGAACATTCAAAAGCGCGGTCATCTTGGGTTTCATCCTTTATCTGTTCTTTCCGATGCTCCTCAGGGCCGGCGACGGACAGATTGACATCCGTCCCACAGGCGCAGCCACTTTGACGATTTCCACACCAGGCTCCTATGTCCTCACTGACAATGTCACAATGTCGGCAAATGTCAATTGCATCAATATTACTTCAACCGACGTCACCCTGGATCTGAATGGTCATACCATCACAGGGAATGCATCAACCTACATTGGCATCAATGGAACCGGCATGGATCGCATTCATCTGTATAATGGAACAGTGCGCAATTTCGGTTCCAAAGGCGTTGTCCTGGGCGCTCATTGCCGGATCCGGGATGTCACTATCGCATCATGCGGGGACAACGGCCTGGAAACCGTGGATGGATCCCATGTTTTTCAGGTGACCGCCGCGTCCAACAGTGGGAATGGGATCAAGACAGGCGAAAATTGCCTCATCGAAAGCTGCACGGCAAAATCCAATGGTTCAAATGGAGGAAAGGCTGGGATTTATACAGCAGCTTTTGCCACAATCAAGGATTGCGTCGCGAACGGCAACAGCAATACAACCAACACCAATGTTGACAGTTACGGCATTTATGCCGGCGCAGGGAGCGCAATCTTAAATAACACCTGTTTTGGAAACAACAACTCCACGACTTATAACGGCGGCAAGGCTTATGGCATCTTTGCGTCCTCGGGCTGTATCGTGAAAAACAACACCTGTTATCAGAATCTGGCGACCAATGAAGGCACAGACGCCACAGCAATATATGCCGGATCGGGCAGCATTGTTGCGGAAAATACCTGCACTGAAAATATAGCGTCAGGCGTTGGCGGCGAAGCAACTGGGATCTTGTGCGGTTCGGATGCCATCATCCGGGACAACAACTGTCATGACAACAATGCCCAGGGAGCCACCGGAGCGAATGCCATGGGAATTACAGCCTGCAACAACTCAATCGTCACAGGCAATAATTGCACCAACAATAACGGCACCACCAATTCCATGGGAATCCGGGTGACGGCAAGCGGGACACGTGTGGAAAACAATCTCTGTTCTAACCATACCACCGGATTAGGCGTGGGGATTATTGTTTCCGCTTCCCTCACTGATTGTTCGATCATAAAGAATACAACCCTGAATAATGACACGGGTATTGACCTGGGATCCGGAACTCATTACTGCGCAGAAAACATCCTGACGGACGGCATATTGAACTCGCTGAGCGCCACGTTGGGAACGGGCGACCGTTCGAATGTGAGCTACTAGCTGGAATAAGGAGGAGCACATGCTCATATCAATAAAGGATAAAATAACCAAAAGAACGGCATATCTTTGCTGCTGCGTCTTCTTTTTTACAGCATGGATTTTTGCCGGCGACGGTGTGATTGACATCCGGCCCACCGGCGTCGAAACACTCATTATCTCCAGCCCGGGTTCTTATGTTCTGACCGACAATGTCACCATGTCTGCGAATGTCAGTTGCATCAACATTACCGCAAGCGATGTGTTCCTGGACCTGAACGGCCATACCCTCACAGGGAACGGCTCATCCCTCTATGGCATCAATGGAGCAGGCATGGAACGCATTCATGTGTCCAACGGGATCATACGCAATTTCTCCTCCAAAGGCATTGTTGTGGGATCATATTGCCGGGTCAGCGACCTCATTGTTCAATCAAACGGAGACAACGGACTTGACACCGGCGAGGGATCACATATCTTTCACGTGACCGTAGTGTCGAACAAGGGGAACGGAATCAAGACAGGCGCTCATTGCCTTGTTGAAAGCTGCGTGGCAAGATCCAACGGATCCAAGGGAGGAAAGGCGGGGATTTATGCGGGAAATTACTGCACAATCAAGGACTCGGTGTGCGACAGCAACAGCAATACAACTAACACCAATGTTGACAGTTACGGCATTTATGCCGGCGCAGGAAGTACGATCCTGGGCAACACCTGCTACTCTAACAACAACTCCACCACATACAACGGTGGCAAGGCTTACGGCATCTATGTCTCCAACGGCAGCACGGTCTCAAACAACGCCTGTTTTCAGAACCAGGGGATCAACCAGGGCACGGATGGGATAGGAATTTATGCAGCCTCGGGCAGCAATGTCACGGGAAACACCTGTAGTGACAATAACGCATCAGCCGATGGCGGCGATTCCATCGGCATATCGTGCGGGGCGCATTCCGTGATCAAAGACAATACCTGCCGCAATAACCATGCGCACGGAGCCACCCTGGCGAATGCCGTTGGAATAGCAGCCACGGAAGGTTCCATCGTCACAGGCAACAACTGCACGGCCAATAACGGCACCACGAGCTCCATTGGAATCCGGGTGGGAGCCAACGGAAACCGGGTGGAAAACAACCTCTGTTCAACCCACACCGAAGGATCAGGCACGGGGATATATCTCTACATCAGCCTCTCAGGTTCCTCCATCGTGAAGAATACAACCCTGGGCAATGACACGGGTATCGATCTGGGAGGTGGAGTTCATTACTGCGCGGAAAATATCTGCACCGACGGCATTATCAATGACGCATCATCCACCCTGGGAACAGGAGACCGCTCGAATATCGAGTATTAGGATAAAAGGTGAGTATGAATAGAACGCTACATAAGAAGTTTGGGGAGATCGTCATCCGGATGACGCTGCCGGCGGTTTTCCTGATGGCTTTCATGACGGCGCGGGCGGTTGATCTTTCCATTTCCACGGATGAAGATTGCGTCATCTCCTCCCTGTCGCCTCGGGATCATGAGATCATACAGACAAACCTCGCCGGTTCCTGGTCCATGATCCTTTCTTCTCTCACCTCTCTGCTTCCTGCGTGTTCCAACCTGGACGCCCTGGATTACAAGAGCGAAACCAAAGTCTATTTCTCCCTGGATGCGGATACGCTCATCGGCGCAACGGTTTACGCTGATGAAGACATCATCTTATGGAATGGATCTGTTTTCTCCATGGCGTGGGATGGTTCATCCAATGGTCTGCCTCCCTGCGTCAACCTGGACGCGCTGCATGTGACAAGCGAGTCCCCCCTGGAGTTTCTCTTCTCCCTGGACGGGAACGCGGATTTAACTGGTGTTGGAGAGATCTGCGATGAAGACGTGATTTCATTCAAAACAGGCTTGGGATTTGATAACGTGCCTTTTGACGGTTCAGCAGAAGGGATTCCGCCACAGGCGGATCTTGATGGCCTGGCTGTTCTCAGCAGCACGGAATGGCTTATGTCGTTCGATGTTCCTTTGAAGATCGGGGATATCGAGGTTGATGATGCGGATCTCGTGGTCTGGAATCCCGTGAGCTCCCAGTTCGGAACCTCTCTGTGGTTTGACGCCTCCAGCAATTCCGTTCCGGATAATGTGGATCTGGACGCTGTGCGGGTGTCTCCAGCTCCCACACCTACTCCAACCTCCACGCCGACGCCGACACCAACACCGACGCCGACACCAACGCCAACCGGAACAGCCACTCCCACGCCGACGCCCTCCGATGACAGTTACGAAGAGAATGATCTCTTTGCAACCGCGTGGTATCCGGATCGCGACTGGGCAAATGAATGGCTTTCCACCATTAATGGTCATGGGATTCAGAAGGATTATGACTGGTACAAGATCTGGGTGGAAAGCGGGAAGCAGAAGATCATTGTGGATTGCCGTTTCACTCATGCGAACGGGAACATTGATATCGCCCTTTATACAGAAACAGGAAGGAAGAAAGAATCTGCAAGCCTTACTGATAATGAATATCTGGAATACACGGCGCCCACCGGCGACATGTATTATCACATCTTTGTTTATGGAGACAATTCAGGGAATACGTATGATCTGTGGTGGAATGATGTGAATCCCAGTGCAACTCCCACACCAACTCCCACATTCATCCCTACACCCACCGCAACCGAATCACCAACTCCCACGCCGACTGGGACATCCACTCCAACTCCCACGGAAACCTTCATCCCCACGCCAACCGGAACAGCCACTCCCACGCCTACGCCATCAAATGATATGCAGGAAATGATAGATTATCTCCTGGGGCGGCTTTCGGGCGTGGCGCATGATAAAAATCTGGATGGGAATTATGATGTTTCCGATATTATCTGGATGATTGTGAATGAATGATCATATCCGTCAGAAGCAAGACACCCTATTTGTAAATATCTCCTCTTGGGAACATTCTGGGGTCAATCTGGCATATTAATGCTATTCCGGGAAGTCGGGGATTCAAACACCCTCTCGAAAAACGCTTAGAGATGCGTTATGCGATCGTTCGAGATTCTTGTTCTCTCATTTTTTCCTCTTGATCATGACGCATGATCTGAATACTTTTCAAACCGTCTGTGGATCATGAAATTATCATACACTCGAAAGTTTGCCGATCATGCGATATATTCTTGTATCTGTCCTACTGGGCGTTTGCCTGATCCCTCTCATTTCCCATTCAGCGGAGGATCAGATTCTCATTGATCCCTTGAAATATTCATCACTGGAACAAGCGCTCTCAATCTGGACACCGGTCATGGGAAAGGACGCCATTTCTCTCCTTGGCGTTGAACAAAACGGTTTGCGGATGAAAGATATCTCCGGCGATACATACGAGGCGAATAATACCCATAAGGCGGTGTTTCTTCGCAAGCCACGGTTCAAGGAGCCTTATTTCATCGAGGTCATGGTTTCGGAATTCAATCCCCCGGAGCGGTATGGCCAGGCAGGTCTTGTGGCATGGAAGGATCAGGATCATTATATCCGCGCAACCATGGGATTCAATCCCGCAGGGGTGGAATGCCTGGGGGAATTCGGCGGACAAACCTCGTCCCGAGGCGTGCTCTCCATCTTCCCGGAAAAAAATCCCCGCACAATGGTTCTCCGCATGGAGGTTCTTGAACGATCTGTCCGCGCTGCCTTCTCCTTCGATCGCACTGTGTGGTTTGCCCAGGGCGGTTTTACACTCCCCGGGGAAAACAAAACAGGGGAATATTTCGAGGGATATGGAATTATGGGTGTCGCCGGAGGCGCCTCCGGAGTTCCGCTTTTCTCAAACTGGACGGAGGGTCCCCTTTCTTCCTATCACGATGATGAATTCGAGGGAAACGATCTTTCGCCGAGCTGGAGGATCGGCCAGGCCAACAGCGGTTGGGGAAGAGATAAGACAAGAATTCAACTCAAGAACGGAATGCTCTTCCTTCATCCCTTCCCCGGATCTGATATTTATCTGGGGAATGAAAATTATCCTTATATTTCCCAGCCTGCGCCGGCGGAAAATAAGTGGGAAATGGAAATCGCTTTCAGGGAGTTTGATCCTCTTGCCGCCGGACGCTTTAACAAGGCCGGCCTTGTCCTGTGGCAGGATTCCCGTCATTTCCTCTCCGTCTCCCTTGTGGCGGATGAGGAAGGAGACCGGATGTATTGCGAGGCCCTGTCTCCCGGAGATCGGAAGCATATTTTCGGCGTTGTGCGGGGCGGATTCCGGCCCCGGGAAAAAACGCACGCCTTTTTCAGGTTGAAACGTCTGGCGCCGGATAAATACGAAGCGAATCTATCCTATGACTATAGGGAATGGCTCCTTCTCGGGGAGTTTCATAATCCCCTTTATGAACCGGAACTGCGCCTCTTCGCCTCGGGCGATATCTTTATCCAATACCCGCAGGAGTATGATTTCTCCCCCTGTTTCGATTATATCCGTCAAGTCCCAGAACCAAAGGACGCCGAATGATGCATAAGAGGAAAGGATGGCTTTTCATGTGTGCCGGCTTGATGTTTTCCCTTGCCGCTTTTTCCGGATGCGTGTCCAGGGCATCCCAAACTTCTCCCATGTTCCGCTTTGTGGAAACTGAAGGTAATACCGCTGAAGCCTTCATCGACCTCTCCCGCGTTTCAGACTACAGGGTGTCTGAGAGATTGTTCGGTAAATTCACGGAAAATCTCGGAGCCAATGTCTATGGCGGATTCTGGGCTCAGATTCTCGATAATCCAAGCCTGGAAACGGTCTCCGTCTGCCGCAACGAAAATAATTACGCCTGGCATGAGTTCATCAATCTCAAAAATCTCACAGGCCTTGATCTGCCGGATCCCTATGAAGTCAAAAACCTCCCTTACCGGTGGTTCCGGTGGAACGGCGAGGCGTGTTCATACCAGCTCAGGGACGACGCCTGTAATACCTCCCATTCCCTGTTCCTGGAAACAAAGGATGCCTCTTCATCGTCTCCGGACGCGGGTATTCGCCAGCCTGTGTTTCTTCCCCTCCACCGGGAAAATAAATATCGGATTTCCCTGTATGTAAAACAGGAAACTGCCCGGTTTGTAGCTCAGATCATGACCCTCGCAGGAGATCGCATCCTGGGTAAGGTTGTGTCGGATCCATCCGGCATCTCCGATTGGACAAAGATGACCGCAACTCTTGAGATCGATGCAGCGGATGTCAAGCCCGGTGAACCTCTGTGGTTCTGTCTCGGGATCATGGGAAAGGGAACCCTGTGGGTGGACCAGATTTGTCTTTTCCCCGAAGATGCCATCGAGGGATTCGATCCTGAGGTGGTACGGCTGCTCAAAGACCAGGGCATCCGGCTTCTTCGATTCCCAGGCGGTAATTACGTGAGCGGGTATCACTGGAAGGATGATGCTGTTCCCCTGGACAAACGGCCCACAATGAAAAATCCCGCATGGGACCAGTATGATCCGCATCATGTGGGTACGGATGAACACATCGCCTTATGCCGGTTGATCGGAGCGGAGCCTCTCATCTGCGTGAACGCGGGAAACGGCACGCCCCAGGAGGCAGCTGATTGGGTGGAATACTGCAATGGCGGCCCGGATACGCAATGGGGCAGAGTTCGCGCGGAACTGGGACACACTGAATCTTACAACGTCAAAGTCTGGGAGATCGGGAATGAACTCTGGGGACCCTGGCAGATCGGAAATTGCGACTCCAACGAATATGCCCGCCGCTATCGTGAGTTTTACAGAGCCATGAAGGCGGCGGATCCCTCGATTCATCTGCTCGCCACGGGCAATCCCTCGCCGGGACTCTCGGCCGATTGGAACGAAGTGCTCATTAAAGAGTGCCCGGATATTCTTCACTCCCTGACCCTTCATTTCCTGTGTGAAAACAACCCCCTGTCCCCGCCCGATGCCGCGTTCCTCAGCCAGATGGGATATTCCTATTTTTTTGAGGACGCCTTTTTCCGCCCTCTCTGGGAAAAGGGAAGAAAGGCAGGCATTGATTTGAAAATCGCAGTGACAGAGGAGATGATCTTCAATCACAGGGCATATCACCCGCGTCCGGACACACTTGCCGAGGCGCTTTATTATACCGGAACCCTCTGCTCCGCGATCCGCACCGAGGGCATTGTGGAAATCTTTACCCACAGCGCGATCCTCAATCACGGCGGAAACATGACAAAAGAAAAATCTCGGGTCTTCGTCCAGCCTGTGTATTATGCCCTTCAGGAACTCACCAGGCTTGCGGGAACAAAACCCGTTTCTTTCGAAATTTCCTGTCCCTTCTCCGATGTCCCGGAACGCATAGAGTGTATGAAGCCCGACCAGACGAAATTCCCTCTTGTGGACTTTATGCCGCTTAAGGGCAGGGATGGACTCGATATCATTCTCGCAAACCGCGATCCCAATCTTTCTTTTCCTGTGACAATAGAGATTACGGGCGGGAAATTCAAAACAAAGGCGCGGCTCTTCGAACTCACGGGTAAAAACTTTCTTGCCATGAACGATTTCCTGAATCCGGACCGGGTTAAACCCAGGGTGACCGATCTTACTCTCAGCAAATCCAATGCCCTGGAACTCACCGCATCTCCCGCATCCCTGTATGTCATATCCATTCTCTATGAATAGGATTGATAATCATTTCTTCTGGTCATCCACTGGAAGTTCCACAACGAACCGGGTGCCTTCGCCTTCCCTGGACTGAAACCAGATTTTTCCTTTATGCTCTTCGATGATTTTCTTTGTAACCGAAAGCCCGATGCCTGTTCCCTGGCGTCCCTTGGTGCTGAAGAAGAGGTGAAAGATCTTTTCTGTGTTTTCATCCGTTACTCCCAAGCCGTTATCGATAATTTCCACCACAACCCGTTTGTGTTCCTTGTCGTGCCAGGATTTGATGATCACGAGTCCCTGTATGTCTTCAGGGATAGCGTCCAGGGCGTTCGAGAGGAGGTTCAATATGCAATCGTGCATCCGGTCCCAGTCGAAATGGATATCCGGCAGTTTTTGTGTGAGATCGGGTCTGACCTCCACGCCGCGCTCCTGGGCAGTGTCCACAACGGATTTCAAGATCTCAAGGAGCAGGGCATTGATATTCCCCCGTTCCGGATTGACATTGATCGGGCGGGAGAAATTGAGCATATTCTCCACCAGATAGGAGATTTTGCTCGTGGATTTCTCAAGGAGTTTCCATCCGTTTTGGATCTTTTCCATGTCATTGTTTTTTAGACCCCGATCAATAAACCAGGCCCCGCCCTTCATGCTCTGGAGGATATTTTTGATATAATGCGCGATTTCCGACAGGCTCATGCTCACAATCGCCATCTTTTCCGCCTGAATCTTTTGAGAATAAAGGCGGGATTTTTCAATCACAATCGCCACCTGTTTGCAGATCGTTTCGAAAAGCGTGATCTCCTTCTCGGAGAAACGATAGATCTCCCTCTTCCGGGCGGTCATGCATCCTATGATCTCCTCCTGGATGCGAAGCGGGGCGCATAAACACGCAAAGCATCCCTCTTCATTGCCGCTGGGAAGCGCCTTGAACCTCGGATCTTTTTTGCAGTTCTCCAGCGACACGATCTCTCCATGCTCCACCACCCAGCCAGTGATTCCTTCCCCTTTCTTGAAATGCGCCTTGCCCACAATATCCGGATTCAAGCCAAAGGAGGATCGGAGCACCAGGTCTTCTCTATTCTCCTGAGAAAGGAGATAAATGGAACACACAGGCACATTCATGGCCTCGGATGTCTCTTTGACAATGATCTTGAGGATGTCGTCCAGTTCCATGACCGAACCCACATAATTGCTGATGGTTAAAAGGGTCTCAAGGATTTTCATTTCCCCGCCGTACATGATAGACCTCCGCTTTATTCTTTTTGCAGCATTTTAGAATTTGTGGATAAAAAAATATTTCTCAAATATACTTGAGCCAGGAGTCCATAACCCATGAGGGTAATCATGCTCATGATAATCAGTTCAAAAAAAATATTGAGCCGGTTTGCCACAAAGGTATATTTCGTGACTGAGTGCACACCCCAGACAATTCCGAAGAGGATAAAGGAGCTGAAGAGAAACAATATATGCCGCCCCGTGAGTCCCAGCCTGGAGTATGGAGAAAGATACTTCTTGAGGAGGAGGAGCAGCAGGCCCACATTCAAGAGATAGATCAGGCTGGTGGACAGCGCGATGCCCGCATGACGGAAAGGTCCCATCAGGAGAACGTCCAGGAGCCAGTTCAGGGGAATCATCGGAAGACTGATCAGCACAGGAACCCACGGTTTTTTGACTGCAAGGAACCCGGCGATGCACACAGGCAGGAGGAGTTGGAAGGGGAGACCGGGGGAATAGAAAAAAAGGCATGACGAGGTGAGTTCCGCTCCTTTTGCACCGAACCGGCCCCAGCCATAAACCAGGGACACAATCTCCCTGTTCGCCAGGAGCACCAGGAAAGTGATTGGCAGGGAGAAAAAGAGAAGCGTCTTGACCGTTCGTATAAACAGGGCGCCGGTTTGCTCCCGTTCCTGGCGCGCTTCATGCCGACTCAGGAAGCTGAGAAGCGGGGTGGCAAAGGCCACGCTTAAAAGACTCGCAGGCACAAGGATGAGTCGCCACGCATAATGGAGCGCGGAAATGCTCCCCTCCCCAAGCGGCAGGGCAAGAATCCGATCCACCAGATAATTCACATGCCCCATTCCGTTCAGGATCACGGCAGGAATAAAGGCGCTGAACACGATCCGAACCAGATCCCCTGTTTCTCCCGAGAACATTTGAAACCTGTATCCTCTGCTCCATAAGGGGGG
>Ga0315287_10008527_pt1 | contig 10359 bp, 12 predicted proteins | sample YL17G11_0_MG_FD_205037 | JGI IMG/M metagenome (GOLD analysis project Ga0315287, IMG submission 205037) | Sediment microbial communities from Yellowstone Lake, YNP, Wyoming, USA - YL17G11_0 | ecosystem: Environmental > Aquatic > Freshwater > Lake > Sediment | place: USA: Wyoming | collected...
GAACACATGGCTGCACCGACCAACGCTGCGACGTGAAGTTTTGACTTGCCAACCCGGAGCCGTACACACATGGCACTTAGCGGAAGTGCCGCCCGCCGCGATGTGATCGCTGCCCGCTAACTCCCCCTCCCATCTCCACATGACGTGAAAGGGCAGTGTCAAACTAATGCGAACCAGACAGCGAAGTGCGCGAAGCGGATTGCGTCAGGCTGCCAGCTGACGCCACTCGGCCAACGCGGCGAAGCGGTGCTGCTTGAAGATGTCGCGGCGGCTGACGGATCAATGGGGAGACGCACTATCTGTGGCGTGCCGTTGATCATGAAGGCGAAGCGCTCGAGGTTTTCGCAACGAAACGGCGGGATCGCAGGGCTGCACTGACGTTTCTGAAGCGCGCGATGAACTGACCTCGCGATTGCGCGCCGTCCTGGCGCAGCTAAGAGCACCGGGCATTTTCGTACCGTATTGGCTTCGGGTCGTTCAGCTGGCGCTTTGGTCGCGGCGCCCGCGATAGAGAAGAGAGGCGCTGCGCGCTTTGCGGCCCGGCCCCTAGCGGGTCGGCATCGGCTTTTCGCCGCGATAGTCGTAGAAGCCGCGCTTGGTCTTCCGCCCGAGCCACCCGGCCTCGACATATTTCACCAGCAGAGGACAGGGGCGGTATTTGGAATCGGCAAGTCCCTCATAAAGCACCTGCATGATCGAGAGACAGGTATCGAGCCCGATGAAATCGGCGAGCTGCAGCGGCCCCATGGGATGATGCGCGCCGAGCCGCATGGCGGTGTCGATGGCGTCGACTGAGCCCACGCCCTCATACAGCGTGTAGACCGCCTCGTTGATCATCGGCAGCAGGATGCGGTTGACCATGAAGGCCGGGAAATCTTCCGACACGGCGACTGTCTTGCCAAGAGTCTCGACGAATTCCCTGGTGCGGCCGAAGGTGACGTCCTCCGTGGCGATGCCGCGGATCATCTCGACCAGCTCCATCACCGGCGCGGGATTCATGAAGTGAAGCCCGATGAAGTGCTCGGGCCGATCGGTCGAAGCCGCAAGGCGGGTGATCGAGATGGACGAGGTGTTGGTGGCGACGATGGCGTCGGGCTTGATAACGGGACAAAGCGCCACGAAGATCTTGCGCTTCACCGTCTCGTCCTCGGTCGCGGCCTCGATCACGAGATCGGCGTCGCCGAGGCCTGCAAGCGTCTCAGCGTAGGAGATGCGGGAGATAGTCTTCCGCCGCTCCTCATCGCTGATCTTGCCCGAGGCGACCTGGCGGGCGAGATTCTTGTCGATGGTGCTCAAGGCCGCATCGACCCTCTCCTTCGCCAGATCGTGCAGGACCACGTCGTAGCCGGATAGCGCCACGACATGGGCGATGCCGCTGCCCATTTGCCCTGCGCCGATGATGCCGATCTTGCGGATGGGAGCCATGTCAGAATCGCCTTTCGCGGCTGGATCGGCGCGAAGCCCCGCGCCTTGCACTATGTCGTCCATGGTCATTCCTCTTGAACCCGCTTACCCTAGTAGCCTGCCTTTTTCAGCTCGGCTTCGAGCTCGGGCAGGACCGTGAAGAGATCGCCGACAAGGCCATAGTCGGCGACCTGGAAGATGGGCGCGTCGGCATCCTTGTTGATGGCGACGATCACCTTGGAATCCTTCATACCGGCGAGGTGCTGGATGGCGCCTGAGATGCCGATGGCGATATAGAGCTCCGGCGCCACGACCTTCCCCGTCTGCCCGACCTGATGGTCGTTCGGCATGTAGCCGGCATCGACGGCGGCGCGGCTGGCGCCCACCGCGGCACCTAGCCGGTCGGCAAGCGGCTCGAGCAGCTTCTTGAAATTGTCGCCCGACTGCATGCCGCGGCCGCCCGAGACGACGATGCGGGCCGCGGTCAGCTCAGGCCGCTCGCTCACGCTGATCTGCGAGCCTTCGAAGCTCGACAACGAGACCGCCGGCTGGGCGGGAATCGCCTCGATCGGGGCCGAGCCCCCCTCGCCTGCGCTGGCAAAGGCCGTGATGCGCACCGTGCCGACGACGATCTTGTCGCTGGTCTCGACCGTCTCCAGCGCGTTGCCGGCATAGACCGGGCGCACGAATGTCTTGGGCGATTTCACCTCGACGATGTCGGAGATTTGCGCCACGTCGAGCATGGCGGCGACCCTTGGCAACACGTTCTTGCCCATGGTCGTGGCCGGCGCGAGCAGCACGGAATAATTCTGCATGAGCGGCAGGACCGAAGCGGCTACCTCCTCGGCGAGACGCTGCGCGAGATGCGGCGCTTCGGCGATGAGGACCTTGCGCACGCCGTCGAGCTTGGCCGCCTCTTCGGCGACGCCGCGGCACCCCTCGCCCACGACGAGAATGTCGACATCGCCGCCGAAGGCGCACGCGGCGGTCAGCGCCTTGGCGGTCGCCGGCGCGAGGCTCTTATTGTCATGCTCTGCCAGCAGGAGGACCGCCATCTAGAGAACTCCCGCCTCGTTCTTCAATTTGTCCACGAGCGCGGCGACGCTATCCACCTTGATGCCCGCCAGGCGGGTCTTGGGTTCGGCGATGGAGAGCACCTTGAGGCGCGGCGCGATATCGACGCCGAGCGCCTCGGGCGTGGTCTCGTCGATCGGCTTCTTCTTCGCCTTCATGATGTTGGGAAGGGACGCATAGCGCGGCTCGTTGAGCCTGAGATCGGTGGTCAATACGGCGGGCTTGGCAAGAATGAGCGTCTCGAGACCGCCATCGACCTCGCGCACCACTTTCACCTTGGCGCCGTTCAGCTCGATCTTCGAGGCGAAGGTGCCTTGCGGCCAGCCGAGCAGGCCTGCCAGCATCTGGCCGGACTGATTGCAATCGTCGTCAATGGCCTGCTTGCCCATGATGACGAGATCGGGCTTCTCGTTCTCGACGACGCGTTTCAACAGCTTGGCGACGGCGAGCGGCTCGACGCTCTGATCGGTCTTCACCAGAATGGCGCGGTCGGCGCCCATGGCGAGCGCCGTGCGCAGAGTATCTTGGGATTTGATGCTGCCGATGGAGACAGCGACGACCTCGCTCGCCTCGCCCCGCTCCTTGATGCGGACGGCTTCCTCGACGGCGATCTCGTCGAACGGGTTCATCGACATCTTGACGTTGGCGAGGTCGACCCCGCTCCCGTCCGACTTGACGCGGACCTTGACGTTGAAATCGACAACCCGTTTCACGGGAACGAGAATCTTCATGCGGCCAGTGTTCCCCGCACGTTGATGACCGGCCCCCTAGCCCAGTCATCTCGCACTTGCGAAATGGCGGCGACCGTACTGCCGGCCATGGCTCAAGTCAATGGTTTCCGGGCATTTAAGGAGGGGTTTTAGGCGCCGCCCCGGGTCTGGTCGAACAACACTACACCGCGCCGCCGCATGAACAGGATCAGCACGGCCCCGGCCAGAAGACCCCCGATATGGGCCCACCAGGCCACGCTTTCCTCGCTCTCGAACAGCAGGCTGCCGAACTGCGCGGCGATCCAGATGCCGAGCGCCCAGGCGGCCGTGATCCTGATCGGAATGCGCCACAGCGCGAGCACCCAGACCTTCACCTTGGGGTGCAGGATGAGATAGGCGGAGATGACGCCGGCGACCGCGCCGGACGCCCCGATCAGCGGCAAGTCGGAGGTCGGATTCATCCAGGAATGCAGCACCGCCGCGAAGATCCCGCACATCAGATAGAACATGATGAAGCGGAGATGGCCCATGGCGTCCTCGATATTGTCGCCGAACACCCAGAGGAACAGCATGTTGCCGAGGAGATGGATCCAGCTCCCGTGCAGGAACATGTAGGAGATAAGGGTGAAGCGCTCAGGCATGAAGGCGCCATTGGCGAACACCGTCCCCGGGACGCCCCCGCCCGCCATCAGCTTGGCCGGGATGACGGCGAAGGCCGCCGTGTTCTCGTCGTCGAGCGGAATGAACCAGCCGGTTTCGAAGATCGCATAGATGGCGACATTGAGAACGATCAGCGCCACCGTCACGTATTGATAGTGGATCCGCTTCAGCGGGTTAGTGTCATGGAGGGGTATGAACACGGATACATCGCCCCCGCGTCAGCGGTTCTTGCCTGGCACCCACGTCACGTCCGACTTTCCCTTGTCGTTGGCGAAGCGCGCCGCGACGAACAGGAAATCCGATAGCCGATTGATATAGCGAAGGGCGCCCGCGCCCACCGTCTCGCCCTTTCTTGCCGCAAGCGCCACCATCAGCCGCTCGGCCCGCCGCGAGATGGTGCGGGCAAGATGCAGGAAGCTCGAGGCCGGGGAGCCGCCCGGCAGCACGAAGGAGCGCAAAGGCTGCAAGTCCCGGTTCAGCGCGTCGATCTCGCTTTCCAGCCGCGCCACTTGCGCGTCGGTCACTTCGAGACGGCCGCGCGCGTCCTTGGTCTCGTCGGGGAAACAGAGATCGGCGCCGAGATCGAACAGATCGTTCTGGATGCGCGCGAGCATGGCGTCGAGGAGCGGCTGCCCTGCCCGCGTATGCAGGCGGGCGATGCCGATAGCGGCATTGGTCTCGTCGAGCGTGCCATAGGCCTCGACCCTGAGATCGAATTTCGCCACGCGGCGGCCGGAGCCGAGCGCGGTCGTGCCGTCGTCGCCGGTGCGCGTGTAGATCTTATTGAGAACAACCATCACCACCCGCCTCGCAGAGCAATGGCCTGCGGGTCTGCCGAATTTTGTTGCAGTCTAGCGTAGCCGGGCGCTTGGGGGGGTCAAGCCTTTGTTACAAGGGCAAAACTACTTGCCTGACAGGTAGATGGCCGCCATCACGAGGCAAAGCGCGAGAAACTGCAAGACCGCGCGCCAGCGCATCAGGAGCTGGCTGGTATTCGGGCTGCCGCCGCGGAGCATGTTCCAAAGGCCAAGCACGAGCACGATGCCCACCGCCGCAAGCGCGATCGGAATGGCGAATTTCGTGAGCATTTCCATGGCTGGTATCCCTCGGCCCCTCTAGGTGCGCGCCGCGATCACATCGAGCGCGCGCGTGGGTAGCACGCGGCGCACGAGCGCGATCGCGTAGGTGGGGATGGTAACGTAATAGCGAGGCTTTGGGTTGCGGCTTTCCAGCGCGTGGACGAGCTTGAGCGCGACCGCCTCGGGCCCGAGCTTGAAGGTCTGGTCGCCGCCCTCCTCGAGCCGTGCGATGCGGGTGCGATAGATCTCGCTATGCGGCGAGGCTTCGAGGTCGATGTTGCGGCGATAGGCTTCGAGCGCGTGCTCGAGGAAGCGCGACGCGATGGGACCGGGCTCGATCAGCACAATCCTGATGCCGGTGGCGGCAAGCTCCATGCGGAGGCTATCGGCGAGGGCCTCGATGGCGAATTTCGAGGCGCAATAGGCGCCGCGATAGGGCGCCGCGACCAGGCCCAGCACGGAGGAGCAGAACACGATCCGCCCCGCCCCTTGCGCCCGCATCGCCGGGATGATGCGGCGGGTGAGATCGTGCCAGCCGAACACATTGACCTCGAACTGGGCACGGAGCACGTCAGGCGTCAGATCCTCGACCGCGCCGGGCTGCCCATAGGCGCCGTTGTTGAACAGTGCGCTGAGCTTGCCTCCCGTCGCGTCAAGCACTTGTGCCACCGCTTTGGCGATGGAGCCCGGCTCGGCATAATCGAGATAGAGGCTCTCGACGCCCTCCTCGTCGCGAAGCCGCGCGATATCCTCGGGCTTGCGCGCCGTGGCGAAGACGCGCCAGCCGCGCGCCTTCATCTCGCGCGCCGAAGCAAGCCCGATGCCCGACGAGCAGCCGGTGATGAGGATCGAGCGGCCGATCATCCGCGATTGAGGAACCAGATCGCGAAATTGAGCCCCGAGGCGAAACAGACCCACAGAAGGAGCGGGATGAGAAGCAGGGCGCCGACACGGTTCAGCCGATCGAACAGAACGATGGTGATGGTTATGGCGACGAGAAAGGCCATGATCGCGCCGAGCCCAAGCGCGGGACTATGCAGCGAGAAGAAGGCGACCGACCATAGAACGCCCATTACGAGCTGGATGAGGAACCAGATCATCGCGAGCCTGTGGTCCTGGTCCTTGCCGGGCGCGTGCCAGACGAGCCACGCGGCTATCGCGCTCAGCATATAGAGGATGGTCCAGGCGATGGGGAACGCGCTGTTCGGCGGAGCGAAACCTGGCTTCGCCAGCGTCGCATACCAGTCAAGATTGGGCCTGGTCAGCGCGCCGCCGATGAGCAGCGCGGCAAGACAACCGAGCGCCGCCGTCAGCGGGACAACGGCGGACCGGATGGCGTGACTTAGCCCCTGCATCCCCTCTCCTCCTCGCGCCTGCTTGGCGGGTTATTCCTGCCCGATCGCCCACAGTTCCAGCCGCTGGACATCTCGGCATTGTGCCGATACCGAGTACGGCATGTGGTCGGGTCGCGTCTTGATCTTTTTAGTGGTCGCGGGGGCGTTTGTCGGTCTCCTTTCCTGGCAGGCGAGCAGTATTGGCTCGCTTATCCAAGCCCCTTCCCTGGCGGAGGACGTAGCTTGGTCGCGCCAACCTCCGGCAGACCTTAAACCAGCCGAGGCCCCGCAGCTCGTCGCAATAACTTTCGACGACAATTTTGGTTTGGCGGCTCACGGGTCGGTCGGCGGCGTCAACGCCATCGTCGAATACTATGCCGGCAAGCGCAATCCAATGGGGAAGGGCGACGCAGCCGATTTCGGCGGCTCTCCGATCAGGACCTCTTTCTTCGACACTGCGATCTATATGGTCGATTCGACCACGACCGTTCTCGGCGGCAAGCGCGGCCAAGACCGATCCGGACGTAACCTCGCAGCTTAGAGATCAGCCTTCGCCGCCGGCCACGAAATCGCCAACCACACGGTCAATCATTTGAATGGTGGTGGAGTCTTGATCAACGAGGACGAATGCTGCCGTCCGCGCGATTGGAGTGTTGAACAATGGCGCGCCGAAATTGCGTCATGCCAGACCGTGTTGACCGCCTCCCGCTACGGCTTTGGCGCCCAAGCCGTCATCGGCTTTCGTTCGCCCTATCTGAGCTACAACGACAATCTGTTCACGGCCTTGAAGAGTCTCGGCTTCGCCTACGACTCCAGCGTACCGAATTGTTTCGATGACGCGGAAGACGGCGCCAATTGCTCCTGGCCCTATTCGCTTGCGCAGGGCAGTCCCGACGCCGAGACCTTTGCCCGCAAGCTTAGCGCCGGACCTAATCCGCTCGTGCCTCCGCGTGTGCAGGCCCATCCGGGCCTGTGGGAACTTCCGATCACCACGCTCATCGTGCCGCCCGACAGCTTGGCGGCCAGCTACCAATTCGAGCCCGGCTTGCGCGACCGCGTCGCGGCCCGTGCGCCGATGCCCTACCCTAGCTTCCATGAACCGCCGACCGGAAAGATAACGGGGCTCGACTACACGCTGCTGATCGACGCTGGCTTGAGCGGAGACGAGATGCGGGCAATTTTGAGCTACAACCTCGATCTCCATCTGGCAGGCAACCGCTCCCCCCTAATTTTCGTGGCCCACGCCCAGCTCTACACGTCTTCGCCGCGTGGAGGCGATCCCGCCAGACCGACCGAGGCCGATCGCGAAATGCGCTGGAAGGGTCTCACCGCGTTCATCGCCTATGCGACGAGCAAGCCGGAGGTGCGGATCGTTGCCGCTCAAGACGTGCTCGCCTGGGTGCAAGGCGCCGCTCGACGTAAATTGAGTGATTCAAGCAAACCGTACGGCTGAGCCTCAGCCCTCGAGCAGGCGCCGCGCGATGACATGGGCCTGGATCTCGGCGGCGCCCTCGAAGATCGAGAGGATACGCGCGTCGCATAGCACCCGGCTCACCGGATATTCCAGCGCAAAGCCGTTGCCGCCATGGATCTGGAGCGCGTTGTCGGCCGCGGCCCAGGCCACGCGCGCGGCAAGCAGCTTGGCCATGCCGGCTTCGAGATCGCAGCGGCGGCCGGCGTCCTTCTCGCGCGCGGCGAAATAGGTGAGCTGCCGGGCCATAAGGATCTCGGCCGCCATCATGGCAAGCTTATCGGAGACGCGCGGGAAGGCGATGATCGGCTTGCCGAACTGCACCCGCTCCATCCCATAGCGAAGACCGAGGTCGAGCGCGGATTGGGCCACGCCGATGGCGCGCGCCGCAGTCTGGATGCGTGCCGCCTCGAAAGTCTGCATCAGCTGCTTGAAGCCCTGGCCCTCGACCCCGCCCAAGAGATTGGCGGCAGGCACGGCAAAACCGTCGAAGGAGATTTCGAACTCCTTCATGCCGCGATAGCCGAGCACCTCGATCTCCCCGCCGCTCATGCCTTCAGCCGGGAAGGGATTTTCGTCGGTGCCGCGGGGCTTCGGCGCAAGAAACATCGAGAGTCCGCGATAGCCCTTCTCCTTGGGATCGGTGCGAGCGAGCACGGTCATGAGATCGGCGCGGGCGGCATGCGTGATCCAGGTCTTCTGGCCGGTGATGCGGTACACGTCGCCGTCGCGCACGGCACGCGTCGAGAGCGAGGCGAGGTCGGAGCCGGTATTGGGCTCGGTGAACACCGCCGTCGGCAGCACCTCTCCGCTCGCGATCCTGGGCAGCCATTCCGCCTTCTGCGCGTCGGTGCCGCCGTTCAGAATCAGCTCTTCGGCAATCTCCGAGCGGGTGCCGAGCGAGCCCACCCCGATATAGCCGCGGCTGAGTTCCTCGGAGACGACGCACATCGCCTCCTTGCCGAGGCCGAGCCCGCCATACTCCTCCGGCAGCGTCAGCGAGAACACGCCGAGCTCGCTCATCTGCGCGATCAGCTCGAGCGGCACATATTCGTCTTTCAGATGCCAGCCTTGCGCGTGCGGGATAATTTCGGCGTCGGAGAAGCGGCGCATCTCCTCGCGGATCGCGGCAAGCGTCTCGTCGAGGCCGGTATCGCCGAACGTGGCATTGCCCTGGCTGTCCTTGATCAGCGCGACAACGCGGGCGCGGCTCTCAGGCGTCGAGCTCCGCATCAGCGCGCGCACCGCAGGCGTGAGGAAGGCCGCTTGATCGGACTCCTTGACGCCAAGCTCGTGCAGCCGCGCTGTCTCGCCCTGGCTCATCGTCACGCCGCCCGAGAGCTGCGAGAGATATTCGGCGGCGCCGATCTGCACGAGCAGGCTCTCCATCTCGCCGAACCTGCCCTCGCCGTCCATGCGCCGCGCATAACTGGCAATCTGGACCAGAGCCTCGACATAGGTGGCGATCCAGGCAAGACCGTGGGCGGCGCGCTGCTCGCGCTCCAGCGCCGACGCATCGATCTTGCCGCCCGAGGAGACCTTCGCGGACACGGCTTCGACGGCGGAAGCGCGCAGCGTGGTGGCGGCCTTGGCCGCCTCATCGAGGAGAGAAATGAGCTCGGGCGCGCTCGGCGCGGCGCGGACGGTGACGGTTTCGGCGACAGTCAAAATCTGGCTCCCAGCATAAGATTCAAGGGTTCGGGCACACCGAAGCGTGCTCCGCTTCAGGAGTCAAATCGCAAATCGCGAGAGTTGGCTTCAGCGAGCCTAGGACGGCCTCGCCGCCTCGCCCTCGACCACCGTCTCCTGCACGACGCCGGACCAGGTTCTTGCGGGCTCGGCTTGCGGCTCGGCCACGGGAGCGGCCTCTGCACGGGCACTTGGGCTGTCCGTAACCGAGTTGACCGTGACCTCAACGACATCGAGCGGCCTGATGGCGGCGAGAAGCTCGTCGAGCTTGTTCAGCGCCACATAATATTTATTCGCCTGAAGCTGCTTTTCGACGTCGGCGCGAAGCTCGAGAATCGCGTCGACCAGGTCTCTCTTGACCAGCGGATTTTACATCGTACTGCCCCCTCTATGAACGCAGCTCACGCCACAAGCTGCAACCGGACCATCTTAGCCCGTTGCGAGGAAGAGTCGACCCGTCTGTAGAGCATCGGCCTATCGCTGCTCCGAGTTCATCGCGTTCACGCCTTGCCACGCAGATTGTCCATGAGCCGCGCTCATCACCAGGATGAGACATCTTCACTCTCGTTCTCTGATGAGCGGGTCTATCATGTTGAACGGAAAAGACGTTGAACGAGCCAGGAGAAAGAAGTCGTGAAATATCTCAAGACGCTCGTGGTCGCGTTGGGCGTCACTCTATGGCTGCCGATGGCGGCCCAGTCCGCAGACACATCGGCTGAGCCCGCAGAGAAACCAGCCCAGCCCGCGGAGGGCTCAGCGACGCCGGCAAAGTGTCTGGAGGCCGCGGTGAACCCCGTCACCGGCTTCGCGGTCTGCGTCAATCCCCGCGGGGCCCGGGTCATCGTGGCCCAGGCGCTGCTCGGCTTCCTTGTGCAAGGCAAGGATGCGGCGCGCATAGGACAAGAGGACCTCGCCCTGCTCGGTCAACTGAACGCCGC
>Ga0315287_10008528_pt1 | contig 10359 bp, 7 predicted proteins | sample YL17G11_0_MG_FD_205037 | JGI IMG/M metagenome (GOLD analysis project Ga0315287, IMG submission 205037) | Sediment microbial communities from Yellowstone Lake, YNP, Wyoming, USA - YL17G11_0 | ecosystem: Environmental > Aquatic > Freshwater > Lake > Sediment | place: USA: Wyoming | collected...
CGTTCATCGCCCGCTGCCATGAGCTGGGCCACCTCGTGATGCCGTACACCAACCCCACCTGGTGGTGCGATCACCCCCGCGGGCCGACATTCTTGCGCGAGGGGGAGGCTCCCTTGCTCCGGCGCTTGGACGGCACGCTCGCTTACGAGCGCTACGACGCGAATGACGGTTACACCGTCTGCCATTGGCATCCGGCGGTGCGCGCGGCCAACGCCAACACGTTGCGCCAGTTCACCGACGAGTTCCCCATCGATGTGCTGTTCCAGGATCAATGCGGCGCCCGAACCTGGCAGTATGACCTGAACTCGGCCTCGCCTGCGGCCTATGCGTACGTCGATGGATTGGTTTCCATGGTCGCCGAGGACTGCCGCACCCGGCCGCTGTCCACCGAGAACGGCTGGGATCGCCTCGCGAACTACGAAGCGGAGTTCTGCGGAATGACCTGGGGAATCGTCCCCACGAAGAACGCGCCGGCGTGGCGGGTGCTGCTCGACGACCGGTTCCCAACTTCGATGTGGGACGTCTTTCCCCTCGCGCAGCATCTCGCGCACGACAAGGTCGCCATGGTCCATCACGACCTCGGCCAGTTCCTGACAGATGAGGAGGTGTTCGCGTGGACGCTGGGTCTCGGATACGGCCTGAGTCTGCGCCTCGACGCGACCGAACTGGATCAGCCCGCCAAGCGGGACTGGCTGCGGTGGCTCGACCGGCTGCAGAAATCGGTTTGCGCCCGGTACACCGGCGAGCCCGTCCAAGCGTTCACGCACGACCGCACCGGACAATCCGGGCCTGGCCACCGCGGGATCATCCGGGCGACCTATGGTCCGGTGGAAGTCCTCGCAAACCTCGGACCGGATCGACGCGTGGAGAGCGGGCACGAACTGGCGGGACACGGCTTCCGGGCGCAGGCACCGGGAGTCATCGCCGCGCACTTGGCCAGCCTCGGAACCAATGACTTCGGCGCCGAGGGAGCGGTGTTCGTCACCGAAGGGACCGCGCGGCAGGCCGAATTCTGGCTGTATTCGAGGGGAGATCGGACCGTGGCCATCGAACTGCCGGAAAAGGCCAGTGGCTCGGTCGAAGTGCAACTCGACGGAGAAGCCTCCCGGGAAACGCGCATACAGGCCGGCGTGGTGCCGGTACGACTGGGATCGCTCCCGGGCGCCCCTCGCCAGGAGCCGCCCGCGGAACTGGCGGGACGCGCCCCGCGCGACTGGCCCGCGGGCAAACCCGCGATTGGAGTGCTGGACATCCCCGGAATGCCGCGGTCATGGACGGCCATCACGCCGGCCGACTGGTACCAAGCCCTGAGCAGCTCGCGGTTGGTGACCGAGTACGGCGCGCCGGTTCAGCGGATCACGAGCTTGAGCGCCTTGATCACCGCGTTACAGGCCGGGCCGACCGCATGGCTGGCCATCGTCAACCCCGGCGGCGAGCACTTCCCCGCCTCCGCCGCGGGGCAGTGGCCCACGATACTCGGGATCATCGGCGACTACGTCAACCGCGGCGGGTCATGGTGGGAGACCGCTGCTTTCTCGTTCTACGTCCCGGCCTACCGGGAAGGAACCACCTGGCGCACGGAGACGATCGGCCCCGCCGGGATGGGTTTCTTCGGACTGCCGGTCGGGTCCGGTGACGTCGCGCAGGCGCCCGAGCCATTGACCGTGACTGCCCGAGGGCGCGAGTGGTTGGGCGATGCGCTGACGGCCCAACTGAATGGTTTGGCGAGCACGGTCAATCGCGGGCTTCCGCGCTCGGAAGACGACCCTGGACACCTGGCAATTCTGGCTGGAGCCGGGGCGGATTTCCTGGGCGGCTACCGCCTGGCGGGCTGGGGTTTCCTTTGGCGCATCGGAGGTTTCTCGCCGAATCGCGCGGTCGTGGTGCCAGCCACCGTCAGTGTGATCGAATACCTGTATAGCCACCCCCCGGTTCCGGTGGATCCGACATCGACGAAGCGCCTCTGGCGCGGGACGGTGGCCTGGACAGGGGGGGCGCTGTTGCGGGGTTCGCGGACCGAACGAGGCGAAGTGACGGTGGTGGTGACGGAATGCCCGCCCGGGGCAGTGAACCACCTCGAGCGCTCCTTCGCGCTCAATCCAGCGAACGGCTGGGAGGAGGTGTTCGCTTTCGCCAGCCCGCCGCAGGATACCAACTGGGTTGACCCCGACGCGCAGCGGGAGCCCCAGGTGTTCTATCGAGTGAAAAGCGTGCTGGGAAGGTAAGGGAGGATTCGTGCATTGAATGCCGTCCGCACTGGCGGGAGACAAAGAACGTTGGCCATGGTTTGAATGCTCGACGCGCATTCGGGGACTGGTGTCGCCATCCCACAGTCCTTCGCTCCGCCGGGTTGCGTCCGCGCGAGGTCGAGCTACGTTGACCCCGGTTGGGAAGCGATGAGTAAATCGAACCGGAAACAAGCAGCGGTCATCCTCGGCGTGTCCTTTGCCCTGGGGTTTGCGGGGTGCGGGCGCCCCCACGTCGCTCCCCCAACCGCCAGGTCGCCGAACAACGTGACAAACCGATGGACCATGAACGACAAGGTCATCAAGACGGAAGCGGAGTGGAAAGCGGAGCTGAGTCCTGAGCAGTTCCGAGTCCTTCGTCAGAAAGGAACGGAACGGGCCTTCAGCGGTCGCTACTGGGATCTCCACGAGCCCGGCCGGTATCGCTGCGCGGGCTGCGGCCTGGAGTTGTTCGACTCCGACGAGAAATACAACTCGGGTTGCGGATGGCCCAGTTTCACCTCCCCGACCAGCACGAACCGCGTGGCCGCGCAGGAGGACCGCAGTCAATCCATGCAGCGGACGGAGGTGCTGTGCTCCAGGTGTGGCGGGCATCTCGGGCATGTGTTCCCCGACGGGCCAACTCCAACCGGTCTGCGTTACTGCATCAACTCCGCGGCACTGGAGTTCGAGCCCGAAGATCAGGTTCCCAAGGGCGAGAAGGTCCGTCCTCCGGGCGACGCTGCCTCTGCGCCTGGGCAGAAGCCTTGACGTCAAGACTTGCCTGCAATGCCGCCATCGCTGAGGTGCCGCGAAGAGGCGAGCGCGGCGGCAAATGGCCTGCTCCAGGGGAATCGGCGTTTCTACGCGGGAGCGGTTTCCTCTTTCAACGGCAGATACACCACGGCTTCCTGGCGTCTCGGCGGAGCGAAGGTCGAGAACTCGCTGCGGCCGCCACAGTTGCGAATCAACTCGTAGGCGGCCAGGAAACCGAAGTTGCCATAGGTCTCCCGGATTTCCTGGAACGGAATCGGGGCGTCCGCGTCGTAGTGGATCCGGATGAGCAGGAACTCGTGGCCGGGCGGCGCCGGGGACGGAGCATCGACCGAGGGGCGGACAAATCGTTCCACGCAAATCTCACCGTGATCCGCTTTCGTCTCGACGAGGATCTGCTGCACGGCCAGGGCCACCCAACGGGTGGGAAGAGGCACGCGGCCGCTCAGGCCCGGGACGAGGTTGAGTCGCCACGGCGAGTCCGATCCGTACCGCCGCGAGAGCACCCCGGCAATTTCGGCGATCGCTCCCGGCGCCATTCCTTCGGCGAGTTTCTGCCGCAGTTCGCCGCACCGCCCGAGGAGCTGGCCCGCCAGCTCGCTGGCCTGGATGATGGCCCGGATGGCCCCCGCCACCCGTTCCCGGTCATCAAGGACGAGCTCGGCGAAGGTGGCGTTGCCGCTGATGATGCAGAGGTGGTTGGCGAGGTCGTGCACCAGTCGCGAGGCGAGGGCGCCGACTTGTTCGAGGGCGGAAACCGAGGTTGGAGAGGGGTCGGGCAGGTCGGGCATGGTGCTCAGTTGCGGGCCTAGTCTTACGCCGTGAATCGGAGGGACACAACGTCGCGTTCTGCGAGACGGCTCAACCGGCGTCGTCCGACAGCGCTTCGAACTCCGTCATCAGTCGTTCGACCGCCGCCGCATCCAGGTCGGCTGACCGGCTGGTGACGAACAGACCCAGGAGGGTGCCGTCGTTCCGGCGCACGCACTGCAGGTGCGCCAGTTCATAGCGCCAGCGCAGGCGCGTCGCCGGCTGCTGGTAGGCCGCGAGCACCTCGAAGGTGTCGGCCACGCAGCGCCAAGCGTGTTCCAGGGCCGCCATCGGACAATCGCACGAATAGGATTGGCTCAGGGCCGTCCCGTCTGCGAACCGAACGCCACTGGCCAGCAGGCCCCGCACGGCGGGCACCTGCGCCAGCCAGTTCTTGATTCGGTCATTCATCCTCATCTGGGCATTTGAGCCGTCGCACCCTTCAAGCCGCCACCGCGGGTGCAGGTCCGGGGGCCGGCGGCTCGGGATTGGCCCTCGTCTCGCGGTTTCCCGGCTCGGGGTCGCTTCGTGAGCGCAACAGGATGCCTTGATGGGTTGAAACCAGCGCGACCAAATGCGCGTCTGCCCCGGAGGCTTCGAGCCGGTCAAAACTCCCCAACGTGAAGCCCTGGCTCAACCGACGCGCTTTCTGGGACACGAATTCCAGGAAGTTGACCCACAGATCATTGCTTGGGCAGTGCCATCCGTAGAGCACTTCCCCTTGGGCGGTGCAGATCAAGATCTCCTCGATCCGCGTGCGATCGGTGGACGCCGGCGCGCCGGCCCGGTTCGGCAGACCGCCGGCCAGTTTGCGGCGCATCCAGGTGGTGCCGCCCGCCCGCTCCGTCGCCGCGGGTGCGGTCGGCGGACCGGCGAGCGTCTCGAGCGACGCGGAGGCCTCGGCGTCAGGGAGGAGTGCTTGCAGCGTATCGCTCGGTGGGCTTGCCGGCCGCCAGGGGAAGAACTCGGTTTCTCCCGAAGCCAGCGCCCGGGTGCGCGCCCCGGCCGCCTGGATGGCTTCATCTTGGAGACGGGCGGCTTCCATCAAGAGCATTTCGTAAGAGGCGTCGATCGTCTGTTCCGGCGGCTCCGTGAAGGTCTTCATCACGAACTCCCCGCGGCGCAACCCCAGCAAGTGCAGGAAGGCCTCTTCCCCTTTGCGGTCGCCGACCGCCGCGTGAACGATCTGGCCATCTTTGATGTAGATGCGGCCTTGATGCCGGCCCGCCTTGACTTCCAGGATTGCGGAGTTGCGACCCAGGCACTCCATCTGGATGACGTCCTGGAGTCCCACGCGCCGCAGGACACCCCGGAAGCCGTCCTCAGGCTGCCATTTGAGGAGTTCGTTGAGCGTGGTGAACAGGGTTTCCTGCTCGGCGCTCGTCTTAGGCTTTTCCAGAAAGAGCTCGGCGCCACTGCTCAGGCAAGTGGCCCGGTAGGTCTCGCTGGCGCCAAATCCCGTCAGCACGACTTTTTGGAGGTTCGGATAGCGTCGATTGAGCAGGCGCAGGAACTGCAAGCCGTCGGTGACTGGCATCTGGACGTCGATGACCGTCAGATGGATCGATTGCTCGTGGAGGAGGGTGAAGGCCGCGCTGGTGGTCTCGGCGCCAAAAACCTCCCAACTGCCATGGCTCAGGACGCCCATCACCCGCGACATTGCCTCCAGGAACCGCGGGTCGTCGTCAATAAACAGAACCTTGCGTCGGCTCTGGAAGAACGTTGTCATGACTGGCTGGGCGCTCTGCGGTGGTTCCGACCGCTTCTGGAGCGGAAGACTGAGAGGAAGTTCCGCCAGGGTCAAGGCTGAACCCGCCTTCGCGCCAACAACAGGGACGGTGGTTTTCCGCGTCAGCTCACGGTGCTTCAGGAACGGTGCGGCCTACCGCAGCCCGCCCAGCGCTTTGGCCACCGCCTCGCGCACCAAGGCGTCCTCATCGCTCAACGCAGCGCGCAGCGGACCCAGAAGGCTCGGGTCGCCCATCCGCCCCAGCGACTCGACAGCGGCCCGGCGGACATTCGGGTCGCGATCCTTGAGCAGTTCCAATAGCGCCTCCACGGCGGTCCGCGAAGTGGCCGATCTCCCCTCCGCGGCCGAGGGAGGTGGAGCCGGTGCGGCCCCCGCCGCTTGCTCAAGCCGGCGGAGGACCTCGGCGGCGGCGAATTGAATGGCGGAATCTTTCTGCTGAAGGGCAGCGCGGATGCTGGCCGCCGCCTGCTGAGCAGCGGAGGTCCGCTCCCAACAGGGATCCACCTTGGCCAGCGCTCGTGCGGTCGCCTGACGCATGCCTTGGTCGGGATCCACCAACGCCAGGACCAAGGCTCCCACACAACCAGGATTGCCCAACTCGCCCAAGGCTTCGGCTGCCTGGTGGCGCACTTCCTTGTCGGCGTCGTTCAGGCACGTGAGCAATGAGTCCATCGCGCGGGCGTCCTTCAGCCGACCGAGGGCTTCCAGGACTTCGACGCGCACTTCCCAGCGAGCGTCTGGCAGCGCCTGGACCAGCGCTTCCACGGCCTGGACATCTCCGAGTTCGCCCAAGGCGCTGGCTGCCGTCGCCCGGACGTTCACGTCGATATCTTTGAGCGCGCCCACCAGCGGGCCGACGGCCTCGGGACTCCCGATCCGGCCCAGCGCGTTGGCGGCGGCCCGGCGCAATAGCCCGTCCGGATCCGCCAAGGTGATGAGCAGGGGCGCCACGGCGGAGGGATCACCGATTTCACCCAGCAAGTCCACCGCCACCGCCCGTTTCTGGTAGCCGGCCAGGGTCAGCAATTCAGCCAGCGGCTCGACGGCGGCTTTTCCGAGCAGCGCCGCCCGTTCCAGGTCGCCCAGCGCGACCATGAACGAGGTGTTCTCCGCTTCGGATCTGGGTTGCCAACCGAGGACCTTGAGCGCCTGGGCGGCGCGCCAGCGCACATTCGGGTGGCCGCGCCGCATGACGGAGACGAGGGGCGCAACCACTTCCGGGTTGCCCAGAGACTTGAGCGCGTCGATCGTGGCTTCCCGAACGGCGAGTTCCGCATCTTCCAAAAGACTCAGGAGCGGCTGCGCCGCTCGCTCGTCCTTGATCTCACCCAGGGCCTCGACTGCGGCGAGGCGAACGCCGGTTTCCGGATCCTTGAGGGCGTCGATCAACGGCGTGGCGACCTCCGCAGTCCCCGTCTGACGGAGTTTCTGGACCGCGCGTTTGCGGGTTTCGGGGGACTTCGACTTGAGCTGCTGCAGGGTGAGCCAGAGCATGGGATGTTTTTGCGTTCAACTCATCGTCCTGGAACGTCCATCGCCGCTGATGATTTCCACGCGAAGGCCGAATTGTCCAGCACTCATCCGTCGGCCGGAGGGGCGGGTCGGCCTCGGTGCTCCGTTCGTCCAGGGTGGCCATTCTTCGTGGGTGAGATGCACGGTCGGCGAGAGGAGCGGGTGCGGGGATGACCCAAACGTCACGCCGGTCCCGGTTCGTCGGGGTCCGCCCCCTTCCCAGGTCCATCTGCCGGCCGAGGATCCCGGCGCAACCGGACAAGGATGCCCCGCTGGGTAGAAACCAAGGCTACCCATCGCGAACGGGCCGTCAGGATTTCCAGGCGGTCGAACGGCCCGAATTCGAGGCCCTGAACGAGCCGGCGCGACTTCTGTGAAACGAACTCCAGGAAACTTACCCAAGTCTCGCTGTTCCGGCATTGCCACTGATAAAGGATCTCCCCGTGCCCCGAACAAATCAGCACCTCTTCAGCCTGCGTCGCGGCCGCGACTGCCGCGCCCGCGGAGGCCGGCTCGGCTTGGTCAGGGCCGGCGCCGACTCTGACGGCTGACGGTTGCGGACCCGAAGCCACCCGGGGAGACCTGGGCGGGTCCGGCGCCAGCGGCAGGGCGGTGAGCTGGGCGGTGGCTTGACTCACAGCCGGTTCCGGCGCGGCCGGGGGCAATTCGACCCCTGGCAGTTCTGGTTCGATCGATGAAGGCGCTGCCGCGGCTTGGGCGCCTTCGTCCCGTTGTCGGGCCGCTTCCATGAGCAGGAACTCCCAGGGACCGTCGATCGTGCGCTCCGTGGGTTCGCCGAATGACCTCGTGACGAACTCGCCTCCGCGCAACGCCAGAATGCGATGGAAAGCCTCTTCGCCCATGAGCTGGCCCAACGATGCGTGAACGATGCTGCCGTCCTTGATGTGGATTCGTCCCTGTTCCGAGCCGGCTTTGACTTCAAGCGTCAACGAGTTCTTGGCCAGGCACTCCATCTGGATCACGTCCTGGAGGCCGACGCGCCGCAACACTCCGCGAAAGCCCTGTTCGGGTTGCCATCGCACGAGTTCATTCAGCGTGGCAAACAAGCTCTTCTGTTCCCCATCGGTCCTGGGCTTCTCCAGGAAGAGCTCGGCGCCATTGCTCAGGCAGGCAGCTCGGTAGTTCTCGGACGCCGCGTAGCCGGTCAAAACCACTTTCTGCAGGTTGGGATGCCGGCGGTTCAACAGCGTCAACAACTGGAAACCGTCCATGACCGGCATCTGAACGTCGATCACCACCAGGTTGATGGGCTGTTCTTGAAGGAGGGCAAAAGCGGCGCCCGAGCTCTCCGCTACAAAGACGTCCCAACTGCCGTTGCTCAAGGCGCCCATGACGCGCTGCATGGTCTCCAGAAAGAGCCGGTCGTCATCGATGAAGAGAACCCGGCGACGGCCTTCAAAAGCGGTACTCATGGTCTGCCTGGCGGTGCCCCACTGCCCGAGCAGGTCCGGCGAGTGAGACTGGGGCGGGCCGCACCCAGGGTCAAGAATGAAGCCGCCGGAACTCAACGGACCTTCTGGAACGGACGCCGATCTCCGCGACCCAGGGTCTCTACTGCAGAACCTTCAGAGCCTCGGCCGCAGCTTGCCGCACCATGCTGTCGGAATCTCCCAGCGCGGTTTCCAGGTCTGCGGCGGCGCGGCGGTCCGCGACCCGCGCCAGGGACTGAACGGCCGTCCGACGCAATTCCGGATCCGGGTCCCGGAGCAACTCGATCAGCGTGCGGACCGCCGCTTCCCGTTTGTCCGGTTGGGAAGGCGTCGCTGAGGGAGACTCTCCCAAGCGGCGGAGGACCTCGGCCGCCGCAAACTGGACCGCCGGGTCTTTCTGGCGGAGCGCGGCCCACAGATTGGGCGCCGCTTCTCTCGCGGTCGGTAACTGTTCCCAGGACGGACTGATCTTGATCAGCGCCCGGACCGCGGCTTGGCGCACGCCCAGGTCGGGCTCCACCAGGGCGCTCACAAGCGCCTCCACGCCGCCGGGATCCTCGAGTTCTCCGAGGGCGCGCGCGGCCTCCGCGCGCACTTCTTTGTCCTCATCCTGCAGGCAACCCAGCAATGGCCGAAGCGCCTCCGGGCTTTTCAGTCGGCCCAGGGCTTCTGTCACCTCGACCCGGACTTCCCAATGGCTGTCTCGCAGCAGTTGGATCAAGGGCTGGACGGCCCGATGATCCGCCAACATCCCGAGGGAGTTGGCCGCGGCGCCGCGGACTTTGGGATCGGGATCTCCGAGGGTGGAAATGAGCGGGTCCACGGGTTCGGTCCGGCCCATGTGGCCCAGCGCGTTGGCGGCTGCCCGTCGCAGGAAGGGGTCGCTCTCGGTCAGCGCGGCCAGCAAAGGGGGAATGGTCGAAGGATCTCCGATCTCGCCCAGCAGATCCACCGCCGCCACCCGTTTCGGGTGGGCGGGTTCCGCGAGCAGTTTGGCCAAGGGCCTCACTGCGGCCTTTCCCAGCATCGCCGCCCGCTCCAACTCGCCCAGGGCCACCAGGAAAGTCGTGTTCTCTTCGTCGGATCTGGGCTGCCAGCCGAGGGACTTCAGAGCCTGCGCCATCCGCCACTGGATGCTCGTGTCGCTTTCCCGCAGGGCTTCGACCAGCGGTGCGATCGCCTCGCGGCTGCCGATTCGCTTGAGCGCGTCAATGGCCGATTCCCGCACCGGAGTGGCCGTGTCGCGTAGCGCGCTCAACAGCGACGGGACGGCGCGAGGATCTCGCCCCTCGCCCAACGCCTCCGCGGCGGCTTGCCGGACCTCCTGTTCCGGGTCCTTCAACGCCTCGATCAGCGGTTCGACCACGTCGGCGTTTCCGAGCCGGCGGAGCTTTTTAACCGCTCGCTTGCGCCTCCGGGGCGACTTCGATTTGAGCTGTTGCAGGGTTAGCCAGAGCATCCGCTTCTCTCCGTGTTCAACTTACCGTCCTCGACCGTCCATCGGCGCTGATCATTTTCACGCCAAGGCCGCATTGTCCAGCACTCCTCCGGCGGCCCGGTCGGGCGGGTCGGTTTCCTCGCTCAACGCGGCGGCGAGGACCGTTCCCCAGCCGGGTGATCCGCCGCCGGCGAGGTTTGATGATGATCGTGCCCGCTGGTTTCGAAGCGGCCGATCACCACGGAGAACAACAGGCCCGCCGCCAGCGCGAGTGAGAGCTTGAAGCGGTCGTGCGCGTGGAACTGCAACTCGGGCAGGAGATCGCTGGCCGCGATGCACAGGAACGTGCCGGCGGCAAACGCCAGCGCCGAACCCAGAAAGACCCCGGCCGATCCGGAG
>Ga0315287_10008529_pt1 | contig 10357 bp, 8 predicted proteins | sample YL17G11_0_MG_FD_205037 | JGI IMG/M metagenome (GOLD analysis project Ga0315287, IMG submission 205037) | Sediment microbial communities from Yellowstone Lake, YNP, Wyoming, USA - YL17G11_0 | ecosystem: Environmental > Aquatic > Freshwater > Lake > Sediment | place: USA: Wyoming | collected...
TTCGCCTGGGAGTCGGTAACCCTCTTCTGAGGATGCTGCTGGCCCATCGGAAGGAAGGGAAGTACGCGGACTGGCCCGGCCAGAAACTCGAGGAGCGTTATCGTGGCAACGGCAGTTGTTTTACCGACAGGATGCGCGCGAAGCTGCTCAACCGGGAATTCACGCGGTCGCTGGAAGACGGGCATCTCCAGCAGACGATCGATGGCTACTACCGGCAAGTCCAGCACAAGGACCCGGTGTCGCGAATGCTCTACCTCGACACCAAGACGTGGCTACCCGAAGATCCGCTGCTCAAGGCAGACAAGATGACGATGGCGGCTTCCATCGAGTTGCGGGTTCCGTTCCTGGACCACCGGCTGGTGGAGTTGGCCGCCTCCCTCCCCACGCACATGAAGATCCGTGGTCAGCAGTCCAAGTACATCTTGAAGCGGTACGCGGAGACGCTGCTGCCGCGTTCCATTGTCTACCGTCCCAAGCGGGGCTTTCCGGTTCCCGTCAAGCTCTGGATGCACGGCCCGCTTGGCCGGATGGCGAAGGACGTCTTGCTCGATGGCAGAACCCGTCAGAGGGGCATCTACAACGTCGACTACCTCGAGAGCCTCTTCCAAAGGCACGACGCGGGACCGGAGGACTACAGCAAGCAGATCTGGAGCCTGCTCGTCCTCGAGACGTGGCTGAGGACGTTTGTTGATGCGTCCGGGAGACCTGGGCATGCGGCTTATCGTCTGCAGCAGTAACTACCCGAACCCGATGGAGCCCAACAAGGGCATCTTCAATGGCCGGCGGGTCGGAGCCCTTGCCGAAAAGGCGGACCTCGCCGTGGTCGCGCCCGTTCCGTACTTCCCACGAGCTATCCCCAGCCGGAGGTACGGGCGGTTCACGCAGATCCCAGACCACGCCATTCTGGACGGCATTCATGTGATCTATCCGCGTGTCCTGGTCACGCCAGGATTCGGGCGGTCCCTCTACGGTGTGTTCTACGCGGCCTGTCTGCTTCGCCCGATCGCCCGACTTGTCAAAGAACGCCGGCCGGACGCGCTGCTGGCGTTCTGGGCTTACCCGGACGGTTTCGCCACGGTCCTGCTGTCGCGGGTCTTCCGCCTGCCGGTGTTCGTGGTCGCCATGGGATGCGACGTGAACAACCTCGGTCAGCATTTCGAAAAACGTCGCATGGTGTCGTGGACCTTCCGTTATTGCACGGGCGCGTTTGCGGTCAGTCGGGCGCTTGGGACGGCCATTGTGAACCTCGGCGTCGATCCCGCCAAGGTGAAGGTGGTACCCAATGGCCTCGACGATGCCTATCTGGCAGAGGCCCTTGGCGGGTCGGACGCCGATTCCAAACTGCGATCAGGCACGACGGTTCTGTACTGCGGGCGTCTGAGCCCGGAAAAGGACCCGCTGCTTCTGATGGAAGCGGCGCGTCTGCTGCTGGCAAGACGCCCGGATGCCCGGGTCACGTTCATCGGCGATGGCCCGCTGAAATTCGCTATCGAAGAACGGGCGGCCGCCTGGAACATCTCGGATCGGGTCACGCTGGTCGGGGAGGTCCGGCACGACCAGATCGCCCAACACATGAAGCGGGCCGATGTTCTCTGCCTGCCGAGTCTCAGGGAGGGCTATCCCAACGTGTTGCTCGAGGCCCTGGCGTGCGGTCTGCCAATTGTTGCAACCAACGTCGGAGGCGTGCCGGAAATCGTGACCGATGAGAGCCTGGGCATCCTGGTACCGCCCGGACGGCCGGCGGAACTGGCGCACGCGCTCCACGAAGCACTCGGCCGGCAATGGGACCGGCGAGCCTTGCAGCAGGCCGTGCACGGACGATCATGGGGAGTTAGTGCTGCGGACATGCTGGATTTCATCACGCGCTCGATCCAATGCTGATCGGCTGATCTATGGGCTTTTCCGCTACCCTCGTCTATCTCGCGCTGGCCCTCATCTCACCGTGGGCTGCATATCCGGAACTGGCCAATCTCCGGATCATGGTCTGGTTGATGGGCATGATCGTCTTGGTGACCTTTCTCCAGGTCCTGTTTGGGCGGACCTCGCTGTGGGTTCCCCAGGTTCCACTACTGGGCATTTTTCTGTCTTGGACCATGCTCTCGGTCGCCATGTCGGGCTGGCTAGGCGGTGCGGTGGTCGCCTTGAGCCAGGTCATGGTGCCAGTGGCGGCCTATGTCGCCTTGGTCGCAAATGTGAATTCGTCGTCCCGTATACGATGGCTCTGCTGGGGCCTGGTGCTGATAGCGACATATCTCTCTGTCCGAGTCATTCTGGCCTTCCAGTTCGGTGTGGACCTGGAGATTTACGCACTATCGGAAACCGTGGGTGGAGGCGAGAAAGGTTCGGTTGCGGTCACGATCTACAGGGCCCGCGCGCTGGGGTTTCTCGCCGATCCAAATGATCTCGCGCAATACCTGGTGGCCTGCCTGCCGCTGGCCGGTCTTCCGTGGCAGCGCGGACGATCGATCAGCAACACGTTCCAGGTTGTGCTGCCGCTGTGCCTGATGGGTGGCGCCCTCTACCTGACCAGGTCCAGGGGCGGACTGATCGGTCTGGCCTTCGTAGCTACGGTGGCCGCGTCGCGTGTCTCCAGGTTCGCCGCCCCCGTCGTGGGTGCCGGACTCGTTGCGGGCATGCTCGCGATGGGCTTCAGTGGCGGACGCGCCGAATCTCTCAGCGAAGGCACCGGCGCCAGCCGGATCGAGCTCTGGTCGGATGCCCTCGTGGCTGCCGCCGAACATCCGATCTTCGGGATCGGCTACGGGAGCATCACCGAGTACCTCGGCAGTTTCACCGCTCACAACTCCTACTTGCTCTGCCTCGTAGAGACCGGCGTACCTGGCCTCTTCTTCTGGCTCGCGGCGTTCACGGTCACGTACTTTCAGGTGTGGCCGATGCTCTCCGACCCGACGGTCTCCGAAGAAGCGCGGCGTTTCTGCCGTCTTGGTCTGATGTCGCTGGCATCCGCCATGGTGACGAGCTTCTTTCTTTCACGCAGCTACGCGCTCACGCTGTACATCTTTCTGGGACTGGCTACCGCTGAGTTCCTGGTGGCCCGACAAGAGCAGTCGGCTCCGTCGCCCGCCTTCCGGTCCTCATGGCTGGCGTGGAATGGCGCGGTGGCGTTTCTGTTGATTGGGACCGCCTACGTACTGGTGCGGTTGCGGTGGATGTCCGGATAGAACTGCAGGCGTCGGATTGGCTACGCCGGTGCACCGCACCCACGGCGGCGGCGTGGGGTGAGAGAAGCTCGACCGGCGTTCTCGCCGCAATGGGGAATCTCATCAGTCCGCGGCAATGACGGCGAAAAGACGGAGGTCATCGGAGGCCTTGTCATCTCCGTCTCTTTGGTCCAGCGCCCGCACCTTTGGCTTCGTTGGGATGCGATCGAGGCATATCCAGGGACGCCGCGCCGACAACGTACAGTCGGATTTCCGATATCCCCGGAGCACGGCATCACGGAAGCGACCGAGATACTCGGTCAGAATCCAACTGAGACCACGCAGGTTCTTGTTCGCCAGCCGTGACAAAGGGCTGTCGAGTGCCCGTCAGGTAGGGGCCTCTGACGTCCCGCGGTTTGGAATTGCCGGCTCAGGTTGGTAGAATCGTCGCACGTGCGTGCGTAATCAAGCCACTTGCGTTGAGTTGCGGAGGGGGACGTTTCTGAACCTTTGGCCTGGCGATCGGGTTTCGGACCGTGCCCTCGCCGCCAACGCAGTCCGCGGGCTGGGCGCCTGCTCGAGCCCGAGACGGCAGCTGTTGTTGTGAAGGATCGGACGGATTCAAGATGAGGGTCAGATACGTGCGTCCCCCCTTGATTCAACATGCCATGGGCGCCGGCAGGGTTCGAGAGTCGGGTGTACTCCCAATTGGCAACGAGATCCCAGCCGTCCCTCCGGTCGCACTGAACCCGCTGAAGCGCCAGCCATGCTTCCAGAACCAAGTCGGAGCCGGGGCCTCGTTATCCGGCAGGGAAGGCTTCCACCACCGCTTACGTAAGAATCGCCACGCGCCGATCTCCGATCGCGAGTGGACGAGGGGGGTGTTCTCTTGAGAATCGCGATCGTGGGCTGCGGGCAGATCGCCGACGCCCATATCCAGGAGATCCGACGGATTCCGGGAGCCACAGTAGAGGCGGTCTGTGACGTGAACTACCACATGGCGGAGCAGGCCGCAGCGCGATTCCAGGTGCCCCGCCTGTACACCGACCTTGGGCGGATGCTCGGCGACGTGCGTCCGGACGTGGTCCATGTGACGACGCCCCCTCGAAGCCACCTGCCCATCGCCAGGATGCTGGCCGAGCAGGGCGCCCACGCGTACATCGAGAAACCCTTCACGGCGACGGCCGCAGAGGCCGAGGAACTGGTCGACTGCGCAACACGCGCTGGGGTGCTCGCGTGCGTGGGACACTGCAACGCGTACGACAGTGCCTTCCTCCGATTGAGGCGCCTGTGCGACGAAGGCCATCTGGGCGACGTGGTCCACGTCGACACGGTGATGGGTTACAACCTGGCCGGCCCGTTTGGCGCCGTCATGATGGGCGATCCGACGCACTGGGTGCACGATCTGCCAGGAGGCATTGCCCAGAACAACATCTCCCACCCGTTGTCGCTGCTGCTCCCCTTCCTGCCGGACGAGAGGCCGGTCGTCTCGGCCCTTGGGCAACGTTGCCGCCCGGCGCGCTACGGCGACGCCCGGGACCGATTCTTCGATGAGATCCGCGTCACGCTCCTGGGCAGCCGGGGCACGGCGTCCCTCCAGTTCTCCTCCCGCGTGCGGCCTCCGCAGATGTACGCGACCGTCCACGGGACGAAGGCGTACGCCACGGCATCCCTCGACAGCCGCACACTGCGCCTCGTGCACGGAGCCTCGATGCCCGGCCCCTTCGCCCGTGTGCAATGGGCCTACCGGGACAGGCACGAGGCGGCGCGGGAGTTCCGGCGGAATCTCGCCGCCCTGGTTCGGGCGGAGTTGCATTTCTTCGAAGGGATGCATGAACTGATTCGCCGTTTCTATCTCGCGATTCAGGGGAAGCAAGAGATGCCCGTCCCAATGGCCGAGGCCCTCAGGGCGACGCGGATCCTTGAAGAGATCTTCACGCAATGCGACCGTCGTGCGGAGGAAGCATGACAGCTGTGCCTGGCGGGAAGTTCCTCGTAACGGGACCGGCCGGATTCCTCGGGCAGCGCGTGGTGCGCCACCTATCCGAAGCGGGGCGAGCCGTCCGCGCCGTCGTGCGCCCAGGCACCGGGCCCGGCGCGCTGGACGCGTGCCTCCGGGGCGTAAAGCACGCGAACGTCGAGATGGTCGAGGCGAGCTTCAACGATTTCGCCGCCCTACGACGCGCCGTTGACGGTGTCGACGTGATTCTGCACATCGCGGCCTCCACACAAGGCTCGGCCGCTTCGCAGGTCGCAAATACCGTGGTCGGGTCCGACAACCTGTTCAGGGCGACCATCGAGGCGGGGACACCGCGTTTCGTGCTTGTCAGTTCATTTGGCGTCATTGGCGCCTCGCGCGCGCCTCGCGCGTCGCTGATTGACGAGTCGGTCGGGATCGACCCTCACCCGGAATGGCGTGACCCTTACTCGTTCGCGAAACATCGGCAGGAAACGCTCGCGTGGACGTACCAACGGGAGTCGAAGCTCCCGCTCGTGGTGGTGAGACCTGGCCCGATCTTCGGTCCCGGGCAGCCGATTCTCGGAAGCCGCGTCGGCCTGAAGCTGTTCGGGCTCTTCCTGCACCTGGGAGGCGGCAGCGTGGTTCCCCTCACGTACGTCGACAATTGCGCGGACGCGGTGATCCAGGCGGGCCTGGTCCCTGGAATCGAGGGCGAGGTGTTCTGCATCGTAGATGATGATCTCCCGACCAGCCGCCAGTTGCTGAGGCGCTATCGGCGCCAGGTGGCGCCAATCCGGTTCGTCCCGGTGCCCTTCACCGCGTTGCGCCAGATAGCCCGGCTCAACGCCGGGTACACGCGCCGGACCAACGGCCATCTGCCTGCGGTCTTCACGCCGTACAAGGTCGACGCCATGTGGAAGGGCCATTGTTATTCGAACGCCAAGGCCAAACGACTGCTGCAGTGGGGGCCCGCCACCCCGATGGAGGAGGCTCTAGACGTCACTCTGGCCTCGCAGTCGAGGCCGAAGTGACCGAAGGAGCCTGGCGGTGAGGCAGGAACCGTGTCATGATCCGCGCCGTTCGGCGCCGGGCGCCGATCGGAGAGAGGGGTTCCACGCATGATGCTTATGGCCGACCTGCGCGCGAAACAAGCCCTCTACTCCCAGCACGGGGCCCATTGCTCGCTTGCTGGCGCGGTGCTCTCGGATGGGACCATCGCCAATGCCCTGTACCGATGTCAGGCTGGGCTCGTGGCGCTCGGTCTGGCGCCGCTCGCGCTCGTCGTGCACTGGCTGAACAAGTGGATCAACGGCTGCGTGATCGGCGTGCGCGCACAGTTCGGCCCCGGCTTCGTGCTGATTCACCCGATCGGGATCGTGATCAACTCGAGCACCCGGGGCGGGCGGAACGTATGGATCGAAAGCGGCGTAGTCATCGGCGACAACCGCGGACGGTCGCCGCTGCTCGGAGATGACATCTTCGTCGGATCCGGGGCAAAGGTCATCGGTGGCGTCACGGTTGGCTCGGGCGCACGGATCGGCGCCAACGCGGTGGTCGTGCATGACGTGGCACCAGGCTCGACCGTGGTGGGAATCCCTGCGCGGCCACGACCACCCAGGCGGGACGACGACGATCAGGCCGGTGCGGAACGAACGCCTGCCTGACGCCGGAGTCTCCCGAGTTACCCAACTACGAGTCCCTTGGGGTTGGCGGCCAGGCCGTCAACAACCCCCGAGCGGACGTCTAACGATCTCGGACAGCACGCCGGCGAGTGCCCGCGACTGTTCGCGCCGATCGTAGCGGGTGCCGTCCCATACGATCGACGGCTCGGCAGCCCCGGACTGCCGAGCCTCGATCCTCCGCACCAAGCACGCAGCGATGCCGCTCACATCGGACGGCAGGAACCGATCGGCGGCCGGATAGTCTTCGAGAACGTCCCAGAGATCACCAGGGGGAGTGATCGCGAGGATCGGCCGCCGGGCGGCCATGTACTCGAACACCTTGGCCGTGAGGGCGCGGGCCGCCCCTGGCGCGTCCGCCAGGATGGAACACAGGAGATCGGCAGAGCGCATCAGACCAACGGCGGCGGTGTGGTCGAGATAGGGGTACAGGGTCACTTCCACCGGCAACCCGGAGAGCCGCCCGAGGAGCGCATCCTGGTCCGCGGTCCGGCGGCCGGCAAACACGACTTCCAGGTGAGCGCCGAGACTCGGTGCCTTCAGACAGAGCTGTTCGATCGCCACGACGAGGGGCTTCACGGACGTCTGGCTGAACAGTGTGCCGGTGTACACCAGACGGTAACGTCTCTCCGGGGTCGTGTCTCTGGCCGGCCAATCGCCCGTGAAGTCGTCGGGATCGAACCCGTTCCGGATGCAGTGCACCGGCGCCCGGCCGCCGCACCTGTCCCGCATTGCCTCCAACGAACGCGCGCTGGCATCACTCGTCGCGAGAATGACTCTGGCCATCCGCGCGATGCGGTGCTCCATGAACCGGTTCAGTCCTTGTGTGATCGGGCCGAACCTCTTGTTCTCCTGGAATCGATTCGTCAACTCCCACTCGTCGCGGTAGTCCAGCACGAGCGGGAGACCAGTTCTCCGGGAGAGGGCGGCGGCGACGAGAAAACATGAGAACGGGGGCCCGGTTGCCAGGACGGCGTCGTGAGGCACGGACTTCAGCAGGAGGCGCCCTTCCTTCACGGCCGCCGGGTACCACAGCACCTGTGGATCCGGCTGCAGCAGCTTGCTGACGACGCTCCGCGCGGCGCCCTTCGCCCAGCTTGGCAGCCGTGCGACGCCTGACACGGGGGTGTCGCCTCCAGTGGAAATCAGGTTCTTCACCTCGTACGACGGCTCGAGGGTCCGTGCACGGCGAATCAAGGTGTCATCGGGGAGGTCGGCCGAGAGGCTGGCATCATGCACGGGCACCGAGGGATTCGACGCGGTCAGCACGGACCCATGCCAGCCGAAACCCGGCAGGTACTTGACGAACTTCGCCGAGCGCTGGACCCCGGCACCTCCGACGGGGGGAAAGACGTAGGTGACAATCAGCACTCGGCGCGGGCGGGTGGTTTCGCTCATGACACAGGATTCCCCGGGGCTGCGGCAGGCGTGCGGTTGTGGGCGCCAGGTCGCCCGAGGCACTGGAGGTACACGCATTCGTATTGCGCCACGACCTTGCGCAGGTTGAAGTGTTCTTCCACCCGACTGCGGGAGGCTCGTCCGAGGCGTCTACACGCGGCGGGGTCCGTTTGCAACTTCAGGATCGCGTCAGCCAGAGCCTCCGGTGAAACAACCGGCACAAGGTAGCCGGTTTCCCCGGGAACAATCACCTCGCGAATCCCGCCGACATCGGTCGCCACGGCCGGCAGGCTCGAAGCCATGGCTTCGAGCAGTGCGATAGGCACGCCTTCGCTGATGGAGGACAGGACGAAGAGATCGGCCTCGGCCAGGAACGGACCAACCTGCTCGCGGTACCCATGGAGGTGAACATGATCGGACAGCCCAAGGCTTGCACGTAAGGCTTCGAGTTCGGTTCTCGACGGTCCATCCCCCACCACATCCAGCTGGAATCCCGGCAGCGCGTCAACCACGCGGCGCGCGGCCCGCATCAGGGTTGCCTGGTCCTTGATGGGATCCAGGCGCCCGACCGTCACGGCGCGAAAACCGGCACGGCTGGCCCGGGCTTCCCGTGCAGGGAAGCGATCGACGTCAATGCCGTTGTGAATTACCTGCAGTTTCCGGAGTGGAACGCGTTCGATGTCGCGCGCGACACAGGCCGCATCCTGCGAGACTGCGACAAACCGAGACGTCCACGCGGAGGCGACACGGCTGAACGCCGAGACGAACAGAGGCTTCGGGTGTGCGCGCCCGTGCTTCGTGTGCACGACAACCGGCACCCCCGCCAGCCGTGCGGCCCATGTCCCGTGGATATGCGCCTGCGGGTTGTGCGTGTGCACGACGTGCGGCCCCAGCTGCCGCAGCCGTGCGGCCAGCTTCAGGACGCGCCGGGGCACGGAACCCTGTGTTCCGATGATCTCGACGGGCACGCCGATTTCGGCGAACTCCCGCTCCAGAATGCCGGCACTGTCGAGGCAGACAACCCGCGCATCGAACAAGGACCGCGTCCGACGCCGTGCGAGATCCAATACGACCCTCTCGAGCCCGCCGATATTCAGCGTGGTCACCACGTGAACCACCTGGACGGCGTGAGCGATCGGCCGAGGCGGGGGACTCGAGTGGAGCATGGTCACGGCTTGCTTGTTTCGCCTGTCCGCGCTCCTGAGAGTCGAGGCGTCACGGCCGGCGGCGGCGTGCGCGGTTTCCCTGACACGATGCGGGACAGGTCGTCGCCGGCGGGCCACGGAACTGGTGCTTCCGCCGGCCGCACGATCCATCCGCCGTGTTTCCGGTGGTACCGCACCAGGCCTTTGAGGTGAGAGAGTGACAGCCTGGAGTACGGCCGACGGTGCGAGATCTGCTGCGTGTGATGGATCAGGGTGAGATGCGGGTAATACAGGATGTGCATCCCGGCGCTCCGGATACGCGCCGAGTAGTCCAGGTCTTCTGGGGAGTAGAAGATCCGTTCGTCCAGGAGGCCCACCGATGTGAGCACATCTGCCGGCAGGAACCAGCATGCCGAAATTGCTGTATCAACCAGCGTGCAGGTGCCAAAAGGGAATGAGTGATAGAAGTCGTGTCGCGTGGCCTTGTGACCGGTAAGCAGTCTTGGAACCTTCCGCAGTTTGTCGAGAAAGGTCGGGAAGCGCTTTACCGAGTGCTGGACGCTGCCGTCTGGAAGCAAGAGGCGCGGAGCCACGATGCCAAGCTCTGGGTGCGTAGCCAGCAACGTGAGCACAGGGCAGAACGAACCCGAGACAAACTCGGTGTCCGAATCGAGGACGCAGATGACTGCTCCTCGCGCCAGCTTTAGAGCGAGGTTTCGCGAGTATGTCGTGCCTCTATTGCGATCGAGGGTGACCAAGCGGACCCGGTCGGGATACCGCACGCAGTAATTTCGTACGACGTCGACAGTGCCATCCTGGGATCCGTTGTCCACAATCATGAACTCAAACCGCAGACCCTCGATCGAGCATTGCGCGATGACAGAGTCGAGGCACTTTCGCACGTACGCTGCAGAATTCCAGGTAAGGGAGACGAAGGAGATGTCGATTGACGCAGCGGCGTCGGTCATGATCAGCTCATTTTCGCCAGGATATTCCTCGCCTCGGCGGCTTCCG
>Ga0315287_10008530_pt1 | contig 10357 bp, 5 predicted proteins | sample YL17G11_0_MG_FD_205037 | JGI IMG/M metagenome (GOLD analysis project Ga0315287, IMG submission 205037) | Sediment microbial communities from Yellowstone Lake, YNP, Wyoming, USA - YL17G11_0 | ecosystem: Environmental > Aquatic > Freshwater > Lake > Sediment | place: USA: Wyoming | collected...
AGCAAGCAAGATCCGTCGATGGTCAACAAACGAAGCTATGAAGAGGCTCCGCGGGGTGGGGCCGGCGGGAATGGTCAGTCGGTTCCCATCGTTGAACCGAATTCCGCAGCAAAACATTTCGAAAGCCGTCAATTCCTGTTTTCAAGTCTGTCGTCATGATCGACATTTTCATCCACAGTGGCCTGAACACCCGCCTCTTCGTCTCATCGACCGACGTCAGTATATCGGGTGTTAACGCCGTTCGAATTCTTAGGGGAGTGACGTTCGTCAGGAGCATGTCCGCCGTTACTCCCCGTTCATCTTCATGCCGCCAACGGATGAGACAACCTGGCGAAAGTGACGTGTAACGGCTGAGTCTTAAAAGAAATGGTTTGGAAAATCGATTCTTCGGAAGGGCTCTGACATGCCCCCAAACCCGAATTATTGCGTTGCCGTGCCGCGGTTGATCTTGGCGGGATAACCCCGCATCCTGAGGACGTCGGACGCCGGTGAGAAACGTTGGGAAAAAAGTTTGCTTACGAATGCGTTCTGGAGCCTTGTCAAGCCAACGTCGCATCGGTGGGAATGCAATTGCCGGCAGAGCTGTGATGCCGTTTCCTTGCCATTTCGGGGGGCGATAACGACTGTCGCACTCCTGTTCGCTATCAGCGATAGCGGGGGGCACTGGAACAGGAGTGCTCGAGATTTTCCCCGGTCGTCGCACATCGAGGTTCAGACTCGGCCATCAGCCGCGTGGCCTTGGGCTCGTCATTCGCCAGCGATCAGGCCATCTGGATTAGAAGTCCGAGTCGGCCAAAGAAGACGTTCGTTTCTTCGTTGTGTGGCTTGCCAAAAAGTGGGGTCATCGGACCGAATCAGAGAGACGGTTCCAAGGTCGGTGGTATTGGGATCGGAGTTTTTTTGTCATCGTCGCCTGTGCTGCTGATTTCCCCGTCTCTGTTTTTGATGTAACGACACAAGACGACGGGCGCCGATCGGATCACCGCTTTCCGAATCACGGGTGTCGAGCACAAAATAGGGATTGCTTCAGAGGCGACGTTCAGCAGATGGCCCTCGCGAAACGTCCAATCGTCGTATATAAAGCGACGTCAGTTGGTGCGATCGCTTCGGTGTCTAAGAAAACAGGTAAACTCTTCGACTTGCACACAGAAAACTCTTCGATTTGCACACAGAGGAAACATCAGGAATGTGGAATAACTTTCTTTGGATCGCCGTAGGCATGGCTCTGAGCGTTGCAGCGGTTTCCAGTCCTAGTAGTGCAGATCCGCAGTCAACTCCGGCGGGAGAACTCTCTCTAAGCTCCCAAGTTCTTCCGTGGGTCGGCAAGTCATCGGCCTCTTTGCCGTGTCATCTCTTGCTTCAAAAAGGGGGGCTCGTCGTTGCCATCGGAGATTCCATCACCGCAAAAGGGAATTGGCTTCGTTCCGTGGAGTCGGCTCTATCGCAACTCTATCCCGATTTGCAACTTCCTCAGATGATCAATGCGGGAGGGAGTGGCCATACGGCAAAGCAGCTTGTAGATCGGTTTCCGAGGGACGTATTGGATCGCAATCCGGCGGTTGTGATTCTCAACGTCGGCATCAACGATGTTCTGCACGCAATGGCGGAGCCGTCTCAGGACGCATCTTTAAGGGTGTACAGAGAACATACGGCTGCGATGGTTGACCAGGCGCACGCTCGGGGGATTAAAGTGATTCTGCTCACTCCGACGCTGATCGAAGAGGATCCAGAGTCCAAGGGAAACAGGATTTTGGCTCAATACGCGGATGTCATGAAGTCCGTGGGGACTGAGAAAAAATGCGACATCGCCGATCTGCATGCCATGTTTCTTGAAGCCCTCCAGCACAAGCCGTCCGAGATCAAAGGTGACTGGATCACATCAGACGGGATTCACATGAGCCCCCTTGGCAATGCGGTAATCCAAGTCGGTGTCCTGCGTGCGATCGGAGTTCCAGACGTCGATATCGTAAAATTGAAATAGGTTCGCTCGTCGCTGTTTTCCAAAGCTCGTTGAGCGAGATCGGCGGCCCGGAGGGAAAACGGCCATGAACGTATTCCGCAGGGGTGTTTCGATTCGTCGCTTTGTGTGGCGATTGTGTTCGATCTCGCCATGTTCTTCACGGTTTTGTTGTGCCCGAAAATTGGTTCGACGCATAATCGATCTGCTAGTGATTATCTTCATCGCCGCCGTCGGTCTGACTCTCGGTCGCCAATTGATTGAGTGGTGGCGAATGGATTCTTCTGCCGTCACGTCCCCAGTACCGCTCCTGAGCGGAATCGATTTTGATTGGAGTCGGGCACCAATCACGATGCAGTTTGGTGACGCAGAAACGTCGATTCAGAGGACCCCCTTTCAAGGAGATCGCAAGCGACTGAATGGCGAGTTGATACGCATTGCGCGATCGATTGTGGTGACTTCGAAGGCTTTGGTTCAGCCACCGGATCTTGCCGAGACAGAATGGCTCGCCTTGTTGAGAAAGGCCCCGGCCGTGTTCTGGGATTTGACGATGGGAAGCGTTTATTTGCGTCAAGATCCGCTCCCCTCTTTTGTTGCCACTCGCTTTATTGAATCGGCCGGCAATGAACACCAAATAGTGCAACGCATCGCTGGCTGGGGCCTGGCCTTTCCCTCGGAATCCGGAGGATGGACGATCTATTCCTTTTGCCCTGACGCGAGTGGCTCAGGCGAAATTTCTCCGGAGTTTCCCCTCGTGATACCGGAAGGCTCACGTCGATTGACTCGAATGAGGGACGCCCATGGTTGTCAGTGGTTGCTGATTCAGGGTCGCGGTGACTTGGCGAGCTGGGTACAACAGTTCGAAGACTCGTTCGGTAAAAATGCAGTCGTCTCAAAATCGGTGGGCGTACGGTCAGCCAGCATGAAATACAGAACCACCGATTTGATGGCCGACGTGCAACTGCAATCCGAGAGTGCGGACGTTCTGTCAGGCGTGATCTGGTTCACGAGGAATCGATCACTGGTGAACGGGGAATAAAGGGCATGCCACGATGAAGGGACTATCAGGACTCTTGTTGTCACTCGGATTGGGGTTGGCGGCGGCCGTCTGTAACTGGCTGTACATGAACAGATTGGCGGGGGCAGAAGCCAAGGAGTCATTCATTGGCATCAAGACACCGATTAACATTGGGGAGACGATACTCGATGCGCACCTTGTGAAGATTGATCTTCCCAGAAGTGCGATGGGAAACTTGGACCAAGTCGCCCCGAAGTGGGGGTTGAAGAGTACCGTGACAGGGCAGACGACAAGTCGGAGCTATCGAGGCGGCGAATTGGTTCTGCTCCAAGATTTGCGTACGCCCGGCGCCAAAGATTTGAATCAAAAGCTTGGCCGAGATGAAGTGGCCCTGTGGATCCCCATCGACAGTCGAACCTTCAATTCGATGCGTGTCAATCCGGATGATGAGATCTCGTTCCTGCTCCCGCGTTCAGGTGTGAGCAGTTACTCGCCTACGCCCGTACCAAATCCGAGCAAAGATGCGATGTCCAATGAAATCGTGGGGACGTTTCGAATTTTGGAGCTTGGGAATCGTACGGGACGGCCCGAAGTGCAGAGGGCGGCGGGAATGCGCCAATCGAATGAGAACGTCATCGCGATTGTCGCGAAATTTGCCGAAGGTCGGTTGGATGCGAAAGCCGAACGTGTCATCGATTATATGCGACTTTCAAAATCACAGGGGTTGCAAGTCATTCTTCATCCCCCCAAAAAAGCCGGGTAATTAGCATTCTTTTTTTGATCAATCTTCAGGCCTGTCGGATCGTTGCTGGAAGCGACATCCGTTCTTTCCGCAACTGACTCTGATCGTAGTTTAGTAAACGCAAGCATCATGTATTCATTCATTCAGCAATTGATCTCCGCTATGCGTCAGGGGCGATCTGTGTGTTATACGGCGTTGGTAGAGACACGCGGCTCAACGCCCCAAAAAGCGGGAGCAACCATGCTTGTCTTCGAGGATGGCTCGCAGGTCGGAACACTGGGTGGCGGTTGCGTCGAGGCGGAAGTCAAACGCAGGGCGTTAACGCAGTTGGCCACAGGCGGCATCGAACTGCTCTCGTTTGAACTTGATAATGACTATGGTTGGGATGACGGGTTGATCTGCGGAGGACGGATGCGGATGTTGGTTGATCCGCTCCGGCCGGGTGACGAGGGGACGTATTATCACGAATTGCTCCGTCTTTTTGACGATGACCGAAGTGCCACAGAAGTGACTGTGATCGAAGGCAAAAAAGCGGGGGGCCGTGATGCAGATCGTTGGTTGCTTGATGAACAAGGTCGTGTTGTTGCCTCCCGTCATGCCGGATCTGCCAACCCGTCGGCCCCCTCTGCAATGGAAACGGATGCCGTTGCTCCGGCAGAATTGTTGTCCAAGCTCAGGCCGTTAGCCACCCGACCCCGGCCTTATATTGAGGCGGGGCTTTCCTACCTGCCCCATTTGAAACGTTGCCGACTGATCATTGTCGGAGCGGGACACATCGGACAGAAGGTGGCGGAGTTGGCCGCAGATGTCGATTTCGATGTGTGGGTGGTTGATGATCGACAAGAGTATTGCAATGGCGAACGATTTCCCGCTGCCAAGCGACTGATCGTCGATGCCTTTGACGATGCCATTCGCCGTCTGGAGGTCGATCGGAATACCTATTGCATTATCGTCACTCGAGGGCACAACCACGACGAGCAGGCGTTACTCCATTTGGTGGAAACGGAGGCACGGTATGTGGGCATGATTGGTAGTCGACGAAAGATCAAATTGATTTTTGACGATTTGATTCGCGAGGGGATTTCGACCGCTGCGCTGTCACGCGTGTTTGCACCACTCGGTATCGATATCGGCTCACAATCCGTCCCTGAAATCGCCGTGAGTATTGTTGCCGAACTGATCGCTCACCGAAACCTTGGTCAGTTGCCAGATCGTATTCGCCCGGCGAGTGTCTTGACGACATCGCCGCTGACGTCTAATTGACGGAACACGGTCAAAAGCGTTTTCGAATCGTTGCACCCGCCGCAAAAAACGGGCGGTGTTGTCGATTGTCGAAATGGTTTTCCAGTAGAAAAAACAGCGAAAAAATTATGCGTTCTCCGTTGTTGCGTCTGACGAATTCGGGTCTCTATTGCGAACAGGGAGGATTCTACATTGACCCGTGGAGCCCTGCAGCGTGTGCCGTTGTCACGCACGCACACGGCGATCACGCGGTCAAAGGATCACGCCGCTACCTGACGGCGGAATCTGGGCGACTCGTGTTACAGCATCGGATGGGCCCGAGGGCTCACATTGATGGCCTTGCGTATGGAGAGACGCGGGAGCAGAACGGTGTCAAATTGTCTCTGCATCCAGCCGGTCACATTCTGGGATCGAGCCAAGTTCGTGTCGAGAGTCGCGATGAGGTCTGGGTGATTTCGGGTGACTACAAGGTCGCCCCCGATGCGACCTGCGCCGCGTTCGAGCCCGTCCAGTGTCACACGTTCATTACGGAATCGACATTCGCGCACCCCGTCTTTCATTGGGCGCCTCAAGTGGAAACGTTCGCACAGATTCATGAGTGGTGGAGAGAGAATCAACAGCAGGACAAAGCCTGCTTTCTCTACGCCTATTCGTTGGGGAAGGCGCAACGACTCGTGGCGGGACTCGATTCGACGTTGGGGCCGATCTTTTCACACACTTCGATTGAGGAAATGAATGCGATTTACCGACTGTCGGGCGTCTCGCTCCCCGAGACCCGGACACCCGACAGCGGCATGACGGACGCTGACTGGTCTCGGGCTTTGATCCTGCTACCTCCGTCGGTGCGTTGGAACGTTGGATTTCCGATCAGGGGCAATTTTTCGACCGCCTTTGCTTCGGGTTGGATGACTCTGCCGGAAGGCCCGGCTCAGCGGCGCGTTCACAGGGGCTTCGCTCTGTCAGACCATGCGGACTACGGGGAACTGCTGAATGCCGTTGCTGCGACGAACGCGGAAAGAATTTTCGTGACTCATGGGTATATCGAGGAATTCGTCAGCCAACTCAGGAGCCGTGGTTACGAGGCTTTGCCGCATCGCACTCCTCGCTGCCAAAGTCCACCCCGTGTCCCGGAAATGCGTCAAACGAAACTGGCATTTCCTTAAGCGAAGACGCGGGTTTCTGTGAGGATTACGCATCGGCCAAGACTTGGATCGTGAAGTGTTTGATGTGGTAGATCACTCGACCGTCGACCGACAAATAACCCTCAGCCATCACTTGCCGGTGTGCCTGATCCACGGACTGAATCACGGCCGTGACAGTCACCAACTCGTCGCCCGGAACCACTTGGCCTCGATAAATCCATTCGTGGGCAGGTGGGTTGCTCGTGGCCGGATCGCAAGTGAGTGACGGCGTGGCGAATTGCGTGTCCGCGCCGAGATCCCAACGCGCGACGGCATAAAACTTGAGAAGTTGAAAAAAGGACTCCAGACCCAGAGATCCTGGGACAACCGGATCTTGGTAGAAGTGTGCTTTGAAGAACCAGAGATTTGGATTGACCTGCATGGTCCCCCGTGCATATCCCAAGCCGTGTGGTCCGCCGTCACAGGAGAGTTCTACGCGATCGACCATCTGAAATGAGGGATTCGCAAAGGGGGCTGTGTCTGGCGAATCGAAGCGTTTCGCTCGGGCGGAATCTTCACTTGAGGGCCGGAAGGGCTGTGCCTCACGAATGCCTAACTGATTTTTCAGCGAGGCCTTGGAAAAAAAACCAAAGTAAGTGTTTCCCACATAAACCGGCTGGCCATTGCAACTCAAGGCGTAGTCAAAATTTTGAATGATGATCCCGCCGGACTGTGAGACACGCGTGATTTTGACGGTGGTCGTGAGTGTCCCCGATCCTGCGGTGACTTGGCGCAATTGCGTCGCCTTGCCGCCCAAGTTTCGGAACGACAGATCTGTTTCACTTTTCAGAGCCGAACCGAGGTATCCCGCCAGCCAGCCGCAGGGCTGAAGCGCCGTCTCGAGCAGGATCGCAAATGGTATTGTCTGCTGACGATTTGCGGCGAAGTACCACGCATCCACCGGAATGTCGTACTGGGCGACGATTTCGCCTCCCGCTTCGAGGATCCATGGTTGACAGTTTTTGATCGAGACAATTCGGTCAAGAAACTGAAATGGCGGTCCCGGCAGTCGAGCAATCTGCCGCTGATCGTCAAAAATGCGATATCGTTCTCCAAAGGCATCCGAGGGCTTGCCGATGGCAAAGGCCGTGATCCGGGCCGAATCGAAGAGTCCCGGACGAATATCGTAGGCAGAAATTGGAGAGCCACGCTGGCGACCGGACGTGGAGTTGGAACCACGACTCGGGGGTATTCCTGTCCCCTGATTCCCGACCGAGGGGATTCGTTTGTTGGCCCACAAGTGGGTGACTTTCAAAGACGTCAGCCCCGATAGTCGAACCGACATGTCGCTGATTTCGACAATCGGTTTGCCATCGGCATACATCAAGGCATCGGCAAGGCAATAGGCATCCGGCCCGTAGCCGACTTCTTTCAAGGTCACCTCGTACCAGACTTTTCGCGTTGAACCGAGGACCTGTCCCCGACATTTGAGACGACTGCGAATCTCCGGAATCGGCTCATAAATGACCTCGCGCTGTTCACCGATCCAACCCATCCGCAACAGAAAAATTCGCAACGTGTGGAGACAGCACTCATACATCAATGTGCCCGGCATGACCGGGTCGTCACAAAAATGGCAGGTTAAGAACCAATCGTCCGGGTGAATGTCGAGTTCTCCGAGAATCGAGCCTATTCCATACTTGCCGCCGCAAGGATCCAGTTTCAGCACGCGGTCGACCAGCCACATTGGTGACCGCCTTGGCGTGGACGTCGGAGAATGGCCGCCACTCCCTACCGATTCATTTGGAAGGATTCCCGGAATCGTCGTCGGATTTCGCAACGACAAACCAGAAAACAACGGGCCAAAGCATGTCGACAACTTGCCTTGTCGAAGCGCCAGAAGTTGTGAATCGTCGTAGCTTTCAACTGACATCGGGACCGGCTCCCGCCAGTCGGCGGGTCGTTTTCCGGGGCGGGGTTGCCGATCGAGCGCCGTGTGAATCACTCCCCTGCCCTGTGCGAGGTCCGCTGCTGTAAAGAAGCCTGCGCAACCTTCTCGCATGGTCAGCAAGGGACGGCCATCGACGGTGGCATCGAATTCAAACCGGAACAAATAGGTCAGACCCTGCCTGAAAAAATTCAGAATACGGATGTCGTAACGGATCACGTTTCCGGGGCCGGGTAGTGCATCGTGAAATGTCACGACAGCATCGAGCAATCGATATTTTGCGAGTCCTTTTGTTTCGACGTCGATCCCAAGCCAGCCCGAAAGGAATAAGTCTGCCTGCCCCGATTCCACGGCGATGCAGGTGGGGATGCGTTCCGAGTCCAGATACCATGCCCCTGGTTTGATATCATGTTCCGTGACGATCCGACCTGCAGACATCGACAGTGGCACGCCTTCAATACGCAGGATCCGATCGACCAGCATCAGCGGTTCATTGGGCAGGCGGACTCGTGATGGATGCGCATCGATGGCAGCGAACTTTGTGCCCAACACATCGCCGATAGGACCCATGGCAAACATCAGGCACTGTTCGCGTGTGAGTGATGTCGGAGGGACGTCCGAGAGCTTGGGAGTGTTGTCTCGAATCGTGGATGGCTTGGCCTGTTCGTGCTTCTTGGCAGGAATCATGGCATCAACGGCAGCGAGAGCTGCCAGATGCTCGGCGGCCAAGATCTCGGTTCGAGCCGAAAAACGCAGAAATGCCTCGTGAGTCTCTGTTCGGTGGTTGTTCATGAGTTGAAGTTGAGCCAATAAGGGGGCGACTGTCGAACGCGGAACGGAAGGGACAGGTTTGAGGACCCATCCTGCCGGTGGAATGGGAATCTCGAACGGTTTTCCATTCAGACGTGTCACAACATCTGACGCGGTGGGAGAAACGGACGTGTTTCGATTCTCATTGACCGGCTTGCCGTACAAACAGAACAGATCGACGGGAACTCGTTCGGCAATCAACGCCGCCAGAAGTGCCAGAAAGTTTCCGATCGGGTCCGCTGTGGCCGGCAAGGCCGCTCGGACCAGATGCGGTTTGTCTCCCAAGATTTCGGTGATCCATTTCGTACACGATGATCCCGGGCCGATCTCGACAAACAGTCGGACGCCGTCGGCATAAGCCTGCTGCACAACTTGGGGAAAATCAATTGTCGTCACCGCTTGAGAAACGATCGCTTCAGCAGCCGAGTCCTGTGTCAGCTCGTACGTATGGCCCCACGCCGTGCTGTAGTAGTCGATGCTTGAGGGGCCGAAGTTCGTGGAAGCGCCGGGCGGGAGACAAGACGCGTCTCGGGAATCTGGATCACACTCCGCCCACGTTGGAATAGGGGATTCCTTGATCGGCAGGAGATGCAGTGTGCGGTACGCCTGTTCGACTTCTCGCAACACGACGCAATGGACAGAACTGGGTGCTGGGAACGGAACAAACTGAGCACCAAGTTCGCTGGCGAGTTGACTCACTTGCGAGCGATCGCCGCCAATCACACACTGCGTCGGCGTATTAATGATTAGCAGGTAAACTCGATCCCGCCCACGCAGTGCGGTGCGAATCTGATGGCAGGATCGATCAATCGTGCCAGAAATCCAAGGAACGTCCTGGCCATGCTCAATGTTCCATACCTTGCGGGCGGCGTCGAACGGTGCAACAAGATCGCTTTCAAACAGCGGTGATTGGTTGAGGCGATGGAGCATTTCGTCGCGATCGGTCCACGCTCGAAGGGCAAACAGCGCCGCAGATTCACCAAGGCTATAGCCGATACTGGCCGACGGGAACACGCCGAGCATCGCGAGCAAATCACAAATGGCGGTACCGATCGCCACCTGCGAAAAAATCATGGCCTTGTGGTCGGCGAGGAGGCGACTCGTGGAATTCGCCTCCCAAGCGAGATTCGGTCGAAATTGATCTCGCAGTTGTCTGTTTTCCGCGTGCTGGCGTTGCAGTACTTCTGGAAATGCCGCTAATAAATCGTGCCCCATTTTCAGAAATACGTTTCCGGAGCCAGGAAAGACAAAAGACAATCGACCGGCGTGGCCCAGCGGCTGTTGAGAAAAAAAGACCCGTGGATCGGCCACATGGGATCGGGCCTCACCTCTCAATTGGCTCTGTGCGATGGCAAGAACGTCCTTGAGTTCTTCGGGTGTTCTGACAAGCAGAGACACCGCCAATCGGCGTTGTGGATCCGGTGGACGAGCGTTGAACCAGCGTTCCGCCAAATGTTCGACGGGACGTGTGACGTCAATGTGGTTCGATAACGCCTGGAGTTGAATGGCAATGTCATCG
>Ga0315287_10008531_pt1 | contig 10356 bp, 8 predicted proteins | sample YL17G11_0_MG_FD_205037 | JGI IMG/M metagenome (GOLD analysis project Ga0315287, IMG submission 205037) | Sediment microbial communities from Yellowstone Lake, YNP, Wyoming, USA - YL17G11_0 | ecosystem: Environmental > Aquatic > Freshwater > Lake > Sediment | place: USA: Wyoming | collected...
CGATGTACGTCGGGTGCAGGCTGCGTTGCCCGCCCCGGGAAACCCCGTACTTGGCCGGGTAGCGGTTGAGCGCGTAGGCCAGGGTGTCGGAGCGGCACTCATCGCAATCGCAGCCCGATGCGGAGAGCCCCAGCGCAGGGCCGACCATCTGGGATCCGACCTCGAACGTGTAGTTGATGAGCGCGATCTCGTCCTGGCTCGTCGGCAGGGTGCCCGGGCGGTGCTTGGGCCAGAGGTCGACGCGCTTGAGCGCGGACTGAACCGCGTCGCTGATCGTGCCGGCCCGGATCAGGCCGGCGGCGTGGCCGTACGTCGCGGTGCGGCAATACAGCGGCGGCAGCAGGGTGAGGGCGAGAGCGACGATATCGATTTCGCACAGCGGGCACCAGCAGCCGGAATATCCCAGGCCTCCCTCCGCCTTGGCGCGGGCCACCTCGTCCCGGACCAGTTGCTCCATCTCGTTCTTGACGCCCATGGTCCCACCCCCTGAACACAATACTACTTCGCGCACCGGAGGGGAACTGTGACCTCGATCACCGCTGCGGGTTGCCGCCGGTCATATTCCCGGCTCCCTTGACCGCGTAGACGATCCCGCCCCAGAGGCTGAAGAGCAAAGAATTGGCCCGGAGAAGGAGGCCGACGAGCAGCCCAGGGGATCCGCCGGCCCCGCTTGCGCCAAAGGTGAAGAAAAAGGCCCACTCGACGAGACCGAGCCCGCCGACCGTGATCGGGAGGGCGGAGATGACCATGATCACCGGCACGATCACGAGCAGCGTCCGGGCGGGGAGCGCAACCCCGAACGCGCGCGACGAAACGTAGATGTACACCATCGCGGTGAGGTGAAAGAGGATCGAGAGGGCCAGGGATGAAACGATGGCGCGGGTCTGCCCGGCGTAGTCGTGGATCGCGGACTGGACACGGATGAGCTTTCCGATCAGCCGACCCGGGAGGCCGTCGGGGAAGCGCCGCAGACCCCACGTCAAGGGGCCGGGCAGAACGACCGCCACCGTGACCGCGATGTAGACGACCAGGCCGGCACCCAGCGCCAGAGCGAAGCGGGGGTCCCGGAAACTCGAGAGGTTGCTCGCAAAGGCGACGAGCGCGATGGCCATGAGCGCCGTCATGCCGGTGAAGCGCTCCATGAACACCGACGCCATGGCGAGCGCCCCGTCGTCGACGTCCCGACCGACCTGGTAGCCGCGAAAGATGTCGCCCCCGATGGTGGAAGGCAGGAAGTTGTTGATGAAGAGCCCGGCGAAGTAGAGGTTGAGGAGTCGCCCGAAGGGAACGGGTATTCCCTTGGCCCGCAGCAGGATCCGCCACTTCAAGGAACTGATGGCGATGGGGATGACGCCGATCAGGACCGAGAGGGCAACCCAGAGCGGATCGGTTTGGCGCACCATGGCGCGCAGCTCGCCGCCGTCGACGCGGCGGACGAGAAGGAAAATGAGCGCAGAACTGACCGCCGCTTTCGCGAAGATTGCGGCGCGCCCTCGGCGGGCAGGTTCAGGGGAGGGAGGTCCGGGGCTCTTTGCCTTGTTTGGCGGCTGAGAACACATGGTGTCGGTTATCATACCCCGCTATGGTACAGTGAAGCTCAAACACCGCAGAGGCGTCAGGTTGTACCAGAAACGAAAGAAGATGTGCAATGAGTCGCTCAACGCCCGCCTGAACGCTGCTGATGCCCGCGATGGGAAACTCGCTGCCCCCGGAGCGGTTCGGTGGCGTGAACTCGCGCTGGTCGCTGTCGCGCTGTTTCTTCTTGGGGTTGCGTTCACCTGGCCGCTGACGCGCCACCTCGCCACCGATGTGCTCTACACCCACCGGGCGCAACCGGGGTACGAGCGTGTGCCGATAGCGCAGGGGGACCACCTGCAGCTCCTCTACTTCTTCTGGCTCTTCGGCGACAGTGTCCACGAAGGGCGCGTGCCCCTGACCGACCACTACGAGTTCCGCGACGGCAGCCCGCCGGCGTTTTTCTTCCAGCCCTCGCTGCTGCCGTTGCTGACCTTGCTGCTGTCGCCGCTCGGCCTGATCGCGAGCTACAACCTGCTGACGCTGTTTTCGTATGTCGCCGCCGGTCTCGCGACTCACCTGCTGCTGCGGCTCGAAATCGACGACCGCTGGGCGGCCTTTGCCGGTGCGCTCGTGGTCGCGCTCTTCCCGTACCGTGTGGCGCAGCTCGCGGGCCACGCCAACGGCTTTCTCTCGTTTCTCATCCCGCTCTATCTCTTTTTCTTCGAGCGCTCCCTGCGCGCGACGCGTCGGACCGGTTGGGTGATCGCGGCGGGCGTGACCTTCTTCTTCGCGGGAGCCATGGAGTTTCATATCATCTATTACCTGACGCTCATGCTCGGCGTCTACCTGCCGTTTCGTTTCGTCTCGCCGCTTTCGGCGTGGCTCCAGGCGTCCGACCCGGCGCCCGCGGCGCCTCCGAGCCACGCTTCTCCCGCCCTTGCCATGCTCGGGGGTGCGGGGGCCGGCTGGGCCGCCTATTTCGCGGCCGACGGCATGCATCGCTTCGGCAATGCTGCCGGCTGGGCGGTCACGACGGCGGTTGGCTCGATTCTCGGCCTGTTCGCCTGGAGTTGTCTCTACCGCACAGCGGCCCGCTACCTGCCGTCGCCCGGCGCGGGGCTGCGCCGGGCGTGCGCGCTGCCGTTCGCACCGCTCGCCCTCCTCGCGCTTGCACCGCTCGGGGCCTGGTTCGGCATCCCGTTCCTCGGACGTGCAGTGGCGGCTGCGGCATTTGCCGGCCTGGCGGCGTGCTGTCTGCCGCTCGCACGGTCGCTTTCGCAGGCACGGTTGCTGCCGCAGGCGCGCGTTCTTTTCATGGACCGCACGCGCTGCTTTCTGGCGCATGGGGGGGGGATCTGCTTCACCCTCGGGTACCTGCTGGTCGTTCGCAAACTCATCTTCAATAATTCCATCGCCGGCAGCGGACGGCGCTTCTCGGATGTCACCGCATATTCGCCCTACCCGATCGATCTGTTTTCCAGCGTCAGCACCAGCGCGGAGCGGATGGTCTACATCGGCGTGGTTGCGGCAGCGCTGGCGCTGATCGGTCTGGTGTCGGTGCGGCGGTTGACCGACCCGGGGCGTCGGGCGCGGCTGGCCTTCTTCGCGGGCACGGGCATCATCGGCGCCGTGCTGGCGGTCGGGCCGCATCTCGATCTCTTCCCGGTCTATCACCTGTTCTTCCGCATGGTCCCGATGTTCAACTTCCCGCGCGTCTCGGGACGCATCCTTGTGGTCGGGGTCGTCGGTTTGGCCGTGCTCGCCGCATTGGGCCTCGCCGCGCTTCGAAAGAGAGCGGGCCGGCTCGCCGGCGTTCTGACTGCGCTTGTTCTCGTGCTCCTGGTGGCGGACTACCTCCCCGCCCACGCCCCGGGGCTCACGACGCTGCCGCTGACGCACCCCGTCTACGATCGCCTCGCGCGCGAGCGGACGCCGGGCGAAACGATCCTGGAGTTGCCGCTCTGGCCCGGCGACTCCGCCTGGACATCGGACTACCTCTGGTACGTCACGCGCTACCGCAACCTGCTGATCAACGGGTACTCTCCCGCAACCCCCCGAAATTACGTCGAGCAGGTCTTCACCCCGCTCTACCCGTTGGACTTCGGCGAGATGCGCCGCGCTCAATACGATCTGCTCAGGAGCCTCGGGATCCGCTTCATTGTCTTTCACGAGGAGGTTTACCCGCCGAAGATCAGCGACTTCCCCTACCGGGTGACGGTGGAGAACCTCCGGGCCTCGAAGTACCTGGAAACCGTAACCGGCGCCCCGCCGCTCTGGCTCTTCCGGCTGAAGCCCGAGCCGCCGGCGGGCGACGAGTTTGTCGCCGGCGCCATCTCTCCCGTTGGCAGCCTCCGTGAGGCCGAGCAGTGGAATGCCGGGCGCGGCACCCGGGTCGAGGATTCGCTCGCCTCCGGCGGGGCGGTGATCGCATTTCCCGCCGGCGCGGCCGGCGTGCTCGGCCGCCCGGTCCCCGCACGGGACTACCCGGCGGGGAACTACCGCGTCCAGGCGCGTTTTCTCGTGGAATCCTCCGGCGCTTCGCCGGGTCTGACGCTGGAGGTGAGGCAGGCTGATTCGGGGAAGCTCATTGCTTCAGCCGCCGCGCGGCCGTTTTCCGGCAGCGACGGCGTCCTCGACCTCGAAGCCGAATTCAGGCTGGACTCCCTCGACCGGGTGCTCACCCAGGTCGTCTCCGACGGGTCGGCGCCGGTCCGCTGGGATTATGTGCTGGTGCGTTTCTCCGACACCCCGGAACCGCAACTGTCGGCGGAAATCGAGGACCTCTGGCACATGGGGGTCCCTCTCGCCGACCGGGAGGCCTCGGGGGGGCAGGCCGTAGCGTTGATACCCGGGTATAACCCGCGAGACTATGCGTTCTCCGGTCCCGACAGGGTTTTTCCCGCAGGTGCGTGGACAGCCAGGCTGCGGTTTCGCGCCGAGGCGGCAGCCGGACCGGCGGGAGGCGAGCGCTTCGAGGTGACCATCTCGAACGTCGAGCAACCGCTGACCGCGGTCTCTCTGCCGATTACCGCTGGCGCCGACGGGTACCGGGAGATCGCGCTGCCGTTCATGCTCACTCGTTCGGCGCCGGTGCGCTTTCGGGTGTATTTCCCTGGGAAGAGGCGGCTGGTACTCGATCGGATCTCGGTCGATCAGGGGCATTCTGGTACCTGAGTCTCTGTGGCAGCGCTCTGCTGCTCGTCTGCGCGATACACGTCCGGGACCCGGTCTTCATTGTCGGTCAGAGCACCGGCTCCGTGATCTCCATCCGCAACCTCGTGCTGATCAAGCGCGACAAGGCTGCGAAAGACGCGGCCGTTTAGTTGATGCGGTCCGCTATGGCGTAGCGGATGAAGCGCTTTTTCATCCAGCGCACGGCGAACAGATCCCTCGAAGAGCTGAAGAGCCGGTTCCAGACGCCGTAGTGCGAGTGCCCGGCCCGGCGCGGCGCGTGGCTAATGGCGATTTCCGTCACCGTGAAACCCTCCATCCGGATCAGCGTCGGCAGGAAACGGTGGGCCCCGCGGAAGAATTTGACCTCCGCGACACACTCGCGACGGAACGCCCGGAAACAGCAACCGGCGTCGCTGATCGTCTCGTCGCTGACCAGGTTGCGCACGTCGTTGGCGATCTTCGAGGAGACGCGGCGCACCCAGCTGTCGCCCTTGGCGCGGGCCGCGACGCGGTTGCCGCAGACGCAGTCGGCGCCAGAAAGCGCGGCGAGGAACCGCGGGATTTCAGCGGGCGGGTTCTGCAGGTCGGCGTCCAGGGTGACGACGATCCGGCCGCGCGCCGCCTTGATGCCGGCCCACAGCGCGGCCGATTGGCCGCGGTTCTCGGCGAAACGCAGCCCCCGCACCCGCGGGTCGCTTCTGCCGAGGTGGCGGATCGCCTCCCAGCTGCCGTCGGTGCTGCAGTCGTCGACGAGCACGATCTCGTGCGGACGCCCCAGCGGTTCGAGCGCAGCGCGAACCGCTTCGGTCAGCGGGCCGAGGTTCTCGCGCTCGTTGTGGCAGGGGGCGACGACGCTGATCTCCGGCTCCGTGCTCATGCAGCGGGAAGGCTAGCGATGGTGAGCGGTGGTGTCAAGCCGCGATCCGGGATCCCCGCGGACGTTTCGACAGCGAGGGGAAGAACTCGAAACGGGCAGCCTGCTAGCGGGACTTCGGGTCGAGCATGTCGCGCAGGGCGTCGCCGACGAGATTGAGTGCGAGCACGGTGAACATGATGAAGAGCCCCGGGAAGAAGGCGATGTGCGGCGCATAGAGCAGATACGCCGCTCCCTGAGCGAGCAACCCGCCCCAAGTCGGCACGTCCTGCGGCCCGAGTCCGAGGAACGAGAGCGACGACTCCGCGATGATCACCCCCGCCGCGCTGAACGTCGCCTGCACGATGACCGGCGAGAGCGCGTTCGGAAGGATGTGCCGCGTCACGACGCGCCAGGAGCCGGCCCCCACGGCCCGCGCCGCCGCCACGTATTCGCGACTGCGCAGGCCGAGCACCTGGGCGCGCACGAGCCGGGCGTAGCCGACCCAGCCCATCACCGAGAGCGCGATCACGAGATTCACGAGGTTCGGGCCGAGCACGCCGGCGAGCGCGATCGCGAGCAGGATCCCGGGGAAGGCGAGGAAGATGTCGACGATCCGCATGATGACGACATCGACCGCGCCGCCGAGATAGCCCGCGGCCGCGCCGGCCGCGACGCCGAAGAGCACGGTGAGGGCGACCACCGCGATCGCGATCAGCGTCGAGGCCCGCGCCCCGTAGGCCACCTGCGCGAAGACATCGCGCCCGAGGCGGTCCTGGCCGAAAGGGTGCCCGGCGGACGGCCCGCGCAGTGCGCCGGCCAGGTCCGTCTGCAGCGGCTTGTGCGCGGAGACGAGGGGCGCGAGCAGCGCCAGTGCGAGGATCGCGGCGAGGATGACCGCCCCGATCCGCGCCGCCACCGGAATTCCGCCCCTTCGCCTCATCGCGGCAGTCAGGTTCTCACGCGCGGATCGATCAGCGTGTAGAGCGCATCCGTGAGGAAGTTCACGACCACGTAGCAGAGCGAGATCACCAGCACGCAGCCCTGGACGAGCGGGTAGTCGCGCGCGGTGATCGCCTGGATCAGCAGCGTGCCGACCCCGGGCCAGGCGAAGACGTTCTCGGTGATCACCGCGCCGGAGAGCAGCGCGCCGAACTGCAGCCCGACGATCGTCACCACCGGCAGCAGCGCGTTGCGCAGGGCGTGGCGCGCGATCACGGTGCGCTCGCCCACCCCCTTGGCGCGCGCGGTGCGCAGGTAGTCCTCGCCGAGGACGTCGAGCATCGAGGCCCGGGTCATGCGCACGAGGATGGCCGCGAGCGCCGTCCCGAGGGTCAGGGCCGGCAGGACCAGGCTCGCCGCGCCTTCCCTGCCGCTGACCGGGAGCCAGCCGAGGCGGAACGAGAAGAGGATGATGAGCATCGGTCCGAGCCAGAAGTTTGGCATCGAGACGCCGACCAGCGAGCCGACCAGCGCCAGCCGGTCGGTGAGACGGTCGCGCCGGACGGCGGCGAGAATGCCGACGGGCAGGGCGATGAGCAGGGCCACCGCCAGCGCGGCGAAGGCCAGCAGCGCCGTGGCCGGCAGCGCCGCACCGATCACGGCGAGCACCGGCTTGCGATAGAAGAACGAACGGCCGAGATCGGCTTGGGCCAGCCCGCCGAGAAAGCGCGCGTACTGTTCGGCCAGCGGGCGGTCGAGGCCGAGATCGGCGCGCAGCTGGCTCAGGTCGGCGCGCGATGCGGTCTCGCCGAGCATGACCTCCACGGGGTCGCCGGGGATCAGGTGCACGAGAAAGAAGACGAGCGTCAGCACCCCGAGCACGGTCGGGACGAGCAGGAGCAGCCGCCGGCCGATGCCCGTCATTGCGCGGCACCCGGCCCCGCCCGGAGCGAGGCGGATTTCGCCCGGACCTGTTTCAGCGAGGTGTACTGCCCCCCCGGGTAGGGCTCGAAGCCCTCGAAGCGGCTCGCGAGAGCGTAGATGTCGTCGGGGTACCAGAGGCTGACGTAGACGCAGTCTGCGGCGATCAGCTTCTGCGCGTCGACCAGTTCGGTGCGCCGCGCGGCCGGGCCGCTCTCGCGGCGGCTCGCCTCGAGCAGGCGATCCACTTCGACGTTGGCGTAGTGGCCGCGGTTGGCGCCCGCGGGCGGGACGCTCGCGCTGTGGAAGATGTAGTGCAGGGTGTCCGGGTCGGTGATTCCCACCCAGCGCAGCGAGTAGAGCTGGAAGTTGCCGGCCTTGATGTCGCCGTAGAAGGTCCCCCACTCGAAGGAGCGGCGTTCGACGCGGATGCCGACCGCGGCCAGGTCCTCGGCCACCAACTCCGCCATCTCGATCCCCTGGCGCTCGGTGGAGGTCTTGTAGGAGAGGGCGAAGCGCGTGCCGTCCGGCCGCACCGGAAAGCCGGCCTCATCCAGCAGGCGCCGGGCCAGGGCGGGATCGTGCGCGAATGACGGCACCTCCCCGGCGTGCGCCCAATTCTCGGGCGCCAGCAGCGTCGCGGCCGGGCGCGCGAGCCCGAGGAAGAGGGCGCCGATGATGCGGTCGCGGTCGACCGCGTGGGCGATCGCCCGCCGCACGCGCGGGTCGCCCAGCGTGCGGTCCCGGAGATTGAAGCCGAGGTACTGATAGGTGATGCCCGGACGCGTGGTGACGGCGAGGCTTCTCGATTCGCGCAGGAAGGGCACGGCGTAGGGCGGGATGTTGTTCCAGAGCAGATCGATGTTGCCGCGCCGCGCCTCCAGCAAGCGCGTCGTCTCGTTCGCGACGATCCGAAAGACGACACGGTCGAGGCGCGGTCGCCCCTCCCAGGAGTCAGCGAAGGCCAGCACGACGAGACGCTCGCCGGGCTTCCACTCGCCCCAGCGGAAGGGCCCACTGCCAACCGGAGCCTCGGCGAAGTCCTTCGCGTCGCCCAGGTGCGCCGGCACGATCCCGAGCGTCAGGTTCTGGAGGAACGAGGCGAAGGGTTCCTTGAGCACGAAGCGCACGGTCGCCGGATCGGGGGTCTCGACGGCCGTCACGACCGCGAGCGCGCCCTGATTGGGCGAGTGGTTCTTCGGGTCGCGCATCCAGTCGTACGTGTAGCGCACGTCGGCCGCAGTAAGCTCGCGCCCGTCGTGGAAGCGCACGCCGCGCCGCAGATGAAAGACGTAGGAGGTCGGCGACGGCGTCTCCCAGGAGAGGGCGAGCTCGGGCGCGGGCTGCCCGGCGGGGTCAAGCCGCAGCAGGGAGTTGAAGAGCAGCGGGAGGATGCGCACCGCGGCGGCCCCGGTCGCGAGACGGGGGTCGAGGTTCGTGGGGTTGGCCTCGAGCCCGACCACGAGCGTCCCGGGGTCGGCGGGAGCGCTGCCCGAGCAGGCGGGGCCGAGCAGCAGGCAGGCCGCCACGATCGGGAGAAGAAGTCGTGACCGATGCACGCTATTCCGTATCCGCGGGCCGCGAACGCTGACGCTTGGTGTCGCCGCGCCCCTTCTTCTCGTCGAGCCGCCGCTGCCGAGCGGCCCGCGATGGCTTCGTGGCGTGGCGCGGCGCGGGCGGGCGCCAGGCGCGCGCGATCAACTCGCCCAGGCGCTCGAGGGCGTCGCGCCGGTTCCCCTCCTGCGTGCGGTGGCGCTGCGCCTCGATGACGAGAATCCCGCCGATGGTCAGCCGGCTGCCTGCCAGGACGGCGAGGCGGCTCTTCACGCCGTCGGGCAGCAGGCGCGAGCCGCGCAGATTGAAGCGCAGCCGCACGGCCGTCGAGACCTTGTTGACGTTCTGGCCGCCGGGCCCGGCGGCGCGGAAAAAATCGAAAGAGAGCTCTCCGGCCCGCAGCAGGTCGTCATGGCCGGGGATGCTCATCGTCGTGGGTAGCGTCACGTCCGTCGCGGCGTGACCGCCCGGAGGTCCCCGCGCACGCTCTTCCAGCGGGAGAAACGGACAATCGTCCAGGCCGCCTGGAATGCGTCCTTCAGGCCGATCTTCTTACCCTCTTCATAGGTGCGGCCGCGGTAACTGATCGGCACCTCGAAAATCCGCGCCTTCATCCGCGCCACCTTGCAGGTGATCTCCGGTTCTATCCCGAACCTCTTGGACCGGAGGTCGAGGCGGTCGACGACCTCGCGGGTCATCGCCTTGTAGCAGGTCTCCATGTCCGTCAGGTTGATGTTCGTGAAGACATTCGACATCAGCGTCAGCAGCCAGTTGCCGACCGAGTGCCAGAAATAGAGCACGCGGTGTCCCGCGCTCGTTCCGAGAAAGCGCGAGCCGTACACGACGTCCGCCTCCCCTTCGAGGATTGGCCGCAGGAGAGTCGGGTACTCGCGCGGGTCGTACTCGAGGTCCGCGTCCTGGATGAGCACGACATCTCCCGTCGCGGCGCGCATGCCGGTCCAGACTGCGGCTCCCTTGCCGATGTTCCGGGGGTGGAAGAGCGCGCGAACCCCGCCCTTGCCGTCCAGTTCGCGCAGTATCTCGCGCGTCCCGTCCTTCGAGCCGTCGTCGATGACCAGCAGTTCCTTCTCCAGGCCCGGCAGGTCGGCCGCGAGGACGCGCGCGACAATTTCACGCAGGGTGGTCGCTTCGTTGTAGGCCGGCATCACGATGGAGATTTTCACAGCGCAAGTATGAGCGAGAAGCGCGCACGGCACAATACCCTCGCATGCAACCCAAATCCGCGCGTAACGCGCGGATCAGCGAAGGCAGGCAGGTCACTTGGCCCTGTCTTTCACGGATTTTCATCCATGGCTGACCGCACCGTCGGCCGGAAGGGTTTCTTGATCTCGAAGACGCCGTCCCTGGAGAGCGAAACCAAACGCTTTTTCAAG
>Ga0315287_10008533_pt1 | contig 10354 bp, 8 predicted proteins | sample YL17G11_0_MG_FD_205037 | JGI IMG/M metagenome (GOLD analysis project Ga0315287, IMG submission 205037) | Sediment microbial communities from Yellowstone Lake, YNP, Wyoming, USA - YL17G11_0 | ecosystem: Environmental > Aquatic > Freshwater > Lake > Sediment | place: USA: Wyoming | collected...
CCGAAACCAACGCCGTCAAGCTGACCGGCCACGACATCAACGGCCAGGTGGGCGTGGCTCGAGCGCACGGGGAGGCGACGCCCTTCGCGGCGTGACCAGGCCGCTCGCCGGTCGCGCGCGGGCGCTTACTTCAGCCGGTCCAAGGCCCACGCGGCCGCGCGCTTGATGATGTCCGATGGCGACTCCGTCTCCGCCGCCATGCGGAGGAGCGGAATGGCCGCGCGGTCGCCCGTCTTCCCGATCGCGACCAGCGCCTGGGCCTGGGCGCCATAGCTGTCGTCCGCGGCGAATCGCCGGGTCAGGAACGGGACGAGAGCGGGGTCCTCGAGATTGCCAATCGCCCAGAACGCTGCCGCCCGGACCTTGGGATTGGCGTCGCCGGTCCGCTCCTCCAGGGCGCTGGCGAGCCCGCGGTTCAGGAACCGTCCGGGCTTGTAGCCGTCGTTCAGGCGCGTCCAGGGAATGTTGGTCCGTTCGTCGTTGTCGATCGGTCCCTCGTATCCGCCGAGCACGTAGAGGGCGTCCCTTCGAACGGCCCAGAACGGGTCGGTGCGCGCGCTCTGGAGCAGCGCCGGCGCTACGCGTGAGTCGTCCGCGTGCCTTCCCAGCTGCCCCACCGCCCACATCCGGCCGAGCACATCGTCGTGGGCAAGCTGGTAGAGCAGTTCGTCGACGGGGCGTTCGAACGTCCACTCCTTCAGGAGGTAGTCCCCTTCGTCGAAGCGAACCATCAGGGGCTTCTCGGGGCAGGCGAAGGTGAAGAGGCTCTCCTTGCCGGTGAGCCAGACCTTCTCCGACTTCCGGCCGGCGGACGTCACGGCGCCAAGCACGATGGGCGTCTTGAAGATCGGAATGCCGGCGGCCGTGTCCTGCGTCTGAACGATGCGCCACGTCAGGTTCTTCGCCTGCGCGTCCCACTCGGCCCGGACGTCGAACACGGGGTGGCCGGGGCTCAGAAGCCACTCGTCGAAGAACCAGTCCAGGTTCTGGCCGGTCGCTTCTTTGATAGCGGTCAGGACGTCGTGGGTGTCCGCTGGCTGGAAGGCGTGCGTGTGGAGGAAGTGCGACAGCGCGTTGTGAAAGGGCTGCTCGCCCAGGATCCACCGCATCATGTGGACGACCGCCGCGCCCTTCTGGTACGTGTGACGGTCGAAGTTCTGGCCCGGCTCGTCCCAGCGGTGAAACACGATCGGGCGCATGTAGCGGGTGGCGGCTTCCTGGAGGTACCGGTTCTTCTTTCCGAGGAGATCCACCGCAGCCTCGTCGCGGCCGCCCTCGAACTCGGCGAACTGGACTTCCGAGTACGTCCCGAAGCTCTCGTTGATCCAGGTGTGCGCCCAATCGCGGCAAGTCACCAGGTCGCCCCACCACTGGTGGGCGGCTTCGTGGGTGATCAGCCAGCGGTGGACGGCGAAGTCCTTCTCGCCCTTGAGGTCGTGGACAATGCCCTGGGTCAGCATCGTCGCCCCCGTCGTTTCCGTCCCGCCGCCGCCGGGTACGATCACCTGGTCGTACTTGTCCCAGGGGAACTCGTAGCCGTAGGTCCTGTTCAAGAACGCGATAATCTCGGGGGTTCGCTGAAACGCGAGCAGCGCGTCCCCCTGATCTTTCTCGTAATACCAGTAATCGATCGGCAGCGATCCGAGGGCGCTCTCCTTCACGACGTAGGGGCCCGCGATCAAGGCCGAGAGGTAGGTGGAATGGGGCTTGTCCTGGGACCAGTGGTAGGTCTTGGTTCCCCGCGCTGGGTTCTCCGACGTTTCGAGCAGCCGGCCGTTGGACAAGACCCGGTACTCACGGGGCACGGTGGCAATGATCTCCTGCGTCACCTTCGCGTTCGGATGATCGTCGCAGGGGAACCAATGACGGGCGCCGTCCGGGAACGAGCGGGCCACGACGAGCGCGGGGTTCGCTGGCGTCGCCTCCACGAAGTTGATTCCCTTCTTGCGATCCGGCGACGTCCCCATCCCCTCGGCGTGATAGGAGACCGTGAACACGACGTTGTCACCGATCGCAGGCGCTCGCGGCAACCTGATGTCCAATCGGCCGTTCGCGTGCCGGAAGGCCAGGGGCGTCCCGTCGGCCAGGCGCACGGCGCTGACGGTGAACGACTCGGCCTCGAGGTCAATCGAGGTCAGCCCCTCGCGAAAGGGCACGATCGTGATCGTGTTCTCTCCGGTGAACGACGTGTTCACGACGTCGAGGGCGAGGGCGATGCGGTAGTGCACGGCGCGGTAATCGCGGCTCGGCTCCGCCTGCAGGGGCCGGCTGTAGACGTCGATCTTCTGAGCGAATGACACCGTCGGCAGCAGCACCAGGGCCGTGCCCAGCGCCGCGGCCAGTCTTCTCCGTTTCATGTGACTCCTCACCAGTTCGCACCTCGCGCGTCATGATCGGCTACCGAGCCGGCATGACGCCGCCTGAACTTCTGAACTCCCGCGATCGATCACCCGCACCCGCCACCACAGCGTACCGCCATCCTGGCCTTCAGCACCCCTTCGAGGCGGAGCGACGCCGCCGCGACGGCCTGCGCGAGCAGCCCTTCCTCCACGCGCCGCCTGAACGCTCCCGACTGGTGCCCGAGCAGGCGACCCTCGTGGCGGGTGCCCTCGACGCACTGTGCAATCGATCGCCGCAACACGCGGACGATCTCGCCCATCCGCTCCAGCACCTCGGCTTCCGAGAGGTCGCCGCGCGCCATCTCGCAGGCGACCGCCCACCGCCAGAGCCGGATCTGACGGCCGGCATCGTACTCGATCAGCCGGGCGCACGTGTCGAAGGGCACCTGGAGACCCGGGCGCGATCGCACCGGAGGCACGGGCGAGAGCCGCCTGGCCTCGACACCCGGCCACTCCGCGCGAATCCGGGCCACCACGGCCTCGTCCACACAGTCCCGTCCGAGCACCTCGACGAGACTCCGACCCGGCTGGCGATGCGTGAGAACCACGAAGTCCGGCGTTCGCCCCAACCGCTCTGCCGCCCGTGTCGCCGCCTCCTCGTCGCCGAAGAATAGCGTCTCGAAGTAGTCTCCCCCAATCGAAACCAGGAACCCGTCGACGCCGATGACCTCCACCATGCCTCCGCCGGTGGAGACGGCTACCAGCGAGCGCTCCCCACGTGCGTTGCGAAGCGTCAGGCGGTACGTATTCGGGTGAGGGTCGCCGACACCGACGATGGCGAAGCGGAGATCGACACTGGCGGCGCGCAGCCAGCGCACCGAATCGGGCAGCCGGTCATCGGTGGCCTCCCACCCGAGGAGGCCGCCGCACAGGCCCATGTCTGATCCCTGGCTCTCGTGCACGGTCGGCAGCGAGCCGGCGCGATCCAACTCCACCAGGACCGCCGCGATCTCGCCCTCCATCAAGTCGCGGACAAGCCGGCCAGTCCGCAGGGCGGCGGCGCAGTGGGAACTCGACGGCCCGCGCAGTACCGGGCCGATGACGTCGTTGAAGATGCTGATTTTCACGATAGGCGACCGTCGCCCCTTTCCGTGGTTCACTCTCCCGACCGCCTCACGCCAGAGGGCTCCCAGCGCCATCGACGTCCGTGCGCTGGACGCACCACTCCGCCACAGCGAGCCAAGTCAGAACGTGGCTGTTCGGCATCCTCCGCTGCGAGGCACTTGAACGCCGCCGCATCCGGCGATTCCCGCGCTCGTCGGTCTCGACGACCGGCGCCTTCAACCACCGTGCGATCAGCCGCAGCATCTGTGCATCGCTGACGCGGCGGGCTGCTTGGGCGGCGTGCCACACGAACGCATCGTCGTGGCCGGCGATGCCTTCAGATGGCACAGGGTCGACGTCGTGCCCCAGTTCCTCGATGGACTTGCGGCTGGGACAGACCAGGTGGACTTCGCCCCACGCGTCAAGAAGCCCGTGCTGATGGCCAACGGCCAGGAGTTCGTCCGACTGATACCCGGACGAACTCCTAGCGGGCATCCGGCTCGCCGTCCGCTTCGACCACGCGGCGGTACCGCTCCGCGCCGCTGCTCCAGTTGATGGCCGTGGCGTGTTCGGCCGAGTCGGCGTCTCCCGCCCGGATGGCGTCGATGATCGCGTCATGTTCCCTGAGCGAGTCGTCGAAGTGGCGAATCGACGCCCCGGTGTAGGCCCGGCCATACCGCTCGGCCTGCGGCTGCAGCGATCGCAGCTCGGCGCGGAGACGGGGCCCGGACGCAGTGTCCGCGATGGCGTGGTGAAAACGCTCGTGGAGGTCCTGGGCGTACGCCACTTGCGGCGGGCGCGCCCGCGCGGCGGCTGACATTTCCCGGTTCAACCGCTCCAGCTCGTTCACGAGGCGCTGGCGTTTCACCGGCTCGAGCTCTGCGGCCCACCGGGCAGCGATCGCGTCGAGCGCCCCCACGATGGCGAACAGTTCGTGCATGTCCTCCGCCGTCAGCGGCGCCACCAGCGCGCGGACCATGTTGCCGACCGTCTCCCCAACGACGAACCCCTCCTCCTGGAGACGCTGCAGCGCGGCACGCACCGGCGTCCGGCTCATCGCCAGCCGCGCGCACAAGTCCGTCTCGACCAGAGGCGCGCCCGGCGCCAACCGGCCGGCGATGATCAACTCGCGCATGTCCTGATACGCTTCGAGGCTCGCCGAGACCCGGCGGGGACTCGGCGGACGAGTGGCGCGAGTGGCGGCGGTCCGCTCGGAAGGTCTCTTCGGCATCGTCGCTCCCATGTCTTCCTGACTCCGGTCAGCCGCGCTGGCACGAGCTGAGTCAGGTCGAGCGCGGCCCCACAACGCCACGTCCAGCCAGGCGGGACGGTCGATCGGTCAGAGGCTCGGCGGTCGCTTCTCCGCGGGGGCCAGCGGTGCGTCGGGCGTCTTCCTCCCCACGGGGTTCACGCCGGCGTCACCGCCGTAGGCGGCCTTGATCTGCCTGAGCAGCGACGGCGCGGAGTAGTAGGAGCTCATCAACGTGCCTTCGCACCCGCGGTCCTGGATCATCCACGCGTGGAGCCGCATGTACTGGTTCCGCAGGTCGAGGGCGCGGTCGCACACCTCGCGGTCACGCTGGCGTTCCTCGGCGGTGAACGCCTCGGGCGCCTTCGCCTTGAAGAGCGGCTGGAGCTCCGTCATCGTCCGGAACGACGCGAGGTGCAGCAGGGTGCACGAGATCCTGTTCACAAGGAACTCTAGGTATCGCCGCCCGTGCGGCGACGTCGGTCATGGCCGCGTACATGTAGCCCGCCCGGACGCCATGACCGGCGGCTTGCTCCTGCTGCAAGACGAGCAGGTGGTCCTGCCGGTACTGACGGGTGGACCACACCGACCTCCGGTCCTTCGGATCGGCCGTGTTCTGGCGGGCGAACTCCTCCGGCGTCGGCGGCCGATGCTCCTTCCCGTGCGCGAAGCCCCGCTCGTCGAGGAAGAACTTCGCCAGGTCGAAGTACCGCTTCTCGCCGGTCGCCTGGGAGAGGCGCACAAGGGCCAGCTCGATCTCCTGGTGGCCGGACACCTCGTAGCGCCTGCCCGGGCCGAAGACGCCGTCCACGTTGTCGGCGAGACGGCGCGCGACGATCGGGATAACCGTCGCGCTCATGTGTCGATCTGGTATCCTGTCAGTGGGCGTCACGGTTTGGATTCAAGATTGTATACACTCAACGCCGGCGAGTCAACGGATCGCGCCGCGCCGGGCCAGCCGTTTCCCGTACGGAGATCATGACCACACCCGACGCGGCCCCGCCGCGCACGCCATCCGCTCCCACCGACGGCTCGTCCGGCCGCGCCCGGTCGCATCCGACTGGCCTCTACGTCCTGTTCTTCACCGAGCTGGCGGAACGCTACAGCTTCTACTCCATGATGGCGATTCTCACGCTTTACATGGACGAGTCGCTGCACTTCTCGCCGGAAGTCATCGGCCAGGTCTACGGCGGCTACGTCGCCGCGGTGTTCTTCATGCCGCTGGCCGGCGGCCTGCTGGCCGACCGGTGGCTGGGTTTCTACCGGGCGGTGATCGTGGGCGGCGTGCTGATCGGCGTCGGGCAGCTCGTGCTCGGCGTCGGCACCCTGTTCACGTTCTTCGCCGGCCTCGCTCTGCTCGCGTGCGGCACCGGGATGCTGAAGCCGAATGTCTCGACCATCGTCGGCAACCTGTACGCGGATCGGCCGGAACTGCGAGACTCGGGCTTCAACATCTTCTACATGGGAATCAACACCGGGTCGTTCATCGCGCCGATCGTGGTGTCGTACCTCCGGCACGCGTTCGGCTGGCGGGTTGCCTTCGCCTCGGCGGCTCTGGGCGCCGTCGTCGCGCTGGCGATCTTCATCAGTTTCAGGCGGCACCTCGGGCAGCCGGGGCGGACATCCGGCCCTCGGGCCGAGAACGTAGAGACGGCAGGCAGCGACAGCCGGGCCCGCGTGAGCGCGCTGCTCGTCGTCTTCGCCATCGTCATCGCGTTCTGGGTCGCGTTCTACCAGAATGGGTTCACCCTGACGCTCTGGGCACGCGACAACACGGCGACGAGCCTGGCGCCAGAGACCTTCCAGTCCGTCAACCCGCTCGGCATCATCCTCTTCTCGCCGCTGCTGGTCGGCCTCTGGGCCGCGTTGCGGCGACGCGGCGCCGAGCCGTCGACGCTCGGCAAGATGCTCGTCGGGATGGTCTTCACCGTCGCCACCTTCGTGACGATGATGGCGGCAGGGCTGGCGGGGGGCGACAGCGACCGGGTCTCGGCGGGGTGGCTCGTGGGCGCCTACCTGCTGATCGCGGTGGCCGAGATCTGCCTGAGCCCGATGGGGCTCTCGCTCGTGACGCGGATCGCGCCGGCGCGGCACCGCGGGACCATGATGGGCGCCTGGTTCGTCGCCACCGCACTCGGCGGCTACCTGGCGGGCTTCCTCGGCACGTTCTGGTACCGGATGCCCCACAGCGAGTTCTTCTTGCTGGTGGCCGGCGTGGCCGCAGCGGCGGCAGGAGTGCTCGTCGTCGCCAAGCCGCGGCTGCAGGCGGTCTTCGCGGCGGTGGACGGGAAGGCCTAGAGGATCTGGACCTTGCCTTTCAGGCCCAGGTTGCGGACGGCGGCCGCGGCGCCCGGTCCCGGGTTGCCGTGCGCGCAGAAGGTCCCCGTGATGCCGGGGTTGGCGTGCAGCATCGCGGTGATCTGTGCTTCGGCGTTCGCCACGTGCCCCCCGTCGTTCACGGTGGCCGCGATCTTGATGCCGGCCCCGCCCAGCCACTCGGCCATCGCCTTGCCCGCAGCCCAGCCCGCGTTGTAGTTGTTGGTGCCGACAGACGCCAGCCGCCGGCTTCCCGGCGAGTCCGAGTCGAACGTGATGCCGGGGATGCCCGCGCCGATCGCCTTGTCGATGGCCGGAATGAGGGCGTTCGCCTCGGCGGCCGTCACCACCGCGCCGTCGATCTTCCGCGCGGTCACCTGCTCCAGCTCCCTGGCCTCGAGCGAGGCGTCCCACTCGGCCGGCCCCTGGAGCTCGACCTGCACCTGGGGACCGATCATCCGTGCGGCGTCCCGCATCCCGGCATGCCCCAGTTGAAGAACTCCGATCCGCTGAGGAACACCACGGTGGCATACCGATCCTTACGGACCGGCGCGATGGCACGCCGAGGCGCCGAGCGCCGTCGCGGCCAGGATTCCCGCCAGAACCGATAGCCGTGCGATCCGTCCGCCGAGATTCATCGTTGTCGTCCTTCCCGAGGTGCCGCCCACCACCTCAGGGCGCCGATGAAATCGTCACCGGAACCGGCTTGTCCGCCCGGACCGTCAGCCAGACGATGAGGTCCGTGCTCTCGAGTGATCGAACATACCCGACCCGCACGCCGTCCCGCGCCGCCACCGCCCGGCCCCCGATCCTGACGGCGGCGGGAGCGTCGCCCCAGCCCTTGACGACCAGGCACGCGTTTACGAGAGGAGACCGGTCGCTCGCCAGAAAGGTGCCCGCCAGGATCGACGGCTTCGACGAATCGGCCATCCTCACGACGTACTCTCGCTGAGCCCGGTCGTACCCCTCGTTCACGAACGCGCGCCCCTCGAGTCGCAGTTCCGGCGGCTGCAACCAGGACCGCGCGAGCGGCAAGAGTGCCTCGGGGGGGCCGTCCGTCGTGCCGGTCATCCAGACGGCCCACACCGTGCCGTCCGGCGAATCGTGCCAGACGGGGTCGTTGTAGTTCACGCCGAGGTGCGACACGCGATCGCGTGCGACGCACCGCATCCCGTCCGACGGGATCTGCGACACCGGGAAGTGGTTGCAGCCTGCGAAGCGTTCGCCGTCGCTTCGCATCTTGGCCATGAACACCGTCATCTCATTGCCCGGCTCGAACACGATGAACGGGTCGGCCTTCGAACGCAGGTTCACGACCTGGATGTTGGCGTGGGCCGGCCGGACCGGGCTCTCCGCCTTGGGATCGCCCGGCCACGAGTAGGTGTGCGTCTCGCCGTCCATGTTCGCCGCTTTCAGGGCATCGCGCTCGAGCACGTCGTCCGGGCCCTGGCCGACCTGGGCCAGCGGCAGCGTCTCCTGAATCTCCGAGATCTCCCGGTCAAGGAACCGCTTTCGCCAGGTCACGCGCCGCAGGCCCGTGCCGTCGGGATAAAACGTGTGGTACTCGTCGACCCACAGCCCCCACCCGGTCTTCTCGTCGACCTTCCAGAGCGTGTCACGGGAACTCAGCGGGGCGTAGCGCCAGTGCACCACCACTCGGGCGGGCGAGTTCTCGACGATGCGGACGTGCGAGTAGCGGCACTGCGGGTCCTGCATGTGCTCGAAGCAGCCGGCCTGCTCGTTCCAGGCTTCCACGCTCTGGTCAGTGATCCAGAGGCCGTTCTCCATGACCCAGGCGGGCGAGTAGCGGGTGCCCCGCCAGAACACGACCCTGATCGGCGAGCCGTCGAACTGGACGACGATGTCGGGGTAGGGTCCGACCGGCCAGAGCGCGTCCCATTCATCGTAGTAGTGCAACCGAACGTAGTAGGCGCCGAAGCGGCCCGGGCCGAGTGGCCCCGACGGCAGGACGCGGGGCGGGATGTCCGGCGGACCTGGACGAAACGCCCGCGCGGCGCTCGCGATGTCGGCCGGCACGAGAGCCCGGTCGTCAATCTTCACCTCGTCGAGGATCGCGTCGAGCGAGAACCACGATGGCAGCGTGCCGGCACCTTTGCCGACCACGTACTGCGGCATCTGCTTCTCAGGGTTCATCCCCATCAGCAGCTCGGCCGACGAGGCCGGCGTCATCCGCCCGGTGACCGCCAGCGAGCCGGCCTTGACGCCGTCCAGATAGACGACGGCGCCTTCCGAGGGGTCGTACGTCGCCGCGACGTGGACCCATTTCCTCAGCGGCAGCCGGACCGTGGACACACAGCTCTGCCACTTTCCGCGGACCGCCAGCGACAGGCCAACCTCGCCCAGCGGCCCGATGCCGAAGAAGTAACCCTCGCGCGGCTGCCGCTCCTGGCTCACGATTGGGGCCCAGTTCCACGGATAGGCGGCCAGCGCCATCCACGCCTGCACGGTGAACGCCGACGACAACCGCGGCGCCTTCGCCGCCACGCGCACCACCTGGGTGGTGAAGTCGTCGAACTTCAGGCCGGTGCCGGATACGCCCGCGCGCCGCCACGAGTTCCCCTTAATCGTGTCGGTGACACCAGTGGCGCGGTCGAGGGCCGTGTTGCCGCCGCCCTCGTCGAACGTCCACCACGCGACCGGGTCCCGGTGCGACGCGCCGGCGCCGCCGCAGGCCGCCTGCAGCGCTGAGATCGCGAGCACCGTCAGAAGAAGGATTGCGCCAACGCGGAACGATCTCATGAGGGCCTTCGACAGTGGGGCTGGTTGCCGACGGGACAGGTTTGACCGGTGATTTCTGTCGTCGGCGGGCGGGGTGGCCATCAGGCTCACTCTCGGTCCGTCGGCCACTTCGCCCCCGAGTTACCAGATCCCGCGTTCGCCAAGCATCGCGACAATCGGCACGCTCCGTTGCGCGTCATTCCGCCAGTTGGTCGCCACGGCGCGGGCCGCGCCGTCGGGGTCGCCCCGCTTGATCATCTCGATGAGGTCGTCGTGCTCGCGCAACGCGGCCTGGAACTCATGGCCGAGGACGAGGGCGCCCGTGTACACTCGTTCGTACCGCTCGACTTGGGGCTGAAGCGCGTCGAGTTCGCCTCGCAGCCGCCGTCCCGCCGCCGCCTCCACGCAACAGCGGTGGAATCGGATGTGGAGATCCTGGGCGTGACGGACCTGCAGGTGAGAGCGCTCCGATGCGTCCCGCAGTTCGCCGTTGATGGCCTCCATCGTCGCGGCCAGTTCCAGGCGCGCCACGGCCGGGAACTGCGCGACCTGCCGCGCGGCCAGGCCCTCGAGCGCGCCGAAGATGAAGAGCAGTTCGCGCATGTCG
>Ga0315287_10008534_pt1 | contig 10354 bp, 19 predicted proteins | sample YL17G11_0_MG_FD_205037 | JGI IMG/M metagenome (GOLD analysis project Ga0315287, IMG submission 205037) | Sediment microbial communities from Yellowstone Lake, YNP, Wyoming, USA - YL17G11_0 | ecosystem: Environmental > Aquatic > Freshwater > Lake > Sediment | place: USA: Wyoming | collected...
AGGAGCACACCGCCAGCACCGAACCCGCCAACGCCGCTGCCGGATACGAGATGAACTTGGGGGTGTTGCGCCCCAAAAAGCGGGTCACCGATTCCTTCGGGATCAGGGCGGTCATGGCTCCGGCGATATAGAAGGCTGGAACCAGGCAGAGAAGAACGTGCGCCGCCAGGTAAGCCGCCAGGTTGCCCAGGCCGCCTTGAACGAGTTTTAAGAGAAAAGCAAGAATATCCATTGAGTTCTCCAGCGAAAAATTGTTTTTGACAGGATATTCGATATATTGAATATATTCTACCTGTCACTATAGCGAAAGTCAAGTGTGATGATCGTCACTATTCTTGAATCCGCAGCTTCACGTCATACGTCTCCGGCGCGCTTTTCAGCATATCCTTGGCCTGACGCTGCACTTTGCGCTCCCGGGTCAACTGGCGGATATAGCCGGTCGAGGGGAATTCAATCGCATCGCGCAGGCAATTCGTGGCGCAGGTGGTGCAGCCAACCATGCACATCAGCGGGGCAACAACCACCGGTTTGTTGGCTTCATAATCAAAGGCATATACGTTCTTGCCGCAGGAAGTGACGCACAGGCCACAGCGAATGGGATGCGGGTGAAGGGGACGCCGCGCTGCTCCAGGTATTCCAGGATGCGGCGACTGCGGCGACAGCCCGGCGCGGGCAGGACGATGATCTTATGTAAATTCATACCAGCGCTCCTGGGGCAATTTCAACACAAAAATAGGACAAAAGAGACGCAATCAGACTCATCGAATAAATCCTTTACGAAGTCGTCCTAACCGCGGCCTGCTTAAGAGCCTGACGATTCAGATAGCGGTAGAACAGGCTGGCGGTCAGCATTTGCAGGATCATGGCAAGGGCTACTGGCAATCCAACCAATTTCGGGAAACTGGCGAAAGCCAGACCAACGGCGATGGGCAGGTTTTTCATACCTGACGAATACGTCACCGCGATGCGCTGTTCCCAGTTGAAAGCGAAGCGTCCGAGCCAGTGGGGTATCAGGAATCCCAGTGGAAAGATGAGGATTACCGCCCCCAGCAGCGAAGGAACCAGCGACCAGCGCTCCCGAATCAGAGGAACGTTAACGTTGCAGATGGCAAACATCAACAACACCGCTGTCAATGCTGATAACGCCGGCATGAGCGGCAAATAAGGCTTGGGATCCAAGAAACGGTCAGCTAGCCAACGGGCGGTGATGCCCACTGCGAGCGGGATTAGCAAAATGATGGCTAACTGCTGGAACATTCCCCAGGCATGAACGGCGACGGTCGAACCGGCCAGAAGCGTCATCAAGGGTGGGATGAGAAAAGGAGCCAGGACCATCGTCAGGGCGTTGATTGCCATGCCCAGCGGAACGTCACCCTTGAGAAGCGCTGTCCACACGGCGGCCATGCCAGCGCAGGGTACCACGCCCACCAGGATGATGCCGACTGCCAGTTGGGAGTCATTCATCATCAGGCGGGCTAGGACCCAGCACACCAGCGGCATGTAAACAAAGTTAAGCAGCATTCCGGCCAGCACGGCCAGCGGCTGACGCGCCACCAGCGCGAATTGGCGCGGCGTGATGGTCAGACTGATGAACAGGATCATCAGAAAAGTGAGCAATTGTGCATAGGTTTGTAGGACTTTACCGGGGGTCGATGTCCATAATCCCATCAGTAAACCAAGCACCACTGCGGCAATAATGATGACCTGATATTGTTTGCGGACGAACTCAGCAAAAGCTAAAAGACGTTTCATAGTGTCTCCAGTTCCAGGAGCGGCGCGTTACGCAGTGCGCCGCACCGCTCCTTGAAATTTACGCAGCGTACTTGACGCGCAACTGCTTGACCAGTTCCACTACCTCGTCCTGATTCAGGAAGGTGATGGCGTCTTCCGGGCAGGCCATGGTGCAGCCCCTGCAATAGGTTGCGCAGTTTTCCGGGCGCGCCACGATGGGGTGACCCAAGGCGCCGTCCCAATCATAGACATCGCCAGGGCAGGTGTCCATACAGGACTGGCATCCGCTGCACAGTTCCAGGTTGACGGTCGGGCGCCAGAGCACTTCAGCACGCGGAATGCCGTGCCAGACGTTGCTATTATCCGATGGCGTGGTCGTTTCATCTATTGTAAGATCTCGTTTGGGTTGTGATAAGTTGGTGACGGCTGCCTGCAACTCTGCCAGCTTCGAGAAATTGAGCTGATAGAGGATGTTCCAGACCTGTCGCTCGGTAATCACCAGCCCAGCACCGCGTAGAGTGGCCAAATGCTGGGAGATATGCGGCTGGCGTTTGCCGGTCAGCACGACAAGGTCGCAAACACAACTCGGTCCTTGGGATAGGATTTCCAGGATATGCAAAAGAACCGGATGACCCAGCGCCTGAAAGAGCACCGCGTGCCGTTGTCTGGTATTTATGAGACACCTGCCCATTCCGTCCAAAGAATTTAACCTGTTGGCTCGGGCCACAGCTTGCGCTGTGCCGAAGTGATTTTCTCTTGTGCAGCCCGCGCCGCATTGAAGAACAATTGCGCCAACGCCGCTTCGTCTACCGTTTCCATGGGCGTCAGAGCCTTGATCTGCTCGAAGGTCAGGTCTATTTTCAAGGCCAGCGCCGCAGCGCCCAGCATGACCTGAGCGGCCATCCTGCGAGAATCCGCATCAGAAAAGCCAGCCTCGACCCCGGCGCGGGTCATGCCCTCCAGGACCGGCAGGACGCTGCGCATGGCCGCGCCCGTCAGCCCGACGCACCAGTTCATCTGATCGTCGTGGACGACCAGGGTCTCGCCCAGCGCCGCCAGGATGGCTTCGACCAGTTCCCTCGCTTCGGGCGTCACCGAAGCACCATACGCCACCGGGTTTATCCCTTGACCGATGAGCGACGGGGCATTCGGCATGATGCGCGCCACGGGCGTACCTGGGTGCAGCAATCCTTCTATTTTTGCCAGTGGAACTGCCGCAGCAAATGAAATCACCAATCGGCAGGAGCAGACCCAGTTAGCAAACGTGTGGATGACGTCAGATACAGACTTGGGTGAAACGGCAATCAAGATGGCATCTGCCGCGCAGACTGCTTCGCCTGCCAGGATTACTGGTCTTACACCGAACTTTTCGGAGGCTGCGTTAGCCCGGTTTGGGTCGCTGTCGCAGACAACCAGGTGATCGGCAGGCACGCCGGCGGCTCGCAAGCGTTCGAGCAGGATTTGGCCGATGTTTCCGGCTCCAATCACAGCCAGGTTTTTTTCGCTCAGGTTCATTCGTTCTACTCCTTTTTTGGTAGGGTTATGCTCAATTTTCACTCGTTTCGGTCAGCTCCAGGCAGGCGACCATCCCCTGCCCGCAGTTACCGCACTCGAATTGGATGGTGGTGTGCTGGATTTCAAAGCCCTCATGCAGAGTCTCTTTGAGAGCGGACATGACCCTGGTAGTCTGGCTGAGGGACTGGTCGTCAATCGTGACGTGAGCGCTGAGAGCAATGTAGCCAGGGGCAACCGTCCACACGTGCAGGTCGTGAACCTGGCTCACGCCCGGCACTTTGCGCATGGAGTCTGCGATGGCGGTAGCCGTCATGCCTGCCGGCATGCCCTCGGCCAGGATGTGGACGGCTTCTTTCAGCACGCGCCCGGAACTGAACAGGATCAGCAGGCCAATCAGCACGCTGACCAGCGGATCGAGCCAGGTCCAATTGACGAACAGCAAAATCACGCCGACTGCAATCACGCCAACCGAAGCCAGCGCGTCGCCCAGCACGTGCAGGAAGGCGGAGCGGGTGTTCAGGTCGTCGTGGTCGTGCCCGCTCAAGGTGAAGGCCACAATCAGGTTGACGGCCAGGCCGATAACGGCAATGACCAGCATCGGGCCGGCCAGCACGGGTTCGGGGTTCTGAAAGCGATTCCAGGCTTCGCGTAAAATCTCAAAGGCAATCAAGAACAGCGTTGCGCCGTTGGTGAGGGCGGCCAGCACCTGCATGCGGTGGTAGCCGTAGGTATGTTTGTCGTCGGCAGGCAGTTTGGCGGCACGGATAGCCAGGTAACTCAAGCCGAGGGCGAAGGCGTCCATAAAGACGTGCGCCGAATCGGAGAGCAGCGCCAGGCTGCCCGTCCAGAATCCGCCGATGAACTCGGCCAGGAAAATCAGGCCGGTGAGGGCGAGGGCGAGGACAAAACGGTTTTCTTTGATTTCGTTCGTGTGATCGTGAGACATCAATTCCTCAGTGAATGAAAAGGTCAATCATCTTGCCATCCTTCAAGACGGGACGCGCCAGGGTAAAGTATTCGTGGCTGGTCAGTTTGCCCGCTTCCTCGATAGGGTTTGTGGTTTGAAGTCAAACTCCGTTTGAACACACGGCAAGAAGGCCAGGCATCCGCAGATTGCCGATGCCTGGTCAGGTGATATGGTCAGGCCTGGGAAGCGCCGAGTTTCTCGAATATATCGGCAACCTTCCGCATGGCCTCCTCAGTCGTCATATTCCGCCATTTCGTACACGCCACGCCCACAGGTGGTGTAGCACAGCGTACAGCCGATGCAAGTATCGGCATCTACAGTCGGGAACCAGGAAATCAGTTTGCGGGGGATCCCATGACATATTTCATCTTTTGCCATTTGAAGTCTCCTTCTGCTAATGCAGTTTCTCGACGTGGTCTTTCAGGCTGCCTGCCAGGTAAGCCTGCACAGCCTCGTCAATGTTGGCCACATCCGTCACAACCGGTCGGATATTGGCCTGTTTCATGCTTTCATACGCGCCAGCGCCCATGCCGCGCGCCAGCAGGACTTCGCAATCGGCGATGGCGGCAGCCATGAGGGCGTGCCGGTTCTGGGCAGCGGGGTCGAAGCCGTGACCGCGCGGGTCGGCTTCGTGACCATGTTCTTCATGTTCCCCACTAAACTTGTTGTGGCCCATCTTGTCACGTTTCTCGCGTGCGACGATTTTCCCGTTTTCAACGGTCACAACCACGTAAAACGGGGCGCGTCCAAAATGCTGGCTGATGGTCACGCCATCTTCAGAAACAGCGGCGATTTTCATTTTTTCTCCATTGTTCTTTCCACACTATGCTCTCTCTCAATCTGCCGAGCCTGACGGGGGCAAAAATTGACTATTTTTTATCGCATCCAGGATGGCCTCTACTGCGACTTGCATCTCCTCGTCGCCATAATAAGCTTGGGGTGGGCCTTTTTTAATGCCGCAATCTTCCACCAGGTTGATCGTCTTGTAGGGCACAAAGCCGGCCTGCTCGACGATCTTGCGCGCGCAATTGAGCGGGCAGCCATCCACCGTGATGATGCGTTGCGCGGCATGGGTCTTGTCCAGCACCGACTGGCTTTGTGTAGGCAACCCGCCCAGGCAAAAAATGCCCGCCTTGCCCGGCTCAACCTGACGCACAGCCTCCAGGCCAGCCAGGCCGGTCAACGTGCCCACGTTGGACATGCCGCCAAAGCAAACGAATAAAGCGTTTTCAGGAATGTTGTTGTTACTCATTACGAAACCTCCACCTCAGAAATAGTTTTGGATATCTCCTCACGCCGAATGTCGCGTGCGATTTCCAACTGATCGACACTTGACTGACACAGTCAGGGAGTGCTTTGCACAACGTTCAGTATAGCTTCCACCGCTCGCTCCAGGTCTTCCTGGGAATAGGCCAGGGGTTTGAAGGGACCGATCTTTTTGATCTTAAGGTCCTTGCCAAAGTTAATGTAGGCATCCATCCTGGCCCCGGTCTGCTCTACGATCTTGCGCACGCAGGAATTGGGGCAGCCGTCGATGACGACCACTTTTTCCAGGCCCTGCATGGTGCGAAAGTGTTTGGGCACCCCGGCCGCTAGGGCAGCTACACAGCCCATGCCTACTTCCTTCGGCCCCAGGCGCTTCAGCACCTCGAAGGCGGCCACGCCGGTCAGCTCGCCGACGCTGGACATCGCCCCACCACAGTAAAAGATGCCAACCCGGGGCTTTTCGGTTTCCTCGTGGTCTTGGGAAACCGGAGCTTTTTCGTCGCTTGTCTCTATACTCATTGTTGTGTCCTCCTCTTTTCGTGATATTCAAAATCCTGTTGGATAGTATCCTTTGTTATCGCCAGGCTCCTGGCAAAAACACCGACAATGATCGGCTTCAAGATGATAAAGGCGGCCATGATCGCTGAGTAGAGAGGCTGGGCGATCAGGCCTGACGAAAACAAGAGATTTTCGCTGACCACGCTCGTGCTAAATTTTGCCGTCAATCCCACGCCCATGACGAGCGACTGGCGCTTGCCGAGAATTTTATGGAACAACAAGTAAGACACCGACAGGCGTGAAAGCAGTGAGATGGCAATGATAATGACTATCAGCAGCGGGTAGGTTAGAAGAGCACCCAAAGACATTGTGCCGCCCAGGCTGAGAAAGAAGAACGGTCCCAGGAAAATGTTGCCCACAAAGAAGATGGGTTTCTTGTACTGTTGGACGAATTTTTCCGGTAGAACTTGCTTGACCGCTATGCCGCTGAAGATGGCCGCGACGACCCCCATGTTTTCGAACCCTCGCGACCCAAAATAAATAAAGGCAAAAATAATCATAAAGATCAGAAAGGGAATCACGAATGACTCGTTTTGCACTTTTTCCAGATAACGGCGGGTAACCTTGCCCACTTGGGATAAGAGAATCGTTACCAGCAATATTCCAGATAGCGTCAGGACGATGGTTAATGAACTCTGCATGGTGGCGTTTTGAGAATCTCCTGCCGCGAGCGCGGGTAAGGCGATGACGAGCGCCAGGGCCAGGACTTCAAAAATGTCGTCGAACACACCGATGCCCAGCGCCAGTTGCCCGAAGCGTGTCTTTTCCAGTCCAAACTCCTTCAGAATGGCGAGCAGCACCACTTCGCCCACGGTGCCAAAAGCGATTCCGGCTATCAACGCGACGATAAAGGAATGGCTCACGAATTCTGGAAACGCAAAGTAGAAAAAGAGGGCTAACAGTAAGCCTTCCGTCAACGTGAGCAGGATATCGCCGCCCACGATGTAGCGCCCCAATTTTCGGATTTGCTCAAGTTCCAGATCAATGCCGATGGTGAAAAGGAAAAACAACATGCCCATTTTTGACAGGAATCGGAACGTTTCGCTTGCCATCACGCCCTGAAATAGGCCCAATCCAGAGAGAACCATCCCAAACACGACAACGGTGAACATCCACGGCATGCGCAGGTATTTGTTGATCGCATATCCTATCGTGGCGATCACAAGACAAGTCAGAGTTGCGAGCAGAAAAATATCCATCTTTGAACTTCCTTTTCACAACACTATGTTGAACAGATAGCCAGTGATGATGATGGCCAGCGCCACCACGCCGATGAAAATGGCAATGAGTTGCGGTTTGAGCACGCGGCGCAGGATGACCATCTCCGGCAAGCTCAAACCCACCACCGACATCATGAAGGCCGGTCCCGTGCTCAGCTAGGCGCCCTTTTCCAGGTGGCTGCGCAACTCTTTGCGGTGCATGCCCTGCACTTGGGTCCAGACCACCTCTTTCAAAAAGCGCAGAGCCGCCTCTGAATCCTTATCAGCTAGGATCATCTGTAACTCGGTCTGTTGTTGCTCGTCCAGCACCACGCTTACTTTGAGCATTTTTCTCCTCCACTAGACTATCAGCAGCGCATGCGCAACGCTGCCTCAATTTTTTTGGCAATCACGTCCCGTACAAAGCGGTAGATCGCTTCGATATCGCCCTGCCGGGCCAGGTGCATCACCTGATGTACCTCGTCTTCGTCCAGGATGATCAGTGTCTTTTCGATCCGCTCTTTGGACATCCCGCCTCCTAAATGGTGTCCTGCAAGGCATCGACAGCGTAATCTACCTCTTCGGCGGTAGTGAAATAGCCAGGGCTGAAGCGCAGCGCCCCGTACTCCAGTGTCCCCGCCACGCGATGGGCCTGGGGAGCGCAGTGCAGCCCAGCCCGTGTTGCCACACCGAATACCTTGTCCAGCACAGCGGCTAATTGATCGGGAGAATACTCATCCAGCGTGATCGCGACCACCGCCGTGCGCCGCTCCGGGTTTCCTGGCCCCAGGACGCTCAGACCCGGCACGGCCTGCAAGCGTTCGATCAGCCGGCCAGCCAGCGCCATCTCGTGGGCGCGGATGCTCTCCACGCTCTGCTCCAGCACGAACCGCACCCCGGCCAGCAGCCCGGCCAGGCCGGCGGCGTTCTGGGTGCCGGCTTCCAGCCGAATGGGCAATTCTCCAGGCATCATGTCGGGTCGTGAAAGGATTCCCGACCCGCCCTCTACCCATGTCTCCAACTCGATGCCTGGCCTCACCACCAGCCCGCCAGTACCGTGGGGGCCATAGGTCCCCTTGTGACCGGCAAAAGCCAGCAAGTCTATCCCCATCGCTTGCATATCAATCGGATAAGCCCCGGCAGTCTGGGCGGCGTCCACCAGCAGGAGCGCCCCGTGATGATGGGCGATCTCGCCCACTTCGGCGATGGGCAAGAGAGCGCCCAGCACGTTGGAAGCGTGCAGCATGGCGACCAGCCGGGTATGGGGGCGCAGGGCTGCCTCCACGTCAGGCAGGTCCAACGTGCCGTCGGGCGCACAGGGCACGGCGGTCACCTCCACGCCGCTCTTTTCCAACGCCTTGAGCGGTCGCCACATGGCGTTGTGCTCAATGGAGGAAGTGATGACATGGTCGCCGGGGCGCAGCAGCCCCTTCAGAGCCATGTTGATGGCCTGGGTGGCGTTCAGTGTAAAAGCTACGCCCTGTGGGTCGGGGGCATGGAACAATTGGGCCACCCCCGCTCGCGTCTGATCGGCGATGCGCTGTGCCTCCGCTTCCCGCCAGTGCCCGCCCCGACCGGGGGTGGCGCCTACCTCCCGCATAAAGTGGTCCACTGCACGGTAGACCGTCTCCGGCTTGGGCCAGCTCGTGGCGGCATTATCCAGGTAAACGTCCATCGTTCTCCTCCGCTTCTTCCAGGGAGATGCCTCGCCGCTGGGCAGCTTCACGCACGCGGGGCACGATCACGCGCCAAAAAAAGTCAGCCGCATCCTGGGAATCGCGATCCAGCATCGCCTGTTTCAACTCGATGATTTCCGACGCTTCCAGCGTCAGCGAGGTGAAGCGCGGGCGGTTAGTTGTTACAGACATGGCTCGCTCCATCGCTCATTCCACATCGGTGTCACCTTGTCTATCACACCAACATCGGGCAGAATGTTGGTCACATCCGTCATCACCGGCAGCTCCGTTGTATTGATGACATAGAAGGTGGCAGTCATGATCACCCTTCTGGCATAAATTGTTCGATGGCGTCCAAAGCGTGAGCGGCATAGATCGAACCCGGCCCGCCGCCCATCAGCAACCCCACACCCACTGCTTCCAACAGCTCTGGGCGAGTTGCTCCGGCTTCCACGGCATCGTGAACGTGGTAGGCAATGCAGCCTTCACAACCTACAACGATGCTGATTGCCAGGGCCATCATTTCTTTGACTTTGTGACTAAGGGCACCATCTTCTACCGCTTTTTTATGTAGCCGGGCGAAGCCGGTCATCGGGCCAGGGATTTCAGTCCCAAGCTGTGCCAGGCGCTCTTCGAGAGACTGGTGAAGTTCAACGTAATCGGTTTTCATTATATTCTTCGCCTTGCGTTATATTCAGAAACTCGAATGTAATCTCGCTAAAAAATACCCCTACCGGAATAGGGGAAACCATAGCCGAGGGTTCAGGCCACGATTTCAATCTGTGGCTCGACCAGTACCTCGGATTTCACCGAATTGGCCACCAGGCTGTATTTCTGCGCCGCCTGGAGCGCCTTACGGGTGCGGGCTTCGACGACCTTGGGATCTTCATCGCCAGCGGCGATGCGAATAACCGGAAACAGGCGCAGGTGGGTAAAAATCTCTGTACGATCCAACTCAATCAGTTTGGTGCCTTCGGCCCGGCAGTCATAAGAAATCAGCTTGAGTTTATAGCGCTCCGTAGCCCAGATGAACATCATCATGATACAGGTGTTGGCGGCGGCTACAAAAGCGTCCTCGGGGGTGAGCACACCCGGGTGGCCCTGGGCTTCCGGCGGAGCGGAAAAATCCATCTCGGGGCCATTGCCCATGGCAATGTGGCCCCAGTGTTCGTTTTTCCAGGCGACGGTGGTGTGGTACGTGGCGGTGCGTCTCATGCGGCAATCTCCTGCTGCTGGCAAAAGGCCTGGTATGCGCCTAGCAAAGCTTCGGTGTAAACCTCATCGGCGCCATCGGGAATAGGGTTGTAGATTCTGGCCATTTCGAGCAGTTCTCGGGCGACGATGTCGCCAGCGCCATTGGATGGCGTTTTGCCATCCGTCTGCAGTTTGGCGAAGATGAGCGGCAGAGCTACAAGTGTGACTGTGCGACCGTCAACCTGGAT
>Ga0315287_10008535_pt1 | contig 10353 bp, 11 predicted proteins | sample YL17G11_0_MG_FD_205037 | JGI IMG/M metagenome (GOLD analysis project Ga0315287, IMG submission 205037) | Sediment microbial communities from Yellowstone Lake, YNP, Wyoming, USA - YL17G11_0 | ecosystem: Environmental > Aquatic > Freshwater > Lake > Sediment | place: USA: Wyoming | collected...
CCCTATCCTGTCGGGCACGTGGAAGCTGGTCTGGCCCCACTATCCCCACCCCCAACGGTTTTTTGCCAAGAGAGGTCTGCCATGAAGAAGTGCCTGTCGTGCTGTGCGGTTTTGGTTTCCCTGTTGCTCGTCGCATCGAGCGTGCCCCAAGCCCAGGCCGATGTCAAGCTGCCGAAGGTGATCGGCAGCCACATGGTGTTGCAGCGCGACCGGCCGCTGCCCATCTGGGGCTGGGCTGATCCTGGCGAGGAGGTTACGGTCAAACTGGACGACGCCACGGCCACCGCCAAGGCCGACGAGCAGGGCGACTGGAAGGTCGTGCTGCCGGCCGTGAAGGCCGATGGCAAGGCCCACGGTATGACCATCAGCGGCAAGAACAAAATCGAGCTGGAAGACATCCTCATCGGCGACGTGTGGGTCGGCTCCGGCCAATCGAACATGGAGTGGGGCCTTGGCGGCTCCCATAATGCCAAAGAGGCGATTCCCGCCGCCACCGACGCGCAGATTCGCTTGCTCCAAGTGGACAAAGTCCAGGCGCCCCAAGCGGCCAAGGACGTGAACTCCCAGGGCTGGAAGGTCTGCTCGCCGCAGACCGTGCCCGGCTTCTCGGGCGTTCTCTACTTCTTCGGCCAACGGTTGCGCAAGGATCTCGGCGTACCCGTGGGCCTGGTCAACAGTTCCTGGGGCGGCTCGCGCATCGAACCTTGGACAGTCGCCGAGGGGAAGGGCGGCGGCATGTACAACGGCATGATCGCCCCCGTGAAGCCCTTCGCCATCCGTGGCACGATTTGGTATCAAGGCGAATCGAATATGGGTAACGGCCTGATGTACGCCGAGAAGATGAAGGCCCTGATCGAGGGCTGGCGTCGGGTCTGGGGCTGCGACTTCCCGTTCTACTTCGTCCAGATCGCGCCCTACGCGGGATACAAGCCTGGCGCCCTGCCGCCGCTCTGGGAGGCCCAGGTGGCCAGCTTGAAGATCCCCGGCACCGGAATGGCGGTTACGACCGACCTGGTGGAGAACCTCAGGGACATCCATCCCAAGAACAAGTTTGACGTGGGCAACCGGCTGGCCTTGTGGGCCTTGGCCAAAGAGTACGGCAAGAAGGAACTCGTATACTCGGGGCCGCTTTACAAGTCGATGAAGATCGATGGCGGCAAGATCCGGCTCTCGTTCGCCCACGTCGGCGGCGGGTTGAAGTCGCGCGACGGCAAGCCCCTGAGTGAGTTTCAGGTCGCCGGCGCCGATGGGAAGTTCGTGCCCGCGGAAGCTGCGATCGACGGCGATACCGTCGTTGTCGAGGCCAAGGAAGTTGCCACGCCCGCCCAGGCCCGCTTCGGCTGGCGGAACGAGGCGAATCCCAACCTGGTCAACAAGGAGGGCCTGCCGGCCTCGCCGTTCCAGACCAACAACTGGCAGGGCGGCACGGGCGACCCGCGGGACCTGGATTAAGTGTCCCAAGGGTCGAAGTGATGCCGCAAGTCTATCCAGCCCTTGTCGCAACACAGGGGCTGGATGGGACTTGCGGAGTGGAGCGGAGGAGGGTCGAACTCCCGACCTCTGCATTGCGAACGCAGCGCTCTCCCAACTGAGCTACCGCCCCAACGGGCTGCTACGGAGGTATCGGCCTGCGTAGCAAGCGGACTCCATTGTAGGAAGCCACCACGGCGTTGTCAAAAGGGGCGGCAACGAAAAACCCCCACTCCGGCCCTGCCGGGTGGGGGCTGTTCTTGTCGGACGGCCGAAAACAACCGCCGCATGGTGGCCAGAGGTCCGATTACCGGTGCCAGCAACTTGCCGGCTGGTCTTTGAAGTCCAGGAACCACCAGCCATCGTCCCATTCCAGGGTCACTTTCCGCCAGCCAAGCGGCACCTGCGGATAGGGGTAGAACGGGCCGATGTACGGCCAAGCCGTCGGCGAGTACTGCTTCGGGTAGGTCAAGGATGCGTAGTTCGGGTACGCGGCATAGCTCGGCCAAGCGTAGTTCGGCAGGCAAGGCTGGTCATACCGGGCCGGGGCCACGCCAGCCGCCGAAGCCGCCGTGTACATCGGTATCGGGCTGCCGTTCGGCGCGACCGGTCCGCGTGTGGCGGCCTGGTTCATCGCCACCTGTTGCAGAGCCCGCGGAGTCTTGGCGATTGGCCGCGCAGGCTGCGGGGCAACCGGCTGGGGTTCGGCAACCGGTTCTTCGTCCGACACCACCTCGACCGGCAGCGGATTATAGGCCGAAGGCGCCACGTCCGGATCGCGCAGGACGTTCTGGCTGGCCTTGGACTGCGGCGCAGGTTGTTCAGCAGGCTGGGCGGCTTCGTCGGACGCCACCGTCAGCTCGTTAACGATCCGCTTCACGCCAGGCGTCTGGTATGCCAATTTCATGGCCGTGTTCATCTGCTCCGAGTTCGGCACCTGCCCGTTCAGCCAGACGGTCCCATCCTGGTACTTAATGGCGATCTTGTAGTCGCACATGCGATTGCTGTTCCGCAGGCCCTTGGCAATCTGCTCGGCGACCTCCTGGTTGCCGGCCAGCGCCAGCATGGGAACGAGTGCGGTGGTTGCGGCAACCACGAAACCTGTTAGCAAACGTCGCATTTCTTTCCTCCTCTGTAGATCCACCCCGTGGCGCATGGCGATCGAAGACCGCTGCGCGCGGGATATGGCGGTTGACTGGGTCAGCTTGGCAAAGGAACCGGCCAAGTGGCCGAAGGAGGGCCCGCCGCGCCGCGGCCTATCGCCGGCGGACGGGATACGCGGAGTCGCCCCCCTTGGCAACGCCTGTGTCCGATGTTGCTGCCTGACTATAGGTTTCGGTTGCGGATTGTTCCGAAAGGAAGCTTTTTTTCGATTTTGCCGGATTTCGCGGCAGTAACCGTGAGTCCGGTTGTATCGGCGATAAGCCTAACCTGTTTCACAGCAACTGGTTGCGCAGGCAGGTGCGGCTGAAGTCGCAAGTGACCATCAAAACCATCAGCGACAACGTGGTAGCCGAAGTGAGCCAGCATCCAGGGCCAATCGCCAAAGCGACGACCGTGGCGGTCCCCACCAGCGCCAAACAGGCGAAGAAGAGCAGGTGGCTGGCGGTTTGGCCCGACGAGCCCTCGCTCACTCGGGCTGCCCAGGCGCTCATCAACCCGAGCGTCTGTATGCCAATCAATATCCAGAAGGCGGCGGGGCAATCGAATCCATTCAATGCAGTCATCGGCGGCAGATTCCTTTCTGTCTGCACGGATGATACCGACATAAGATAAACGTGGAAAGACCGATCCATGCGCCAACTGCCCCCAGTTAGAGATTGGGCGTTGGGTACCGTTGACCCGTCGGTCGGAGGTGGGTATCTTAGAACTTTTCAGTAGCGCTTGGTGCGTGACCAAACGCACGGTGATCGCAGAAATCACCGGGACGGAAAGCCAGAAAAACGAGTCCAAGAAGCACCACAATAGGCAAAATGGAGGAAACGTAACAGCACAATGCGATCATGCAATAATCGACGCAAGTGCCTGAAAAGAAACTGGTTAGAACATTACGGGGCGTAGCTCAGCCTGGCTAGAGCGCTTGGTTCGGGACCAAGCTGGAATTGGATTTCCCTCGCCCTAACTGCCGTCACAATCGGCACTTCCTGCGACATCTTTTCATTTTCGCCCGTCTGCCTGCAAAACTGCCTGCAAAGATCGGTGTGCCTCGTCGATTCGTAAGTTAGGGTCTGCCTAGCTTACCCAGACAGAATCGGAGGCACCGATGTCACGCGACAAGCAACAGTTTCATGTCGGCAGAAAGTTCTATAAGGCCAGCCGCAAGTGCTGGCACTGCATGATCGACCACCCGGACGGTCGCCGCCAGGAACGCCGCCTGGACCCGGATGAAGAGACGGCCGAGGGCATCCGCCAGAAGCTCCTCGAAGAGATCAAGAAGCACGGCGTCCCGTCGCTGGAGTGCAGCGTCGATCATCTGGTGCAGAGCTTCTTGAGCTACGTGGAAGACAACAACGCCCCGGCGACGTACAAGTGGTACGCCCACTTCCTCCTGGCCTGGAAGAACTCGCCCGGCATCGCCACGCTACGGGTCGGCGAGTTGCGACTACACCACTTCCAGAACTGGCTCAAGAAGGCGTACCCGGTCACCACCAACCAGAACACCCGCCACGACGCCATCGCCTGCCTGAAACGCCTCTTCAACTGGGCCGTCAACGACATGGAATACCTGACGCACAACCCGTTGGCGAAGCTAAGGAAACCACAACGCACGCACCGCGATGCCTGCCCGACCCGCGAGCAGTGGGAAGAGGTGCTGACGCACTACGACGCAGCCGACCCCTTCACGGACTTCCTTACGGTCTTGATCGACACCGGCTGCCGGCCCCAAGAGATGCGGATTGTCGGGGCGCGGCATCTGGACCTCGCGGCCCAGCCTTCCCCATTGATCCGCTTCGCGGATGGTGACATCCCCGGCAAGCCCTGGGGCCGCGACGTGAAGCTGACCGACCGCGACGTGGACATCCTCAAGCGTCTGGCCCTCGCCAATCCCCAAGGGCCGCTGTTCCGCAACCAAGATGGGCGGCCCTGGACCAAGAACGCGCTCAACTGCCGCTTTCAGCGGTTGAAAAAGGCGAAGCTCCCCTTCAAGGTCAGTTGCTACGCCGCCCGCCACTCGCTGGCCACCGACATCCTTGATAACGGCGGCTCGGCGGGGGCAGTGGCCTCGCTCTTGGGCCACCGCGACCCGACCGTGGTGCTGAAGTTCTATGGCAAGCATATCGACCAGCGGCCCGAGCACTTGCAGGGACTTTTGGATAAGGCCCGCAAGCCCTCACCGAGCGGGAAGAAGGATGGCGTGCTGCCGATCACGGAAGAGGATGCCCGCAAGGCGGCAGATGGGACGAAGAAGGACGCCGGCTAAGCGTTCCCGTGCAGCGGTGCGCACGTTCGACGGCAGCGGCAAGGTCGTGGCATTCCTAACAACGGCCCGAAGCAACCGGAGGAGCCACCTTCTCGATTCGACATTCACGGAAGCCCATCAGCATGGTGCCGAAGGGTTTTGCGGTCTTGGAAGATGGAATCTGTGGATCGAGAAGGTGGGTCTTGTAGCTCGCGCCACTACCCACAAAACAGAGAGGGTCGGGTTTTGCGTATTTTGCGGTTTACAGCGGCCGATCTTCTGGTCGTGAAGTGAAGCGGCGGCTGGGGAGCCGGGCAGATCGAGCCAGCAGCCTCCGGCAGATCGACGGCCGTGGCCGCGTCCCGGCGACCATGAGTCGATCATCCGGCGATCCCCAGGAGCCGAGCGGATCGAGCCGGCGGCCCTGGCAGCGGGTCACCTATGCCAATGGAGTCGAGCGGACCCAGGCGGAAGGCGACCATGACGCGAAGCGTCGCGCGGCCCTGGCCGCCGATCTCGCCTGCATTGTCGCGGCCGATGCTCGCCGATTCGACGGGCGTGGCGCTGCTGGATTGCGAATGATGACACCAGCCGGCGGCACCCGATACTCGATTCGGGATGGAGCCACAGCAAGTGTTGGCGTGGCCGAAGGCGGCCTTGTCACCTACACGTATAGTGCAAGACGACTTGCCGGCGAAAAAACGCACCTTCACAGACGGGAGTATGCCGGGGCATACTCCCGTTGTTGAAGGGCGTCTAAATGTCACTACAATCAGGCACTAACGCGACGATACGAACAAGCGGAAATCCGATCATTCTGCTAGTCTACCGCCCCGGCGAAACGGCCGCAACAGAGCGGACTAGGCCAGCGCGAGGAAGACACTAGCTTTACATTTGCCACAAAGGGCGATATACTACCACCCAACATCCGAACCAACTCCATAAGTGGGGGTGTTGCCGTGCCAGAGTTGACAGTCAAGTTGCTTCTGCTTTTCTTTCCCGGCATTGTCTGCTACCTGATTGTCGATGCCCTCGTTGTGCATCGTGAGCGGAAGCTACATGAAATTTTCTTGCTCAGTTTCGTCTACGGGCTTCTGTCTTATGTGGTCTATGCTCTGGTTAAGGCCCTGTTCGGTTTGTCCATTTCGGCTACCGAAGGGTTACGTGTTCCGCCCCCGCACATAGCGATACTCCAATCTCTGTACATTAAGGATAGCGCCGTTGACGTGGTGGAAATCAGTTTGGTCACGGGGGTTGCTGTGGTTCTCGGCATTGTGGTCAGTTTCGCCTTGAATCGCTATTGGTTTCACGATATTGCCCGACACTTGAAAATCACACCGAAGTTTGGGCAACCAAACGTGTGGTCATTCGCACTAAACACCAATGAGGTAAAGTGGGCAACCATTCGGGACATGCAAAACAACCTCATGTTTCAAGGTTACATTCGCGCTTTCTCTGACGTGGAAGACCCAGCCGAAATCTTTCTCACGCAAGTTTGCGTGTATAATGAAAAGACGGGGGAACGGCTTTACGAAGCCGACACGATGTACATAGCCCGTGAAAGAAGCAATCTTACAATCGAATTCCCCGTCGCAAAGGAATAGGTGCGGAGCTTTGACCCAGACAATGAAGGGTGAACCATGAGCAACCAATGTGAAAGGAAAGTAGTCCAGCTTACTGAGGGGCAAGTAAGCAAGGGTGGACAGAATCCGCCCAACACCACTACAACCCGTCCCCCCGCTCCACAAGGGAGCGGCGGGCAATCTGCCACAAACCAAGGCGGCAGCCAACCACCAAGCAAACGAGACTAACCCGAAGAAAGGATTGTCAAACAATGGCCAACGAAAAGGAAACTCGGCACTTGGTTGAGCAATACAGGCGGCAAACCGATGTCGAAGGTGGGCAAGAGAAACGCGCAAGTGCCAATCCGCCCAATGACGGCAGCCAACGTCCGGCCGCGCCGTCCGGGAGCGGCGGAAGTTCAGGGACAAACCAGGGCGGTAGCCCGCCGCCGAACAAGGGAACCTAGTTTTGAGAAAGGATCGTCCGAACCATGCCGCCGAATGAAGAAAGAATCCGTTCAGTCAAAGTGCAGGAATCGGTGAATCCGTACAATGATAGTACGAAGAGGCCCGCTCCACCTAGAGGAAGCGGTGGAAGTTCCCAAGCGGCGCAAGACCAGGCCAAGCAAACTCCGCCCAAGAAGGACGAGCGCTAGTCAAACATCTTAGCCTGATTCTCTTTCGACTTGCGGCTTGCCCGTGGGGCTTTCTTGAATGTGCAAATGTCGCGGCTTGGCGGGGCGTCAATTGTCTTGCCTTCCAACAATGCGCCCCAAACCTTCACGTTCCAAACGGCAGAGAAGTCTGCAATGTTTCTGCTTGCTTGATCGAAGAAGTCTTTTTCGTTTCTCTGGCGAAACAATATCGAAGCCGACCAAATAAACGTAGTGTTTCCCTTGTGGAAACTTGCGGTGATAGCTGCTGACCAGAGTTACCTCAAAAACCCAACGCCCTTGTGAGTGTAGAAACTTGACAAGCCCGTTGCGAAACCGGAAGTAATCGCCCTTCACTTTCAAGCCTATTGTCGGTTCCTGGAAAGCGTGCCCTCTACCGCCTTCACAGGACGTGAAGGTCTTGTAGCCCGCCTTGCGGAGCAATAGCACGGCCTCCCGAATACCATCATCTAGCATGTGGGGGTCAAGTCTGGACATTGTGGTTTCTCCACGCACCAATCTAAGTGCAACCTGCGGCGGCCCAGGACTGGCGGATTCCTGGCGGGACATTTTTACGCCGCTACCGCCGGGGCGTTTTCGGCTTCGTATGCGTCGGGAGAAAGGTAGTCCAACGTCTCATGTATCCGCTCGGAATTGTAAAACGTCTCGATGTACCTGAAGACGCTCAACCTCGCTTCCTCCAAGTTAGCAAACCGCTCGTGATTCGTCCACTCGTGTTTCAGCGACCAGAAGAATCGTTCCATTACCGCGTTGTCGTAGCAACAACCGCGACGACTCATCGAACACTCGATGCCCAACCGCTTCAGCGTTCCCTGGTACGTGTCGCTCGTGTACTGGCAGCCGCGATCCGAATGATGCAACAGCCCTCCAGTCGGGCCGACGACGCTCGATCGCCTGACGCAAGGCATCGCTGACGAGTTCCGTCGCCAACGACGCGCCGATCGACCAGCCGACCGCCTTGCGGCTGAACAGATCGACGACCGCCGCCAGATAAACCCAACCGGCCGCCGCGGCCAAGTACGTGATGTCGGTCACCCATTTGCGGTTCGGGGCATCGGCGACGAAATCGCGGTCGAGCGTGTTCTCGGCCGGCTGTTTCGTCGGATCGGTTTGCGTGGTGGTCGGCTTGAAACGCTTGCAGACCCGGCTTTTCAGGCCCAATTCTCGCATCGCCACGGCCACCGTGTTGCGACAAGCCGACTCCAAGTCCTCGCGTTGTTGCAGCACCTCAGCGACCTTGTGGCTGCCGTAGATGCCGTGCGATTCGGCGTAGGCCCGTTGAACGGCCTGCTGGATTCGCTCGTGACGCTCCGCCCGAGCGCTCGGCGGCCGGCCGGTCGATCGAATCGTAGTAGCCCGACGGCGAAACGTTCAGCACGTCGCACATGACGGCCACGGGAAACGAGTCGCGGTGTTGGGCGATCCAGGCGTATTTCACAGCGACTCCTTCGCAAAATACGCCGTTGCTTTTTTTAGGATTTCGCGTTCCAGTTCGGCTCGCCGAAGCTGCCTGCGTAATCGCTTATTCTCGTCGCGTAGCTCGTCCAGCGTGGCGTTCTCGCCGCACGGATCGAGCGGCGGGGCGAACTTTCTTGTGCCAGGCCCGGAGGCTTTGGACGCTTACGCCAACCGCCTTGGCGGCCGCCGGAAAGGTGTACTTTTCATCCACCACCAATCGGACCGCGTCGCGTTTGAAGTCATCTGTTTCATCAGAGACTCCTTGCAGGGACATTATTCCGCCCCCGCCAGGAATCCGCCAGTCCTGGGCCACCGCAACCCCCAATTGTCTAGGTGCCTCTTGCGTGTCGTGGATGGAGCCAATAAGCTGAGGGGAAGCATTGGGAAAAGGGTACTTGACGGGGTGTGTGATGGGCAAGGATACGGTGCTAAAAGGTCTTGGGGCGGTTGCAGTAACAGTCATCGGGAGCATCATTGTCTGGATCATCCTGGACGAATCGACGCCGGGGCTGACATTTGCGAAGGCAGAGCAGTATGAGAAGTACACCGACCTGATCGTTCAGAGCAAGAGCAACCGTCCCTTCTTGATTCATGGCTATGATTTGTTGGTACAGAAAGTTCTCCGCGATCCGCCTCCGCGACCCGTGCCTAAAGTAGACGTGCCACCACAGCCAGCTCCCCCACAGCGACAACGAGGGCGTCTGTTTCAGTGGCGTCGAGTAACAGCGGAGGAGCGTTCTTTCGCGCCTACTGCATTGGTGACGGTGGACAACATTGTATTCTCCGTTCCAGGCCCGCCACAGCTTGGGATTTGGATGGATGGCAAGCAAGAGACAAGGCAGGCCAAGGCGTATGAACCCGAGCGAATTCGCGTGTGGACTGTGGACAACGAAAGAGCCGGTGCCCAGTACCTTGTTTCGGTACGGGTGACTTATGGCTCAAAGGACGATCCCAAAACGCTCGTGGTTCAGAATGTGACTGTGAACGTAATTAAGGACGACTCCCAATGAAACAAATCTTGATTGCTTTGGTTTGCCTCTGCCTATCTGCCTGTCAACCGACCGTTGCAGCACCCCCGCCCACAATCGAAGTCCACTTCTCCCCGAAGGGCGGTTGCACGGAAGCGGTGGTCAAGGAACTGGGCGCGGCCAAGAAAATGGTTTTGGTTCAAGCCTACTCGTTTACATCGGCCCCGATTGCCAAGGCGTTGGTTGACGCCCACAAGCGCGGCGTTGACGTGAGGGTGCCCCAGGCCATGACAAAAGCATCCCGAAGACTTTGCCCACATTAAGCAGAACGCTGACTGATCTCTTCTCTCGGTTCGGTGGCTGGCGACGTTTTCGTCGCCAGCCACCATATTGGCCCCGTACCACATCGCGTCTGGCACCGACACCTGGACCGCCCTGGCGGCCACATCGGAGGATGAACAGCCGCCAAAGTCCGGCTATTTGACGGTTCTGATTGTTGGTGTCTTGTGGGCGATCTTCGCGTAGGCTCTTGGTTGGATAAGGCGATCTCTGCACCCCAGGCATCCCACGTTCATTTGATCGCAGCAGTCCATTACGAATCAGCCGTCCGGCCTCTGACTCGTAGCCGATGTTATGCTTGAACCGCCGAGTTCGGGATGGTGGCCAGACCACTCACACGGGAACATCTTCGTCCCCTTGAATGGCAGGCATGAGAAATGCCGTAAGCGTCCCGCGGAACACATAGGAAGAAGTCGCCAGCCGCCCAAGGCGGTCGGCGGATCCGAGAACGATCAGGCCGGCTTCCAGAGGTGGGGCAGCAG
>Ga0315287_10008538_pt1 | contig 10350 bp, 7 predicted proteins | sample YL17G11_0_MG_FD_205037 | JGI IMG/M metagenome (GOLD analysis project Ga0315287, IMG submission 205037) | Sediment microbial communities from Yellowstone Lake, YNP, Wyoming, USA - YL17G11_0 | ecosystem: Environmental > Aquatic > Freshwater > Lake > Sediment | place: USA: Wyoming | collected...
ATCATCTGGTTCAGGATTGAAAGACTTCCACCGAGGTCTTTTCTCGTCGCCATTGGCTTGTCAACATCGACGCAGATGATAATATCTGCTCCCATTTCCCTCACGATGTCGATTGGGACGTTCCGGACAATGCCGCCGTCAATCAGAAGCCTGCCGTTCAGCTCGATAGGGGGGAATGCGCCAGGCACAGACATGCTGGCCCTTGCAGCATCAGCAAGCCGCCCTCCCTTGAGTACGACCATCTCGCCGGTCTCAAGGTCTGCAGCAACAGCCCGATAGGGGATCGGCAATTTGTCGAAATCATTGATACCCGATGTATGAAGCATGAGCGTCTCGAACAGCACATTCACCTTCTGGTCCTTGATGAGGCCCTTGGGCATTACTGCCTTGCCGTCCTTGATGCCCACCGATAGCTTGGTGAGATGTTCGAGGTCTTCCCGTTTTCGCCGCCAGTCGATGTCCCGACGGTCCGGTTCGCCCGAAAAAACATCGTTCCAGTCGATCGCGGTGATTACCTTTTCGAGTTCTCCGGCAGAGAGTCCTGATGCATAGAGAGCCGCAACAATCGCCCCCATACTTGTCCCTGCGATATAATCGACAGGGATATTCTGCTCTTCCAATACCTTTAGCACCCCGATATGCGCAGCCCCTTTTGCTCCGCCGCCGCCGAGCACAAGCCCGATTTTTGGTCTTTTCTTCGTTTCTTCGGCAAAAGACGAGGCTGGGGAAAGAATGCATAATAACAAAAGGATGGCAAAAACTAGTGATACTATTGTTGCTGTTTTTTTCAAATTGACAATATTTTCACCCCTTGTAAGAGCACATACTTTTTTCATATTCTTCTCCTGAAATTAATTAATGTCAAACCGATAGAAATGAATACCCCCTAAATACCTAAATATTATTATGCAATAATATATAAAATTGACTTTTCGATATAATATCAGTATTTTTTACTTTTTGTCTATTAAATTTTAGTTCAATAAAGGAGATGAACTACCCCTTTTTCCCGCTTCTGTTACTTAGTTGAATGGGCTTGTCAGTTTCATTATCTTATATAGAGTCTTCCGAAGGTATATAATAGTGCGTTATGGCAGCACGCAATAAAATACTCTTTTTGCTCATAAGTTTCCTTGTGACAGTTGTTCTGTTTTTTATCTTCCTTTATTTTTCTGTCCCGAAGATCGTCAATTCAGAAATCGTAAAGAAGAAGATGAATGCCTATGTTCTGCAAAAAACCGGAGGGAGCATAGCATTGAAGAAATCAGAGATTCACCTGTTTCCGCTCCCCCACATCAACTTCCAGCAGGTGAGTATCTCGTTGCCCAATAAGGCGAATGGTTTTATACAATCTGTTGATTTATATCCCGAAGTATGGTCACTTATCAGGGGTAATGTGAGGTTATCAAAAATCGGTTTTGAATCACCCAGTTTCACCATTGTCCTCTCTGAAGATATGGAGAAGACTTCTCTTGAACTCATCGAAGAGAAAATCAGGCAATTTGTGCATGATATGACCTCTCTCGCACCTGATTTATTCATGACTGTGCAGAAAGGAAAGCTCGATCTGACAAAAGCGGATCGTGTTGCTTTTTCTTTTGATACGATTCAATCAAGGCTCACGACCTCGGGGAAATCGCTGAACATCACCCTCTCCTGCACGTCAAACTTGTGGGATAATCTTTCGTTCACTGCGTCTTTGCAAGCAGAAGATCTGAAAAGCGGCGGTGCAGTTAAGATTACCAATTTCCAGCCTCATAATCTTTTCACTCAACTCTTTCCAAAAATGGGCGAGCATATCGGAGATTCTGATATTGACCTTTCTGTGAAATTTCAGACTCTGGGATTAAGGCAGATACGGGCTGAAGTAAAGAGTTCAGTTCCCACTCTGGTTCTCATCAATGGGAATCACCGGGTAACGATTAAGGACATGAACTTCAAAGTCGCCATTGAGACTGAACCAGATAACGTTTCAGTGCGGCTCAGTGAGTTCAGCAGTGCCCATCCGGATTTAAAAATGTCAGGAAAATATACCCTTGAACGAACTTCCGGCATTATGGCACTCGATTTAGAAGGGAAATCAATTGATGTGCAATCAACACGCACTTCCTCACTCTCTCTCGGAGGAGACATACCTGTTATCAGAAATATTTTTAATATTATGCAAGACGGGAGCATTCCTGTGTTACAGTTTCATTCGGGCGGGAAATCTCCGGATGATCTCGGGCGCTTAGAGAATATGCAGATTTCTGGAAGAATAGAAAAGGGAGACATCTTTATTCCGGCAAAGGATCTGCGTTTTAAGAATGTCACGGGCGATGTGTTTATTTCAAAAGGGATCCTTGAGGGTAAAAATATCGAAGCGTCAATTGAAAACCAATATGGCAGCAAAGGCAACTTGAGGATAGGGCTGAAGAAAAAGAATGCTCCATTCCATCTTGACATTTTGATGAAGGCTGATGTAGCTCAGTTGCCTTCATTACTCAAACAGAAGAATCTGATAAAAAATGAAGCGGTTCTTAAAGAAATGGACCGTCTCTCCGATACCCGGGGTACTGCCCAGGGGAGGCTAATACTCGGCGACCGGCTGGATTCGCTCCATGTTGTCACTGATATTTCACAGATAAATATCGTAACCCATTATGAACCGCTTCATTTTCCTCTCATGATAACGGGAGGACAGGTTTTCTTTGATGAGAAAAGCATAAAGGTTGCTAATCTGGACGGTAACCTTGGAAAATCTTCCTTTACAAATTTGACGGCTAGACTAAATATCAATGACAAGCATGATTTTGAAATCACCGACGGACAGATGAGAATATCTGCTGATGAAATATACCCGTGGATTACATCTTTTGAGAAGATAAAGCCGGTCCTCAAAGATGTGCCGTCAATGAGTGGTATAATCGCTATATCATCACTGACACTGAAAGGTTCTCTCTATCAGCCAAAAGACTGGCGGTTCACCGTACACGGCGAGACAAATAAGTTCACCCTTGATGCATCATTCCTTCCCGGAAGGGCGGAAGATACGACCGGGATGTTCAGAATCACCCGGGACGAACTTAGCCTGAAGAACATCCGAACGAGGATGAGTGACAGTGTTCTCAATATATCAGGCACTTTCAGGGAATTTCCCGCCGATATGAGTACAATTGCTCTTTCCTTGCAGGGAGAAGTGGGGCCAAAAGTTACCTCATGGATATCCAGGCTTATCAAGCTTCCCCCGGACTTTGCAGTACGTTCCCCTTTCTCTATTTCATCCTCAACCCTCTTATGGGAAAAAGATACAAAAACAACCTTTGACGGCAGGCTTGTATTCGGCAGCGGTACAGAGGTTTCTATCAAACTTACAAAGACTCCGGACGAGCTGTCAGTGCATGAACTTGCAATCAAAGACAGGGATACTAACGTTGCGGCAAATATCATGCTTAACAAAAAATCAATTGATATCATATATAAAGGAATATTAGCCTCTCGCACCTTCAATACCATATTTACACAGAACAAGTTTTCTGATTCTTCACTACATGGAGATTTCCGTACGCATATTTTTCTCAAAGACCCAGGGCAGTCTACGACTGAAGGAGTCATCCAGGGGGAAAACCTTCCGATTCCCTGGAAATTTGATATTCCACTGGTTGTTCAAAAGATCTCTCTTACGGCGGAGAAGAAACGCATTTCAGTGGAGACCGCTCAACTCTTGCTGGGCAAGGAAAAATTTGTACTCAAAGGGACCATAGACACTGCTCCGACACCGGTCTCCGTTGATATGGACCTTTCCGCCGATAATATCAATTGGGAGACTGTAGAAAATATTATCCAACAAACAAAAAATAGGGATGAGATGAAAACAGCCGGGTTGCCTGAAGATTTTCCGCTGAAAGGAACACTGAGGATACAATCAGGGTTCTTTAAGTACCGACAATTCACTTGGGAGCCTTTTTATGCCGATGTCAATTTTGATAGAAACACTGTATCTGTTCATGCAAAGCGGGCGGCTCTCTGCGGCATCTCTACCACCGGAAACGTCCGTATCGATGACTCCGGCGCTGAACTGGATATTAACCTGTATGCCGGAAAACTTGAATTCAAGCCGACCATTCTCTGTCTTTCGGATAAAAAAGTGGATATGACCGGCACATTCGGAATGAAAGCTGATATCAAAGCAAAGGGGAAAATCGATACCATTGCACAGTCCTTTTATGGTAAGTTTGACATCTCCGCAAAAAACGGAAAAATCTTTAAGGCACGGCCGCTCGATAAAACCCTGGATATTGTAAACGAAACCGAAAACTTCAAAGGAAAATTGCCGGATCTTGACAAGACAGCTATCAGTTATCGTGTCTTAAGCATGCGCGGAACAATGAAAGAGAATATCCTGAAGGTTGATGAAGGAATCCTTGATGCCTCAATCTTTGGAATACTCGCTCAGGGAGAGTTTAATCTCTCTAACCATACAATTGATCTAAATGCCCTCGTAGCTCCGGTGAACATTGTTGCCCGCATTGTGAATAAAATACCCGTTTTGGGTCACATACTGGGCGGCAACATAGTCTCTGTTCCGGTAAAGATTAAAGGGGATATGTATGATCCGCAGGTTACCTTCTTATCTCCTTCTGCCATAGGGTCTGCATTCCTCGGAATTATGGAAAGGACCATCAAACTGCCGGTCACCATCATAGAACCTATACTGCCTGGGAAAAAATAAAAGTAGTCTCTACCGGACAGTAAAAGAGAGGTGAATCACTTGCCTTTTCCCACCTCGTCTTTCGCTATCCGTGCAAGTTTTACAAGCTCCCAGTAAGGAGGCAAGTGCCCTCGGGCCGTTTTGAACTGATCGCCCTTTTCTGCGCTATCTTAAGTAGTTTCGGATAGATTCTTACGCGAGGCAACGGGAATAGATTTTTCCCCGGCGTATTCTGCCACAAATTTCCACTTACTGCGCAGTACAGGCGCCGAAGATAATGAAAGAAGAATTCCCTCCGGCAAAGGTTATTCTCATATTACCAGTACCACGATCAATCGCAAAGGTCCAGCCCATCCCTATCTCGTATCCCTGAAGAACAATCTGGTCGTCATCCTTCTCCATCATGCGAATTGCCGTTGTCATCTTAGGGCCTGCAATTTCTTTTTTTGCAAAATCTATACGCAAAAATTGCGGGGCGCCCATAATCTCAGGGATACCTCTTTCACATGCCTGCCCCGGATCACAATCAAGGGCCTCTATGCTTGAGCAAAGAAGGGGCTTTGTGCCGTCAAAGACATCTTCAGCAAACGCAGGAGAAACAGCCACGAAGAAACCGAATAATATTAAACTTGCAATTATTTTCATTATATATTTCCTCCTTATTTAACCGAATAGCCCCGGCCTTCCATACATACACCGAAGGCCTTGTTGAAGTGCTGAAGTGTCCCGGCTTTTGCGTTCTGCGCCTGCTCCTCCTTTGCCGCCTTGTTCTTCCTCGCCTTCATGCCGCCGGCCAAGGTCCCGGCTATTGCACCGATGGCTGCTCCCTTTCCCGCATCTCCGGCGATAGCCCCTATTGCTACCCCGCCGACTGCGCCGACTGCCGCCCCTTTGACCCGTTCACCCCCGCCGACTGCCGGTCCCTCCTGTTTTGTAGGCTGGCTCGCAACCGCAAACGGGTCGATTCCGGTCTGCTGTTTTGCCCAGGCAAAGCATTCACCTTCATCTTTGCTCTGTTGCTGGGCGGGCTGTCCTTGCGAGGGGTACGTCACAACTCCAAGGGATGATGACAACGACTGCGCAGAAGCATCTCCCATTATTGTGATGATCGCGAGCAGAACGATCACCAAACTAAATATCATACTGACAACTGTACTTTTCTTCATACGTTTATCCTTTCTCCTAACTTAACTCTCCGTGTTTTATTTCTTACTCACGTCCTTGATCGCCTGCTTGCAGCGGTTGCTGACTTTTTCCATTTTTTTGTCAATACAGTTTATGAGCCGTCCTCCACCGGGTTTGATATCCGAACAGTATGTCTTCAGGTCGTCTTTGCATTCGTTTGCGACATACGTTATTGCCGCAATAACGCGCTCGAGTTGTGCTGCTGCGTCATACAACGCATACTCGCAACGTCCGGAGAGCTTGTCCTGATATGCGTAGATACATGCAAGAATTCGTCCCTCTCCGGGAGTAACCCCTTTACAATATGTATTAATCTCTTTACTGCAGCCATCAGCCACTATCTCGACCGGCCCTTTTGTTTCAGCGTATCCCATTCCTGTGAATACTTGCATCATACAGAACATAGCCAGAAAAAAAACAACTTTCTTCATAACTTTCTCCTTTTTGTTTAAATTGATGAATAACTTAATAAACATGCAATACTATTGTGCCCTTCCCCATGTTTTGTCAGGATCATATTTTGTCATAGCTTTTGCGATTTTTGGAGTATTTTCCCCCAGAATTTTTTGATAGACTACACCGTCATGGTTAACTATAAAGGTCATAACACCGGAGTTGCCGTATTTCGCAGGATAGGCAACAAGCGCAAAACCACCGATCATCTTGCCCTTGACGACATAATCATATGCGCCTTCTGCCGCGTTTTTCCCCTGAGCCTTCAGTATCCTGTAATAATAGCCGTGGAACGGGGAAGGCTCGTCTCCTGACTTCTTTCCCGAATATCCCTCCTGCTTTGCCTGAGCCAAAGCAGGGCCGAGTGGGCTGGGTTCCTCCCCTTCCTTTGTCTCCCAGTAGAGACCGTTCTTCTTTCCTGCGTCGCTCATTAACTTTTGGGCATACTCGGGTATCCCGTCCCTATGGATAGCCTTCATTGCATATTCACGCTGGGCATCGACAATGGCGAGCATGGTCTGAATGGCACTGAGTTCGTTCTCTCCAATGCGGCGGTTCAGGATCTCCTCCCTTCCTTTGTCCGTATCAAAGAACCAGGTCTCGCCTTTCTTCGCAATAGGGATAGGAAAAGGCCAGTCATTCTTTCCGATAACGATGACCATTCCGCCTTTTTCTGAAACAAGACTGTTCTTTTCATCATATGCCTTCATAAAGCGCTCACGCCTCTGTTTATCGGCAACAGCGTCCCCCGAAAAGATCAGATCTTTTGCCGAAGCACCAAAGATCGCAATAAGCTCTTTGTCATCATTGTTCTTTGCTGCCGTCACAGCAGCTTTCACCGCTTCCTCAGGCGAATTAAATGTCTTCTGTTTCTGCGTTGCCTTTGATGTCCCGCCAAATGCGAGGCCCACAGTGAACATGACAATTACAGCGATCAGGATGACGGGCCACACCGATATATTTTTTTCTTTTATCTTGAGAATCATATTTCTTCCTCCTTCATAATTTCTGGTGTCAGCAAACACAGGCAACTATCTGCGGCCACCGCCGCTTCTGCCGCCGCCACGGGAGCCACCACTGAACCCACCGCTTCCACTGGACATACTTTCACGACTACTGCTTCCACGCGCGCTGGAATTCTTGACTGAACTTCCACGGTCCATTCCTTCGAAGGCGCCGCCGCTCTTCTGCCCTGCCTGCTTTGCTTGCTGCCCCGTTTGTTGCTTCCCTGCCTGCTTTGCTTGCTGCCCCGTTTGTTGCTTCCCTGCCTGCTCTGCTTTGCCGCGATAGGCCTCTCTGGACTTAGCAGCTTCGCCGCCGCCCCGGTTATACTTATTTGCAGTCCCCTGATCTCTGTAGGAGGCGCCTCCCCTGTGGCTAGAGTCATGCTGCCAGTTTCCCTGGCCGGCCTGACCTTTCCCTTGATACTTCGAGCGATCGATGTTGTTGTTTATATTGATATTCTGGTTGTAGTTCACATTGACACTGCCACCGTGCCAGTCGGAGTGCCCCCAGGCATAGCCCCATGCCGCGCCAATGGCAATACCGGCCCCAACAGCGTACGGAGTAGCATAAACCGGCGGAGGGGGGTAATAGTAAGAAGGGGGGTACGCCGGGTATGGCCATGAGCCATACACTACAGTAGGATTATAGGTTGGCACATATACTATCTGCGGACTTGCCGACTCGATGATAATGATCTCCTTTTCAACAACCACCTTCTGCTCCTTGGTCGTTTTTAGATTGCCCGATGCCTCTGCCTTTGCCCGAAGCTTCTGAACAGTTGCCATAACATCTTTTTGCTGGGCAAGAAATGCATCCCCCAGCTTCTGAGTCAAGTCGAGTTTCTCGCTCATCATGGCAAGCACCTGGGGAAAATTCACTAGTGATTTTACGCTCGGATCCCAGGTCTGAGCTTCAAGGGTCTTTGCCAATGCATCGCCCTTCATATCCTTGTTCTGCTTTGCCCAGCGATCAGCCTGCACAACCTCAAGCGGGTATGTAGAGGCCATCAGTATCTGGGTAAGCAAAGAGTCCGGGTAGAGCGCGATCGGCGCAAGCATCTGGTCCAGTTCTTCCTGCTTGAAAGCTGGTTTCCCCCCGCCATCCTGAGCAAAAATGGCCGGCGGCACTGCCATAAGCATAATGATGCTTATGGCAATCACCTGTCCTAACATAATTCTTATCTTCATGGTATCTTCTCCTTTTACTTTGTTAACTAAAAAAACATCGCGGATCCCAATTCGCCATATCACACACAACCCCTCATCAGAAAATCACCTGAAGCCGGATGCCTACGACAGTCACCGTATCCACGCTTTTTTTCTTGCTGAGCAATAAGGCTTCTTTGTCAATCTGCAGGACATCTTTCTGAGCAGGTCTCACAAATTGCACATCCGGTGTCAGTTTCATCCACGGCGTTATCGCGATATTGTAGTAAGCCTCTACCCCATACTCATCCCTCAAAAACTCTCTGTCTTTGAAAATGCCGGTGAGCTTGGGATTGCTGATATCCATGTAATAGTAACCTATACCGAAGGCGTCATTCGGACGACTGTTCATGACTCCCTTACCTCCGACACCGAGGCTGCAGAAATAGTGTACAGGGTTCGCTTCGCCATCCGAGGCCCCAAACCTTCCGAAGACGCCAATGCCCTGCCCCTTCTTCGGTTCATACAGATACTGGTCAAAATTATAGTAGACAGCCCAGGAGCTATCCTGCTTCTCGGTATCGAGTTTTCCGTTTTGGATAATTCCCTTAAGCAATAAGAGCGAGTCCTGCTCAAGAGAAGAGAAGTTCTTGGTCGAATATAACGCACCCATAAGCTGGTGTCCTGTCATCCCGAAAAAGTCTGTCCTTACCCTTCCTTCCATGGCATAGGTATTGTTGCCTTCGAACGCAGTGTCAAAACCGCTCCTGTTCGCCTTCCCGTTGGAGTCGATAACCATCATGCTTATGATGGCGGCCTCAGGGTCTTTGGTCGGCAGGATGATCACACCAGCGCCCAGGACCGAGTTAGGCGTAGTCAGAAGAAGAGCAGGATTCAGGTTGAATGCCAAGTTGAAGAACTGTTTATCTCCCTTGCCATGGGCAAACTCATTGGCGTCACCGGAGGTGGTATCAAGTTTTCCCAGGACCACGCCGAAGTTATGCGAAAGGAACTGCATGAACGTCACCGCCGGGATATTCAGGTTATCCTTACCCGGCATCGGGAACAACTGGTTGGTATTTACCGGTGAGATTGCTCCGGTATCCGGATTGATGGACCTGTTATAATTGCCCTCGACCTCCACGGTAAGGAACCCGCCGGGCCACAAACCGAGTTTCTGGGTGTCAACGTTGAGCGTAAGGTTGCCGCGTCCGCTGTACTCCCAGCCCTGATTCTTGCCGCCGTTTATAACGCTCATCCCGGTCTGGGTCAGATTGATGTCGAAGGTGACTCCCTTGGCAGCCCATTCATTGCGGGTCCCGCCCCAGTCACCCGTTAAGGTTGAACGGTTCCAGAAATCCCCTGAGTATAACTTTGCAGCCGATGTTTCCTCTGCGCCGACCTGTGCGCTGAAAAAAATGCCAACCGCTAAAATGATTAGCGCAAAAACTATTGATCGCTTCATTGTCTCTCCTATCATTGAGTATCGTTCATCGACACTCTTATTTATTTATCTTCGTAATCTTCGAGCCCTGAATCCCTATGCCTGCCATCAGACCTTTCTGGTCGAATATGAATGCGTAGACATCGGACTTGAGCGTCGTGCTCGTGAGCGTGCGGGCGATGCCCTCGTCCACCACAACGATGCTCGGTCCTACGCCGATCTCCCAGCCGGAACTCCGGTTGAGATACTTGACTGCGGAATCCGTCATTAGGAAAAGCACATAGCCGAAACTTTGAGCGCCGGCCTGAAGACCGTATGAGCCTGCAACCGAGTTATAGTAACCTACTGTCTTGCCCTTCTTCCTGAGACTACCTTCGCCATACTGAGCGCCAACTACAAAGCCCGCTTTGACCATGTTCGGGAAAATC
>Ga0315287_10008539_pt1 | contig 10350 bp, 7 predicted proteins | sample YL17G11_0_MG_FD_205037 | JGI IMG/M metagenome (GOLD analysis project Ga0315287, IMG submission 205037) | Sediment microbial communities from Yellowstone Lake, YNP, Wyoming, USA - YL17G11_0 | ecosystem: Environmental > Aquatic > Freshwater > Lake > Sediment | place: USA: Wyoming | collected...
TCAGGGCCGACCCGGTTCGCTATCCCACGGGTTGGCGCTCCGGGGACCCCGTGGGAGGGGGCCCGAGGAACGGCTGCTTAGTTCTTAAGCGGCGATAGGAAGTGGTTGTGCACTTACTTGGGTTCCACCGTTTAACGAGAGAGATGGGATCTCGGCATGCATCTTTCGCCTCATTATCTCCGTCGAATCCATACGCCCCCTTGAAAAAGATTTTCCGACGCTATCAGTATACGGTCCGGGTCCGGGGAAGTCAAAGGAAATCCAGAACGCGTTGTCAAAATTCGGTTGTGGTATACTGTTTAAGGAGTATCCCATGAAGAAAAAACATGAATTTTCAGGACGGATCATCGGTTTGGGCCTGGGCCTTCTTCTCATCGTCGGCCTGGCTGCGGCTCAGCGGCGCGTTCAAAAACCCGCCGAACCTGTAAAAATACAACGGTTTTCGATCTCGATGAACGGCGGTTTCGGCATGCTGGAAGGGCATCGCCGCCTGATGGACTTGAAAACCGAGCTTCAGTACGGCTTCGGCCGGAGTTTCCGGCTGGGCCTGGGCCTCGGATACCTGAACGAAGTCGAAGGACGAGGCGACGATCGCGACCGTTACGACCGGCGCCCGGGCCTGGGAGGAAACCAAGGTTGGAATGTCCCCAGGATGAATCGGGACGACATCAACCGGGATTTTCGCGTCATCCCCGTGACCCTGAACGCTTATTATATTCTTCCCGTCGGCGGAAAATGGAATCTCTTCATGAGCGGAGGCGGCAGTTATAATTTTGCCGCGCTACGCGGCCAGGCCGAAATCCAGCACCGGCGGTCCTGGGGCGGGCAGGCCGGGATGGGCCTCGAGTTCCGTCTCGGCGCCAAGATCCAAGTCACGGCCGAGGGTGGATATCGCTTCGTCCGCTTCCATGGATTCGAGGCGCCCCGGGTTAATCCGACGATCCTGCTCGGCGACGCCGGTCCTTTAGAGAATTGGATCCGAAGGGGAATGAACGCGTTGATCAACGGATTCTTCGCCCCTGCCCCCCCTCGGCGATTCGATATCAGCCTCACCGGATTCAGTTGCCGCCTCGGCCTGAAATTCGGGATTTAATCCGGATTTATCGCCGCTTTGAGTCCAGGTTGACCCGGTGGTCGACCTATGCTAATAAATGATCATTCATGAACGCCTCTCCTGATTCCCTGGTCGGACGAACTCTGAAGCATTATGCCGTCGAGGAGTTGATCGGCCAGGGGGGAATGGGCGTGGTTTACCGCGCCCGGGACACCAAGCTCCAGCGCCCCGTGGCTTTGAAGCTTCTCCGGCCCGACCTTGTCGCCGACCCGGAGCGGAAAACCCGTTTCTTCCAGGAAGCCCGGGCGGCCGCGGCCCTGACCCACCCGGCCATCGCCCAGGTTTACGATATCGACGAGGACCAAGGCTTGACGTTCATCGCCATGGAATACATCGACGGCCGGACGGTCAGCCTGCTGGTCGCCGGCCGGGAATTGGACCTGATGGGGGCGGTCGAAATCGCTCTGCAGATCGCCGAGGGGTTGGCCAAGGCTCATGCCGGCAATTTAATCCATCGGGACATCAAGTCCGACAATATCATGGTCACCACGGACGGCCACGCCAAACTCCTCGATTTCGGCCTGGCCAAGCTGTTCGACGTCGGTTCGTCCGACGCGTCCGTCTCCCTCGACGCCGGACAGATCCCGACACAGACGATGACTCAGGTTCTCCGGCCGTCCTTCGCGCCGACCCAAACACTCGCCGGCACGATCAAAGGGACCATCAACTACATGAGTCCGGAACAAGCCCGAGGGAAGGCGTTAAGCCCGGCCAGCGACGTCTTCTCTCTCGGCATCGTTCTCTACGAAATGGTCATCGGCGAACGCCCTTTCAAAGGCGAGACGCCGTTCGACACCATGCATTCCATCGCCTTCGAGGAGCAGAGGCCGGTGACAATCGTCCGCCGGAACATGCCTCTCCGGCTCCATCAGATCATCACCCGGTGCCTGCGGAAACGGCCGGAAGACCGATACCCGGACGCCCAAGCCCTGGTCGTCGACCTCAAGAGCCTGAAGCGGGATCTCGAATCCGGCACTCGGGAATCGCTCCCGGTCGGCGAAAAATTACGCAGCGGGCTGGAACGACTCACGGCGGCCATGCCGTTCGGCCGGACGGGATTGCTTGTCCTGATCGCCGCGCTTCTCGTTACCATCGTCTTCTTTGTCCTCCAAATCCCCTGGGGCAACCTTTTCACCCTGGCGGCCTTCGCTTTTCTCTTCAACCGTTCGATCCGCGGCCGCAAAGCGCGTCAGATGCGCGGGTTCGCCGATAAAATGTCCAAGGATCCCGCCGTCCGAGCCATCCTGTTCCGGGACAACGCCGCGACCGTCATCGTCGACAAGGCCCAGGCCAAGACGAACATCCGGATCACGAGCCTCCTCGACGCGATCAACCATCGCCGCTTTTTCGGAGATCCGATCGGGGCCGAGATCAAGGACAACCTCACGGACACCGAATTCCAAGCGCTCCTCAAGACGCCCGGGATCCTGTATGCCCGGGACGACACGCCCCCGGCCGAAAAATCATCCAAACGCAAGAAATTCTGACGAACGGATCCTTCGCCCGGGGAGGCCTCTTTTTGCCGGGAGAAGGATGGATCCGTCAGAGATTTTTAAGGCTGACCGCCGGATTTTCCTTGGCGGCCCGGAGCGTCATCTTGGCGACGCAGGCCAGGGCGATCGCCAGGACGAACGCGACGGCCAGGACGAACACCCCGGGGCTCAAATTCGTCCGGTAATAGAATCCCTGGAGCCAATTTCGGGCAAAGGCATAGGCCACGGGCAAGGAGACCAGTCCGGCGATCCCGATCAGGACGATCATGTCCCGAAGGAGCAGCCGCGAGACCGCGGCGACCGAAGCGCCCAGAATCTTCCGGATGCCGATCTCCCTCTTCTTTTTTTCGACGATGAAGGAAACCAGCCCGAACAACCCGATGGAAGCGATGATGATGGCGACGATCGAAAACCCGGTCAAGACCCCGGCCAATCTGTTTTCTCCCTCATAGAGATTGTTGTAGATTTCATCCATCGCCGCGTAGTCAAAAACGAAATTAGGGGCTTGTTTCCTGATCGTCGCGTCGACGAAGGCGATCGTCTCCTTTAGATTGCGGCCCGAAATTTTCAGGAACATCATTCGGGCGTTCCCCGGCCGGTAGTGAAACGCCAGGGGTCCGATTTTCGACTTGAAGGACATGAAATGGATGTCTTTGACGACGCCGATGATCCGCATCCGCTGATTCCCCCGGGCGAAAATTTTCCCGACCGGATTTTTCAGGCCGGCCTGCCGGACCGCGGCCTCGTTGAGAACCACTCCGTTGTCGATGTCGCCGGGGAATTCGGGGGAAAACTTCCGGCCGGCGACGATTTTCATGGCCAGGAGGTCGAAATAATCGAAATCGACAAAATAATTGGTCACTTGAGGGAGATCGACCATCGCCCCGGATTCGGTCTCCACCCGGAAATCATTGACCTCCGTGAAGCGGACCGGGGCGACGTTGGCGACCGCGGCAGCGAGAATATTCGGATTATCCAACAAGTTTTTCTTGATGGTTTGATGGCGGGCCAGGCTTTCCTCGTCCCAGAGACGCAGGGCCAGGATATTGTCCCGTTGATATCCGATATCCGTGTTTTTTATGAAGTTCAACTGTTTTTGAATGACGAACGCGCCCACGAGCAGAACGATCGTGGCGAAATATTGGAAAACGACCAGGGCGTTGCGAAACACGACCCGGCGGCCGGCCCGTCCGGACCCGAAGGCGGTCTTGAGGACATTCACCGGCTGGAGAGAGGACAGGACGAGCGCGGGATAGCTTCCGGACAGGAATCCGACCAAGAGTCCCAAGCCCAGAATTCCCAGTAACGCCGTTCCGTCGGTCAAGACCCGCCCGGGGAGGACGACCCCGGTCATTCGATTGAACACCGGAAGAAGGAGGCTGGCCAGGACGAGGGAAACAAGGACGCTGAAAAACGTCAGGAGATAGGATTCGCCCATAAATTGCCTGATCAATTGGGATCGGTCGGCCCCAAACGTTTTCCGGACGCCAACCTCCTTGCTCCGGACCGCCGCCCGGGCCGTGGCCAGGTTCACGTAATTGACGCCGGCGATGATCAGGATGAGGACGGCGATCCCCAACAGAAGATGGATGTATTTTTTTTCGACCGCCGGCGAGAGGGGAGAATTGAGGCTGGTTTCGAGATGAAGATCCTTCAGGGGAACAAGGAAATAGCTCCGGGCTTTGTCCCGTGGCGCATGGTATTTTTCGACGATATTTTTCAGTTTGACTTCGAAGGCTTTCGCCGAGACGCCGTCCTTCAACTGGATATAATTGAAATAATTGAGAATCCCCCAAGACGTTTCAACGTCGTTGCGGAGGGACGACATCGTCACGAAAGACAACAGATAATCGAAGCGCATATGGGAATTCCGGGAGGCCTCCCGACAGATGCCCGTCACCCGGTATTCCCGGCCGTCCTGATGGAGGACGACTTTCCCGAGCGGATCGTCCCGCCCGAAGAGTTTCCCGGCCAGGCTTTCGGAGAGAACGGCGGTAAACGGCTCTTTCAAAGCCGTCGAGGAGTCTCCGGCCGTCAACGGGTAGGAAAACATGTTGAAAAAATCCCGGTCGGCGAACAATCCGCGCCCCAAGACTCTGTTTTGCCGATAGACGAGAGGCGAATCGGTTTCTTTCGTCCGAACCGCGTACTCGACTTCGGGAAAATCCCACTTCAATGTCGGGCCCAAAGCGCCGGACGTCGAGGAAAATCGGGTGGATCCCCTGACGCTCCATCCGGGCACGGTCTGCCCGACGAGGTGGGTCCGGTCGGCATTCTTATGAAACGAGTCGTAGCCGAGCTCATACCGGGCGTAAACCATCAGCAGGATGAAGCACGTCATCCCGATCACGAGGCTGCCGCCGCTGATCAGGGCATGGCTTTTTTGTTTCCGGAAGATCCGGATCGCCGATTTGAGATAATTCTTGAACACGGGAACCTCCGTTATCCTCTCCTCCGGCCCAATCTCTTCCCATCGTTCATGATGTCCACCCGGAAAGACGCTTGTCCCGGCCAAAAGGTTGATGTTCCAGCGAGGGATTTTTGTTTCACCGGAGGTAATGTTACGGGGGCTCCATGAATAGAGGGCCCGTCGTCCGGGCCGAACGAATCCGGATCGCGTCCGCGGGTGCGGTTATTTCCCGATGAATTCGACGAATTTCAGCAGGTATTCGGCCGCGGGGCGGTCGAAGGTGTTCTGGCTGATGTACTTGAACCGGACCATTCCCTTCGGATCGAGGATGAAGATCGTGGGCACGTTCTGGTCGATCTTCGACCCGCTCCATTCCGTGGTAAAAATTCCCAGCGATTTGGCAATCTTGGCGCCCTCGTCGATCAGGACGGGGAACGGCAGGGGAACCCGGCCCTTCTCATACAGGTATTTTTGGGGAAACGAATTTCGCATCAGGTCGAGGCGCGCCTTGCCTTTCTCATCGAGTTTATCCGCCTCCGGAGGATTTTTCCAGGCCTCGATGTCCTTCATCTGATCGGCGAATTTATCCACCCAATCCAGGACCATGGTCCGATCGTAAGGAAGCACGAACAGGACTTCGAGATTTTGGGCTTTTCGGAAGCCGATTTTCTTCTCCAATTCGGCCAGGTCGGCGTATTGATAATTGCAGACGTGGCACCAGTGTTTTTCTCCGGCCAAGCCGCGCGGAAAAATCAACAGGATATTCTTACCGGCCAGTTTGGAAAGCGTCACTTCCCCGCCTTGGGCCGAAAGAAGTTTGAAGTCCGGCATCACCTGGCCGAGAGTGGCCGGCTTGGCCGCTTGAGGATCGGCCGAAGCCGCCGTCATGGTCGCAGCCGCCGCAACCAGGAAAATCAACGCCGCGTTTCCAAAGGCTTTTTTCATGGTCGAATATCCTTGATGATTCCGATTATACCAAGACGAATTAAATCCAGGCCGGGCGTTAGAGCTTCGGCAGCACCAATTTCATCAGCTTTTCGGCGGGAGCCTTATGCGCGTCCTCGGAAAGGCCGGGGACCATGAGGGTCATAATCACGTAATTCGTCCCTTTGAAAGTATTAAGCTGGACCATCCCGTATCCCGGGAAGACAAAGAACGACTTGTCGCCGATCCCCGGCGCGTCCGCGGTCTTCATCTTCATTTGATTCAATCCGGCGAGGACTTTATCCGGAGTCTCGCCCGGCCCGATGGGCTTGACCAGGATGCTGAAGACCCCGAAATCCCCGACAATGTATTCGCAAGGGCGCCCGACCACCGGATTGGCAGTGGTGTTCAACTTCCCGTCCTGCACCGGCTTGCCGAGAGCTTCCTGGATTTCCGCCTTGGTCAGGAGGGAACAAAAGTCGATCTTCTTCGCTCCGCCGGGGAGCGTCTGCGCCCCGAGAAACGAGACCGCGAAGGGAAGCAAAAACAGGACGATGAGAACGAGTTTGAGCGACCGACGGATCTGGCTGAACATTTGAACCTCCATCCGGACAGTTTCTTGACGATTTCCAGGAGACCGACCGCCGGGACAGGCATCATAAAAGAAGCACCCGGAAAATTCAACTTCGGGCGACCGTGTCCCCGTCTCGGATCGGAGGCCGTGGATTACAATCGGGGGGAGTCGTCTTCTCTTGCGGATTTCCAAGGGCCAGGGGATCAGGGGCTAGGAAGTGGCCAACCACCAGGACGCGGCCTGTCCTGGCCGCTGTCTCGCAGAGACTCGCTCGCTGGATCCGGCGGGTGATCATAGAATGAACTTTGGGCGCAACCCAGCCCAAGTATTTACCGCGGCTCGCAGGAGATCCTCCAATTCCGTCCGATCCGTGAACGCTCTCCGTTTCCATCCGGGATCCAGCCGATCGAGGAGGCGGGCGATGGCCATTCCGCTGAGATAGAAACGAAGGTCTCCTTCCTGTCGCCCCAGCGATCCTTCGAGACGCGCGAAATCCGCCCGGACGAGAAAATGAAGCCCCGAGCGAAAACGGGCATACGCGTCTTGATCGGCCCGGGCCACGGCCAACTCGTCAGCCCTGATCTCGGCATACTTGGCCAACCCTTCGAGCCACTCCAGCCGCTGTTCGAAGAGAACCAGGTCAGGGGCAAGCCCGGCGTTCGATCTTCTCCCCTCGCGGATCCTGAGGAATTCGCCCACGGCCGCCGTCATCCCGGCGGAATCAGACGCCTTCATGGCCCGGGACAGAGCCGCCCCTTCCGCGTTCCAGGCTGCGGCAAATTCCGTGTTCTTGAAAGGATACCGAATTTCGAAAGTGTACGCCTCCCGGGCGGCGGCGAATTTCGCCGGATACGCTTCAGCCTGAAACGCATGGAAGAGCTCATGGAGAAGACCGAGGCCGTACCAATCCGGTCCGATCTTAAGCGGAATTTTCCGATTCATCCGGACGAGGGAGGAGAGACTCCCCGCCCACCGGCCGCCCAAGTCGACGGCAAACGATTGCGGATCCTTGGCCGGGCGGTGGAAATAGGTCCGCCCAAAATATTCGTCTCCGACGACGACGACCCAGGGAGGGGGCGGATTCGGCAAACCGAATAGATATTCGAATTCGTCGTCGTAGACGATGACCGGAATATCCGCATGCCCGAATCCCGGCCAGACGGCTTCTCCCAAATCCGCTTTCAGGCGCAACGCTCCGGCCAGGGCGTCTTTATCCGCGGCCTCCAGCCTCCCCGCGTCCGGCCTTTCCGACGACCGGTCAGCCCTCGCCGGAGACATGGCCGCCATGCCGGCCATCAACAAAGAGAGGATCAGCCAACGGGGCAAGATTATTACATCGCGATGTTTAAAATCTGATAATCTGCTTTCTTCCATTTAAGGTCACTCTCCGGGTTTTTCCTTCAGGCCGAAGTTCAAGGATCAACTCGCGTTCCATAAATTGATTAACTGCGCCGGCCGGGGGGGCGGGTTGAATAGTGAGAGTTCGCTGTTTTTCGCTCCAGGTGAACCCGGTCCATCTCCCGAACCCATGAAGATACTCAAGGCTTTCCCCATCGTCCTCATATAAGGTGAACTGTCCGTCATTTCCGGTATAGACTTTTATTGTTGTGGGCTCGGCGGTGGGTTCTCCTGTGTATTGTCTCACAGGATCAAAGGGAATGATGGCCCCGGCCCGGACATAAATCGGCATGACGGAAAGATCAACCTTTCGGGTCACATCTTTTCCTCCTTCAATCATCTCCCCGCTCCACCAGTCATGCCATAAACCTTCCGGAAGGTAAGTGGTCCGTGACTTCGCCCCTTTTTCAAAAACAGGAGCGATCAGCAGATCACGTCCCCACAAATATTGATTTCCCAGGGCCACGGCTTTTTTATCGGCCGGGTAATGAATCCACATCGCCCGCATGAGCGGTAATCCGGTTTTATGGGCTTCCCAGGCCAGGGTATATGTATAGGGCATCAATTGATAACGGAGCTGGGCATAGGTTCTGGTCACGGGCTCAATGGTCGAATTATTCAGCTCCGCGGGGGACGGGTTTCGTTTCTCCGTGTCACGCGCAGGGGTGTTGCGATTATTGTCCTCCCGGGGCCCCATATCCGGCAGTCCCCAACCCCACGGGAGAGCTGTAAACCATGTCCGGCCATGGGATCTGAATGATCCGCAGAAAGCCCCGAACTGGAACCAGCGGGCATATAGCTCGCCTGTTTTTTCGGGATTCGGATAAAAGCCGCCGATATCCGAGCCCCAGTAAGGCCCGATACTCAAGGAGTGATTCAGCCCGACGGCAATCTGGGCTTCGAGCGTCTTCCAGGATGACTCCGTATCTCCCGACCAGACCCATCCTCCCCACTGGGCGATCCCCAAAAAGCCATTTCGGTGGAGACTCCACGGCCTGATATTCGGTCTTGTGGAAAGGGGTCCCTGGTAATACATCTGATGTCTTTTGATGCGCTCAAAGAGATTAAACCAGTCGCCCTCATCCGGCCAGAAGGCATCCACTCCTTTCTCCATAAGGTCCACATGCTGTTGCCAATAGTTCTGAATATGAGACAGATCCGTCGCTTCTTCGGGGCCGGCCGGAATCGTGCCTCGCAGGGTCGGCAGTTTGTCGCGGTCCCAGGGAACCATATGAACGACGACATTCACGTTGCGTCGGTGAAGGTTGGCGAGAACGTCCTCCGGCTTCCGGGAGAATACATCCGGATTGAACTCGAAGGAGGGCTGGGCGGTGTTCCATCCCCGCGGACAAAATCCGGTGCCCAGATAAATGACGGCATCAATCGGGATCCCTTTTTTCCTGAAGGCATCCACGATGCCGATCATCTGGCGATCATCCGTCAGCGTTCGGTGGGATTGCATATAACCCAGAGACCACAGAGGAGGCAGGACGGCCGGTCCGCTGACCCGGCTGAGTTCCTTCAGGAACACGGAAGGGTCGTGCGCATCAAAAACAAAAATATCAAGGACTCCCTTTATAAATAGTTCGGCCGGGGGAAGGCCTTTTCCCTGGTTCAGATTCTGGTTCGCTTCCGTCTGGGCAACCGTTTGCTTGTCCCGGTCCGTCGGGACGAAAAGGCCTCTTTCCCGGTCTCGTAAATCGACCTGTCCCCAGGGCGTGGCGACAAACAGCGCCCAACCTTCCGTCCCGATCATTAACGGGACAGGATTGCGCGATCCGTAGGCGTCGCTCTGCCATCGCGGGACCATACCATCATAATGGCCGTTCCGGTCGAACTGGACCGGCAAAGTCCTCCAGTCGCCGCCTTTCTCGGGTAAAGGGCCACCCTCCCCCAGGCCCAGAATCGGGGCCGAAGATTTACGGAAAGAGAATCCGCCGTCGTTATCAAAAGTCAGGGATTGCACCGTCTCTCCGGCCTTGTTTTTAATAGTCACTTTCAAAGGATCGGGAGTCACTTCAATATTCAGATTGCCGACGGGTTTCTTCAGGATGCGGTCGATCTTATCCAGAGCGATCACCGGTGAAGGATCATTCCGAATGGCCAGGGCCGGCGTAAAGGGAAGAGCGGGCCCGGATCCCAAAGGCCGGAGGGTTATCCGAACACTGTTCTTTTCAACCTCGCGGATCTCAAGCCTGCCGGGTTTGCCGTTCACGGTGATGGTCTGAGCGAGGACGGCAGAACGACTTGCTGTCGCCAACGTCAGCGAAAGGAGGATGCGGAGGGCTTGGGGATGTGACATATTATTTTAGCTTCTATTATATTTTCGATGGCGGGAATTCGCCGTCTAAACGGCCTGGACGTCTTCTTTGATTTCGTCGAAGTTGGACATCGCCACGGCCGCAACTCCGATATAGGCGTGGTCGAGCACCCATCG
>Ga0315287_10008540_pt1 | contig 10350 bp, 8 predicted proteins | sample YL17G11_0_MG_FD_205037 | JGI IMG/M metagenome (GOLD analysis project Ga0315287, IMG submission 205037) | Sediment microbial communities from Yellowstone Lake, YNP, Wyoming, USA - YL17G11_0 | ecosystem: Environmental > Aquatic > Freshwater > Lake > Sediment | place: USA: Wyoming | collected...
TTCGACATGCATCGCAACCCCAACCCTCACCTCTCGTTCGGCATCGCCGAACACTTCTGCCTCGGTGTGCACCTGGCCCGACTCGAGGGCAGGGTGTTCTTCGAGGAGCTGCTCGGCTCGTTCGCCGACATCGAGTTGATCGGGGAGCCCGTGCGACTCCGGTCGAACCTCAACAACAGCTTCAAGAAGCTGCCCGTGCGGCTGGGTGGCTTCTGTGCCTGAGAGCGCGGAGACCGAAACGACCGGCCCGGAGGTCACCCCGTTCCGCATCGACATCGACCAGCGACAACTCGACGATCTGTCGGATCGGCTGCGCAGGACGCGTTGGGCCGACCCGGAGACCGTCGACGACTGGTCCCAGGGCATGCCGCTGGCCTACCTGCAGGAGGTCTGCGCCCACTGGGCCGACGGCTACGACTGGCGCGCCACCGAGGGACGGCTCAACCGGTTCCCACAGTTCCGCACCACGATCGACGGACTCGGCATCCACTTCATCCACGCCCGCTCACCGCATCCCGACGCGCTGCCCCTCGTGATCACCCACGGGTGGCCGGGGTCGATCGTCGAGTTCCACAAGATCATCGATCCGCTCGTCGATCCGACCGCTCACGGCGGCGACGCCGCCGATGCCTTCCACGTCGTCTGCCCGTCGCTGCCGGGCTACGGGTTCAGCGACAGGCCGGCCGAGACCGGCTGGACGACGCACCGCATCGCCCGTGCCTGGGCCGAGCTGATGGCCCGGTTGGGCTACGCCCGCTATGCCGCGCAGGGTGGCGACTGGGGCGCCATGGTGACGGCCAGCCTCGGCTGGAACGACGCAGAGCACCTGGCCGGCATCCACCTCAACATGCCGATCGCGGTGCCCGACCTCTCCCAACCGTTGACGGAGGCCGAACAGGCGGCGATGGATGCGTACGCCGAACACAGCAGGTGGGGCACCGGGTACTCCAAGCAGCAGTCGACGCGTCCCCAGACGCTGGGGTACGGCCTGGTCGACTCCCCGGCGGCGCAGGCGGCGTGGATCATCGAGAAGTTCTGGGCCTGGACCGACAGCGACGGTCACCCCGAGAACGTGCTGAGCCGCGATGAACTGCTCGACAACGTGATGCTCTACTGGCTGCCGGCGACCGGGGCGTCCTCGGCGAGGTTGTACTGGGAGAGCTTCACCGATTTCGACTTGCACCCCATCGACGTGCCGGTCGGTTGCTCGATCTTCCCCAAGGAGATCTTCCGGATGTCGCGCCGCTGGGCGGCCGGTCGCTTCAGCGATCTGCGCTACTGGAACGAGCCGACGAAGGGCGGCCATTTCGCCGCCTTCGAACAACCGGAGCTGTTCGTCGACGAGGTCCGGGCCTGCTTCCGACTCATGCGCTGAGCATCAGCCGAGGGTCCTGAACGGCCAGCGCGCCTGGGAGCGGGCCCGAAGGAGGCCCCAAACCTCGACTTTGGGGGTTGACGGGTCATATCTGCCCGAGAAACGCCAGAGTCGAGGTCTGACCCGAACCGTCGTCAGCCGCCGCGCATCTCGACGACGAGTTTCGAGAAGAGCTCGGCGAGCCGGCTGCGATCGCGCTCGGGCCAGTGGGACAGCACCTGGTTGATCTCGCCACGGGTGGAGGCCTGGAACTGCTCGCTCGTGCGAGAGCCCTTCGCCGTCGTCTCGAACCGGACCACCCGACCGTCATCGGGATCCGCCCGACGCACCAGGTACTCCTCGTCCTCGAGCCGGGCGAGCGTTCGGCTGGTCGCGGCGAGGCTGAGGCCGAGCACCTCCGACATCGTCGTCACGGTCGCCACCTCCAGCTCGTCGACCCGTCGCAGGGCCTCGAGCTCGGTCCGACTCAGGTCGGTGCCCAACCGACGCTGGCGGGCGCGGTGGCTCACCGGGCTGTTGGCCAGGCGGTACAGCTCGGCGATGGCGGCCTCGATCGTGATCGCCTCGCTCATGATCGCCTCGTCGCCCGGGACCTTCGCCATCCGCCCACCTCCTCGCGGCACCGCTCCGATTCGCGGCCACCGCCCGGGCAATGTTCGCGCTGTGCACAACTGATCCGGTGAGTATATACTTGCGTGACGCAAGTAGTTCGATCCGATCGGAGCCTCAGGTGGAATTCGGCATCTTCATGAATGGGTACGTCCCGGGACCGGCGGCGCACGACTCCCCCAGCGAGCACACCGCGCTGATGCGCGAGCTCGAGTACGCCATCCACGCCGATGGCTTCAACTGGAAGTACGTCTGGTTCGGCGAGCACCACGCCCTCACCGAGTACAGCCACATGTCGGCACCCGAGGTGGCCATCGGCTACGTGGCCGCCAAGACCGAACGCATCCACATGGGCACCGCCATCATGGGACTGTCACCTCGGGCCAACAACCCGGTCCGGGGCGCCGAGCGGGCCGCCATGCTCGACCACGTCACCGGCAACCGCTTCGAGTGGGGCACCGGCCGTGGCGCCGGCAGCCACGAGATCGCCTCGTTCAACATCCTCGACAAGGACTCGACGAAGGCCGAGTGGGAAGAGGTCATCCACGAGATCCCCCGCATGTGGGAGCAGAAGGACTACTCCTACCACGGCACCAGCTTCACCGTGCCGACGCCGCACAACATCCTCCCGAAGCCCAACGGCCCCGGCCATCCCCCCATCTGGGTGGCGTGCGGCAACCCGGCCACGTTCAAGAACGCCGGCGCCCTCGGCATCGGCGCCATCGCCTTCAACTTCGATCCCATCCTCGAGCTGAGGGACCGGGTCTCCTGGTACAAGGAGGCCATCGCCAACTGCACCGAGCCCGTCGGACAGTTCGTCAACAACAACATCATGATGACCAACGCCGTCATCTGCTTGGAGGACCGCAAGCGCGCCCGGGAGATCGCGCTGTCCGCCGGCCGCGGGTACCTGTACTCGATGGTCTGCCTCTACCACGACACCATGCCGAAGAAGGACGGGTCGATCACCTGGCCCGATCCGCCATATGCCATTCCGAACGAGGACGTCCTCGACAGGCTGATCGAGAACGGCTCCATCCTCTGCGGCACCCCCGACGAGGTCGCCGAGCAGCTCGGCAAGTACCAGGACGTCGGATGCGATCAGGTCGTGTTCGGCTTCCCGCCGGAGGGTGCACACCACGAGGAGATCCTCGAGATGATCGAGATCTTCGGCAGCCAGGTGATCCCGCAGTTCGACACCGATCCGGTCCACAGCACCGATCGCTACCGCCAGCAGGCCCAGCCGAAGTACCCGATCTTCGCCAACGGCGTCCCCGACCTGTCGGTGAAGGTCATCCCCGAGAACGCCCTGCTCCCCCTCTGATCGAACCGCCCTCCCACGTCGGGCGGAGCTCGACCGGCGTGCCGCGATCGGAGAACTCGAACGCGGCCCCGGTGCTGAAGCGGGCCAGCGCCACGTCGTCGGACTCCTTCTCCGGCTCGTCGCCGAGCAGAACCTCCATGACGAGCTCGGCGTCTGTCGCCGAGACCACCTCGCAGCGGTAGCGGTTGTCCATGGCGCGCACCGCGGCGTCCAGCGGAGCGACGTCATCGGGTGAGAGCAACGCCGGCCAGGCGCCATCGGCCATGGCATCGGAGCACCGGTCGAGGGTGAGGGTGAGGGTGCCTGCGTCGCCCTGGCCGGCGGACCGCTCGATCTCGGCACCGACATAGGCGTGGGGCAGCAGTGCCGGGTGCAGGGCGAGCATCGCCGCCACGCCGTCCAGGTCGGTCCCGAGGTCCAACCGTCGACGGATCCGCTCGGCCGCCAGGCCGGCGATGCCGGTGAACTGGTGCCGGCCGAGCTCGATCGCCCGCTCCTCACTCGACGCCCGTGCCCGCACCGCGGCCAGGAACGACAGCACCAACAGGTGACCCTGCAGGCACACCTCCTCGGCGATGCGGACCAACGCCGAGCGGGACCACTCGTCGAAGCGGATGTCAGCCAGCATCGGCCCGGAGTAGTCGCCTCGTCCGGGGTCCCCGGGATCGGGATCGGCCAGGGCGACCCCGGCGGCGCGGGTCGCGCCGATGGACCTCGCGGCCTCGGGGACGGGAAGCGGCGGGTACGCCTCGTCGATGATCACGGTCCAGCGGCAGTGCGGGTGTTGATCGGTCGGCGAGCGCGGCGGACGGTGCACCGGACGGACCTGGGCCCGCGGGTTGGTGGCGATGGCCGTCGCATCGAAGGTCGGGTCCTCGATGTCGTGGCACATGGCGACCACGTAGTCGTCGCCCATCGGCTCGACGTCCATGAGGGCACCGCAATGGTCCAACCAGAACTCACCGTGGTCGTGATCGTCGAGGCGGTACCGGAAGTCCATGAACTGCGGCGGGGCACCGATGTCGAGCTGGATGCCCTTGAAGATCGTCTCCACCGAGTCGCCCTCGAAGCGCAGCGCCCGCTGCATGCGCCCGGTGTACACGGGGCTCGCACCCATCCACTCGTCGATGGCGACGTCGCGCATCCCGTCACGGCCGAACTCCGAGATCAGGTGCGGCATGCCGGCCCGGTCGATGAGGTGCCCGCACAGCAGGTACTCCGGCACCAGCACCGCCAGCTCGGCCTGGGACAGCGTGGCGAGCGAGAGCGTTGCGAGCGACATCGGTTCACCCATGTGGTCGTCCTCCTGAGGTCACCGCCGGCGCACCGAGCCGACCCGCGAATCGTGGCAGATGATCACGGCAGCTCGCGGCGCCCACCGTCGTCGTGCGTCTCCTGTCCGTCGGCAAGCTCGTCACCCGATTACATGAGTGAGCACTCACTCATGTAATCTCGACGCCGTGCGAGCCACCGCCCTGCCTGCCGTCGAGCGACGGGCCGCCATCGTCGCGGCCACGCTGCCACTGCTCCTGGAGCACGGCGCGTCGGTCACCACCCGCCAGATCGCCGAGGCCGCCGGCATCGCCGAGGGCACCATCTTCCGGGTCTTCCCCGACAAGGACTCCCTGATCGAGGCGGCCGTGGCCGCCGCCTTCGACCACACCGCACTCGTCGCCCGGCTCGGAGCGATCGACCGTGGTCTGCCACTCGAGGGGCGTCTGGTGCAGGCCGTCGAGATCCTGCAGGAACGCATCAACCGCATCTTCCAGCTCATGTCGACGGTGGGCGCCACCAAGCCCGGGAACGGCAAGCTCCCCGACCCGGTCTCGCCCCCGCCGGAGCTGACCGCGCTGGCCGAGCTCATCGAGCCCGACCGCGCCGCGCTGCGGCTCGACTCCTACGCCGCAGCACAGTTGCTCCGCGGTCTGGCGTTCGCCGGCAGCCACCCGATGTTCGCCACCACCGGCCCCTGGTCACCCACCGAGATCGTCTCGCTCGCGCTCGACGGCATCCGCCTCCCGACCCACGCACAGGAACCCGAATGCTGATCCGCCTCCTCCGCACCTACCTCGCCCGGTACCGCAGGCCGCTGCTCGCGGTGCTCGGGCTGCAACTCGTCCAGACCCTGGCGTCGTTGTACCTGCCCAGCCTGAACGCGGACATCATCGACAGGGGCGTCACCACCGGCGACACGGGCTACATCTGGTCCCGGGGCTCGCTCATGCTGGCCATCGCGCTCGTCCAGGTGGCATTCAACGTCTGCGCGGTGTACTTCGGCTCCCGGGCGGCGATGGGCTTCGGCCGCGACGTGCGCCAGGGCCTGTTCCACCGCGTGACGAGCTTCTCCGCCCGCGAGGTCGGCGACTTCGGCGCCCCCTCGCTGATCACGCGGATCACCAACGACGTCCAACAGGTCCAGATGCTCGTGCTCCTGTCGTGCACGCTGCTCGCAGCCGCCCCCATCACCATCGTCGGTGGCGTGATCATGGCGTTGCGCCAGGACGTCGGGCTCTCGGCGATCCTGATCGTGAGCGTGCCGGTGATGGTGATCGGCATCGGCATCGTCGTGGCGCGGATGGTGGGGACCTTCCGGTTGATGCAGGAACGCATCGACCGGGTCAACCAGGTGCTCCGCGAGCAGATCACCGGCATCCGGGTGGTGCGGGCCTTCGTCCGCGAGCCCGACGAGGCCCGCCGCTTCGGCGCCGCCAACGACGACCTCACCGAGACCTCACTCACCGCCGGCCGGTTGATGGCGATCATGTTCCCGACCGTGGTCATCGTCCTGAACCTCTCCAGCGTCGCCACGGTCTGGATCGGCGCCAACCGGATCAACAGCGGGGCCATGCAGATCGGTGCGCTGATCGCCTTCCTGAGCTACCTCGCCCTGATCCTCATGTCGGTGATGATGGCGAGCTTCATGGCCATGCTGATCCCCCGCGCCGCGGTGTGCGCCGAACGCATCCAGGAGGTGCTCGACACCGAGTTCTCCGTGGCGATCGCCGACTCGCCCGTCCGGGAGCTCGGGTCCCAGCGAAGCCTCGAGCTCCGACACGTGGGCTTCCACTACCCCGGCGCCGAGCGGCCGGTGCTGTCGGACATCTCGCTCACCGTCCGGGCCGGCGAGACGACAGCGGTCATCGGCAGCACCGGGTCCGGCAAGACGACCCTGATCAACATCGTGCCCCGGCTCTTCGACGTGACCTCGGGCTCGGTGCTGGTCGACGGCGTGGACGTGCGGGCGCTGGATCCCGAACTGCTGTGGAGCCGGATCGGCCTGGTCCCACAGAAGCCGTACCTGTTCTCCGGAACCGTCGCCAGCAACCTGCGCTACGCCGATCCCGACGCCACCGACGACGAGCTGTGGGAGGCCCTCACCATCGCCCAGGCCGCCGACTTCGTCCGCGCCATGCCGGGCGGTCTCGACGAACCGATCGTCCAGGGCGGAGCGAACGTGTCGGGCGGGCAACGCCAACGCCTGGCCATCGCCCGGGCGCTGGTACGCAAACCCGACGTCTACCTCTTCGACGACTCCTTCTCCGCCCTGGACCTCGCCACCGACGCCCGCCTCCGCGCCGCGCTCCGGCCCCACACCCTGGATGCCGCTGTGGTCATCGTCGCCCAGCGGGTCTCCACGATCGCGTCGGCCGATCAGATCCTGGTCCTCGAGGACGGCCATGCCGTCGGCCTCGGCAGCCACGCCGAACTGTTGGAGCACTGCCCCACCTACGCCGAGATCGTGGCGTCGCAGATGAGCATCACGGAGGCGGCAGCATGAGCACCGACACCAGCGAAACCGCGGCGAACGCGCTCGTCGACGCACCCGATGACCTCAAGGACAACGAGACCCGCCAACTCGCGAGCGAGGCGCGCAGCGGGATCAGCGGCCGGTTCGCCGGAGCCGGCATGCCGGCGGAGAAGTCCGAGAACTTCGCCGGGTCCAGCCGCCGTCTCGTCGCGCGCATGCGACCGGAACGGCTCGGCCTGATGTCGGTGATGGTCCTGGCGGTCACCAGCGTCACGCTCCTGGTCCTCGGTCCGCGCATGCTCGGGCACGCCACCGACATCCTGTTCACGGGGATCCGCGGGCGCACCGGCATCGACTTCCAGTCCCTGCACCGGGTGCTGCTCGGGGTCGCGGCGTTGTACGTGGTGTCGGCGACCCTGGCGTGGCTCCAGGCCTTCGTGCTCGCCGGTGTGGTGCAACGAACCATGTACCGGCTGCGCTCCGATGTGGAGGACAAGCTCGGCCGGTTGCCGTTGCGCTACGTCGACAGCCAGCCGCGAGGCGATCTGTTGAGCCGGGTGACCAACGACATCGACAACATCGCCCAGAGCCTGCAGCAGACGATCAGCCAGATGCTGACCTCCATCCTCACCCTGGTCGGCGTCCTGACGATGATGTTCATCATCTCGCCCCTCCTCGCCCTCGTCGCGATGGTCACGATCCCGGTGTCGATCCTCGGCATGCGCTTCATCGCCTCGAGATCGAAGGAGCGCTTCGTCGCCCAGTGGCGCCACACCGGGATGCTCAACGCCCAGGTCGAGGAGGCCTTCACCGGCCACGCGCTGGTCAAGGTGTTCGGCCGCCAGGGCGACGTCGAGCGGCGCTTCAACGACAAGAACGAGGAGCTGTACCAGGCCAGCTTCGGCGCCCAGTTCATCAGCGGGACGATCCAGCCCATGATGATGTTCCTCGGCAACCTCAACTACGTGGGCATCGCGGTGATCGGCGGGCTCCGGGTCGCGTCGGGGACCATCACCCTCGGTGACGTGCAGGCCTTCATCCAGTACTCGCGGCAGTTCACCCAGCCGCTCACCCAGGTGGCGTCGATGGCCAACGTGTTCCAGTCGGGCGTGGCGTCCGCCGAACGGGTCTTCGAGCTGCTCGATGCCCCCGAGCAGATCCCCGAGGAGTCCCTCCACCCCATCGACCAGGCCCCGCTGGGCAAGGTCGAGTTCCAGCACGTGTCGTTCTCCTATGACCCGAAGAACCCCTTGATCGAGGACCTCTCGCTCGTGGCCGAACCCGGCCAGACGGTGGCGATCGTCGGCCCGACCGGCGCCGGCAAGACCACGCTGGTCAACCTGATCATGCGGTTCTACGAGATCGACGAGGGCACCATCCTCCTCGACGGCACCGACATCTCCGAGATGCGACGGCGCGACCTCCGCTCCAACGTCGGCATGGTCCTCCAGGACACCTGGCTGTTCAGCGGAACCATCCGCGACAACATCGCCTACGGCAACCTCGACGCCACCGAGGAACAGATCCTCGAGGCGGCCCGGGCCACCTACGTGGACCGCTTCGTGCACTCGTTGCCCCTGGGCTACGACACGATCATCGACGACGAAGGGGGCACGGTCAGCGCCGGCGAGAAGCAGCTGCTGACGATCGCCCGTGCGTTCCTGGCCAACCCGACGATCCTCATCCTCGACGAGGCCACCAGCTCGGTCGACACCCGGACCGAGGTGCTCATCCAGAACGCCATGGCGGCACTGCGATCCAACCGCACCAGCTTCGTCATCGCCCACCGCCTGTCGACCATCCGCGACGCCGACACGATCCTGGTGATGGACCACGGGTCCATCGTCGAACAGGGCAACCACGACGAGCTCCTCGCCCGCGGCGGCGCGTACTACAACCTGTACAACAGCCAGTTCGCCGGCGCGGCGGCCGAGGTCGCCTGACGATGTCGACCGGCACCGGACCGCTCGTCCCGGCGGATGAGTTCCTCAACCACCAGATCACCGACACCTTCGCCGTCGTCGCACAGACCGACAGGTCCTGGACCGAGAAGGTCTGCGCCACCGCCTACGCGCCCGACGGTGGCCTGCAACTCGCCCTCGGCCTCGGCAAGTACGCCAACCGCGGCGTGATCGACGCCTACGCCGGGGTCGGACGTGGCGACGAGCAGTGGACGGTTCGCTCCAGCCGTGCCCTCACCCCTGACGTCGACCGATCGACCATCGGCCCCATCCACTACGAGATCCTCGAGCCGATGCGGTCGGTGCGCTTCGCGCTGGACGCCAACGACGTGGTCCCGGTGAGCTTCGAGTGGATCTTCACCGCCCTCGCCCCAGCGGCCATGGAGCAGCGCGAACAACACCGCTCGCTCGGCGGATCACGGCTCGACGCCGACGTCGTGCGCTACCACCAGAGCGGGTCCGCCCGCGGTTGGATCGAGCTCGACGGGGTGCGCCGAACCTTCGACGACAGCTCGTGGATCTCGACCCGCGACCACTCCTGGGGCGTGCGCTACATGGTCGGCGCTCCCCCGGCCGACCTGCCCCGGGGCGAGCGACGGCCGGGCTTCGCCAGCGAATCGGTGTGGATGCCGGCGGTCATGCAGCGACCCGACGGCTCCCGGTACGCACTGCACCTCTACTCACAGCGGAGCTCTGCCGCCGGACTGGACCACCACGAGTTCCAGGGCGGCATCGAGCATCCCGACGGCCGACGGGAGCCGTTCCTCACCGTCGACGCCGACCTGGCCTACCGCGACGACAACCGTCGTCTGCTCGGCGGCACCCTCCACGCCACCCTGGCCGACGGCGGTGTACGCCACATCTCGGTCCGGCCCGCTTCCGACACCGGCTTCCACCTGGGACCGGGGCTGTACTTCGGCTTCGACGGCCACTTCCACGGCCAGTGGCGCGGCGAGTCACACCTCGAGGGAGAGCACCTCACCGGCTGCGCTGACCCGGCGGTCGCCCGTCGGATCCACCAGCACCGCGACTGCGTGGTCCTGCTCGACGATCCGGCCGAACCCGCAAGCGGATGGGGCAACGCCCAGACGATCGTGCTCGGCGCCCACCCGGCGCTGGGGCTGACCGCCGAACGCTCCTTCATCTGAGGATCGGCACGCCGGGATCAGACTCGCCGGCCTCGGGCAGCTCGGGGTCCGAGCCGTCGGAACCGGGACCGGGCTCCTCGGTGTCGATCGCGTCCTCGGGTCTCGCGGCGATCCCGCCCCACGCGAACCAGATCGCACCCACCACGACCATGACCGTGCTGAGGACGAAGTTCCAGCGCAGGCCG
>Ga0315287_10008542_pt1 | contig 10349 bp, 5 predicted proteins | sample YL17G11_0_MG_FD_205037 | JGI IMG/M metagenome (GOLD analysis project Ga0315287, IMG submission 205037) | Sediment microbial communities from Yellowstone Lake, YNP, Wyoming, USA - YL17G11_0 | ecosystem: Environmental > Aquatic > Freshwater > Lake > Sediment | place: USA: Wyoming | collected...
TAAACGAGACGCGCTAGCCACTGCGCCAAGCGCCCAAGATTTTCTTAGTTCAATAATTGCTCGAAAAACGCGAAACGCAAAGATTTTCCTGCTGCCATAGAAAATCCCATTCGAACCTTGATTGTGCGGAGCAGTCACGATTGCACTCCACCTTCTTCGCCAAACCGCGCAAAAAAGAACGTGCGGCCTTTCTGAAATTGATTCTTTGGCCACGCCGCGCCACCCAAATAACTGGCAGACTTCGCCCGAGGTTTGTTTTTCCCGACAACTGCGGTATGTTTGCCCCCGGCGTGAACCAATCAATTGACTGCGGCTGAACTTTCCCGATGCGCTTCCTGTTCTATTCTCATGACGGACTGGGGCTTGGTCACACGCGGCGGCATCTGGCTGTCGCTGCCGCACTGGCCGAACAGGCGCCGGGTGCCTCCATCCTCTTGGCCACGGGCGCGGAGGACATCGTACGCCACGGCCTGCCGCGCCAGGTTGAAACGCTGAAACTGCCCAGCTTGCGGAAAGATGGCAACCTAGCCTACGCACCCCGCCGTTTGCACGTTTCGGCGGAGGACATCCGCGTCCTGCGCTCGGCGTTGTTGGTCACCACCGTCAAGGAGTTTCGACCCGATGTCGTCTTGGTGGACAAACATCCCTTCGGCGCCAGTGGCGAATTCAAAACCGGTCTCAAGGCGCTCAAAAAGCTCGGCGGGCGCGCGGTGCTGGGGTTGCGCGACATTCTTGATGAACCCGCACGCGTGGTGCGCGAGTGGCAGCCTTACAAGATGCAGAAACGCATCGCCGAGTTTTACGACAAGGTGCTCATTTACGGGGAGCGTGCGATCTTCGATCCGGTGACGGCCTACGCATTTCCGGCAGCGCTGGCCCAGCGCACTTGCTTTTGCGGCTACGTCCTCACGCGCGAGAGTGTGCTGGCCCTGGAAAATTTTGAATGGCCATTTCCACCCCGCGAACGGCGCACCCGGCCGGTCGTCCTCGCCACCGTGGGCGGCGGGGAAGACGGTTTCCAAACGCTGAACACGTTCATGGAGGCTGCCGCCGGCGCGTCTTGGCAGGGCGTGGTCGTCGCCGGCCCGATGACGCCAGAAGCTGAAATGGGGAAGCTGACGCAACGGGCGGCCACAAGCGGCGTCACGCTGCGCCAGTTTGTGCCGCATCTTTCGGCGCTGTTCAGTTCCGTGGACGCGCTGGTGTGCATGGGCGGTTACAACACGCTCGTCGAGGCCATCGCGCTGGGCGTGCCTACAGTCTGCGTGCCTCGGGTCACGCCGCGCATCGAGCAACTCATCCGTGCAGAGGCTTTCGAACGGTTGGGGCTGCTCCAAGTCTGCCGGCCGGAGCAACTCAGCCCGCAACGGTTGCGCGAACAGATCAGTGCAGCGCTGGACAACCGGCCCGTGGCGGCGGCGAACGTGGCGCGGGGTGGATTGACTTTTGACGGAGCGGAGCGGGCGGCCGCCAACCTGCTGGCGTTGGCCAATCCGCAAGGAGGCGGACAGTGAGCGCACATTCAGTCAGACGTGTCTCGTTTTTTCCGTGTGGTTGCGACCGCTCGGACGGAAGGCAAGGTTCCGCTAGACTGCGTTAATATGTCACGTCCGAAGCCCCTGCAAAAAAGTCTGCCCGGCCTGTGGCGGATCACGAAGTACTTCTGGCCGCATATCCGGCAATATCGCGGGTTGATGGCGTTTTCGTTCCTGGCGTTGCTCGCGGAGGTAGGATTGCGCCTGCTCGAACCCTGGCCGCTCAAGTTCGTTTTCGATCACCTCATCCGCCAGTATGGCACGCCGAAGCGGCCGTTGCCGCAGTGGCTCCTTTCGTTGGACGTGACCACGTTGCTGACGCTCGCCGCTGTCGCCATCCTCGTCATCACCTGCCTGCGCGCGGTGGCGTCCTACTGGGAAACCATCGGTTTCGCCAAGCTGGGCAACCGCTCGCTCGCCAAGGTTCGCAACCAGCTTTACCGTCACGTGCAGTACCTCTCACTCTCGTTCCACACACAGGCCAAGACCGGCGACCTGGTTGTGCGGCTCATCGGCGACGTGGGCATGTTGCAGGAGGTGGCCGTCACCGCGTTGCTGCCGATGCTGGCGAAGGGACTCATCGTCATCGGCATGGTCGGGCTGATGTTTTGGATGAACTGGATGCTCGGCGTGATCGCCGTGGCCGTGTTCCCGCTGTTCTGGCTGCGCACGGTGAAGCTCAGCGAGCAAATCCGCGAAGTCGCCCAGAAACAGCGCAGACAGGAAGGCGCCATGGCGGCCTCCGTCGCCGAGTCCATCTCCGCCATCCGCACCGTGCAGGCGCTCTCGCTGGAGGGGAAATTCGCCGACTCGTTCTCGTCCACCAGCGACCATAGCGCGTTGTCCGACGTGAAAGGCAAGCGCCTGTCCGCCGCGCTCGAACGGTCCGTGGACGTGCTCATCGCGCTGGCCACCGCGCTCGTGCTCTGGTTCGGCACGCGCATGGTGCTGGACCGCCAGCTCACGCCGGGCGATCTGCTCGTGTTCCTCGCGTATCTCAAATCCGCTTACCGTCCGGTGCAGGATTTTGCGAAATACACCGCGCGCCTCGGCAAGGCTTCCGCCGCCGGCGAGCGCGTCATTGACCTGCTGGAATGCGTGCCGGACGTCCGCGATCTGCCCGGCGCGGTGCGCGCTCCCACGTTCCGCGGCGCGGTCGAGTTTAAGAACGTCACCTTCGCCTACCACACCGGGCAACACTTGTTGAAAGGCCTCAGCTTCGTGGCCAAGCCCGGCATGCACGTCGCGCTGGTGGGACCTTCCGGCAGCGGCAAGACGACGATGTTCAGCCTGATCCTGCGTCTCTACGATCCACAGGAAGGTTGCGTGAAGATTGATGGACGCGACGTGCGCGAGTTCACGCTGGAGTCGCTCCGCGCGCAAATCAGCGTCGTGCTCCAGGACAACGTCCTATTTGCCGTGAGTGTGCGCGACAACATTGCCTACGGCGCGTCGGGCGCGAGCTTCGAGGAGATTCAAGCCGCCGCGAAGCTCGCGAACGCGCACGGCTTCATCATGGCGTTGCCGGAGGGCTACGACACGATCGTGGGCGAGCGCGGCGCAACCCTCTCGCACGGCCAGCGCCAGCGCATCGCCATTGCCCGCGCCGCCGTCCGCAAGGCGCCCATCCTCATCCTGGATGAGCCAATGACCGGCCTCGACCAGAAGAACGAACGCGAGGTTCTCGCCGCGCTCGAAGGACTGTACGGTCAACGCACCACGTTTCTCATCACGCACGATCCGCATCACGCGGCGACGGCGAACATGATTCTCTACCTGGAGCAGGGCCGCGTCGTCGAGCGCGGCACGCACGAGGACCTCATGGCACTCGACGGTCATTACGCGGCGCTGCACCGTGTGCGCGCCGCCGAACGCACGCTTGACCCGGCAATGCCCGCCCCCGCACCCCTGCCCGTCGCGTCATGAAAATCCTCTACCTCTGTCCCGACCGCGGCATTCCCGTGCTGGGCCGCAAAGGCGCCTCCGTCCATGTGCGCGAACTTATCGCCGCCTTCGCCCGTGCCGGCCACCGCGTCACGCTCGCGGCGCAGACTCTGACCAAGTCGCCGGCGGACGAACCGGCGAAGGTTCGGGCGCGCGTGATGCGGATTCCGCCGGATCCGACCGTCGGGCGCGCGGCCAAACTGCTCAAGAAGTTCAACGAGAGCATCGGCGCGGAAAATTCCCTGCCCGGCGAGTTGCGGCGCATTCTCTACAATCAGCACTTTGGTCGCGTCCTGAAACGCCGGATCGCGCGCAACCGCCCGGCGTTCATCTACGAACGCGCGGCGCTACATGCCACCGCAGGCGTGCAGTTGGCGAAGGAATTTCGCCTGCCGCACATCGTCGAGTTGAACGCGCCGCTCGCACTCGAACAGTCCGCCTACCGCGAGATGGGGTTGGGCGAGCTTGCCGCTCAGGCCGAACGCTGGACACTCACGCGCGCAAATGCGGTGATTGTCGTCTCGGTGGAATTGCGCAAGCACGCCCTCGCGCTGGGAGTAAAACCGGGCCGGATTCACGTCATGCCCAACGGCGTGGACCCGGAGTTGTTTCATTCTGGTGGTGGCGGGGTGAGTCAAGTCACACACGCCGTCGCTCGCGGAGCGACAAGGCCCACCGTGGGTTTCGTTGGCACCCTGCGGCCGTGGCACGGCGTGGAGGTTTTGCCGGAGTTGCTCGCTCGGTTGAGCCGGCGGCATCCCGGCATCCGCCTCATCATTGCCGGCGACGGCCAGTTGCGGGGCGAACTGCAGCGTCGGTTCAAGCAACGCGGGTTGTTGAGGCGCGTTACGTTCACCGGCGCGCTGCTGCACGAGCAAATGCCGGCAGTGATCCGGCGGTTCGACATCGCGCTCGCGCCTTATCCGCGGCCCGACCATGCTTTCTATTTCTCGCCGCTCAAGCTGTTTGAATACATGGCCTGCGGCGTGGCGACTGTGGCGGCGGACGTGGGCCAGATTTCCGAAGTGGTGACCGACGGCAAAACGGGCCTGCTTTATCCGCCGGGCGATGTCAACGCGCTGGCGGCGCGCTGTGAGCGATTGCTTGCAAATCCCAAACTGCGCGCCGACATCGGCAACGCGGCGGCCACACTGGTGCGACGGAAATTCACTTGGGACAAGAACGCGGAGCGGGTCGTGAAGCTGGCGCAGCGGCTAAAGGCCGACCGCCGCACGTAGTTCCATGACTCCGCAGCGCATTGCCTATGTGCTGAACATTTTTCCGAAGGTTTCGGAAACGTTCATTGCCGGCGAACTGGCCGAACTGAGCCGGCGTGGCGTGAGCCTGCGGATTCTCTCTTTGCTGCCCCCGCGAAACGAACCACAGCACGAGATCATCCGCCGCGCCGGACTGGACAAGCTCGTTGATTACGACGTGAGCAAATTCCCAGACGTGGTGAAGAGCTTCAAGCCGGAGTTGCTCCATGCGCATTTCGCCCGCGAGGCGACAGAGAAGGCCCGGGAACTTTCGGCGCTGACCGGCATTCCCTTTACGTTCACGGCACACGGCTACGACCTTTACCGCAAAGCACCGCCGGACTTTCGGGCTCGGGCGGAAGCGGCGCTGGCGGTGGTGACGGTTTCGCAGGCGAACCGCGACTTCATCGAGAAGACTTTCGGCGTCACGCGCGAACACGTTTGCGTGATTCCGTGTGGCGTGGATACAGAGCGGTTTTGCCCGGATGAAAGTCAGGGCCGAGCCACCTTGGCGACTGTGCCGCTGGTCGTCTGCGTGGCTCGGCACGTGGCGGTGAAGCGGCTTGAACTGCTGCTCGAAGCCTGTGCGTTGCTGCGGGAGCGTGGTGTGAGGTTCCGCTGTGTGATGGTCGGCGATGGCCCATTGCGCAGGAAGCTCGAGGACAAGTGCGCCGGTCTCGGCTTGCGGGAAATCGTCGCGATGCCGGGTGCGGCGGAGCAGGCGGAGGTGTTGTGGTGGTGGCAACGCGCCACGGTCGGCGTGCTCACGAGCGACAACGAGGGCATGCCGGTGAGCCTGATGGAAGCCGCGGCGTGTGGCGTGCCTGTGGTGGCCACCCGCGTCGGAGGTGTTGCCGAACTGGTTGCGGACGGGACGACGGGTCTGCTGGTGCCCCCGGGCGACGCGAAGGCTTTTGCGGCTGCAGTGGAAAGGGTTTTGGTCGACGACCACCTGCGCGAGCGCATGAGCGTTGCCGCAAGGCAAAGAGCACTGGAGAAGTTTTCCATGGTCCGGCAGGTGGATGCGTTGTTGGAACTCTGGCGCACCGCGCTCGCTGGTCCCAGGGGTTCCGCAGCCGTTAGACGGCGCGTTGCCCACGATCCGTTCCTGGCGGCGGCAGACGCGGAGTTGCCGACGCTCGCCCTCGCGCTCAATTTCGCCCGTGTGCGCGAGGAATTCAAGCACGCCTTCCCGGCATTGTCACGGGACGGATTCACACGTCCGCGCGCCATTCGCGTGGTGCGCCACAAGCCGGGCAAGCGCGCCGTGGTGGAGTATGACGTGAAGTTGCGCGAGCATGGCGTCGTCACCGAGCGTTTGACTTTGATTGGCAAGCTGCGCGCCGGACGCTACGGCAACGAAGGCTTTCGTTTGCAGGAAGCCGTCTGGAGTGCGGGCTTTCACGCCAGCAGCCCGGACGGAATCTCCGTTCCCGAACCGCTGGGCGTCATTGCAGATTTCCAGATGTGGTTTCAACGCAAGGTGTCAGGCGTAACCGCCGAGGAGATTCTCTCAAAGGCCACGAAGACTGACCGCATCGCGTTCGCGCGGCGAGTGGCGGAGGCGATCCATAAACTGCATTGTGCCGGTGTGCCAACGGAGAAACGGCACACCATGGTGGACGAACTCCGCATCCTGCGCGAGTGCTTCGACAAGGTCGCCGTGGCCAAACCGGAGTGGGCTGACCGGCTCGCGAACGTCATGGCGGCGTGCGAGATCCTCGGTGCGAGCGTCATGGCACCCAAGCCGTGCGGAATACACCGCGACTTTTATCCGGCGCAAGTGATTGTGGAGAGCGCACGACTGTGGTTGCTGGATTTTGATCTGTATTGCTTGGGGGACCCTGGTTTGGACGCAGGTAACTTCATCGGCCACGTCACGGAACAGGCGTTGCGCGAGCGGGGCGACGCGAACGCGCTCGCGGACGTCGAGCGGGCGCTAGAGGATCGCTTCGTGGAATTGTCGGGGGAGCGGGTGCGCGTTGCGGTGCGCGCCTACACACTGCTCACCCTGGCGCGGCACATTTTTCTGAGCACGCGCTTTCCGCAGCGGCAGCGCCTGACACAAACGCTGTTGGAGTTGTGTGAAGAGCGGCTGGCCAACAGTAATGCCCGGCGGTAGTGCCCTGCGTCGGCGGGGCGCTGCCGTTAGGCGTTACTGCACGTGTATCCGGTAGAACCGCGCGCGGTTTGTGGCCGTCACGTCCTGCTTATTCGTCAGACCGCCGCTGCCGACTACGCCGGGGAGAATAGCGGTCCAATTCATTGAGGTGAGATTCGAGCTGTATTCGAGGATATAATTGGGGCCGTTTGTGGTGGTGAAGAAGACGGTGACGGTCGTACCGGTTTTGGTAATGCTTGTGATCCTTGGCCCCACCAGCAAGCGGAGCGTGGCGACCGCGCTGGTGGCCGAGCCATACGCGTTGGTGACCACGACCTGGTAGCTGCCCGTGTTTGTGGATTGGACATTCGTCAGCGTCATGCTGCTCTTGGTCGCACCCGCCAGACTGTTGCTGTTGAAACGCCACTGGTATCGCAACGGCGGCGTGCCGTCGGCAGTCACGCTAAAGGTGGCGCTGTCTCCTTCGAGCACACCCAGACTGGCTGGCTGACTGGTGATGGACGGCGCCAACAAGACGGTCAAGATCGCCACGCTGCTGGTTGTGGAGCCGAAGCTGTTGGTCACCACCACGTCGTAAGCGCCGGCGTTGGTTTTCTGGACATTGGCGAGCAACAAGTTGGTGCTGGTCGAGCCGGAGAGCGCGTTGCTGTTGAAGCGCCATTGAAAGTTCAGCGGCGGCGTGCCGCCAGCGGTCACGGTGAAGGTTGCATTGCTGCCTTGGAAAACCGTTTGATTGGTCGGGGACTGTGTGATGGCAGGGGCTTGGCCGCCAGAGCCGCAATTGGTCGCGATTGTGCCGTAGTTAATGACGCTGCCGATGATGGTGCCGCAGCCGGTCAGCGTGCCGTTGTTCGTGATGACCAGGCCGTTGGCAAAGGAGTGCGTGCCACCAAAAAGGCGGAAAGTGGCGGAGCTGATGCCATCGCCCACGACAAACGGCTGGCCGTTCGAAATCGTGCTGTTCTTGGATTCAAGCGTTCCTCCACTGAACACGAATTGGCCGGTGCTGTTGGTCAGTCTCAACGTGTCCGTCGTGATGATTCCCTGGTTCAACTCAAGCGTGCCGCTGGCGACATTCAGCCAAGCGCTGCCAGCCGGATTGGTCACAACCAAAGTGCCACCCAGCACGCTCAGTTGGCCGGTCGAAAGCAGGCTCGTACCAATGACAAGGTTCGACGAGAGCAGCGTGTTTCCCCCGCTCAGGGTGACTGTGCCCTGTGGGCTGTTGGTTGTATCCGGAGACATCCCGACATACATGCCTCCTGCACGCACTGTCCCGCCAGAGACCGTGAGGTCGCCAATGCCTTCGCGGCCGACCCAAATATGGTCTGTGCCTGGCGACAGCAACCCTCCGGAGACAACAACATGACCGACTGCGTTCGTAAAGCGGCCAATCGAAAGATCATCAACACAGTAAACTGAGCCGCCGGATGCGACGTTCAGGGTGCCGATGGCATCGGCGTGTCTCCCAACTGAGGTGTTCGGGAAATAAGCCGTTGCGTTGGTGATGGTGAATGTGCCAATCCCGTACCGCCCGATGGCGACAAGCGCATTTGTCGAGAACAACTGGCCACCGGTCATCAAGACAGTTCCGTCCACACCAGGATTGTCAGCGACATGGAACTCACCCTTCAAAGCCACCGTCCCGCTGCTGATATTGAACTGCGCGCTGCCGAAGTTGCCGACGCGCGTGATGTCAGTTTCAGCGGCGGGCGTCACCGTCAACTGGCCGCCCGACAGGGTCAGCGTGCCCGGCATGTTGTCGCCGACGGAAAGGAAGGCAAAGGCGGAGGAACCGCCGTTTTGGGTCCACTGGCCGCGCCCCAAGTTGCCGATCTTGGTAATGTCGTTGGTCGCGATGAAACTGCCCGACACGATGCTCACCGTTCCCGTGGTGTTGAGAATATCTCCGATGGATACGACCGACGAGGAGTGGAGCGTCCCGGCATTCAAGGTGAAGAAACCTTGGGAGTCGGCAAGCGAGCCGAGATTAAGGCCGAAGCAATCCACAGTCCCGCCGTTGAGTGTGAACGTGCCAGTCGCCCCGCTGCTGCGCCCGATGCGGATGTTCACGTTGTTCACGGTCGTGTCTATCAGGCCGCTCTCCAAGACAACGCTGCCGCCGAGCACGTCAAAAGTGTCTTGCACGGACAGAGTTGAATTGGTGACGAGCAGGATCCCGTTGCGATCAACGAGAAGCGGCCTTGCCGTCGTGAACGGCGTGCCCGCCGGCACGTCGGCAATGACCAGCGTATTGGTGGATCCCGTCGGCGCGCCGATTCTGAGGCTGTTCACCGAGAGGTTGCCCGCCGGGGTGGCAGCGTCCAGCGTCACCGTCTTCGTGCCGGCGTTGGTAATCGCTATGTGATCAAAACTAGCGCTAGGCGGCTGAGCGGCGGACCAATTCGTGCCCACGCGCCAGAGGCCGCTGATGGAATTGGTCCACCGGTTGGTTGTCGCGGCCCTCGCGTCGCAAGCGTGCCAGAGCAGCCCTGACAGCAGGATCCCGACGAGCATTCTGCACGGAAAACGACGGGTTGTCATAAAAAGTTGCTCGCAAGGTAGCACGATAGCGACGAAAAGCAAAAATCCCGCCGCCCCTTGCCCAAGTGCGGAAATGGGCTACTGTTGGCAGCAAGAGCGGGCATAGATAACCGCCGCAAATTGATGAAACTGATTCACAGCCAACTCGCTCGTAGCGTGCATAAGGCGCAGCGTTCCACGCCTCGAACTGCTCTCTCCCGGGCAGCGTTTACGCTGATTGAGCTGCTCGTCGTGATCGCCATCATCTCGATTCTGGCGGCGATGTTGTTGCCTGCACTGGCGCTGGCCAAAGAGAAGGCGCGCAGTATCTCGTGCGTCAACAACCTCCGGCAGATCGGCCTCGGGCTGGTCATGTATTCGGACGACAATAATGATCTGCTGGTCCCAGCCGAATACAGCACGCGCAACGGGTGGAAATACGAAGAAGCCTGGCCCACCCTCCTTTACCATGGCAATTACCTGCCGGCGGAGCGGTCGGGCACATACTACACGGTGGCCAAGGGCGCGATGGTGTTCCGTTGCCCTTCTGGTTTGCCCAAGGTCTATCGCTTTGGCCCAAGCAGCCGCGACGATCCGGAGGGGGCCACCGCCTGGTCCTACACGTCGGAAAGCACGGGCAGGCGGTTTCACATTAACTGCTGGTATGGCATCAACGGCTCGACGGGTAATCCCCAGAAGTGGCCGTTTGTCCGTATTCCGATGGATCGCACCCGGGTCATCAAGCAGAACAAGTTCAGCAACGTGGCCCATCACGCCCGCATGCCGACAGTTTTCGATGGCTTCTGGATTCACAACGGTAAGGATGAGCGGGTCAATGCGCGTCACAGCAAGAGCACGCGGTCGAACGTGCTCTTCTTCGACAACAGCGTGCGGGCTTACGACACGTTCCGCATTCCCAGCGTCCGCGACAAGGAAGCCAAGGATATCGAGTGGCGGTTCCCCAATGAT
>Ga0315287_10008543_pt1 | contig 10349 bp, 12 predicted proteins | sample YL17G11_0_MG_FD_205037 | JGI IMG/M metagenome (GOLD analysis project Ga0315287, IMG submission 205037) | Sediment microbial communities from Yellowstone Lake, YNP, Wyoming, USA - YL17G11_0 | ecosystem: Environmental > Aquatic > Freshwater > Lake > Sediment | place: USA: Wyoming | collected...
CATCTCTCACAGGACACACCTCCGCGTCTCTTGTCACGGGCCTGGCACCGGAGCCACGCGCGCAACGTCTCAGTTGGACGCCTCCCCCACTGGCGCACACGGCATCACCCAGCACGCATCATATTGTATGACCTGTGCTATCTAGGCGTCGGAGGGTGATGCGTGAGTATATCGAAGGGCCAGGCACGTGAAGCCGGAACTGCGTGGTCAGCGCAAGGGCGTGACATGACGATCGACCGACAACAGAGCACAATGCACTCGGGACCACCTGCTGAAGCGAGCAATGGCAGCGGTTCGGGCATCGTCGACGCCGTCGGGAAGACCCTTCGGCACTCGCGCCGTGAGGCCGGGTTGAGTATCCGCGAAGTAGCAGAGCGCTCCGGCCTTTCCGTGTCCTTCATCTCGCTCTTCGAGCGGGGCCGCACCGAGATAGCCTTGAGCCGACTCCTCAGCCTCGCCAACGTGTTCGATCGTGATGTGTCCGACCTTCTGCGAGAGGCACATGGCGAGGAGCGAGAGCAGGCCATCCTCGAGGAGCCCACCGGCGAGACCTGGGGAAGGACCCATCATCTGGCCGGAGGCATAGAGACAGCGTACCTGGGTGATGCCAAGTGGCACACACACCCGTTCCTCTTCGCTCTGGAGCCCGATGCGGTCCACGGCCCGTCGATGCATGCGTGGCAGGAGGTCGTCGTGTGCGTGCACGGCGAGTTGACGATGGTGATCGACGGCAAGTCGTCGACCATGGCAGCCGGGGGTTCGATCACCGTGCCACCGAACGCTCACCACGTCTCCATGAACACCGGGCCTGCCACGTGCCGCTTCCTGGCGGTCGACGCTCGCGCCGAAGACCCGCGAGTCGTGCTGGAGACGTGGGACCAGATGGAGCGGGCCGGCAAGACCGGCAGATGGCGCGACTCGGCCCCGCCCACGGGCTCTCCTTCGTTCACCGACGAGGAGCCCTGAGAGGTCGACGGCTCGCTTGGAGTCTGGTCAGCCGGAGCAGGGGCACGCGGACATGGTCCGCGTGCCCCTGCTCCGTGTCTTCCGTCCGGCAGGCCCTCTCAGTAGTAGAGGTCCGAGGGGCCCTTGTATTCCTGGATCGTGTTGCCCCCGTCCACGACGAGCAGCTGGCCGGTCATGTAGCTGGCGTCGTCGCTGGCCAGGAAAAGGATCGCCTTCCCGATCTCCTCGGGAAACGCCGACCGACCAAGAGGAGTGTTCATACCGCCGATGTCCTCGCCGTCGGCCTGAGAGCCCGTTGCGATCCAGCCCGGGCCCACCGCGTTGGCCGTGATGCCGTGTTTGGCGACGTCCATGGCGAGGCCTCGCGTCATGCCGAGCACCCCCGCCTTGGCGGCACAGTAGACGGAGTCCTGCATGTTGGCCACGAGCGGACCGGTGACGGACGAGACATTGACGATGCGCCCGTAGCCTCGCTCGATCATGCCAGGAACGACGCTACGCGTGACCAGGAACTGGCTCTTCAGGCTGATGCCGATACCGAAGTCCCAGTCGCTCTCGTCGAGGTCCTGGAAGGAGATATGAGCCTCGCTCTCGCCGCAGATCACCATGCCGGCGTTGTTGACCAGCAGGTCGATGCGGCCGTGCTCGTCCAGAGCCTCGGCCACGATGGCACGCACCTGGTCGTTCTTCGTGAGGTCGGCCGTGTGGGAGGAGACCACGCATCCCTCGGCACGCAGCTCCGCCGCGCGCTCATGCACGTGGTCCGAGATGTCCGCAATCGCGAGCGCCGCGCCCTCCTCGGCGAACACCTTGGCGGTGGCGAAGCCGATGCCGTTCGTCTTCGCCACACCTGTGATGAAGGCGACCTTGCCCTGGAGCCTGCCTGTACCCATACCGTACCCCCGTTCCTTCGCTGAACCGTTCTGCCCTTCGGGCAGCGTAGCGGTCGGCTTCGTCATGCGACGCCCGCCTCGTCGATCCACGTCGCTGTCACTCAGCGTTGCCGCTCACAGGGGCCGAGGCCAGCCGGTGGCGGCTTCGCAAAGCCGCCACCGGCAACCGTGCCCTTCACCGGACGGAACCGCAGCTACACGCCCGCCTCGACGATCTACCCGGACAGCCCGACGCGCTGCTTGAAGCGCTCGACGGAGTTGATGGGGATGTCGAGCGTCTCGGCGATGTTGAACTTGGCCTCTATCATCCCGGGTTCTGTGGGATGCACGCTGGATGTGTTCGGCAGTGTGCCCAGCCCCTTCTCGAGCCTGATCGTCTCCATGGCGATCGGGTCGGACAGGTCGAGCACGGAGCACCCCAGCTTGTCCGCCACGTAGGCCTTGGCTTCCTTGATCCGCATCCGCCTGGTCATTTGCATGCGTGCGACCAGATCTCCGGCCGTCCGCAGTCCGCCCATGCCAGCGGCGTGCGAGTGCGACGCTTCCATGCCCATGGCGTCGCCCGCCCCAGCCTAGAGCCCGTCGACCTTGAGGATCTCGACGAAAGCCTTGGACGCCCGCGACGTGGCGTCGCACGGCGTGTAGTTGCAGGTGGGGACGCCGCCGACGCCCATGCCCACGTTGACGTGGACCGGGATCTCGGCGACCGCCATGGCCGGCTTGACGAAGGTGATGGCGCGGGCGGTGTTCCACGCCGTCGACTTCCCGGTGTTGATGTTGATGGCTGGTCCGTAGATGGACGCGCCGGCCTGCTGGACCATGCGTACCTGGTCCTTGGGCCACATGCCGGCCAAACGCTCCCCGTCGAACTCGACCTGGCCGTGCATGCCGAGGACGAACTCGCCGGCCATGCCGATCTCGATGCCCAGCCAGGGGTACTTCTCGCGCAGCTTGCGGCAGGCGGTGAGGGAGGCCAGGAAGTCGCAGTCACCGGCCGCGCCGGTCGTGTCGAAATCGATACCGTCGGCGCCTGCCTCGACCATATGGTCGGAGACGAACACCATGTCCTCGACGAGCATCTCCTTCGCCGCCACCTGGGCCTGCCTCGCCTCGTCGATCCTGCCGAGCGGCAGCAACTCGGACCAGTTCGGGATCGGCCCGTCCGGCTGCGAATAGCGGCCCAGGTCCGACATGGCGCCGTACTGCACGGGATTGGTCAGCAGCATCTGAGCGATCTTCATCCACTGCTGTTCGTGCGAGATGTTCGGCTTGACCGCCTTGTAGGAGTAGTCGATCTGCCAGAGCTCGACAATGTCGACGCCGACGATCTGCTCGTAGATCTGCAGGTCGGTGCCCACGCTGCCGATGTACTTGGTCCCCGTGCCGTCGTTCGAGAGGACGACCTCTTCGCCGATGTCCACTGAGGTGAAGCGCGCCGGCGAGGCGTAGATGTCAAGCAGATGATCGAGCTCATCCTGCTCCAGCGGGTCGCACTTGGCGCGTTTGGCCGCCAGCGCCGTCGCAGCTTCCAGATCCGCCCTGATCTCAGAGCGCGTCATCTGCACGAGTGACCCGTCGCCCATACGAGTCGGTAGCTTCGACTCCATTGCCACCCTCTTCCTTTCGATTCTTGTGTCCTTGCGGGAATAGATGCTCAGAGACTACAGCGAGGACTGGGAGACCGTGAAGAGACCGCTGGAGGCGGCCGTGAAATCCCTCACGGTACAGTGAGCGGCCGGTCGGCGCGGCGCCGCCTCACTCGGGCTTCTTGACCCCCAGCGACGTGAGCGTGAACAGCGGGTCGAAGGCGAGGCCCTTGCCCTCGATCTGCTCGCGGCCGCCCTCTTGGCGGTCGACGACGCAGATGAGCGTGCTCACCTCGAGCCCGGCCTCGCGCAGCTTGTCGGCGGCCATGAGCGCGGCGCCGCCGGACGTCACGACGTCCTCGACCATGACGACCTTCTGGCCGGGCTCGGCCTTGCCCTCCATGGCCTTGTCCGTGCCGTAGCCCTTGGCGCCCTTGCGCACGATCACGAACGGCTTGCCGCTGGCCAGAGAGACCGCGGCGACGATGGCCACGGCGCCGAGCTCGGGGCCGGCGAGCAGGTCGAACGGCTCGTAGGCGGGCAACTTCTCCGCGATGCCCGCGGCGATGTCGCGCAGCAGGTCCGGCCGCGTGGAGAACAGGTACTTGTCGAGGTAGAACTTGCTGCGCCGGCCGGAGCGGAGGACGAAGTCGCCCTCCAGGTAGCTGGCGTCGAGCAGGCGCTGGCCGAGATCGCGCACGGGGCTCCCTTCGGTCGTCTCCAGGTCACCGGCACGCCGGGCGCGCCGCTACGCACAGACTGTATAGCGGGTGCGGCTGCGGCGCACCCGCAGTTGACTCCGCCTGCGCCGGTCAATAGCGGGTGTGCCTGCGGCGCACCCCCAGTTGACCCCGGCCGCGTCGGTCGATCAGGTACCGCCGATGGCCATCCCGTCGATGACGACCGACGGCGTGAGGATGCTGCCCCCGGGCACCCACCGGGCGTCGTCGCCCAGGGCGCGGATGCCGGTCAGCATGCCGACGATGTCGCCGGCCAGCGTGACCTCGCGCACCGGGGTCGTGAACGCGCCGCCCTCGATCAGCACGCCGCTGATGCCCACGGAGAACTCGCCCGAGATGGGGTTGGCGCCGGAGTGGATGCCGACCGCGTCCGTGACGAGGACGCCGCGCTCCGTGCCGGCGACGATCTCCGCGAGCGGCGTCGCCGGCCCGGCGACCACCAGATTGGTGGGGCGCACGCCGGGCAGGCCGGAGTACCCGCCGCGCAGGCCGTTGCCGGTACTGGCGCGGCCGGCCTTGCGGGCCGTGTAGGTGTCGTAGAGGAAGCCCTGGAGCACACCGCCGGTGATGAGCGGCGTGCGCCCGGAGGGCACACCCTCGCCGTCGAACGGCGCGCTCTCGAGGCCGTCGGCGAGCGTGCCGTCGTCGACGAGCTCGAGGAGCTCGCCGGCCACGCGCTCGCCCTCCCGGCCGGCGAACAGCGACCGGTTCTTCTGCACCGCGTCGGCGGTGAGCGCCGAGCTGAGGACGCCGAAGAACGCCGCCGAGACGAACGGGTCGAGAATCACCGGCGCCTTCATCGACGGGCACTTCCTGGCGCCGAGGAGCCGCGTGGCCCGCTCGGTCGCCTCGGTCCCGACGGCGGCCGGGTCGAGCTCCTCGAGTGCACGACCGACACTGTAGGAGTAGCCGGTCTCGACCTGGCCGTCCTGCTCGGCGAGCACGTAGGCGAACGCGTAGCACTGGCCGGCGCGGTAGCTGCCACGCACACCGGCCGTACTGGAGATGAAGACCTCGCCGTCGCCGTCCACGTACATCGTGTCCTCGACGGTCTTGACGCGCGGGTCGGCGGCGAGGGCCGTCGCCTCGACCTCGAGGGCGATGGCGATGCGCTGCGCGTCCGTCGCCGCGACGAGGCGCGGGTCGAACGTCTCGACGTCGGCCGGCTCGCCCGCGGGCGCCGGCAGAGCGGCGAACTCGTCCGGGTCGCTGACGGCGGCGTTGTCGATGGCGCGCTGCACGACGTCGTCGAGCGCGCCGTCGCTCAGGTCCGAGGTGTAGGCATGGCCCACAGCGCCGGCGCTGAAGACGCGCACGCCCACGCCGCGACGCTGCGCGGCGGTGAGCTGCTCGACCTCCTGGCGGTACACCTTGATGCGGTGCGAGGTGGACTGCTCCCCGTAGGCTTCCACATCCGCGGCGCCGCGAGCCGCGGCGCGCTCGAGCACGGCGTCGATCACGTCGAACATCAGCCCGTCCCTCCCACCGTCATCTCGGCGATGCGCAGCGTGGCCTGGCCGGTGCCGACCGGCACGCCTTGGCCGTCCTTGCCGCAGATGCCGGTCTTCACGTCGAAGTCTCCGGCGATCATGTCTATCTTCATGAGGATGTCGATGCCGTTACCGACGAGGGTGGCCCCGCGCAGCGGCGTCGTGATCCTGCCCTCCTCGATCAGGTAGCCCTCGGCGACGCCGAACACGAAATTACCGCTGGCCGGCTCGACCTGCCCGCCGGCCAGGCTCTTGGCGTAGAAGCCCCTGGGCGTCGCGGCGATGATGTCCTCGGCCGTGACGTCGCCGGGGGCGATGTAGGTGGTGGTCATGCGCGGGATCGGCACGTGGCGGAACGACTGGCGGCGCCCGTTGCCTGTGGGCGGAGCGCCGGCCTCACGCGCCCGCAGCCTGTCGTAGAGGTAGCCGGTGAGCCGGCCGTCCTCGATGACCATCGTCTTCTGCGTGGGGACGCCTTCGTCGTCGAAGGCCTGGGACCCCCAGCCGTTGGGGATGGCGCCGTCGTCATAGGCGCTCACGATCGACGCCGCCACGACCTCGCCCATCTTGCCGTCGTAGATGCTGGCGCCCTTGGCGATCGCGTCGGCCTCGAGGCCGTGGCCGCAGGCCTCGTGGAACAGGGTGCCGCCGAAGCCGTTGGCGAGCACGACGGGCATCGCGCCGACCGGCGCGGGCTTGCTGCCGAGCATGATCGTCGCCTTCTCGGCGGCGGTCCGCGCCACGCGGCGCGCGATCTCCTCGTCGACCAGCTCGAACCCGGCGCTGCCGCCGACGGTCTCGTGGCCGGTCTGGATGACCTCGCCGCGGCGGGCCACCACCTGGGCGATGAAGCGGGTGCGCGTGCGGTCGTCAAAGACGAGATCACCGAGCGAGTTGGCGATGAGCACCCGCTGCCGAGTATCGCCATAGCCGATGGTCGCCTGGACGATCTCGGATGACGCCGCACGCGCGGCCTCGTCGCCGGCGCGGACGAGCTCCGCTTTGCGCGCGATCGCGACGTCACCGGGCGGCGAAAGCACTGGGTTCTTGCCGGCGTCGGCGCGGACCGCCCCGAGGTCCACGACCTCGGGTCCCGCCGCGCCGGCGCTCACCGCCGCGGCCACCGACTCGGCGGCGGCCGTCAGGCCGGCCTCGTCGACGGCGTCGCTGTAGGCGTAGTAGGTGCGCTCGCCGGAGAGGAGGCGCACGGCGGCGCCGACCTCGCGGCCGCCGCTGGTCTGCTCGATGCGTCCGTCCTCCAGACGCAGCCCGAGGCTCTCACGATCCTCGAGGAAGACCTCGGCGAAGTCGCCGCCCCTGCGGAGCGCCCTCGCGATGGTCGCGTGCAAGAGGCCGATGTCGAACGCTGCGACGTCCATCAGGTCCCTCCGGTGAGTGAATCGCGGACGCCGGCCGCCAGCGCCTCGAGTTCGGCGCACGAGGGGTCGTCCTGGTCAAGAGTGCGCCCGGAGCCGTCGGCCAGGCCGATCTGGACGCCCGGCTGCAGCGGCTCGCCGACGCGGCGGCGCCACCAGACGAGGCCGGCGACGGCGCCGGCGAGGGCGGCCAGCACGGCCACGCGCCGTGCCCTCACTGCGCACCTTCTTCTGCGGCGAAGGCGTCGCCCAGGCAGGTGCGCAGGTCGAAGAGCAGCAGAGCCACGGCGGGCTTGGGACCGGTGACCGCCGCGGCGCGGTGGCCGTGAGCCGAGACGAGCGCGACGGCTCCGCCGCTCACGGGCACGACGACGTGCTCGAGGCCGGAGTCGCCAGCCCTGCCGGCTTGCCGGCCGGCGGCGTCCCACAGGCGCGCGATCGCCGCGGCGGCATCGATCCCGGCTGCGCCGGGGCCGGCGGCCACCACGGCGCCGGCTTCGTCGAGCACGGCCACCGACATGATGTCGGTGGACACGTCGAGCAGATCGCGGATGGCTGCGTCGATCTTCAGGAGATCCTCCCTGTGGGTCGAAGGCGCCCGTACAGTATTGCCGGGCGGCGCGGTTCTCTCACCCGTCGCCGGCCGAGAACGAGCACAGCAGCTCGCAGCGCTCGCCACCGCAGCTGATGCGGCAGTCGTCCGGGGCGATCGCGAGACGCCCCAGTCCGGCGGTGGCCACCTGCAGCACGCCCTGGAGGAAAGCGCGGTGCATCGCGCACACGAGGTCCGGGTCGGCGCCGGAGAGCTCACGGAAGCTGCAGTTGTTGACGGTCACCCGGAGCGAGCCGTCCAGCCACTCGACCTGGGGCAGCAGGCCCTGCTCCTCCGCGATCGCCGCGACCAGGGCCGCGACGGCGGCCCGGTCGCTCGGGGGGTCGGCGGTGCCGACCAGCGCCCGGTGTCCCTCGGCTGCGCCCGCCTCGAGGCACACGCGCAGCACGTCGTCGCGCGTGCCGCCGGCCGCGAGCGCGTTCAGGGCGAGGCGCGACAGCAGTTCATAGCGACGCGGCGGAAAGCCGAAGGTGACGACCAGATCGCTCAGCCGGTAGAGCTTCGCCGGCCGGCCGCCGCCGGCGTCGCGCCTGAAGCCGGTGGTCAGGAAGCCCGCCTGTTCGAGCTTCGAGAGGTGCATACGGGCGACGTTGGGGTGAAGGCCGAACTCGCCCGCAACGTCGGCCACCGTGACGTCCGTACCCGGCTGCTCGGCGATCCACCGGTAGATGTGATAGCGGGTATCGTCGGCAAGGACGGCCGACAGCTCGTGATCGCGGTCCACGCACCTTCTCCTCTGGAGTGGTCGGCCCGATAGTATCGTCGGGCTCATCTCCTGTAAACACGGTGCGTGTAGTGCGAATCTACCGTCAACGCTCGATGACGTACCCCGAGGTGATCGGCAGCGACGGGCGCAGCGTCGCCTCGACGGAGCAGTAGCGCTCCTCGGAGAGCGCGATGGCGCGCTCCACCTTGCGCTCGTCCAGGTCGCCCTTGAAGTGGTAGACGATCTCGAGGGACGTGAACCGCTTGGGGTGCTCCTCCGCCCGCTCCCCGCTCACCTCGACGCTGAAGGCCTCGAGCGGCTGGCGCATCTTGATGAGGATCGAGGCTACGTCCATGGCGGTGCACCCTCCCAGCGACGCGGCCAGCAGCTCCATCGGCGTGACCCCGTTGCCGGATTCGTCGAGCGCCGAGGCGAGGTCGACGCTCCCATGAGCGGTCGCCGCCTCGAAGAGTAGCCCCTCGTGCTTCCAGCTCACGGTCACCGGTTTGCTTCTCGCCATGGCACGTCACCTCACCTGCGCGGACCCGGGTCCGCGGTCGCCTGCGGTCACCACTCAGGTATACCGTGCGCTAAACTCCTCTCCGGCAGCGCCGCGGCGACCGCAGAGCGAGACAAGGAGCCCCATGACGATCGTGCAGGCCATCATCCTCGGCATCGTCCAGGGGCTCACCGAGTTCCTGCCCATCTCGAGCTCCGGACACCTCCTGCTGGTGCCCTGGCTGTTCAACTGGCACTTCCTGCTCGAGAACCCGGACCTGAACAAGACGTTCGACGTCGCCCTCCACCTCGGCACCTTCGTCGCCGTCGTCCTCTACTTCTGGCGGGAGATCGGGCGGCTCCTCGGCGCCTGGGTGCGCAGCATCGCCAGGCGCAGCCTCGCCGAGCCGGAGGCACGCCTCGCGTGGCTGCTCATCGTGAGCACGATCCCGGCGGCCATCGTCGGCGTCCTCCTCGAGGACTTCATCACCAACACGCTGGGCAAGCCCTGGATGATCGGCGTCGCGATGATCGTCTTCGCCGGCTTCATGTATCTGGTCGACCACGTCGCCAAGCTCGACCGCGGCCTCGAATCGCTCACCTGGGTCGACGCGATCCTCATCGGCGCCGCCCAGGCGCTCGCCCTCCTCCCCGGCGTCTCGCGCTCCGGCGTCACGATGATGACCGGCCTGCTCGTGCGCCTCGACCGCGAATCGGCCGCGCGGTACTCCTTCCTGATGAGCATCCCGGTGATCGGCGGCGCCGCCGCCTTCAAAGGTCTGGAGGTCGCCAGGGATGGTCTGCCGTCCGGGACCGCGGTACCCTTCGCCGTCGGCATGATCTCGGCAGCGCTCAGCGGCATCGCCGCCATCTGGTTCGTGCTCGCCTACCTCAAGCGGCACAACTTCAACCTCTTCGTCGTGTACCGGATCGCGGTGGGCGTGGGCGTGCTCATCCTGGTGGTCGCGGGGGTGCGCTCGGGGATGGGCATCTGACTCGTATAGAATCCAGGCCCCAACGGCCCACGGCCACTCGACCAGGAGCCCCCGGTGCGTGACCTCTCCCGCGGCGACCGCGGCAAAGAAGTCCTCGACGTCCAGACCCGTCTTCGCGGTCAGGGCGTCGAGCTGGGCTGGGAAGGCGTCGACGGCTTCTTCGGACCGCACACGGAGAGCGCCGTCCTCTCGTTCCAGCAGGAGCGCGGCCTGCTCGCCGACGGGCGCGTCGGCGCGAACACGTGGCGCGAGCTCGTCGAGGCCGGCTACGCGCTCGGAGATCGCCTCCTTTACCTCCGCGAGCCGCCGTTCCGTGGCGACGACGTGCTGCGGCTCCAGGTCAAGCTGAACCTGCTGGGTTTCAACGCCGGCGCCGAGCGCGGCGTGCTCGACGACGAGGTCGAGCGCGCCGTCCTCGACTTCCAGCGCAACGCCGGCGTCCCCCTCGACGGCATCGTCGGCGAGAGCACCCTCAGCAAGCTCGAG
>Ga0315287_10008544_pt1 | contig 10349 bp, 4 predicted proteins | sample YL17G11_0_MG_FD_205037 | JGI IMG/M metagenome (GOLD analysis project Ga0315287, IMG submission 205037) | Sediment microbial communities from Yellowstone Lake, YNP, Wyoming, USA - YL17G11_0 | ecosystem: Environmental > Aquatic > Freshwater > Lake > Sediment | place: USA: Wyoming | collected...
TGCCGACCAAGTGAGGCCGCCGTCAGGGCTGGTGGCGAAGTGCATGTTCACGCGGTCGCCACGCAGCGCCGCGTAGAGAGTGCCGTCCTTGAGCCGCACAAAGTCGGTTTCCGCGTCAAGGCGCACGCCGCTGTCCTTGCCAATCGGGATGGGCGCGGACCAGGTCTTGCCGCCATCCGTCGAGCGGATCACGCCGCCGTAGGCAGTCGCGCCTTCCTCGCGATACACGCCGAGGATGCGGGTGCCGTCGGGCAACTCGCGCACCGGCGCCGAGCTTGGCCAACCCGGGGCGACCACCTGCGGCTCCGTCTCCCACGTTTCGCCGCCGTCGCGGGAAGCGGCCAGGCAAGTGTCACAAAGCACCTTGCCGTCCGGTTGGGGACGGTACGTGAAGAAGCTGCACACCACGGTACCGTCCCGCATCTGCGCGATGTGCGGATCGCGGTCATCGAACGGTCCGTCGAAGAGTACACGTGGCGTACTCCAGGTGCGGCCCTCGTCTTTGGAACGTACGCTGCAGATGCGCCCACCCTTAGGCCAGTCATTCCGTGGCAACGAAACGTGACCGTAACCCGCATAGAAAACGCAGAACAGGTCGCCGTTCGTGAGCCGGCAGATGTCCGTGAATGCCTGGTAGGTGCCCGCGGCTTCGCCACGGGAGATGGTCAGATAATGACTGCCCTGCTCAAGCCAATCCCGGTTGAGCCGTGTGAACGTGATGAACTGATAGCCGCGTTCCACGCCGCGCTCCCACAGGACACCGACCGTCTTGTCTTTGAGAATCGTGAGGTCCGAATAGGCGGCGTAGTCCTCCGAAATCAAACGCTCCATCGCAAAGGATTTCCCTTCGTCGTCGCTCCAACGGATCACGAGCCGGCGGCGCTCAGGACCTTTGGGGCCAGTCCAGAGAATGCGGTCGTGGTCGTCGCCGGCAGTCTTGAGTGTGAACCGTTCGATCGCGCACATGACGGGCGTCACGGTGAGGCCGGGGCGTGGCTCGGCCCAGGTCTGCCCTGCGTCGGTGCTCTCGGCCAACCAGCGGTGCAAGCCGGAGTTTTGCCGGAAGTCCATGAGTAGGCGGCCGTCAGTCAGCTCGACGAGTTGGTTCTCATCGCCGCCCTGCTTCCCCGGGACCATTTGGCTGCGTTGCCAGATTTGCCCGTGATCGGCCGAGAAGATGGCGAAGTTCGCGAAGGGCGTCTTCCACATCGGCACAATCAGCCGGCCCTTGCGAGTCTGGATGGCACCACCCGGGCCGGGCACGCTGGCCCGCCATGTTTTGTCATTCATGTCCCGCGCGACGGAGGTCAGGTCGAGCGGCTGCGACCAAGTCCGACCGTTGTCGTCGCTCCAACGGGCCTGCGTCTGCATGTCGTCGGTGCCCGGCCGCGACGTATCGGTGCTGCAGCCCGGGCGCGACCGCAGATAGAAGACCCACAGCCTGCCGTTGCTCCGATCCACGACGGTTGCCGGGTTGGCGGCGGACCAGAGTTCACCCGGGTCTTCCAGCACCGTCATGGGGGACCACATGGCGCCGTTGTTGGTGCTGCGCTTGAAGACCAGGTCAATGTCCTGTTTGCCGAAGCCGGGATCGTCAGCGTTGTACTTGCGCGCCTCGGCAAAGGCGATCCATGAGCCATCGGGGGCCGCCTCCACCGCCGGGATGCGATAGGTATGGTAACCACGTTCTCCGGAGCTAAAGACATCGGCGTGCGTGAGCAATGGCTCGGCGTGTGCGCAAGTCGCCACGGAAATCGTGAGGACCAGGGGCTTAAGGAGGTTGCCGTTCATGGGCGTATTTGATGTTCAGGGTTGAACCGGATGAATCTGGCGTGGCGTTGCTTGAATCTTCACAACCGGAGTTTCAGCCTTTTGCAGCATGGGTGAACCTCGGTCTGATTCAATTCGTTTTTCCTAACGTGAGTCGGTTCGCCGCCGACACCGCCAGCGGCACGAGCGTCGTCAGCAGAAGGACAAGGGATTTCACGGCGAGAGACTACAAGATCGCGCCAAGATGGCAAATCGCCTTCGTGTTGAACGACCCGGATCAGCGTTGCTGACACCGAACCCTCACCCCAGCCCTCTCCCAAAGGGCGAGGGAGCGGCAATTCGACACCCCACCCCGGCCCTCTCCCCGGTCGAGGTGGAGAGGGAGACGCTGTTCTGGTTCAACGCGCTGCTCATCGCCTCGAACGGCACGGACAAGTAAGTTTGAACTTCAGCGGGACTTGGCGCAAGCTGCGCGACCGATGGAAGCCGTGCCCATTCCACGATTGCGTCTGCGCGTCACCGCGACCGCGGAAACCATCATCCGCTCCGGTCATCCGTGGCTGTTCGCCGACAGCATCCGCGCGGAAAACCGCCCCGGCCGACTCGGCGAACTCGCGGTGATTTTCGATCGTAAGGACAAGTTTCTGGCCATCGGTCTGTTTGATCCCGAGTCACCCATCCGCGTCCGCGTGCTGCACACGGGCAAGCCGGCAACGATCGACACGGCCTGGTGGCAGGGGCGGTTGAAGCAAACGTTGGCGCGCCGGGAGGGCTTGTTCGACGCGCAGACCAACGGCTATCGCTGCGTCAACGGCGAAAGCGACGGTTGGCCGGGGCTTGTGCTCGATCGTTACGACAGGACGCTTGTGCTGAAGCTTTACACCCCCGCGTGGTTGCCGCGCCTGGATGAAGTCGTCGGCTGCATTCGGGCCGCACTGCATCCGCAGCGGCTCGTTCTCCGTCTCAGCCGGAATATTCAATCTAACGCCAAAGAACATTTTCACCGCGACGACGGCCAAGTTCTCTTTGGCGAAACGCCGGGGGGCCCGGTGACGTTTCTCGAATCCGGCCTGCGCTTCGAAGCCGACGTGTTGCACGGACAGAAAACCGGCTTCTTCCTCGATCAACGCGAGAACCGCCGGCTCGTCGAGTCGCTGGCGCGCGGCAGGGACGTGCTGAACGCCTTCAGTTTTACCGGCGGGTTTTCGCTTTACGCCGCACGAGGCGGGGCCAAATCGGTCACCGATCTCGATCTCAGCGAGCACGCCCTCGCTGGAGCGCGCCGCAATTTCGCATTGAATCAAGCCGACCCCGCCGTGGCCGCATGTCGCCATGATTGTGTCCGGGCGGACGCCCTAGAATGGCTGGCGGCAAAACCGGTGCGGAAGTTCGACCTGATCGTGCTCGATCCTCCTTCGCTCGCCAAACGCGAAGCCGAGCGCGCCCGCGCCATCGGCGCCTATCGTCAACTCAACGCCGACGCACTCCGTTGGCTCGCCCCGGGTGGAGTGCTCGTGGCGGCGTCCTGTTCAGCGCATGTTTCGGCGGAGGAATTCTTCGGCGCCGTGCGTCAGGCGGCGCGCGAAAGCGGGCGAGGGTTCACCGAACTGCAAACGACCGGCCACGCACCGGATCACCTGGCGACGTTCTCAGAAGCCCAGTATTTGAAGGCGATCTATTTGAGGTTTGAGATCCACGCCGAGTTCGAGCCGGGAGGAATTCTGAGCTTGGAAGTCGGGTCAAGCTGACTGACGCTCCGCCTCCGCATGACTATTTGTTTTGGCATGGGCACGACCTCCTGTGGCTAACCCATCGCTTCCGATCTGGCAAATCCACGGCGACGTGGTCAGTGCCTTGACCCACGGCAACCGGCTGGTGCTCGTGGCCCCGACGGGCTCTGGCAAGACCACGCAGGTGCCGCAGATGCTGCTCGACGCCGGCCTGGCCCACTCGCCCTCGCCACTCGCCACTCGCCACTCGCTTCCCCAGAAGATCGTCGTCCTCCAGCCCCGCCGTGTGGCAGCCCGCACGGTGGCGGCGCGCGTGGCTTGGGAACGCGCCGGCCGGCTCGGCGGTGAAGTCGGCTACCAGATTCGTTTCGACGACCAGACCAGCCTGGGCACGCGCATCTGTTTCGTCACCGAAGGTATTTTGCTGCGATGGCTCCAGGACGATCCGACGCTCGCCGACGTGGCCGTGATCCTGTTCGACGAGTTCCACGAGCGGAACCTACTCAGCGACGTGGCGCTGGCGCTGGCCAAGCAGATGCAGACCACCACGCGACCGGACCTGAAGATCGCGATCATGTCGGCCACGCTCGATGCGGAGCCGGTGGCGAAGTATCTCGGCGATTGCCCGATCCTGATTTCCGAAGGCCAGAGCTGGCCGGTGGAGACACGCTTCCTCGATCAGCACGATGAACGACCCACGACCGAGCAGGCCGCCGACGCGGTCGAGCAAATCGTCAACGGCGGCGAACCGGGTGACGTGCTCGTCTTCATGCCGGGCATGGCGGAGATCAACGCCACCATCCGCGCCCTCGGCGCCGCGCGTCTGCGCGAACCGGTGGCGTGCCTGGCGCTTCATGGCGATTTGCCGCCGGAGGATCAGGACCGTGCCTTCGCCCCGAATGAGCGCCGCAAGATCGTCGTCGCCACCAACGTCGCCGAAACTTCCGTCACCATTGATGGCATCCGCCATGTCGTGGACAGCGGTGAAGCGCGTGTCTCGCGTTACGACGCCGAGCGCGGCATCAGCACCCTGACCATCGAACCGATCAGTCGCGCCTCGGCCGACCAGCGCAAAGGCCGCGCCGGCCGCACGGCGCCGGGCACCTGCCATCGCCTTTGGACCGAGAGCGGACACCTCAACCGCCCCGAGCGCAACACGCCGGAAATCCAGCGCAGCGATCTCGCCGAAGTCGTACTATTGCTCCACTCTCTCGGCATCCAACGTGCCGCCCAATTCGACTGGCTGGACAAGCCCGATCCGCAGGCGGTGGAACGGGCGGAGAAGCTGCTCGTCACTCTGGGGGCGTTGCTAGAAGTCGAGGGCCAATTCCATCTCCGTAGCAGCCGACATGAGGAGGCTCAAACTTCAAGACGATCAGAGCCTCCTCATGTCGGCTGCTACGAGGATGTGAAATCGCCTCTCGAGAGCAGTGACCAAACCGCCGCGCCGATCTCCAAGCCTTCAATACTGACTCCCATCGGCCGGCAAATGCTGCGTCTGCCGATGCACCCGCGCTATTCGCGGATGCTTGTCGAAGCGGCCAAGCACGGCTGCGTTCCCCAGGCGGCGCTGTGCGCCGCGCTGGTCAGCGGGCGCGACTTGCTGATGCGCCTGGGCCGCGACGACAAGCACATTGCCGAGGCGCGCGAATTGTTCGAAGCCAGCGCGCTATCGGACTTCTTCACGCTGATGCGCGCCTACCAGTTTGCGAAGAACCGCGGCTTCAACGTCGAGGCTTGCCGACGCTACGGCATCCACGCGCAGACCGCGCGGCAGGTGGAACAGACCTTCGAGCAGATTCTCCAGATCGCGGAACGGGAGCGGTTGGTCGAGAGACGAGAGACGAGAGACGAGAGCAGCACCCCGCCGCCGTCCGGCCCCTCGACTCTCGACCCTCGACCTTCGACCCTCGCCGACGAGCCATTGCTCCGCTGCCTGCTCGCCGGCTTCGCGGACCAGCTTTGCATTCGACCGGACACAGGCACGCTTGAATGCGACATGACCGAAGGCCGCACCGGAACGCTCATGCGCGAAAGCGTGGTCCAGACCGCGCCCCTGTTCGTCGCCGCCAGCATCCGCGAGGTGAGCGGGCGCTCCTCCGGGCCGCTCACGCTGCTCGGCCTCGCCACCACCGTGAAGCGCGAGTGGGTGGAGGAAATGTTCCCGGCACCGATCACCAGCCGCGTCGAGCATCTCTTCGACCGCACCCACAAGCGCGTTGCCGCGGTCAACCTGGTGCGCTTCCAGGATCTCGTGATCCACCACGAACACCAGCGCGAAGCGGACCCGGACGCCGCGGGCCGATGCCTCGCGGAGGCTTACCGGAAAGGCTGGTTCGAGTTGCCGCTGTTCAACCACCAGCTCAAGCAATTCGTGGCGCGCGTCAACCTTGTCTGCGCCGCGATGCCGGAACTGGATTTTCCGCCGTTGAACGAAGCCGCCAGCACCACCTGCGTCGCGCGGGCCTTGCACGGCGTGACGACCGTGAAAGAAGCCCAGGCCACGCACCTCGGCGACGCCTTCCGCCAGCAGCTCGCGAAGGAACAACTCGCGTGGCTGGACGAACTCACACCGCTGACCGTCCCGTGGCCCGATGGCCGCCAACTCAAGCTGCTTTACATCGACCGCGACGCCGACGGAGAAATTCCGCCCTGCGCCGAGCTGCAAATGAAGCTCCACGAGTGCTTCGCGCTGAAGGAGCATCCCCGGCTCTGCGAAGGCCGTGTGCCGGTGAAGCTCTGGCTCTGCGCCCCCGACGGCAAACGCCTGGGGCCAACGCTCGACTGGCCCGCCTTCCGCGCCAACCAGTATCCCAAATTGAAGCGCGCCTTGCAGCAGAAGTACCCCAGCGTGGCATGGCTCTGAGCGGAAGATGAGGAAGGCACGATTCCCCTGCCTGACGTCGCTTCGCACGAACGGGCAAAACAGCCCATGCAACCTCTTGTTGCATATGCAACAAAAGGTTGCATCGCTCCGATTCATGGCCGCTGAGCCGGTCCGACCGGGAGGCGGGCTAAGCCGCCTGTCCCGCGGCGTGGCCGCTGGCCCAGGCCCACTGGAAGTTGTAGCCGCCGAGCCAGCCGGTCACGTCCACCACCTCGCCGATGAAGAACAGGCCGGGCACCTTCCGGCATTCGAGAGTCTTCGAGGACAGCTCGCGGGTGTCCACGCCGCCGACGGTCACCTCGGCCTTCGCATACCCTTCGTCACCGGCCGGCGTGATCTCCCAGGCGTGAAGCTTCCGCGACAGGGCTTCGAGTTCGGCCCGGGAGAGCTGCGCAATGGGTCGGGCCGGCGCGTGTCGCGCGCACCACGCCTGCACAAAGCGTTCCGGCAGCACCTGGCGCAGGACCGTTTTCACTTCGCGTCCTCTGGCCCGGTTCGCGGCGAGAAGCTCCGTCGCGGAATGGTCGGGGAGCAGGTTGAGCCGCACCGTCTCCCCCGCGCGCCAGTAGCTGGAAATCTGGAGAATCGCCGGCCCGCTCAGGCCGCGGTGCGTGAAGAGCACCGCCTCGCGAAACGAAGGCCCGTCCGGCCCGAGGCTTACTACGCAGTCCAACGCGATGCCGCTGAGTTCGGCGAACGGTTCGCGGTCCGCCGGAGACCACGTGAACGGCACCAGGCCGGGCCGCACCGGAACGAGCTTCACGCCGAACTGCTGGGCGATCTCGTAGCCGAACGGCGTCGCTCCGAGCCTGGGAAAGGAAAGCCCGCCCGTGGCGATGACGAGCGAGCGGGCAGTGAACGTGCCGGCCGTGGTGGAAACTTGATATTGACTGGAAGCTGGGTTCGCACTGTCGGCAATCCTTTCCACTGCCCACGATCCCCCCTCCGCCCGCTGCAAGACGCGGCAGTTCAACCGCACCTCCACCCCCGCGTCAACGCATTCGTCTTCGAGCAATTGGAGAATCTGCTTCGAGCTGTGGTCGCAGAAGAGCTGCCCGTGTTTCCGCTCGCGCCACGCGATGCCGCGTCGCTCGACCAGCGCGAGGAAATCGTTCGGCGTGCAGCGCGCGAGGGCGGACTTCAGGAAGTGGGGGCTGCCGCGGGTGACGTAGTTCGCGGCCGTTGCGCCGAGGTTGGTGAAATTGCAGCGTCCGCCGCCGGAGATGAGAATCTTGTTTCCCAAGCGCGCCTCGTGTTCGAGCACGAGCACGCGCCTTCCGCGCAGGCCGGCCACACGGGCACAGAAAAGCCCTGCGGCACCGCCGCCAACGATGACGACATCGCAGTTCAACCGGCGCGAAGGTCTCGCGAAAGTAACGGAAAGGCCAGCCACGAATCGGTTGGTCATGGTTCGCGCCCAACTCGAAAAGCTGATCCTCCTGAACAAGACCCGCGCCGACTTCGCCGAGACATTCGAGGAGTTGATTGAGTCCTACAATGCCGGCAGCCGGAACATTGAAGACCTGTTTGAGGAGTTGCTGAAGTTCAGCCGCAACTTGTCCGAGGAACAGCAACGCCACGTCCGCGAAAACATGACTGAGGAAGAGTTGGTCATCTTTGACATCCTCACACGCCCAGCGCCGGAGTTGAGCATAGCGGAGCGAAACGAAGAAAAGAAGGTTGCCCGCGCCCTCCTGACACGACTCAAGCAACTGCTCGTCCTGAACTGGCGGCAGAAGGCCGCGGCCCGCGCGCAACTCAAGCTCGCCATCGAAGACCTGCTGGACACCGGCCTGCCGCGCATCTATTCACGCACACTCTACCAGCAGAAATGCTCGGCGATCTTCGAGCACGTTTACGAGAGCTGCCCCGAGCGGGATGCGGGCGTGTATGCGGCGGCGGTTTGAGTGTTGTGTGCCAAAAACACACGGGCCGGACTTCCAAGTCCGGCCCAACAATTGAGAACTGTGAATAGCTTACCTGCAACCTAGTTTCCTGCCAGTCACCAGTTCTGGGGACACGCCCTCGTTCCCTGAAACCTGCGTCCATCTGTGGTTAAGCTCGTTTTTGTGCCGCTCTGCCGGGCTCTCTGACCTCTGACCTTTGCCCTCTCTGACTTCTCTGCAGCCCAGTGCCGCCAAACTCGGCCGCCGCGTTGGTGATGGCGGGTATGGGCGGGTGGATGACTGGGGCCAAGGGCCCAGTCCGGGACGACTTTGAGTTTGAGGCGGAGCCGTTTGGTGTCGCTTCTTCCGAGCAGTGGGTGTGGAACCGCCGCGGAGCAATCACCGGATAGAGATCACGGCCGTTCGGTTCGCTGCCAGCTTCGTCCGCAGGGTGATAGACGTTGCGTCCTGCTCGACGCTCACCAGGCCGGGGCCGGAGATCTGCTCGACGTGACCGGCGGCCCCAAGCGCCAGTGGCCGCTTGTCAATCCGCAGGACACATTCCCCCACCGGGCCGGGGTTGTAGAGGGTGAAGAAGACTTCCTTGCCGGCTCCGTAGCGCTCGAAACGCAGATCGGGGGTGGGGGAAGTCGCGTACGTGACCGGTTGCCAGCCGGCCTTCGACAGCGTGCGCACGAGCGGGACGAACCAGTCGAACAGTTTGCGGTCGCGGGCGTAGCCTTGGGGGTCTCTGGCGTAATCGCGATCCAGGTTCGAGTTGACCGCAAACACGTCGTAGCACAAGGCCTCGTTGAGGTAGGTCTCGACCTTGGCGGCATTGGTCCAGTAGTAGTTCAACAGGAGGTACGGCTTGGGTCCCATGCAGGCGCGGAAGAACTCCCAGCGCTGCATCGAGGGGCGGACGCCGGACTCCGAGCCGGCGACGTCCAGCAGGCTGGCCAGAAAGAAGCGGCCGGTCTCGCGCACGTCGGCGTACTCCGGCTCCTTGGCGGCATAAAGATAGACGCCGTTGGCAAAGAGCAGCCGTTTCTGGGAATGCAGCTCGGCGCGGAGCGGTTCGAGGAACTCATAATGCGCGATGACATTGTGGATCGCGAGCCGCCCGGCCGAGTCGAACGTGAGCGGGTGGCGCGTGTAGGGGAAGTGGTCGCGGCGGAAATCGAGTTTGCCGCACCAGGCGCGGCCGAGGGAATCAATGTAGATGCCGTCAACGGCCGGGTACCGCGCGAGCCACTCGTGGATGCGCGCCAAGGCCTCCGCGCCGGTGCTGCGTGCGCTCGGCTTGTCTTCCATCAGGTGGGGATTCGGATTGCTGACGAACGTGACCGAGTTGCCGCCCCAGGAGGTCTTGCGAATGGTGATGACGTACCGGCCAGCCGGGTCCTTGAGCGCTGAGCTGGCTACCTCCTCCTTGAGATAAACGTCGTCTCCGGCGGCCACACTCTCCTTGGTCGGCCGGGCAGAGCCGGTTCCCGCCGGTGTCCAACGGTCGTAGGCGGCAATGGCCTCGTCGTAGTCGGCGGGCAGGGTAGCGAGCTGCTTAATCTCGCGCTGGCCGACGATCATGTAGGGGAAGGTCATTACCCCGGCGGCATGATCGCGCTGGATCGTCGGGTCCAGATCGCCAAGCGCGAATGTTTCGTCATACTTGTAATGCTCGATGTTCCGCGGCTGGGAGGTCTTGAACATCCAGAGCCCGTCGCCGCGGCCATGGTGGGCGTAATACTCGGGAAATGCGGCGTAGTATCGCCGGAGGGCATCGCGGAAGCCCCAGGCTGGATCGCAGCCGTAAGCCAGGAACGAGAAACTGGCCGAATTCGCGAAGCGGCGGGTGTCGGGGCTCAGGCCGAGGTACAGGCGCAAGGCGAGGCTCCCGCGGGCGCCTACCAGCTTGAACATGTTGGGAGCGGTGGGCGGGATGGCCAGCGCTGCGGCGGCGCTCTTGCCGCACATCGCTGCCAGCGGATAGACCGAGCCGGAGTTCGGTTGGTCGCCAGCGGAGGTGAGACTGTTGAGCGACGGTGAGAATCGCAGGCCCGCCTCGGCCCCGGGTAG